>Ga0182030_10020080_pt1 | contig 12648 bp, 9 predicted proteins | sample 812S3MmetaG_FD_121299 | JGI IMG/M metagenome (GOLD analysis project Ga0182030, IMG submission 121299) | Permafrost microbial communities from Stordalen Mire, Sweden - 812S3M metaG (Illumina Assembly) | ecosystem: Environmental > Terrestrial > Soil > Wetlands > Permafrost | place: Sweden... | reverse complement strand
CCGCATTCTTATTCTCGGTGCCGGCTGCACGGGTCTCGGTGCAGCTTACCGCTTGCACGAGCTTGGGCACTACAACTTCCTGGTCCTTGAAGCCAACTCCTACCCGGGCGGCCTGTCCGCTTCATTTGTTGACGAAAAAGGGTTCACATGGGATCTCGGCGGTCATGTCCAGTTCTCCCATTACGATTACTTCGACGACCTCATGGAACGAGCTCTCCCAGGAGCTTGGCTGCAGCATGTCCGCCAGTCGTACATTTGGATCCGTGGAAAGTTTGTGCCGTACCCGTTCCAGAACAACCTCCGTCACCTGCCTCCGCACGATCTCTCTGCCTGCATCAAGGGTCTGGTACACGCGCAACAGAATGGCCACCAGCCTCCTGCCAATTTTCATGACTGGATACTGGAATCCTTCGGCCAAGGCATCGCTGATACCTTCTTGCTCCCCTACAACTTCAAAGTGTGGGCGCACCCTCCGGAGAGCATGAGTCATCAATGGGTCGGCGAGCGGGTCGCCACCGTCGACCTCGACCGCATCATCGATAACGTCATTTTGGGCCGGGATGACCCCGCCTGGGGCCCTAACAGCACTTTCAGGTTTCCAGTTCGGGGTGGCACGGGCGCAATCTGGACGGCGGTCGCTAGCCTGATCCCCGATTCCCATTTCCAGTACAACTCGGCTATCACGGGAATTGACGCCGATCGGCACATCGTCCGCACCGCCATGGGCGAAGAACATTCTTACGACGTCCTCATCTCCACCCTGCCGCTCGATATCCTCGCTGGGCTCTTGGGAGATCCGAAAGTCACCCAACAAGTGTCAGGCCTCAAATATGCCACAACCCACGTCGTGGGCATCGGTATAACCGGGCAGGTTCCAGACCACCTTGCCAAGAAAAATTGGATGTACTTTCCAGAAAGCGACTGTCCCTTCTACCGGGTGACAGTGTTCTCAAATTATTCTCCCAATAATGTTCCGGACTCCACCCGATGCTGGTCGCTGATGGCCGAAGTTTCCGAATCCTTGTTTAAGCCTGTGAGCGCGGAATCGCTGATCCGAGACGTCATCGAAGGAATGAAGTCAACCCGCCTCATCCGCTCCGATGGCGAGATTCTTTCCATTTGGCACCAACGCGTCGAACGAGGGTACCCAGTGCCCAGCGTCGAGCGCGACGAACGCCTTGGCACGATCTTACCCGGTCTTCAGGAGTGCTCCATATACTCCCGCGGCCGCTTCGGAGCCTGGAAATACGAAGTGGCAAACCAGGACCACACCTGCATGCAAGGCGTCGAACTGGTTGACCGCCTGCTGCTCGGTACCCCGGAACTGACGGTGTTCCATCCTGCCCGTGCGAGAGCGGGAGTAAGGCGTGGCGCCCCCAAGTGTTCCTCGGAGGCAGCAGTTTGCAAAACAAGCAAGTAAACGGCGACCGAGTCCTGACCCAGTCTCGGCTCGAGACGATGCTGGTCGGCGCGCAGCGATCCCTGCGATCACGCACTGGTCGCCGGATACTGAAGAACATCGCGGCCCTGTCCGTCGCCCAGACTGCCACGTACATCCTTCCGCTTGTCGTTATTCCATACACGGCAGTAGTCCTTGGCCCAAAGGGCTTCGGCACGATTGCGCTCACGCAAGCCGTCGTGCAGTACTCCACGCTCATCACCAACTACGGATTCTCCTTCTCGGCCACGCGTCAGGCAGCGGTCTGTCAAGACGATCCGCGGAAGCTAGCCCACATCGTCGTTCAAGTCTGGACCGCGAAGTTCGTACTAATGCTCGCGTGTTTGGTCGCCAGTGTGGCCGTTTTCGCCACGATCCCGTCCCTGCGCCCGGCATTGACTGCTTATCTGTGCGGGTTCGTCGCGGTTATCGGCAACGTCCTCTACCTAGACTGGTTTTTTCAGGCCATCGAGGAGATGAAGTGGATTACGGTAATCAACGTGATCCCGAAGCTCCTTTTGACACCCTTGATATTCGTCTTTGTCAAGGTCCCTTCGGACTACGTGCTGGTCATCCTCATCCAATCGGCCACGTTCCTCACCAGCGGCATTGCTGGTGCGGTGTTGGCACGTCACCGCCTCCACGTTCCGCTTCCGGCGCCAAGCCCCCGGGGCTTCTTGGCGCAGCTGAAGGATGGCTGGCGCACGTTTCTGGCGACGGTGTCCATTAACCTGTACACTTCCACAAACACAGTTCTCCTCGGCCTGATGACGAACACTGCCGCCGTCGGCTACTATTCGGCCGCTCAACGAGTCGTCTCAGGAGTACAATCTCTCTGGACTCCGATCTCCCAGTCCCTGTATCCTCACTTCTGCAAGTCCTTTCACGCTGAACCGGACCGTGCAGCGAGACAACTAAAGCGCCTGGTCGTTACGGTCCTCGGGGTCACGCTCGTTGGTGCCTCCGCCGTCTGTATTGCAAGCCCTCATATCGTTCCCCTATACCTCGGACCGAGGTTCAGTAATTCCATCGGTGTGATTCAGGTTCTCATATTCGCCGTCTGCGCTATCTCGACGAGCAACGTGTTGGGCATTCATGGCCTATTAGCGTCCGGTCTTCATTCGGATGTGTTACGAATTGTCTCATCTGTCGCGGTGGTTAGCCTCGTACTCGCCCCACTTTCTATCCTGTTGGGTGGGACAATGGGCCTCGCGGTACTGACTGTTGCCATCGAGGTCATGATTTCCTTCTGCTATTATTGGAAACTTCGATGCCGCTCAATACTGTAGAGCAGACCAGGCGGATTCTCACCACTGCGCTAAAACAGTTGCTGTTTCCGCCATTCGCAAGACGGAGAGCAAGAGCATGGCTGCAAAAGTACTGGGCGTCAGTCGCCCGGAACATTGACTTGGCTCGGATCCGAATCGCGGCTGAAGACTCGGCTTCATTTGTAACTCGTAATGCGCCGATGGCGAAAAGTTATCCAAATAAGTGGCAACTGTTGGACTTGGCTGTCGGTGCTGTACGTCTCAGCGGCCTCTATTGCGAGTTTGGCGTATTTTCCGCAGAGTCCATCAACTACATTGCTGCCAAAGTGAGGGGGGACGTACACGGTTTCGACTCCTTCGAAGGTCTACCAGAGGACTGGCGGGCGGGTTTTGAAGCTGGGAAGTTCAAAGTGAAAGAATTGCCGAAAGTCGCGCCAAACGTCATTCTTCACAAGGGCTGGTTTCAGAATTCCATTCCTGGCTTCTTGCACGTGAATCCGGGCCCGATCGCGTTTTTGCATATCGACTGCGACCTGTGCTCCTCAACAGGTACTGTTCTGCGAGCCATCGCAGATAGAATTGTTGCCGGGACCGTCATCCAGTTCGACGAGTTCTTTAATTACCCTGGCTGGCGTTCTGGCGAGTACCAAGCATTCACAGAATTTTGCCGTGAGCGGAACGTTGAACTGGAGTACATCGGATATGTCTCGGAAGGCGAGCAACTAGCTCTCAGAGTCACTGCCATTCATCCGCACGGTGCATCTGCCTCGGTGCAACATTCTCAGCAAGCTGATCCCCAGTCTTGTCGCACGCACTGTTTACAATCCGACGCTGGGGTTTGAGGGTTCTCTGGCATGCTCTACACGGCAAGAGGGTTTTATTTGTCTACGCCCGGTCCATATATATCAAGCCGCACAAGGGCTACGTTAGAGGTTTTGACATACCGCACGATTCCCCTAATTGCCCAACTCTAGCTACGAAAAGGTTCGCGACCGTAGCGGCTATGCTGGTCACCTACAACCGCAAGGATGTTTTGCTCTAAAGCTTGGAAGCAGTCGTGCTGTAAACTCGAACCCGAACGCAGTCTACGTGATCGACACCGACGTCACAGCCGCGATGAGTGGCCAAATGACTCGGCCCGTCTCATTTACGAAAGCGTCACTCAAAACCGAAGGGCATAGTAGTGTTGGTGGGAACACTAGCCCAGTGCCGATACTACACCATGGACCAAGTTGCACGCCGTACGCTAGACGTGTTCGGTTCGACGGTCGCCCGGAGTTAGAACTTTACCCACGGGCTAGCGCGCCTGCGCCGAGTGGGCGGCGCAGCGATATCTTCATAGGGCGTGCGGTGGGCCTTGAAACTGAGATCGACTTTCCAATGATATCCACACCTCGGAAAGATGCAAGCACAATTGAACAACCACTAAAGACACATGAGTTGCGGTCAAGCCCCCGGGTGGCTGCAATAATAGTGACATACAACCGCGTGGACATGCTGAAGACTTGCATCAGTGCAGTTCTTGGGCAGAGCAGAAGCCCAGACCTCGTCCTAGTGATCGATAACTGTTCCACGGACGGTACAATCGATTGGTTGAAGGGATATAGTAGCCAGACATTCCGAACGGTACGACTGTCGCTCAATTGCGGCGGCGCGGGCGGGTTCGCTGCCGGGATGCGCTTGGCCCTTTCAGAGGGTGTCGACTGGGTCTGGCTAATGGACGACGATGGCGTTCCGGCCACAACTTCCCTGCAGGAATTGCTGGGAGCTGCTGCCCAGAGACCGACGCCCACCGTTCTTAATAGTACGGTGGTTGACCCCGAAGACCCCGAAGTTCTCACATTCGGAGTTTGGCAGCAGGACGAACACGGACGCCCCCGCCGCCTGATATCCAACTATGCTTCTTTGGCCGCCTTGGCTGGCCCCGCGGGCTACTTTGAGGGTTGGGGCTGTTTCTTCAATGGCACCCTGCTGCCGCGTGAGGTGATCCGAACGGTTGGGTTCCCGGACGGGCGCTTCTTCATACGCGGTGACGAGGTCGACTACTACTTCCGCGTCCGGCGCACCCATCCCATCGCCACGGTACTTGCAGCAACGCACTACCATCGCCGCCCAACGGGCTCCATTCACGGAATTAAGCTGTATTACGCCTGCCGGAATTCCCTCCACAATGAACGACGGTACTATTGCCAGAGCAATGCAGAGGTCGCCCTTTTTTTTGTTTGGAGCATTCTTCGGCTAATCTACTGGTCCTGTGCCGCGGTCTTCCGATTTCGAGAGACCGATTTCCGCGCGCGTGCCTTTGCATGCATCGACGCCGCCTGCGGCATCTATCGCTCACACGCCACGATCTGTAAACTGCTTCAGTCGCCCCCCCGGATCGGAAGGTAACATGAGGTTCGGAAACGACCAATCCGGTGGTCCTCCGCTGGCGTTTCGCGTCCTTCTAGGCAGCATCAGGTCAAGTAGGTGCTGCATAGTCGGCTTGTGTCCCGCTGCCCAATGCAGAGCGGCTTTGTCGGATGCAGTGATTGGGTCCGCCAGAATTTCAGCCGATCGCACAGCTGGGCGCAGCCCGAGTTCAGTGAACTGGACTCATGCGTATGAAGACCAATAAGACGCAATGCCGACAGTTGCAGGGGCGAGGTGCATTCGCACATAGAAATCATTGGTCAAGAGCGCAGACCACAAATGACCCCTATCGATAGCAGCAATACGGCGCCGCTAAAGGTCCTGTGGTTCACGAACATTCTCATGCCGGACGCGTGCGAACATCTGGGCCGTGCGCCCCAAGCGGGTTCGGGTTGGTGGATGGTTGGTCTGTTGAACCGGCTTAAAAAGCGTACAGATTTGCGTATAGCAGTCGTATCCGTCGCTGGATTCAGAGATGGACATTTCCACTCGGATGGCGTCGAATACTTCACACTTCGCCAACCGTTGCGGCGCGCCCTCCTGCGCCGGCTTCGCAGCTCCGCAGCGGCAGCGCCGTCTGTCGCCGAAATCGAGCGATACGCGTCCATCGTGAGGAACTGGGACCCGGACATTATTCACGTGCATGGAACCGAGCGCGACTGCGGTCTCATCAAGGCTTGGGGGCTAACTGAAAAGCCGGTGATCATTTCCATTCAGGGGCTGATGGGTGCGTATCAGCGCAAGGCATTCGGTGATCTCCTGCCGCATGAAGTGAGGGGCTCATGGCTACAACGCCTCACCGGAGTGAACAGCGACACGCTATTGCGGTGGAAGCTTTCCCGACAACACGCGCCCCTTGAAGAACAAATCATCCGCTCGGCCGATTTGATCTTGGGGCGCACGGAGTGGGATTACGCCTGGGCTTGGGCTATTCGACCCAATCTCAAGTACAGACGTGTTGACGAGATAATGCGACCGGAGTTTCTAACGGCAGATGCATGGCGCTTAGAGAACTGTCGGCGGCACCAGATTTTCTGCACTACCGGAAATACCGCGCTTAAGGGACTGCATGTGCTCCTCGAAGCCGTCTTGCGACTACGCAGTACATATCCAAACATCGCTGTGACTGTTGCTAGCAGTGGGTTTGAGACGCCCCCATCTAACGGTTACGTCAGATTCATTCACAACATGATTCATCGCGAAGAGCTTCAGGCTGCTGTGACCTTTCTCGGGTGGACCGATGAAGAGGGGCTCACCAAGCAACTTCAACGAGCACACTGCTATGTCATGCCCTCATTCGTCGAGAATAGCAGCAACGCGCTGCAGGAGGCCATGCTAGTTGGTGTGCCCGTCGTCGCAACGGCTTGTGGCGGTACTCCGACCATCGTCGATGTTGGGCGTACTGGTTTAACCTTTCCTCCTGGAGATGCCGCAGTTCTTGCGCTGCGACTTCACCGCATGTTCCAGGATGACGATCTGGCAGTCCGACTCGGGGCGCAAGCCAGAATCATCGCTCGCGAGCGCCAGGACCCCGAACGCGTCGAAGCGCAGTTGATGTCTGCCTACCGCGAAGCGATGACCGCCGTCTTCACCTCGGAGGTGACGCATGCCCATTTCTAGGCTTCGGGTGCAAGTTATACACGTGTACGACGGATTGCTCCAGCGGGCCATGCGCTTCCTCTTCTCACCCGTTGGCCGCGCCTACTTAAACCTTCAGGGGGCCAGTGTTGGCAGAGGCCTTCGTTTGCAGTCACTACCATTCTGTAGGTGTTATGGAACTGGCCGCATTGAGATCGGTGACGATGTAACAATCTTGAACTCTCTGTACCAGAATACCGCTGGTATCATTCACAAAACCGTACTGATCGCAGGTGACGGTGCAGTTCTTCGCATCGGCAACGAGGTTGGTATTTCTGGAGCTATCCTTGATGCGCGAGACACTATAGTAATCGGAGATAGATGTATGCTTGGAGCCAACTGCAGCATATTTTCCAGTAATTATCATCCATTGGACTCGATTGCGAGGTATTACCGCACAGCAGGGGCCGTTCAGACTGCGCCGGTCACACTCGAAAACGATGTTTGGATCGGTGCAAACGCAATTATTCTCAAGGGCGTTACCATCGGCGCGGCCAGCGTCGTCGGCGCGGGGAGCGTCGTCACAAAGAATGTTCCCTCTGGTGTAATTGTCGCCGGTAATCCTGCTCGGGTAGTAAAGGCGCTATCATTGCTAGCGATAAACCGTGCTGCCGTTCTTTGACGAAGTGCCACACAAGGTCGACTACAATAGAACAGACTCCGGCGCTGTCCGAACATGACCCACATAGCTGAGTAATTATGGGGACATACCTAACGCCAATACATAAGTTGTTCGAAGGTGGAGTAGCCTACGCCAAGGCAATAAGGGTTGTGCGAGGCTCGCAGGCAAGCACAAGCCACGCATCGACTCCAAATGGTTACAAACCAAACGCAATTCAGCGCCCATGCTCGAAGCACAGTCGGAGACGCTCCATTGGCAGGCAGTACCATGCCTGACAGACCGCACGAGAGTGGCCGCTGGCATTCGGCAGAGATGCCAGGCGTGACGTGGATCCTCGCTGGGATCTACCTGTGGTACATGATCACAGCTCGCGGAGTACTCAACAACTGGGGGTTTCAGATACCGTTCCGAGTGGTGTCTCAGGTAGGTAACGTATTCGTCCTCTGTCTTCTCGCGGTAGGTGTAGGTCTCTATATACGGCGACACCCCCTGCGTCAGAGCTTCGGGGTCTGGTGTCGTCGGGGAATTTACATGTGGTTTTTCCTGCTAGCACTGCTTTCAGCGTACGGCATTGCCCGTGGTAATGACTGGTACATTACTGGCAAGGAATGCATGGCGGGCTGTCATATCGGTATTTTTTTTATATTAGGTAGCGATGATCGGTTTTGGTACAAAATAGAAAAACCACTTACGATTATGTTTTATATCGGCGCTCTCTTAGTGGCAACGTTCAGTAATACTCCTGTGGTACAAGCAATCGGAGATGTAGTTTTACAGGATTACAATGCGCCTATCTCAACGGCAGGTCGCAATATCAACTCCCTCGGATATAGCCTGCGTCCACTCATGGCGTCCGGACTCCTGCTGGGAATGTGGGGGCTTGTGAGAAAAGGCAAACCAATTTGGCGTTTTTTGCAGGTGTCCGCTCTGTTTGTGACGCTTGCCTGCGATGTGGGACTGTTTGTGTTTCGTGGCACCTTCTTGGCTATTGTGCTCGTCGGTCTTAGCTATCTCCTGTTACTCCCATTTCTTAAAGATAATGCATTTTCAGCAAAAAGCGTCTTCATACTTACTGCCGGTGCGATAGGATTCATAGTTTTTGCAGAAAGTGATGTATTGGATCGTCTACAACGCCGACTTTTGGAAGAAACGCAAACCGAGAGTTTATGGGGATCTCGCAATGCCGAGCTTCGGGCATACCTCGATCAGGTGCGATGGGAAGCCCTGGTCGGCAGAGGGATCGGTGGGACCTTCGATGCAACAGGTGGGGGAAGTTGGTCCAAGTCCACATCTATCGGTCTTACTTACAGGACCTGGGGAGTACTTCATTATGGCATTCTGATCTTCTCACTCAAAGGCGGAATAGTGATGCTGGCGCTTTTTGCGAGTTGGCTGACTCCTGGGCTTAGGCATCGACCACGTCGGTGGTACACCAATCCCTGCAATTTGACGGCCGCTCTTCTGTTTCCACTTTACTTGCTAATCCTAGTCACTAACCCGTTGCCTTTCAGTGTTGAAGGCCTGCTATTCATGCTGGCTCTGATGGTCCCTTTGTCTCGCTTCAGTCGGCGTCTGGCTCCGTACCGTATCGCAACTCCAGGTGTCTGTCGACTCCAGACAGACATGTGGTCTGGAGTTAGCCTTTCACGTTCGCGATGAGTGCGCTATTAGAGTCACCTAACATATTGGTGATTTTCATCGGTGGGTTTCCAGGGGAGACTGCCGCCGCATACCATGTACAGCGAATCTGTCGCGGCCTCCAACTTCAAGGCTGGCGACCCATGGTGATGTCGGTTGGGTTCTCTCAGTCGTGCTCATCTGAGACTCGCAGAGGTTTTGGCCCGACGTGGGGGATAGGGGAAGGAGAGTTCGGCGATGATTTTTGGGGCACCGTTCGCCACGGGGGGAAGCAGTGGGTAGCCCTGATGTTTTGGTTCTGCTGTTAGGAGGTTTTCCGACCCTGGGCGCCCCGTCCAATCATGTACTGCGCATTTGCCGCGGCCTGCAACTGCACGGATGGTCGCCGATGGTGCTTTCGGTTGGGTTTCGGTCATCGGCTCTGAACGATGAGGACCGCCGGGAGAAGTCGAAATGGGGGATACCGTACCGATGTACCTATATCCAGGACTTACGATGGCCGCTGTCTGCGCTATCTAATATTGCGCTCCTCCACCAAGCTTCCATTCTCCTTGCCGGCATGCTCCGCGAGGCCTTTCGGACGTGCCGGATTAGGGCAGTTCTGTTCACGATGTCTAGCTTCGTGGCGTATCACCGCCTCTTCGCACTCTGTAGACAAGCGGGCGTTGCGGTTATCACGTATGAAGCTGAGTACCCGGTCCTGGAAAACTGGGATCGGGTGCTGACGGGTGGGTACTTTGACGGTCGCACCTACCTCCGATGGACCCTGCCGCACGCCGACGGCCTAGTCGGCATATCTAGGTTCTGGGCCGCTAAGGCCAAAGCACTTAATCTTCCGTTTATGCTTGTTCCTAGCTCTCTGCCGGAAGAGCTCAGTTACTTCACCAAGCCGCCGACTGAGCATCGTTCACAAACTCCCGGACAGTTTCATCTCGTTACGCTCGGTCGGTGGGTGCCCCGAGAGCGTCCGCTCACGCTCTTACGGGCTGTTAAGCGTGCCTATGAAATGGGTGTCCCCATCCGTTACACGGCAATCGGCAACGTTGGACAGTCTCCGTCGGAATATCGGGCGATGCGTTACTTTCGGAATGACGGTCTCCTTAGGCAATTGGTGTCTATAGCTGGATCTGTGGATGAAGCCTCAAAACTGGAGCTTTTGAAATCGGCGGACGTTTTCGTGTTACTGCGGAGCGACAGCGTTGAGACGGCGGCGCTGTTCCCGACGCGCCTTCCTGAGTACCTAGTTCACGGGCACCCCGTTATAGTCAGTGAGGCGGGAGACTTGGCCTGCTATCTCGAGCATGGGTCTTCAGCGTGGGTTGTCGGTGCACATGACGACGTTGACGAGGTTGCTACTGCATTGGCTACGCTCTTCAAGAGTCCGGACCTCGCATGTCGGATAGGTTTGGGCGGATTTGCCAAGGCGCTGGAGACGTTCTCAATAGAAAGTAACGGGAGGAAGATTTCAGAATTCATTTATAAGATTACCAGGGGCTGTAGAACGGAAGATGGGTAGAAAGTCTACGGGCCCATGAGCGTGCCTGCGGTCGGTTTCGATGTCTATGCTTCGGCCAGTTGTAGCGATAGCATCTAAGCACGGTCTTTGCAGCTCTACGACGCGAAGCACAGTGAAAAGTAGAAGAGAGTTGAAGAAGATCGTACATATTATTACCGGGCTGGGTACCGGAGGCGCCGAGACTATGCTCCTACGATTACTGTCAAACATGGAGCGTAGGAGGTTTGCTAACTATATCGTCTCGTTGATGGATTGCTCACGCGAGCCGATCTGGAAGGCCATCGAGCGCCTTGGCCTTCCGATACGAACCCTTTCGCTGCAACCCCAACTGCCGAACCCCTTCGCCTTGCCACAGTTACGGGAGTGCATTCGGGCATGGGACCCCGACATCGTTCAAGGTTGGGAGGTTCACGGGAACCTTGCGGCCTGTCTGAGCGCTCGTAGACCGTTTCTCCTTAATGTACGCGGGTCATTGGACGATCCACACTCCGAGAAACGTCTCACTCGTGCGTTGATTCGAAGCCTTGGGTGGCTGTCGCATCGGGCAGCTTGCGTTATCTACAATTCAACGGCTGCTGCCCGGCAACATGAAGCAATTGGATATCGGTGCGCGAAGAGCTGTGTGATACCAAACGGGTTCGACTGTGCGGTCTTTCGGCCTGACCCGGATGCCCGGCACGGGATCAGGAGCGAACTGGAGATACCAGAGCAGATGTTCGTAGTAGGCCAGATCGCTCGTTATCATCCGGTAAAAGACCATGAAACATCTCTGCGCGCGTTTGCGGCATTTGCTGCACGGGTTCCGGACGCATGCATGATGCTGGTCGGAAGTGGAACGGGTGAAGACAATACGCGTCTCACGGTGCAGATCACAAAGTTAGGCCTCTGTGGGCGTGTCAGGCGTTTAGGGCAACGGACCGATATCCATCGGGTTTCCGCCGCGTTGGATGTTGCAGTATGTAGCTCGACCGCCGAGTCCTTTCCTAACGTCATCGGTGAAGCCATGGCGTGCGGAGTTCCTTGCATCGTTACGGATGTCGGCGACTGTTCATGGATTGTCGGCGGGCATGGCTATGTCGTCCCTTCTGGTGACAGTCAGCGCATGGCGGAGTTTTTGGAGTGTGTCTACCGGCAGCCTGCCGGGGAGCGCGCACGCCTAGGCGCAGCCGCCCGGCAGCGGATCCAGAGCCAGTTCTCGCTTGCCGAGGCTGTCCGGAGGTACGAGCGCGCTTATACTGAATGTACTGAAGGCACTCGAGATCGTGAGCGCGAATAGTCATGTGTGGGATTGCTGGATTTGTTGTCGTTGAAGGCGGTAGATGTTGCCTCGACCCGGATTCGTTAGTTCGGGCCATGACGGAGCAGTTGAGGCATCGTGGTCCCGATCACCAGGGCACATGGCTTGAGGAAGACAAGACTGTGGCTTTCGGTCATCGCCGTCTATCGATCATCGACACTTCCGCGAGCGGCAATCAACCGATGGTCTCTTCCAGTGGGCGTTACGTAATCGTCTTCAACGGGGAGATCTACAATTATCCAGCTTTACGAAACTCATTGCAGAGCGAGGGGGAGCAACTCGCCTTCCGCGGCCATTCAGATACCGAAGTCATGCTCGCCTGTTTCGAAAAATGGGGGATTAGTCGCTCGTTAAAGCGGTTCAACGGCATGTTCGCCTTCGCCTTGTGGGATAGGCAAGAACGAGTGCTCAGTCTCTCGAGAGACCGTCTCGGAGAGAAGCCCCTTTACTACACATTGCGCAACGGCAACCTGGTGTTTGGGTCTGAATTGAAGGCGCTCCTCGTCCATCCGTCGTTTAACCGTGCTTTCGATCGCGAGGCGCTTCGCTCCTATTTCAGGTGTGGGTTTATTCCGGCACCTATGAGCATTTACGAAGGTACTTTCAAACTGATGCCGGGAACTTGGCTTGAGATCCGCCAGGGACACCCGACCGCAGTTCAAACTCATGTATATTGGTCGGCGCGTGCAACTGCAGAAGCGTGCTCAGCCAGGCTTTTCGCGGGTTCTGATGAAGACGCGGTCGATGAGACTGAGGCCCTCCTGCTACGGGCTGTGAGGAGTAGGATGATTTCCGATGTCCCGCTTGGTTCCTTTCTGT
>Ga0182030_10020079_pt1 | contig 12649 bp, 14 predicted proteins | sample 812S3MmetaG_FD_121299 | JGI IMG/M metagenome (GOLD analysis project Ga0182030, IMG submission 121299) | Permafrost microbial communities from Stordalen Mire, Sweden - 812S3M metaG (Illumina Assembly) | ecosystem: Environmental > Terrestrial > Soil > Wetlands > Permafrost | place: Sweden... | reverse complement strand
TTGTTGGACCAGCTCAAGCCGATCGTTTGTTGTTACTAGGGCGAATTGAAAATTTGAAGAAACATGGCACCAATGTCAGTGCTTATATGACATATTTCAATCAAATAGAAGAAGCAGCAAAAAGTGGAGACGAAAAGTCGGTAGCAACAAAGATTACCTATTTGCGTGAACATCTGGCTGACCAGGAAGCCATGGTGAAACAAGCACATTCTGTTTCGTCTGGAACCCATGCTATCACCACTAGTTCCCGCGCTACCACTGGTGCTGGCGCTACCACTGGTTTGGGTGCTACCCCAGATTCCAGCCTATTTAATAGTATGGCCCGCCAGTTAGGCGGCGGGCAAATTGATCCAGCCGTGATGAATATGGCTTTTCGCCAGGTGACTCTTAAGAACCGCTTGTTGGATGCTGCTTCTCGCCATGAAGACGTGAGTGGTGTCCAGCAAAAACTGGACGAAGTAAACAAATTGATTGAAACAAACCGGATCAGTGATGCGGACAAAATGATGACTCAACTGGAAAAGCAATACGGACATTAATGACATTAATTCGATTATGAAATATCGAGCCAAAAGTACCAGCGTCAAATGTCAGCACGGCATGATAGCCGGGCTGCGTGCTGCTCTAACAGAGCTCAGTGGCTGGGAGGAAGTACGCAGCATTATCCCAGGGGTAATCAGGCCCTCAAAAGGACCTGGACAGACTGTTTTGCTCAAAGTTCAGTACCCAACAGCCACGGGACTTAAGTTATTGGCTAAGACAGGAACCGCTGTTCAAGAGGTGTTTGTCGTCACCGACCAGCCGGCAATCGTTCAAGAGAGGATTCAAAACCACAAGGTTTATGGAGCCTCACATTGAGCCTGTGGGCGACAAGTTCAGAGTATCGAAGCGCGATCTCAGCAGTTAAAATGACAAGGTTCAATGTACTCTCTTCTTAACCGATCAGTTTCTACTCTGATAATTCTAGGAAATTTGACAGAGGATTATTCATGATCGATCACTTCAACGTTGCCCTACTTCCACAAGATGACAATTTTGCTCTCGCTTGTATCGATTTTGCTCAAGCAAATTTCTCGAAGCAAGCAAGCGAATACTTGCTCGGTAGCGAGGCGTTTCCTCATGTAACACTTTGTCAGTTTGAGTTTGAAACCGAGCTGGAACAATTGCGTACTCTCTGGCTGGCAATGGAAGATTTGCAGACAATGCCAATTCCGCTGAAGTTTAGGCACCTATATATCAAACCGGGAGCAGAAATACACAAAAACAACTACTGGGTCGGGTTAGCCGTAGAGCAAGTTTCAAATCTTTCAGCCTTGCAGAAATCAGTATACGAAAGATTGGCGCACTTGGGAATTCAAGGTAAAACACTGCCCCAGTCTTATTTCCCTCACCTGACCTGGGCGCACTGCGGTAACGACAAGCCGCCGAGACTGGCATTCATGCCACCAAATAACTTTTGGATAAATGATCACCTTTTTGCGATATCGTTGGGCCGTTCGGACAAGAATGGCGTCTACCACGAGCGAATATATCCAACACTGGGATAACCAACAAAATGATGGAGCGGAAACAAAAAGGTCTGAATGAAAGATTACGTTCGTGCGAGTTGCTCGAGGAAGCGTCATGATGGATTCATGTCCATACTAAGAGCAAAAAGGATCAAATGATTTTCGATTTACACTTCTGGCCGCTCTGCATTTTCTTCGCTCTCGTTTCTGTCGCTTTGACCTACTGGCTCTCTTTTTCATATAAGCCAGGCAAAAAGCTGTCGCTTGTAAGAGACAACAGAATATGGCGTTTCGATTCACAAAAACAGAAGACGATTTTGTTGTTTGCAGTCTTCGTTGTTGATTTACTAATGCAGCGATACAACATCTACTACCAGATGCCTGTTCTTACAGGAAGCTTTTTGGGTTACTGGACTCAAATTTTTCTGGCCCTTGTACCAGCCGTTTTAGTGAGCGTCTATATCAGCCGAATAGCCTCTCTGATAACAGGTTGTCTGGCTCTTGCCTTCCTCTTTGCAGTGCCTTCTATTCAAACCATTCTCTATACTGTTGGACCTGCCAATTCCAAAAACTTTGCGGACCTGCCTCAAGTTGTTGTGGCAACAACTCAAGAAACAATTCCACCTAGCGATGAAAAGCACCTCGTTCAGGTCACCCCGGATATGGCGGCACTAAAAGCCAGGACGGCAATTTCCAGCAAAGGAAATATCAGCACCAGATTTGCTGTCGGTGAATTGACTCTACAAAGCATCAATGGCACTCGTTATTATGCTGCACCACTGGTGCCATCAAACAGCGATGATTATTTCTGGGTGCCTCTCTTTGGCGGACGGTCTGAAAGCCCTGGCTATGTTCTTGTCAATGCCGAAGATAAAGAAGCCGCTCCGCAACTGCATGACGAATTTCACATCAATTTGTTCGATGATTTACCATGGAAAAATAACCTTGAGCGCTTTGCATATCAAGCGGGTTACACGCATGGCATTCTCGACAACTCGACATTTGAAGTCGACGACCAACTTCTACCGCACTGGACCATCACGTACGTCACTCCAGCTTTCGGTAATATCGCCGGCAAGAAAGTGAGCAAAGTCCTGGTCGTTGATGTCGCCAACGCATCGCCACAAATTCACGAATACACGCCTGGCGATGAAAAATTTGCCTGGGTCGACCGAGTGATGTCATCAACTCTGGTCAAAGAATATGCGCGCGACTGGGGCATTTATGGTCAACCATATTCAAACAAAAGTTTCCTCAACTGGCTACAAATTGTTTTTGGTTTATCGAGACAGGACACAATGGTTCCTGCCGATGGTGCTGAAGGGTTGATGCTCACTTACACTAAAAAGGCAGAAAATATCTGGGTAATTCCCATGATTTCTCAAAATTTCTCTAATCATGGTGTCATCGGCGTGCTCGTGTTTGAAACCAATCGCAACAAGGCCACTTTTTATCCTGGTCTGCGCGGTTTCAATCATGGTGGCAGCGTCGCCCAGACTATGTTTGCGGCTAAAGATAACGGTTTTCAGAAATATCAAATTGAAAATCTAGAGTTGTATAACATTTACGGACATTTGACCTGGGTAGCCATATACACGAGATCGCAGTCATTGGGCTCCACATTTGGTGCTATCGGTTTTATGGACGCTCATTCGCAAGAAGCTTCTGACGTTGCCTATGGTAATTCTCTGCAGTCTGCGCTGGCCGATTACGACAGTAAGCTCGCGAACAACTCAAACAACGGCAGTGGAATCTTTGCCACTCAAGCCAACTCCACCGCTGCTTTCGACAGTACAATCTGGCGCATCGCTCCAAATGGTCCTAATTGGCGTTTTCAGTTGAATGGCGATAGCAGACACTACTTCGACGTCACTACCCAGGCGTTTACTGGAGCACCACTTCTACGCGATGGTGATCACGTCAATGGTACATTCATGGACACACGCCAGGCTCAAGTAGCCGTGCGGCAGATGCAGCTCGTGGGTGCCGGTCCAACAGAAAAACAAGCTGCTGCCGCTACGATGTCACCGAAAAAGTAGATTGCTATTGATGGTCCTAAGCTATGTTGCTTCTTTCATTTTTTTCCAGCCACCGCCACAAAAGTGCAGCTTTTTCCATTGCCCATCGCGCTTAATAAAAACATCGCTGGTGTGGGATGCAAATTTCACGGGGTTGGCTCCACCGATTTCTTTGATCAAAACAAATGTCACCACTGCTTGATCGCCAGTCACCATGGCATATGGATGATCGATGGTAAAAGAAATTGGTGGCACCTTAAGCTTACGTTCTTCTGCTTCAACGTTTGCTTTAACATCTTTGATGATGGCATCTCTTCCCACCACTAACTTGTGGGTGCTTTCGTTGTAAGTCGTGCAATTGACGTCCAAGTGGCTCGCCAATGCCGTGAAATCATGATCTGCCAGCGCCTTTGTTGTTGCTTTCAGAACATCAATGACACCATCTGCATCCGAAGTAGCGATAGGCTCTACGCAGCTGACTGCGCATATGCCTTTCGGTTTGGATTTTGCATCGGCATCGGTCCTTTCGTCGGCAAACCCCGCTCCTGCCGATGCAAAAAGGAAAAGACAAATTAATGGCACTTTTTTGACAAACTGATTCACTTTCTAATTTCCTCTGAGCGCGCTGTCGATATTACGCAAAGATCGATCGGTGTCTTCCAAGTATTGGTGAAAGCGATCAATCTCACTTTGAAGCTGTGCCACTTGAGCCGCCTTTCTGTCGCAAACAGCTTCTATTTCTGATCGTTGTTTAAGCAAAGCATCGCGCGAGTATTTCAGATTCCCCTCAACATGTGAATCGTAAGCGACTGCTCGCTGCAATAACAACGTTGAGAGTAGACAAAACGAGCAACTCAGGAAAATTAACCAAACATCTCGTCGACTGAAATTCATCTGAACCCCAATTTAATTCCAAGCCTGTGATATTAAAGCATGGATTTCGAGATACTTTTCCAGCCTTTAAGCGCCGACCAGTACAAATTACGGCATTATTTGACGCGAATATCGATACCGCATGCACCACTATCGACTCATTCAATATTCAAATAAGTAAGCTCCCGAAAGGCTCAATGCGTGTTACGGGATATGGCCGCTACATAAAAGAGCGACAGACCGAGCCAAAGGCGTCACAAAACAAATCGAGATTCATTTTAAAAACGCCATCTTCGAGCTGCTCGAAGCGCAAATGCGCCGGATCACCGGATAATGAAAAACGTCTTGATTTTTTTCCATGCGGATTTCTCAAAGTAATCAGGTTTTTCGCCGTGTCAAATCCAATTATTGTATAGGCGTGGCCTTCAATAATCGGGGCGGGAACGGCTCTGTCTCTGCCCGCGCTGCCACACGTGACTGGATTATGCGAACTAATCGCCCCATAGATAAAGGAAGAAACTGCTTGTTTGGTTGTTTGCGCTGGAAAGACCATCTCTGCGTTGCACCCTGTGATACAGCCCAAACCCACCTGCAGTCGATGCCTATCTTCATCGGGACCGGACGCGCCGCGATTGTTAGGAAATTTGATCCGTTCGGCGTAATCCAGAAGCGACGCCCACAAGGCTGTATTTTTGACACCGGAATTTTCAAGGTCGTCTTTTGTAATTTTGTATTCGACACCGTCACCGGGGAAACGAACCAGATAAGTGTCCCCTTCTCCATAAGTGATCATTTGGGAAATCGCTTTTTGTCCACGTGGCAGCTGTGCCAGCGCTGACATCGCACTTTCGAACCAGCAGTTAGCGGCATTTGTCTGGTCGATTCCATCTGGACCTTCTCTGGCAATTTGCTCAGGAGAAAATGGATGCTCACCAACTTTGTGCTGACTGACAGCGCTCTTCGCAGTGGGGACTTTTGTTGTGACAGGCGTCGTTGCCACCTTGTCGGGTTGCAGAATGCCCTTTTTCTCAGCATCCTTAATGGTTTTCACAGAATCAGCTTGTGCTTTTAAGGTCTGGGCAACCACCTTCTTGCCCGCAGGCGTTTTAAGCAGCTCCTGCATTTCTGGTGAAAGCTTACTCTTTACTGACTCAGGCAATTCCCGGTCGTCCGCTGTTTTTGTAGCCTCTTCACTGCCAGTCGGCAAACCAAGACTCTTCTTCGAATACGTGGCTTCTACGCTGCCGGGAAACGCAGAAATTATGTAATTAAAAAACTGCTTCGCACGAGATTGTTTGTACACCTGCTGATTGGCAAGGGCAGCGTAATAGTAAGCGTTTGCCCCGGGGCGCGAGGACGTTAACAGAGATTCAAATAAATTAGCGGCGCCAGCATAATCTTTTGCGCGATATAGCTTCCAGAAATTATCCAGACCTGAGGCAGTTGCATTACTGGCAGAGGCCTGATTAATTGTGACCTTACCGATTTCAGTTGCAGAAGCGGGGTTACAGACAACAATGTCGACTAACATTGAGAAAGCAAGCGATATGCCGCTCAGCGCGAATTTAGTCGAATTAGTCTGCAAAAGCCCTTCCTGCGCGTTTACACACAGTATAAACCATCCACATTATGTGATTGCACTAAAAATTCGGCGCGTTTTAGACAGAAATCAAGATCGCAGACGTTTGCCACTGTAGGCGGTGCAAGCAAGGAGTTTTGTCAATCAACTCTTGTAAATAATTTGAACAAATTAGCGACCGGACTATCGCCGTTGCGCACTTCGGTTAGCGTGCGACGAGCACATCTTGCCACTCGTCGATCAGAATCTTTATAATCCAGCGATGAGGGTATACCTCTAAACATTTTTTATCAACAGGAAGATAAAAGCTGAGCCGCCCCCTCGGGGCATTAAATATCAGACGCTGGAGACGCAAAGGCAAAAATAATTACCGTCTTGAGAAATTAGTCCGTGCAAAATTTCTGATTTTGGTTTAATATAGTTAAGGATTAGTTTATATTTGCCCACACGGAAGGCATTCGTTCGATATGCAGCCCCACCAAGAATTTGACAGTTTAATCTCAGAAGATTCTTCCGCACTTTTGCCAGCAAGCTCAATTGAACCCCTCCAATCTATAGATGAAGCACACGGCAAGAAAATACAGTTTCCGCGCTTTTTCAAAGCCATTCATGCTCTCGAGCGTCGGCGGCAAAGCATGTCTCTGGACGCCGCTTATTACTATTTGAGACACCTCGAACTCAAGCTACAAACTCCCAATCTGTATAAGGTCTGCAACAGCATCAAGACAATTGATGCTGTGCTTGCCGATAAACAGGGGCGTGGTGAGATTGTTCGAAATTTTACAGATACCGCCTGGCAAAAAGTCAAAGAACAACTGTTTCATATATTGCTCACCAATTATTCTGGACGATTCATTGTTTACTCAGCAACGGCAACATCGCCCCTCACTCCTGGAATGGAGTGGTCCGAGAATAGTTTTGTCGATTTCTATCCAGAAAAGCAAACACGCCCTGATGAATTCTATTCTCTACCGCTAAGAAATCTTAGCCCAGCCAATTGCGCAGTTTTGAAAAGAGCATTTTTGGAAGCGAAATTAAGCGTCAGGCCAGAAGATTTTGCCGGCATTGAAATAACCAACGAGCGCAGCGCAACTTCCTCCTTGATGCGAATCTACGATATTTGCGAACAGGAAGCCGAGACCGGAAAATCAAAGGCTAATTCAGTTAAAAATGGACTGGAAGCAGAATTGCGGCGATGCACAGACAGACAGCGACGCAAAGAAATTCGCAGACACCTTCTTAAATTGCAAATGGTCTGGGGCGGCATAACCATTTGAAAGTCAATGACCGTTAACATTTAGCGCCTCAAAGCCCGAAATAACATCGAATAGTTCGTCATCAATAGCGCTCTGCCGTAGTTTATGAAACCGTCCATTCAGGGCTGATAACAGTTCTGCGATATTTTTATCTGCTCTCTGCATTGAAGATAAACGACTGGAATTTTCACTAGCCAACGATTCAGCACAGGCTCTAAAAATTGAGACAAACAAATACTCGGAAATTAAAGATCTCATTGTGCCTAGACAATCTCCCACGACTTCTGAAAGATTTGCGGATGGCCACTTGATTCCAATTAAATCGTCCTGCCACTTTTGATCAAGCGGTAATAACTGCTGATAAGTTGGCTTGTAGAGTCCATTAGTTGTTAAACGATTATAGAAAAGAAAAAATTGAGTCCCAGGATGTTGATTTTGAAGAGTTTCACACTGCAAAAGAATTTCGGTAACCAGAGCACCGATAGCCTTTACAGACGTCGGCACCACAAACTGACTGCTGGGTTGAAAGTCTGAGTCGATCAAGCGGGCGTATACACGCTCTCCCACAGTCCAGATCGTCGGTTTAACGCTCATCGTCACCATCTTCTCAATCATAAAATCGACGATAGCATTATTGAATTGACCGACCAGTCCTTGCTCTGAACCAAAGATGACAACAGTTATAAGTTTTGCCTTTCCGGTTGTTGCTGTTGTCTTTACTGCATTTGCTTTTTGATGTAACAGCTGCTGTTTTAAACATACATGTAAGCCAAGTTGCACCGTTTTATAATAATCGGCCAACGCCACCACAGACTTTTCGTAATCACTAACGCTTGCTGCTGCAATCGCTTTCATCGTGCGTACGACAGAAAGAAGCTCTCCAGCGCTGCCAATTTTTCGGCGCAAATTCGCGAGACTATCACTCATTTTTTTTCGGCGTCACATCAGGAGCGACTTTAAATTTCGACAACGCTTGCTTGGCAAGATCGAGCATCAAAGAACGATCGTCTTGACTGAGTTTGTTAGCCGTTGCGAATCTTGCACAAACTTCAGCTGAAATATTTAAGGCTGCCTCTCCAATTGATTCTTCAGCGAGCTTCATTTGATCAAGTGGAATGTCATCGAAAAGTTTTTCTGTCAGCGTCAGCAACACCATCACCTGAGCTTGCACTGATACAGGTTGAAATTCAGATTGTTTGAGACAGAATCGAATTCTCTGACCGTGGTCAACAATTTGCTTCGTTTTTGCATCCAATCGAGCGCCGAATTTAGCGAAATTCTCAAGCTCTTCAAATTGCGCAAAGGCCAATTTAAGATCGCCTGCAATAGCGCGATAAGAAGGAAACTGAGCGGCGCCGCCGACTCGTGAAACTGACTTAGCAACATCTACTGCCGGCAATAAACCAAGCTCAAATAGAACGGGAGAAAGGTATATTTGTCCATCAGTAATCGAAATAAGATTAGTAGGTATGTACGCTGAGATATCCTCAGCCTCAGTTTCAATAATGGGCAAAGCCGTTAGCGAACCGCCGCCGCGCTCTATACTCAAGTGAGTCGAACGCTCCAGGAGTCTCGAGTGAATATAAAAGATGTCGCCCGGAAACGCTTCACGACCAGGTGGACGCCGAAGAAGAAGAGACAGCTCTCGATAGGCTCGCGCATGCTGCGTTAGATCGTCATAAACAATGAGAACATCACGCCCAGCTTCCATAAAAAATTCGGCCATACTAGTTGCAGCATATGGAGCAATATAGGTTAACCCAGGCGTATCGCTTCCTTCGGCTACAACGACAACTGTATAATCCATTGCTCCTTTTTCTTTAAGAACAGCAATCGCCTTAGCCACCGCAGAAGCCCGTTGTCCGATAGCGCAATAGACGCAGATAACGTTCTTGTCTTTCTGATTAAGTATGGTGTCAATGGCAATAGCTGTCTTACCCGTCTGTCTGTCACCGACGATTAGCTCGCGCTGCCCCTTTCCCAATGGAATAAGCGCATCAACAACTTTTAAACCAGTTTGAAGTGGCACCGCAACCGGTGCTCGATCCATAATTGGAGGAGCTGGTCTTTCAATTGGTCGACGATCATTCGAATTAATGCCCCCTTTGCCATCAAGTGGCTCTCCCAACGGGTTAATAACACGCCCCAGAAGTTGATTTCCAACACCGACATCCATCACACGACCGGTGCGCTCTACTTTCGCGCCGGTTTTGATATCCCAATAGTTTCCCAGCAGCACAACACCGATTTCATCTTCATCGACGTTAAAAGGGATGCCCAGCGAGCCGTTTGCAAATTTAACGAGTTCCTCAAAACCGACACCAGGTAAACCAACGACTCTAACGATACCAGTGGAAACCGAAGCCACGACGCCAACTTCATGCGCCTTCAATTGCGCACTATAACTATCGCAAGATTGTCCTATTTGTTTGATAGCAAGGTCAATGGCATCCTGCAAATGATGTGAACTTGACGTCATTTTTCAACCACAGTCTTTTCAACGTCAGGATTCTTCGAAGGCAATGCAGCTGATACCGCGGCATCTTCCGAATGAATCAGTTGCTGGAGATTTTTTTCTAATGATGAAATATAGTCTTCAAAACTCCAGCCTAGACACTGCCCCTTAGCCTGCAATTCGATGCCCGCTAGCAATTCTGGTGAAACCTCAAATCTAATTCCCACTTCGCGATTAGAGAGTTTGTTCAACGCATCCTGAATAGATTGCCTTCTCGAAGCTTCTATTGCAAACGCGCTGCGCAAAACTACAGAAGCCGGTTCGGAATTTATGGCTTCAATCAAAGTACCTTTCGATTTTTCATCCATCTTGTCGAGTCTCTGCAAAAATACTCCACAAATATTCTCCTCTAAGCAAGAAGTAGACAGCTCAGTCAAAGCCTTTCGAGCAATCGTAAATACTTGCTTTTGAATCAGAGCAGATAAAGAATTATTCAAAGCAACTAATTCGGCATCTAAAGCTTCTCGGCACTGTGCGCTGTAATCATCAATAGCCTTGTGAGCATTGACCATGAGCTTGTCGTACTCGGTTTTAGCCTCGCCATGAGCTTTCGTCAAGAGAGCCGCTCGAGTCTCTTCTAACTGTTTATTCTTGCTTTGATACTCTTCTTTTTCTTTTTGCGATTCGCTCATATTGGTTTGAGCTTTCAAAAGCTCAGCTGCAATTTTTTTCTCTCTCGAATCAATTGCATTAAGTATGGGTTTATACAAAAAGCGTTTCAGCAACCACACTAAAATAAGAAAATTGAGAGCCTGGGCGGCAACTGTGAACCAATCGATGAGCATCTTTATTTAACCACCGCGTGCGCAATCACGTGATTCCAGAAAGGGTTGGCAAAAACTAGAATCATCGCCACAACAAAACAATAAATTCCCAAAGACTCGATCATCGCCAGACCGACGAACAAAGTTCTGGTAATAGTGGAAGAGGCATCAGGCTGTTGCGCCAGTGAGGTGAGTGCTGTCGCTACAGCGCGTCCTTCGCCTATAGCAGGAGCAAGGCAACCAATACTGATGGTAAAGCCAGCTGTGACAATCGATGCGACGGCAATTAAGGTCATACTATCCATAGATTTCTTGAGTCCTTCAGTGATTGGGGAGGGGGTTGGTTTTGGGCGCTCTTGCAAGAGATGGCTTTTGAATGCGAATAGCAGCGGCTATGTATACCGCCGCCAAAATACTGAAAATATAAGCCTGCACCATGCCCGTCAAAAGTCCGAGCGCAGTCATCAAAATCGGAAAAATAAATGGCGTGATCGTGAGTAAAATGGCTATGATCATGGCGCCGCTCATCATATTTCCGAACAGTCGAACTGCTAAGGCCAGTGTTCGAGATAGCTCGCTGATCATGTTAAACGGCAACATTATTAGTGTCGGTTCTGTATAAGAACGCAGATAAGCAGCTAAACCCTGTTTCTCTATTCCAAAAAATGGAACAGCCACAAACACAATCAAAGCGAGTGCTGTAGTCGTTGAAAGTGAAGCGGTAGGAGGTTCATATCCTGGTATTACTATGCACAAATTAGCGGTCGCAATGTATAAAAATAATGTCCCGAGAAATCCCAGATACTTTCCCGGCTCGGGCAAACCAACATCGGCTATTTGTTTTTTCATGCCAGTTACAATAATTTCTAATCCGCACTGCCAGCGCGATCGCTCAAGCCCGCTCGACAAGTTACGAGTAATGATTCGAGAGCCAACCGCCAGCAGTAACATGACGCACCAGCTAAAAACAATGGTGGCATTTATTTTGACAAAACCACTTTGCCAAAATATCAATTGGTCAGGACTGAGGCGCATTTTTAATGACCTCTCGATCGAGAAGAGTATTTTTTTGTTTCCAGGCAAAAACCAATTTCAGCACTACCAGGCGTGCAAATACGAAGCCGGCAATGCAAGCGGCAAAACTCATATTATTTGCACCGCAGATAATAAAAAAGCCGACAAAAGTAATGAGAATTCGAACAAACAGACTGGCAGACAGCCAGAAGGGTTGTCGTTTTGTAGCAACGACCTTGCGCACGGTGAACCAGAGTCCTCCATAAAACATGAAGCCCAGTGCTGAACCTGATAAAAAGGCAAATGTAAGCGCGAGAAATTCAGTCATCGCTTTTCTCCGATCCACTGTCGACTTGTGTTTTTTCCTGTAATTGCTCTTCTTGTATGGACGCATGTTCCCCAGCAACGAACTGAATGGCGTTGAAACATCCAATTGAAAGACCGGCAACCATCAGCATCAAAGTCCAGGAATGAGTTCCAACAGAGCGAGCATCAATCCACTGCCCTAAAATCACGCCTAAAAGAGTGGGCACAACAATAGACCAGCCAATCAATCCCATCATACCGAAACCAGACCAGACGACAGGGGTAGAATGGCTCAGGGCGAATAATTTCCGCTTAGACTGACTGTCGATAATGCCACCAAAATTGGCATCAGAGTCAGAATTACTTTTCGGCTTATCCGTGCTCATGCGAAAACTCCACGAGACGACTGAGTAGAGCACCTTCAAACTTTTTCGAAGTCAGTCTTGATTTCTGTTCGTCTGCTGATAAGTCGATAAATTGTTTCTGGACCAGCTCGTGCAACGTAGCCAGGTCATCACCGCAAAAAGCGTTGCGCGAAGAGACTAAAACATCAGTGCCAGTCTTAACCATAACGCCTTCATCAATAGCCAAATAACTAGTGCTCTTGCCCTCTGCCTCGTAAGCCATAAGTCCCGGAGAAAGAGCTGCTACGCAATCCAATCGATGAGGCAATAGACAAACGCTCCCGCCTTCCCGAGTATTTAGAATGATTTTCGCTACATCATTTATCTGCACGAAAACTCCAAATGGAATCAACACTTTAAGAGTCATTAGTGGTTCAGACATCTTTTACGTCTTTCGTACTCTTTACGTCTT
>Ga0182030_10020078_pt1 | contig 12649 bp, 12 predicted proteins | sample 812S3MmetaG_FD_121299 | JGI IMG/M metagenome (GOLD analysis project Ga0182030, IMG submission 121299) | Permafrost microbial communities from Stordalen Mire, Sweden - 812S3M metaG (Illumina Assembly) | ecosystem: Environmental > Terrestrial > Soil > Wetlands > Permafrost | place: Sweden... | reverse complement strand
ATTCCAGTGACTAACCATTTGGCTTAGCATACTGTGAAAGATGACCTTGTCATATACCCCGGCCTCGCCGACAATAATAGCTTGTTGCTGAAAATCTCGAATGCCCGTACCGGGCATTTGCACTGGCTGTTTCAGCAATCAACTTACCAGTATTCAGATGACTAATACGCGTGGCCAATTCCTGCAGAGCTACATATATCAACGACTCCATCGCTGATGGCGGATCAGGCACTTGAGCGGTGATGATATTAGCCATTCGGTCTTTTTCAATCTGAACTGGATCAGCCAAACGCCCTACGACAACCAGGCCATTAATGACATTAGCGTGGCGACCTTCTTCGGCTGTCCAGACGTTGGCAAAAAACCTCATGGCCTCATTGATACCAAATTTTCTAACTATCGCTTCAGAGTACCAGGGCAAAGCATCTTCTGTCAGAAGACCGATGATAAGTGCCTTTACTGCGGCGTCAGGCAGTGGTGATTCTTCTGGAGTCCAGACATAATTTTCCGGAAAGTTCTGACCAAGCGTCCAAGGTACCATCATTGCCGGAGTCCACAAATTGGCATTATCACCCATGTAATCTGTAACAGTGGGGAACTCGTGTCTGGTTGCTTCGTCCTGATATCGCTTAGGGTTGATATGGCGATTAATTAAGGGAACAACATGCTCTGTTAATTCTGATAAGATGCGTTGATCCGCCTCGGGATCTATCGGCGGAAGTTCTTCTATGGGCACCATTTCTATTGCCATGACTATCTACTCCCCGTAACTTCGAAATTAGCTTTCTGCTGTGTATGCATTTCTTGTCCTTTCAGTGCTTATACAAATGGTGGGGATAAGAGGACTTGAACCTCCACGAGTTTGCACTCACTAGCTCCTGAAGCTAGCGCGTCTACCAATTCCGCCACATCCCCGTCAAGACCGTAATATCTTATCTGTTTCTGGCTAAAATGACAAGTGGTCTGAAACCGTGGTGCAGTTACCTGGTTGAAGACTTTTTGTCATTTTAGCTTTTAGACTAGTTGGTGACTTTGGCTTGCTGAATTTCCCAGTTTTGGACATTGACGAGGCGGTCGGTCACAGTTGTTATCGGCTGGTCAGTCAATCCGTTGACTGGGCCGTTCGTTAAGTAAAGCACCCGTGGTTGGTACAATCCGAGGGCTGGCGCATCTTGTTGCCAGGCTTGTAGGAAAGGTTTGTATTTGATAACCCTTAGGGCTGGATCAAGCCGAGTACGGCCGGCTTCTAGGGCTGCATCGGCTGTCGTGTTATTCCATTCCGACAAGTTCAACCTTTCAGGCGAACGAATGTCGGCCTGGGAACTATCCCAATAGATGAAGACATCCGGATCAACACCGATGGAAATGCCGTCGAGGATGGCATCGTAGCTGTGGTTGGACAGAACGCTTTGGAAGTCAGTGACGTCCAAATACTGGACGTTTAGCTTAACGCCTAACGACCGCCATTGCTGCTGTAATTGGCTAGCGACTTCGTGATAGTCGGGCTCGTCAGCCACGCTGAGACTAAAGGTCAACGGCTGCCCAGCCTTGGTGCGCAGGCCGTCTCGACCCAGAACCCAACCATCGCTCGTCAGCTGTTGGGCAGCCGCTATCGGGTTGAAATCGGCTTGCGTAAGTGTCGGGTCATAGCCCAGCTGACCTTCTAACAATGGCTCACGTACCGCACGGGTTGGATAGCCAAGCTTGGCGATAATTTGCGGTACATTGCTGCCAGCAACCAGGGCTTGGCGTACGGCCTGGTCAGCCAAAACACCGCTGGAGGTTTTGAAAAAAACCATTGTGGCTGCCCTAAGTGTCAGGCTGTGCTGCACAACGGAGGCTTTGTGCTCTAGCTGTGATGGTACCTGCTCCAGGCCTTCCAAGGCCGTCAACCGGCCACTTTGAAAGGCAGTTATCAATTGGGTCTGGTCGGCAAAGGCTTGGACGACAAACTCCTGCAGCTTAGGCTGACCACCGTTATAACCGGCAAAAGAAGTCAGTGCAATCTGCTCTTGGTTGGTATCCGGATTACCATCACCACTAACCTGAATGCCTCCCCAGGCAAATGGACCGGCGCCAATTGGGTGAACGGTGTTAAAATCGGCCGAGCGCAGGTCAGTCGGTGGAATATTCGCTAATAAGTGTTGAGGGACTATTCCGTTGGTAAGATTATATGGAAAAGAAGCTAAGATGTCGGGCAGCTTAAAAACCACTGTTTGGGCGTCTGTAGCCGACACCGTGACTCCCTGCCAGCTGTTCTGCAGCGGCGACTGGGCATCGGGATTTTGGATAGTCTGATATGTAAATACCACGTCGGCGCTAGTTAATGGCCGGCCATCTTGCCAAGTGAGATGCGGCTTGAGGTGAATCGTGTAGGTCGTTCCGCGACTATCAACGCTGTAATCACTGGCCAGGTCACCAACCAGTTTGCCTTGTCCGTTAATCTGAAACAGGCTAGCAAAAATCAAGCGCGAGACCGTCAAATCGGCATCGGTGGTCGCAAATAAGGGGTTAGCCGTTGTAAAGCGGCCTTGCAGGCCTTCGTTATAAATACCACCCGGCACAGTCTGGAGCGTTTGATAGTAACCGCTAAGCGACAGGTTCTGAACTACAACTGCACCAATCAACAAGCAGACCAGTGCCAACCAGCCAATTATAAAACGGCGGACTGGCACTAGATGTTCCAGCCGCTGGACTAAGTTTTCTTCTAAGTGCTGTTCGGCATGGCTACCCAGGTCTTCCACCTGCCGCTGGCTCTGGCGCCAGTGACGACGAAAGCGAAGCCGGATAAGTCGAAAGCGCATGCGCTCCCTATTTGACGATTGCGCCGACAATCAACGACAGACTAAAGATCAGGGCGCAGATAATAGTAATCTGAAAAATCGTTTTATCGGTGCCGCGGCGAGTGGTATTGACTTCGCCGGCGCCACCCAGACCAGCACCTAGTGACGCGCCTCTTGTCTGAATTAGAATCAGAAAGGTCATCAATAACATTGAGCCAAGCGTCAGATCGTTATAAATACTCATGGTTTAGCAGTATCCTCCAAAATAGCAGTCACTAGGTAGTTTACCAGCCCAATGACCATACCGGCAAATACAGCTGCCCAAAAATTCGTAATGTGCAGTGGGTGATAGAGCTTGCTGACAAGGTAGACGGTCAAGCCGTTGATAATAATCATAAATAGCCCGAGACTAATTAACAGCGCTGGCAGTGACAAGATGATTAAAATCGGCTTGATGACGGTATTGATAATAGCCAATACCAGCCCCGCGACCACAATGACTCGCAGTTTGCTGTCGTAACTGATGCTGGAACTCAGGAAGCTGGCGGCAATCCACAGCCCCAAGCTGGATACAAACCACCTTGTCAGGAAACGATAGAGCGGCCGGTGCGTAAGCATAAGCCAATTATAACGTATTTTTAGGCTAGCTGGCGCGATAGTTTGTTGGTCAGAATTTTGATGCCCTTAGATGTAATTAGCACATCATCCTCTATGCGTACGCCAATGCCTTCGGCCAAGATGTAGATGCCGGGCTCAACAGTTAGCACCATGCCAGGCTCCAACGGCCGGCTTGGATCGCCGGCGTCGTGAACATTAAGTCCCATAAAGTGCGACGTGCCGTGCGGATAATATTTGCGAACATTGGTGTGATTGATGGTTTTGATTAGCCCCAGTTCACGCAGTTTTTCGCCCATAAGGTGCTCAATCTGCTGCTCATAATCTTTCAGGGTGACGCCAGGCTTAAGCAGACCGAAGGCAAACTCTTGAACGTTCAAGACGGCAGCGTGCACGGCTTGCTGACGGCGTGAAGGTGAACCCAGGCTTATCGTGCGGGTAATATCAGCGGCATAATGTTCGACTTCGGCGCCGGTGTCGATGAGTAATAGTTCGCGCTTGTCGATGGCCGCGTTGTTGGCCACATTGTGCAAGGTGCAGGCCCTTTGCCCGCCAGCTACAATCGGTTCAAAGGCGTGTCCGTCGGCACCGCGACGGCGGAAACCTCGGCTTAACTCGGCCTCCGCTTGGTACTCGTGGTTGTAACCAAGCAATTTGGCGGGTCGCGTAACATCTTTGATGGTCGCAATAGTAATGTCGATGGCATTCTGGATGGCCATCAGTTCGGCTGGTTGTTTGATCATCCTTAGACGAATTAGGTGCGGCGCAATATCGAGCAATTTAAGATCGGCATTGAACTCTTTGAGTCGCCTTAACAATACTGCTCGAGCCGGGTTTGTGTACAAACCATGATCTTCATCATAAGCCGGCGGTACAGCCAGAGTCGCCGCATGTTTAACTTTTTTTAATCTGTTTTTGAGCTGCTCCCAGCCCTTCTTATCATCATAAACCGCTGCAATACCCGACCGCCTCGCCAGCGGCTCGTAGGACAGCGTGCCATCGAAAGCCTGTCGACTGGCCGAGCGGGTCGGTACAATTAAGTATTCTTGCCCCCGATCCATCACCAGTACGATATCGGGATCGTCAATGCCAGTCAAATACCAGAAACTGGCGTCCTGGGCAAAGGCATAGGCACTGTCTGTCCCGCGTTGCAGCAGACCGTTGGCAGTTACAACTATCGGTGCGGTGCCGGTAAACAATTCTCTAAGCCGTTGCCGATTGCCGGTAAAAAACTCACTACTAAATCTAGACTCCATAATCAAACATTAAGTATAGCAAATTTGCGGTTGCTTAAGATAGCTATTTACTTAAATACTGATGGACTAGTCGCGCTTTACTATGACCCAGAGTTTGCGCTAGTTCGATTTCGCTGGCGGCAGACACGCCGCGCAGTGAGCCAAATTGGCGGAGCAGTTTCTTACGAGTGGCCGGCCCAATACCGGGAATACCATCAAGCAGGCTGGCAGTTTGACGTTTGGTTTTCAGAACGCTATGGTAACTGACGGCAAAACGATGGCTCTCGTCGCGTATTCTTTGTAATAACTTAACCAGGTTGGTGTTGTGCGGCAGATTAAGCAGTATAAAATCTTCGCTGGCGGCAGCGAAACCGCCCAATTGGTGTAAGCTTAACTCGTTAAGTGTTACGCCTGATTTGGTCTTATGCAGGACTATTTGTTCTTCACGCTTAGCCAGACCGATAAACGGTATCTGGCTGCAACTAAGCTCATCACGCGCCTTGATGGCGGCATCGAGCTGGCCTTTGCCGCCATCTATCAAAACAAGACCCGGCAATCCCCAGGCCTTTCGATTGCGTTCAGCCAAGCGCCGTTTGACGGTTTCATTCATGTTATAAAAATCGTCGTTTTTGTTAATCTTGGTCTTGAACTTACGGTACTGGGCTTTGTCACTGACACCGTTGGTAAAGACCACCATGCTAGCAACCACGTCGCTGCCTTGCTGATGGCTGATGTCATAACCCTCAATCCGGTGTGGGAATTTAGTCATACTTAACAAGTTAACTAATTCATTAAGAGCATGGTCTTTACTGATGTCCAGGAATTCTTTGTCACTAAAGACGACCTGTTTATTGAGACCGCGTAAGGCAAATAATTGGTTGCGCAGCTTAGCTGCTGTTTCAAAATCAGAATTCCGGGCAGCTCGTTTCATATCACGCTCGATCTCCCGGTCAATGGTTTTACGCCTGCCCTGGATAACGGCGATTAACTTGCGTAAGTTGGCGCGGTAATCTTCCAAGCTGGTCTTGCCTTCCTCGAGTCCGGGATCAAGGCCAAGATGATAATGCAAGGAAGCGCGCTTTTGGCCGGCTTGCCGTCGAGCGGCAAACGGAAAAGCCCGACGTAAAAGTTTCAATGACTGACGCACGGCCTGGGTGCTGAAGTACGGACCAAAGTAGCGGGCACCGTCGTCAAGCGGCCGGCGGGTAGTGGTGACGGTTGGATAATCACTGTCATAATCGATACGAATGTAGCTCAGGGCCTTGTCATCGCGCAGCAAAATATTGTAGCGCGGCAGATAACGTCGAATCATCTCGGCTTCCAGAAAGAGGGCTTCAATTTCGCTGTCGACTTCCATCCAATCAACATCGGCAATTTCGGCAACTAAGGCCTCAGTTTTCGGGTCGCGGCTGCGAGAAGTCTGAAAATACTGGCGCACACGGTTATTTAAGCGAGCCGCCTTGCCCACATAAATAATTTCCCCGTTAGCGCTTTTATGAAAATAAACACCCGGACTTTTGGGTAGCTCCCCTATTTTTTTCTCCAGCTGCTGATTCACTCTTCTATTTTACAGCCACAAGCGTGCAATCCGGGCAAAGAACCTTGTCGGTACAGTTTTTGCAAACCAGCATCAGCCGATTGCAGGTTTTAACGACACAGTTAGCATAGCTACTTGTCAGCCCGTTGCAGTGAACGCAGTGTCCAATATCTTTAGCTTTGTCAGAAAACTTTGTGGTCAGGCGCCCATCGAAGACATAAAGAGCGCCTTCCCACAGGCCGTCATCGCCATAGTGTTCGCCGTATTTGACGATGCCGCCGTCCAATTGATAGACCTCCTGGAAACCTTGTTGTTTCATTAGCGCGCTCAAGACTTCGCAGCGGATGCCGCCAGTGCAATAGGTCACCACCGGCTTGCTTTTAAGATCGTCGTATTTTGGAGCTTGCAATTCATTGATGAAATCACGGCTGTGTTGAACCGATGGCACAACGGCGTTCTTGAATCGTCCGACGGACGCCTCGTGGGCATTACGGCCGTCGAAAAATACCACGTCCTGGCCGCGTTCTTCAACTAACTTATGCAATTGCCGTGGCTTCAGACGCTGGCCGCCACCGACAATACCGTGCTGATTAACTCTCAAGCGATCAACCGCTCCAAACGTGACAATCTCCGGCCGCACTTTTACACTCAGACGCGGAAAATCATCAAGCTCGCCATCGCTCCACTTAAAAACAATGTCGTGGAAGGTCGGATAGCTTTTGGTGGCTTTAATATAGGCCTTTAGATCCTTGAGCTTGCCGGCGACGGTGCCATTAATACCGTGTTTAGCGATAATAATCCGGCCTTTCAATTGATTATGCCGACACAGTGACTGCTGCCAGAGTCGAACTGCTGCCGGATCCTTGACCGGCACAAATTTGTAGTAAAGCAGGATTTTCGTCATAAGCTTGCTTAGCGCCGCACCAGAAAGACAATTATGGCTGCAATAATCAATATGGCTGCCGACGCGACCAACGCCATGTCAATCAATTTACGCTGGCGGCGCAACTCTTCATGCTGTTTGGCTTCGTATTTAGCATGGGCTTTGTAGAAAGCCGCTTCCTCGCTGAGGTTGGCAGACGGTATACTGGCTTCCGCCCGCTCCAGAAGCTGGTGAAGAGCGGTCTGACTGGCTGCATCCGCCGGCGCGGCTGACGTAGTCAGCGCATGGCTGTTATTTATTTTACCCATATCGCGAAGCCCTGGATCGCGTTCAAAATCAATTTCACGCTCTATAATTTCCTGGCGTAGAGCTTTTTTGAGGTCGCCGCCATGAAGATATTCGGCAATCAAACGGCGCAATCCACGTTCGCCTATCAAATGAGTCTCATAGATCTGACGCAGCGTGGTTCCATCTACCTCTATAGTGTCGCTTAATTCAAGTAGTTCGGGTCGGTTTATGGTTGCCAGGTGTTTTTGCTCGCCGCTGCCCGGCTCGGCCTCGGCTGTCATCAAGACATGGCCTATATGCTCCGGCTGTTTTTCGCCGTGCAGTTGTTGGGCTTCGGCAGCCTGGCGGCGGGGCTGTGTTTCGGTAGCTCTGGACTTGATAGCTACCTCGCCAAAACTCTTACGGGTTTTACCCCTACCGTTACTATCTGAGCTATTAGGGCTGACTTCGGTCACCGATCCGTGCAATGTGCCTTCCATTGTTTTAGGCGATAGTCTTAATCATTTTAGTTGCATTCCTAGAGGAGTTAGTATACTATACAGGGTACTATTTAGCAATTTCGTGCCGCTACACGTAGTGGCCGATTTAACCGGAGGCGGCCAAAAATGTTAATTACCACATTCCAAACAGTTAGTGCCGTCTTCGCGGCGTGCTAACTCTCCGACCCCAAAGAAACAATCTAACTTTTATATATACCATCCCTATCACCGCACTGCAGGAGGCAGTGGGCTATGAATAAAACATCTACCACCTATAAGACGCTAAGAATTTACCGTCAGTACACTCGTCGTTACCCAGTTGATTTTTGGGTTGGAGCTATTGGTGCCGTCTTGGCAGTGATTACACAGAACATGATTCCACCGCTTATTGTAGCTCGATTGTTCAGTAAGTTACAAATAGACTACGCCAAGCATCAGGCGTTACATTTTGCGATGTTCACGCCTTACGTTGTTTGGTTCGCTGTGGCTATGGTGGTGGGCGCATTCTTTTGGCGTTTGCAATCATACTTTGTGTGGCAATTAGAGATTAAGGTTCGCCGCGATTTAGCTAACGAAGTTTATGATCACTTGCAAGCTCAGAGTCAAAGCTTTCATGCTAACCGCTTTGGTGGTGCCTTGGTTTCGCAGACGAATAAGTTCGTTAACTCTTATGAGCGGTTAACAGACGACTTTATCTGGAATATTTTGCCGGGTATAACGACCGTTATAGTTGCCGTAGCCGTGTTGCTGTTCGTGGCCTGGCCTTATGCTCTGGTTATGTTAGCTGTGACTTGTCTCTATCTGCTATTGATGTCAAAAAGCGTAGTCAAGCAACTCCCTTACAACATTGCTGAAGCTAAGATCGAAAGTGAACAAACCGCGGCTCTGGCCGACGCTATCACCAATATTACAACCATTAGAGCCTTTGGCCAGGAAGACTACGAGTCAAAGCGCTTTCGTGGTGTGTCGCACCGATTATTCCAGGCTTACCGTAAATTGTCAGTCGAGCACATGAAGACCGAAGCGCTCAGCCACTTCCAGACCAATGGTTTTGAGGTTGTCGCCCTACTAGGCGGTTTAATTGCCGTCACTAGTTACGGCACCAGTGTCAGCCTGCTATATTTGGCCATTAGTTACACGCAGAATATCTCCAACCAGCTGTGGCAATTCAGTCGGGTCGTCCGTAATGTGAACCGCAGCTTTGGTGATGCCGCAGAAATGACTGAGATTTTGGGTATCATTCCAGAGATTATTGACCCTGCTTTACCAAACCGTTTCCGGGTTCCACATGGTGCTGTTAGTTTCACTAACGTAAATTTCGCCTACCCAGAAAATACTGACAAGCCCCTGTTTGAACAGCTTAGTTTCAAGATTAAGCCAGGTGAGAAAGTTGGGTTAGTTGGGCTGAGCGGGGGCGGTAAAACAACTGTTACTAGTTTGCTACTGCGGTTTTTGGATATTCAAAGTGGCGAGATTTCGATTGATGACCAAAATATCGCTGAAATCAGCCAGAGAGACTTGCGGTCGCACATTGCTTACGTTTCGCAGGAGCCAATTCTGTTTCATCGCAGCCTAGCCGAAAATATCGGTTATGGTGACCTAAAAGCTGACCAAACTGTTATTGAAAACGTAGCGAAAATGGCCAATGCCCACGAGTTCATCGAGAAATTGCCGCAGGGTTACCAAACATTGGTTGGGGAACGCGGCGTTAAGTTGAGCGGTGGCCAACGACAGCGGGTGGCAATTGCTCGGGCAATGCTCAAGAATGCACCTATTTTGGTGCTTGATGAAGCCACCTCGGCTCTCGATAGTGAAAGCGAAATCTTAATTCAAGACGCCCTGTGGAAATTGATGGAAGGCCGCACGGCTATCGTTATAGCTCACCGACTGAGCACAATCCAGCGCATGGATCGGATTATTGTCCTAGAGGACGGTAGAGTTGTCGAGCAAGGCAGCCACAAAGAGCTGCTGCGCCTAAAAGGCACCTATGCCAAACTGTGGGCTCATCAATCGGGCGGCTTCTTGGAAGAGTAGTTAGTCTTTCTTGTTTTCTTGGGTAGGCTCAGTGTCGGACTTGGCTTCGCTATCGGCAGGCTTCTCGGTGCCTTCAGTTGTAGGCTCGGTGCCTTCAGCGGTTTCGTCACCTTCTTCGCCTTCTTCGGCTGGGACAGCTTCTTCGGCGTCACCACCGACGGCATCATTGGCGGCCGCCAGGGCACTGGGCTCATAAACAGTGGCAATGGCATGTTCGGCTTCGGTTTCAACTTCGACATCATCCGGAACTACTAAGTCCGCTATTGATACATGGTCACCAATTTCCACCAGTTTTTCGGCATTGTATTCCAGGTAGTCGGGCAATTTGTCGGCCAGGGCTTTAACTTGAACCGTCTCAAGCTGACTTAGGACAATCAAGCCATTGCGCTCGGCTGGGCTAGACTCGTTGCCCTCATCATAGCGCGGGCGAATCGGTATTTCGGCCTCGACTTTCTGGTTTTTATCGACGGCGTTGAAGACCACGTGAGTCAGCAAATGCTTCTTCGGGTCAAATTCAGCAGTTTTGATAAGCGCCGTGAAGCTCTGGTCGCCGGTCTTAAGCTGCACTGGGTGGTGCTTGCCCGCTTGGCGCCAAACCTTCAGTAATTGTACCGAATCAGCCTGTACCACCAGTGATGGTTTGCCGTGATCGTGAATAACAGCCGGCACTTGGCCATCACGTCGCAAATGCTTAACGGCCTTGCCGGTAATTTCACGCTTGGTCAGGGTCAAACTTATAGAATCGTCGGACATCAACTTTAACACTCCTTAGGATTGGCTGTAATTATAACAGGTTAGGCCTAGACGATAAAGCCCAAACGCTATAGGCTTAAGTGATATGCTGGATGTTACCCACATAATCCAAAGTGGCGGCCTAGTGTTGCTCGGCCTGTTTCTGTTTTCCGAAGTTGGTTTGTTTTTAGGCTTTTTCCTACCCGGCGATACCTTATTAATCGCTGCCGGCATTTATGCCAAAGAGGGCAAAATGGATATTGCCGCCGTCATTTTGGTAGCCGCCGTGGCTGCCATCGCCGGCGATAGCACTGCTTATTTTATCGGCCGCAAACTCGGCCCTCGCATTTTCATCAAGCAAAACAGCGTCTTGTTTAACCCCGACCACATTGCCAAGTCCGAGAAATTTTATGAAAAATATGGTTCCAAAACACTGCTGGTAGCCCACTTTATTGCCTTTGTACGGACATTTTCGCCGCTGGTGGCCGGCATCGGTAAGATGTCCTATCCTCGCTTTCTAACCTTTGACGCGATTGGCGACACAGCCTGGGCATTTATTGTCAGCTTGTTAGGCTACTATGTTGGCAGCCGCATCCCGGGGATTGATCATTACATCATCCTAGCTGTTGTCGGAGTGGTAATAGTCGGGTTGGCACCGACGCTGTATCAGCTAGGTCGCCTTTTTATGCAGCGGAGATCTAAATAATCTAGTGAATTTCTGGAGGCAAGCGCATTTCTTGCACTAAGCTATGTAAGGCTTCGTATGTATTGTCAGGAAAACCCGCCATTTCTATTCTCTCCTCTGTGCTGTCCAACATACTTACTCTGAGGTCTGCGCCTTCAGGCAAAAACTGTGCCATACGCGCCGCCACAATATGTGAGACAGCAGTAGCTAATTCACCCCTGAGCCTGAGTCTCTCTCGTTCTTCAGGATCCTCGGCATGCTCTTCATAATCTCGATAACCCGTTGCTAAACCATCCATATCAGACATCAATAAGTCAGAGGTAGGGTGGACTGTATCGAGGTCATTGACTAAAATTTCAGCATCCTGAATACCCAAAGCCTGTAGCTGCTTTAGTACACTTACACCCACTTCCTTAAGAAGGCGACGGATATCAGCTATACCATTGGCTACAAGGATATTATGCAATGTTAGCTCATTTGCGAGATCTCGCCGTACAACTTCATTAGTCCGTGGAGCATTAATAATATCGTCCACGGAAAAGTCTTGGTCACCTTGCTCACTCATGTCCGTATTATAACATTTTTGCGAGGTATTGGCCAGTGTAACTTTTGGCAGCTTTGGCAATCTGTTCCGGCGTGCCTGAGGCAACTATTTGGCCACCGGCGTCACCACCCTCCGGTCCCATATCAATTATCCAATCAGCGTTTTTTATAACGTCAAGGTTATGCTCGATGACAATCATGCTATTACCGGCGTCTACCAGGGCGTGCAGCACCTGCAGCAGCTTGTCGACGTCGGCCATGTGCAAGCCGGTGGTCGGCTCGTCCAAAATGTACAATGTGCGACCGGTCGGGCGGCGGCTGAGTTCAGCCGATAGCTTAATGCGTTGTGCTTCGCCGCCGCTCAGCGTAGTGGCCGATTGGCCAAGCGTGATATAGCCGATGCCGACGTTAACCAGAGTTTGCAATTTGCGGGCAATGGCTGGAATAGTGCCGAAGAACTCTAATGCCTGCTCGCAGGTCAAGGCCAGCACGTCGGCGATGGTTTTGCCCTTGTAGTGAATTTCCAGAGCTTCGCGGTTGTAGCGCTGGCCGTGGCAAACTTCGCATGGCACATAAACATCAGGTAGGAAGTGCATCTCTATCTTGATGATCCCGTCACCGGCACAGTTTTCGCAGCGCCCGCCTTTAACGTTAAAACTGAAGCGTCCGGCTGAATAGCCGCGCAGTTTAGCCTCCGGCATTTGAGCAAAAAGTTCGCGGATAGGCGTAAATAAACCGGTATAAGTGGCTGGGTTGGAACGCGGCGTGCGGCCAATTGGCGACTGGTCAATAATGATGGCCTTATCCAGCAGTTTGATGCCCTCTATATCGTCGT
>Ga0182030_10020076_pt1 | contig 12652 bp, 5 predicted proteins | sample 812S3MmetaG_FD_121299 | JGI IMG/M metagenome (GOLD analysis project Ga0182030, IMG submission 121299) | Permafrost microbial communities from Stordalen Mire, Sweden - 812S3M metaG (Illumina Assembly) | ecosystem: Environmental > Terrestrial > Soil > Wetlands > Permafrost | place: Sweden... | reverse complement strand
TGGCAGTAATAAACACCCCACGGGCGAAGGAATACGCTGTATCGTTGTTTCATGTCATGTTTCATGTTATGACTATGAACCAACTCGATCTGACTCCGTTAGCGAGTAGTGGGCGAGTTCGTTTTAAGTTGTAGCGGAGTAATCTCGCTACTGAAACTTTCACTGAAACTCGGCCAATTTTCGCTCTTTTTCCTCACAAAACCCCACAAAAAGGCTGGAGGCGAGGGTCGGAATCGGTCATTTATCCCCGCGTTTGCAGTTCAAATATAGCTGATTTCATTGGCTATTCAAGCTAATTCGGCTTAATCCAACCATACCGGTTTCAACTCGTTTGGTGTCCGTTTTGGTGTCCGCGACGACGTGAATTTTGCCGGTTGCTAAACCACGCGCCTACCGTAAAAAATCCCAGCGTTAACGCGATGATGCTCCACGGGGGCAACGGGCCACCGGTAGAACCGCCGCCACTGTCCGGCGAGCTGACAATCAACTGGAAGCTGGAAACCGTGCCCCACACACCGTTACTGCCTTTGGCCATGACTTGGAAGTTGTGTGTGCCGACTGTAACGCTGGCAAAGGTGACTGTGGTGGCCGTCGTCCTAACAGCGTTGGCAGGCGTACCATCCAAGGCATAGCTGTAACCGGCCACGCCGTTTTCACTGGTTGGCACCTGCCATGTAAAGACGATGTTATTCGTGGTATAAGTCGGCACGCCGTTTGCCGTCGCGTTACAAACCAAGCCTGGCGGCGCACCGGGGGGTTCAGTGCCCGGAGCCCAAACGGTAAATTGGAAATCGGCGGTTGCTCCCCACACGGCATTGGTATCCTGCGCCTTCACATGGAACTGGTGGCTACCGAGAGTCACATTGTAAATTGCGACGCTGGCGGCGGTGGCATTGGTGATGTTGGCCGGCGTTTGGTCAAAGCCATAACTGTAACCATTGATTCCGGCGCTGTTCGTGGGCGGCTGCCAGGAAAAGACCAGATTTGTGAAGGCTGTGTTCCCCTGATTCAAAGCATGATTACAAGTCAGCGCCATAGGCGCGCCGGGAGGGTATAAAACCAAAAACAGCAGGCTGGCCGACGGCCCCCAGAGGCCATTACCTCCCTTGGCTTGCATCTGGAACAAGTGGGTTCCTGCCGGCACACCGTCAATTTCCACATTTGCCGCCATGACGAGCAACGAGGTGCTTGGCGGTTGATCCAGCGCATAACTATAACCGGCAATACCACTTTGGCTATAAGGAGCCGACCAGGAAAAGGTGAAATTGGTGTAGTAAGTCCACATGCCATTGGTGGCGTGGTCGCAAGTGAGAATCGGTGCGTCGGGAGCGGTGATGGCGGGTGTCGGAGCCACCAACAATACAAAGTCAGAAGTTGGTCCCCAAACACCATTGGCACCGAGGGCTTGCACATGGAAAAGATGCGTCCCAAGGGACACGCTGGCGAAGGTGGCCGTGGTGCCAGCGGTGGTCACAATGTCAGCCGGCGCTTGATCCAAGGCATAACTGTAACCAGTCACACCGCTTTGACTAGACCATGAAAAGGTGAAGCTGCCCGCATAGCCGGTGGGCACTCCGTTGGTGGCATGATCACAAATCAGACCGGAGGGCGCGGCGGGCGGAGCGAAACCGGTCACGTTGGTCACCACCAACTGGAAGTCGGCAGACGGCCCCCAATTGCCGTTGGTGTCTTGAGCGCTTACCTGGAACAGATGCGTTCCGACCGACACACCGTTAATTATGGCATTGGTTCCGATTGTATTGGTGACATAGGCCGGCATCTGATCCAGCGCATAACTATAGCCTGCCACTCCGGCACTGCTCACGGGGGGCAACCACGAAAAAACAAAGTTCGTATAGGTGGTGGGCAGACCATTCGTGGCATTGTTGCAGGTAAGAGCATTCGGCGCACCGGGGATGCTGACCCCGGAATAAACGCTGCCGATTTGCCGGCCACTGGCATCATAATTATAGGTGATTGAGGATGATTGCGGGGGTGTGACGCTGGCCAGATTGCCAAACCGATCGTAACTCATCACGGTGGTCAGGTTGGCACCGCCAGGGACAATTTGAACGGTTTGCAAGACATCCCCGGTTTTGGGATCGCGGTCATAGCGGGTCGTGCGACCGAGCATATCGGTCTGGCTGGTCAGCCAGCCCATTTTGGGATCGTAACTGTAATAGTTCGTGCCGGCAGGCATCTGGATGGCAATGACCCGGTCAAAGTTGTCATAGACATACACCACGGGAGAAGCCAGTTGCGGGTCAATCAACTTCCATAACCGGCCCAGCGCATCGTATTGATAAGCGATTGAAACCCCGGTGGCATCCACCACGTTGGTCACGCGGTTCAGATTGTCCCGTTTCATTGTCACCACTTTAATTCCCAGCGGGTTGGTTACGCTGGACAGTGCCCCGGAGGGAGTGTAGCCAAAATTCACGTTGACGGGCTGCGCGCCCAAGGCCGCCTGCACCCCGGTCAGGTTTTGGTTGCCATCATAAGCCAGTTGTGTGGCATTGCCCGCTTCGTCCGTGACCTGCCGGAGGAGCGTGGTGTTCGGATCGTAAGTGGCCGTCACATCCTGGGCGTTGATGTTGCCGGGGTCGGAAATGCGCGTGGGTCGCCCGTAGCCATCCCGTTGAATGCTGATCGGCGGCCGGCCGGCGATAGGCAGGGCCACGGCGTTGGGATACAGCGAATTGGTGTTGTAGCCAAAGGAGGTCTCCGCGCCCGTCACTGTCCGGGAGGCCAGCAGCCGACCGGAGCGGTCTCTTTGCAGGCGGCGGGAGACGAACTGGGGATCGGTGATTTTCGGGTCGCGGATTTCATTGGTCCGCACCGTGCCCGTGCTGCCTTGCGTAAAGATTTTGTAGAGCGAATTGCCCCGCACGTCCAGATTGGTGTTGGCCCGGCCTTTCAGGTCGGGTTGCGTCTGGAGGACATTCAATCCGTTGAACAGGGTTTTAGCAATGAGCTGGTTGTTCGTGTTGTAGCCGTAGCTGACCGACGCGCCGCTGCGCACATGCGTGGCCGTGGCCAGACAGCCGTTGGTGTAGGCATACTTCACCTGTTCGCCGTTGGGGCCCACCACAGACATCAGATAGTTGGTTTGCGCATCGTAGCCAAATACGAATGACTGTTGCGCATCATCCGTGATGCTCAACAAATGCCCGGCACTGTCGTAATAATAATCCTGTTCCCAGCCATTGCGATCCTGCGTATAAAGCAGCTTTCCGTTGTGATCAAAAACGAGCACGGAACCGTCCGGCGTGAACAGTTGATACTCCATTTGATCCGGCGTTTGAATCAAGATTGAACCATCCTGCCGCAGACCGGGGGTGAAGGCGGGCACGTCCGCATCCGTGAGTCCGTTCAAGGTGATATAAGGCCGGTTGTTGGTGTCCACCGCATAGCCCAGCACCAGCGAGGAGACAAAGTCCAGCGTGGCCCCGCTGCTCATATTCACCACCCGTAAATTATCGGAACGCAGGCCGGTGTCGGAAGTGCCGGCCAGCACCGGCAACAGATAGCCATAATTATCCGTCATCCAGCCGTAATCATCATACCAAGAGGGACGCGAGAATTGGAGCACATAGGGCGTATAGACCCAGCCCGGCCCCATTGCATCGCCGCCCAGCCACGAACTTTGGTAGTAGCGCGTGAATTGCAACGGCTCTCCGGGCGAGGCGAAATTGAGATCGGTCTCGGCCAGATTCACGCTGCCGTCCTGTGGCTCGGCGGCGGTATTGACCGCCACGGCGGTCAGCTTGCCCATCGAGGTGGTGTTGGTCCAGACTTGCTGCGCAATATCGCCGTTGGTGTTGCCCGTCACCGCCGGCCGGGAGGACTGCACAAGGACGGCCACGTTGCTCGCGGTGGCGGAGGCAATGTAAGCGTTGGGCAATTGAATCTGCACCCCGCCGGAGACCGTATAAGTATTATTGGCCGAGTAATTCACTATGGTCGGCACGCTTTTGGGGGCATAGGCAACAGGCGGCTGCCATGAGTTGAGCCACCACATATCCACCGGCACATTGTTATCGCGGAAGAACCGCGCCAGCGACACCGCCTTCATGGCGTCTTTCAACATTCCAAAAATGTTCGTTTGAATGATGCGGCTGCCCGTCGGGTCGGTCGGGTCATAACACGGGAATTTCAGCGCGGCGAATTTATCGTAATTTGCCGTCAGGTTGTCGCAAAAGGCCTGTTGCTGCGGCGGGGACGTGCCGCCAGTCAAATCATTTTCGGTCTGGCACAGCACGGTGGCATTGCTGAACACGATGCTGGCCAGGCCGGTCTTGGGATCAATATATTGGTTCAAGGTCATTAATTTTGGCGTGAACCATTGCCGGGTGCTGACATTGCCGGATGGATTAGAACCGGCGTAAAGTTCGACCAGATTCTTGTAGCCGGAAATGCCTTTGAGGTTGGGGCTGGTGGTGCCGCTGTTGTAAGGTGCGCCCGTCAGATTATCCGTGCCGATACACAGGCATTTCATCACCCGGTCCGCCTCCTCCATGACCCAGCCCACCTGGGTGTTCTCCACCCGCCCGCCAAACTGCCGCTGCTGCCGCGCCGGGATGGCCGTGGCACTGCTCACCCAAATAAAGTCCGGCCCATTGTGCAATTGGAGCCAACCATAATTATACGCGATGGAGATGCCGGCGGGCGGGTTCGCTGCGTGGGCGTCGGACACCCACTGGCTGAAGACGAGGTTGTTGCTGACGCAGTTGAAGCGCGCCTTCCAGGTGAAGGATGCTGACTGATTGGCCGAGGGGCCGTAGTCGAATCCTCGAAGCTCCACGTCCACGGTGGTGTCCTCGCCCGGCCAGATGGGATTATAGGACATGGCGGCGTAGGCGGGGTCGTTGGGATTGATGACCACGCTGGGGGAATCCCCAATGTCGTAATATCCTGGAATGATAAAGATATACCCATAGCCGTAGGGATCCAAGAACGGCGACGTGAGGGTGGCGCTCACATAGCTTGGGTAGGCCGGGTAGATGTAGATGAGGGCGTTCGTGGTGGTGTAAGACGAGGTGATTTCCGCCGAGGGCACGAGGGTGACGAACGGCGGGACGGCGCTGCCATAGACGGCTTGCAGGGCGGTGGTGAGGTAATCCAGGTTGATGTTCTTGACCGGCGTGGGGCTGTTCGTGCCCAGAAACACAAACTGCCCGCTCACCGGGTCATACATCGCCCCGGTGATGTCACTCAGATTCTGCCCGACCAGTTGCGCGGCTTTATCCAATAGGACGCCGCCGACGGGGAGCATTATTCCACCTTGGAGCAAATACTGGCCCCAAGCCTTATCTTCAGCGGATTGGGGCTGGACTGTTTGCCATCCACCACCACCATTCTTTTCACTAAACCCAGTAAATGGGCTGAACCCGGAAGTGTAATTCTCCAACCAACTAACATTTGCACGCGCGCTGTTTATGTATGGCCCGGAGTTATCATAACTAACTCCAGCTCCAGCCCCGACTACAGGTATGTTAAAGTAATTGGCAACTCCTTGTGCTATTGACGTTTCCGCACCTTTGTAAAATCCGCCATCAAAACTCACAGCCGAATTACAAGAAAAAATCATCATGTAAGCATCAGAGGCAACATTTTGTGTAGGCAAGGAGTTTAGCGGCGTAGAACCTCCTGAAGTTGAATTACCCGGAACTTTAACCACCCCTCCATATACAGATAAGTTTTGATCTGCCACTGGATCACCGCCAAGAGTCAACACTCCTGCAATTCCGTGCCCATAATAATACATCCCAACTATATCAGAATTATTTTGTAATGCTTGTGCCATGGCTGGCACATTGGGAGTATAAACAGGTAACACAGTATCGTTCGGATGGCTAGACCGCAACATTTGCACTTTCTGATTTGCTGCATCATTAAATATGCTAGATCCTTTCTCGTATTCCATACCATAAAAGACCAAATATGTTCGTGTTCCATCTGGGTCAACACAACTTACTGGGTCACCTGAACAATAGGCGTAATTATTAAGGCCACCAGATATTCCAAGTGGATCCTTTGTTAGAAAAGTGCCGGTTTCAGGATCGTAATAGCGAGATCGCAGAAAAGTCTGCCTCGGATTCGCATCGCTATCCTGACCAGAAAACCCCGGGGCTGCATTCCCCCAAAAAATAGAACCAACAAGGAAAGCAAGGCCAATAAATAGATGTTGAACACGCCTATTCATAATTTTGGAGAAGACTTCTTGGGCTGTGTTTCAAGTGGGACATTCAAAAAACCTGATTGGCTTTGTTGAAATTCCAACCGATTAAAAAAGTCTTCAATACAAGTCCTATTGGGCGAATTTGTATTCGATACTTTTAATGCTTCGGAGAGCGCATTGGTTAATTCAAACAACTGCTCTTTTGGTAGCAGTAGAAGTTTTTCAGAATTGGCACCTTTTAGAATCAAACACAACTCCAAATCATTTGACCGGCAGGATTTGATGACCATCTGTTGATAGGTTTTCGCATCGAGAGTTGAAATCAATCCATAAATGTTCTCGCGCGCCAAAGTCGGCCGGGCGTCGTGATTAACACCGTTTCCCGAATAACCATGCAAACACAAATTGTATATTTCTTCCTGACTGAGAGTATTGGTTATTATTTCCAGTTCATCAACTAGGCGTGGAACAACATTTGTCCCTAAACTAATAATTCCAGATTGAGCTGACATGATGTCGGTGATGCTATTACGTCTTTCAAGTTTTTGAATATAAGTCTGAAAGGGATCAGCGGTTCGTCTTTGGACATAACTCACAGCCCAATATGCAAAGACAACCAATAATAATATGAGAACGATTATTTTAGATTTTTTCATAGTTTTACCGATTTGCCCCAAACACATCGTAATTGCAAGTCTGAATCACATTTCCACTTGAATCCGACACCAACCGCACGGAGCCAAGCCGGTCGGTGAGTTCAAACGTGACCGCACTGCCGTTCCACGTTGCCAGCCGGGTTGCGGCAAAGGTATAGCTGGTGGTGATGGCTCCGGCAGCGTTGCGTTCCTGCACCACTTCAAACAAGCTGCGGTTGGCGTCAATCACATAGCTGGTTCGGGTGCCGTTCAAGCTTTGGCTCACGCGCTGGGCATCGCCATTGTAGGTGTAAACAATCTGGTTGGTTAGGTCACCGTAGCTGGTCATCAGGTTGCGCTCGTCGTAAGTGTAAAATGCCGTATTGTTCGTGGCGGTTTTTTCAATCCGGTTTCCCGCTGGATCATAAGTGTAGGCATTCAAAAGCAGCCCGTTTTGGTTGGTCACGGTCAGCAGCCGGTTTTCATTGCCGTAAGTGTAGGAGCGAATTTCCGTCACGGCATTGTTGGTCTTGGTGGTCATGGTCAGGCGGTTGCCATTGCCATCGTAGGTGTAGCTCACATTCAAGGCGGTGGCGCTGATCACGCCGCTGTCGCCGTAAACCACGTTGGTCAACCGGTCAAAATAATCGTAGCCGTATTGTTCCAGCTTGGTGACGCCGCCGGGCAGCGTGGTGGTGAGCAGCTTCGCCTTGCCAATGGCATCCAAGGTGTAGCCGTATTGTGCCACGAGCGCACCACTGCTCGTCACCTTGTGCAGAATATTTGTCAATCGGCCCATGCCATCGTAACTGTAATCCGTCTCAATGCCGTTGGGCCGGGTCAACTTGGTCAACTGGCCGGTGACCGGATTGTAGAAGTATTGGAAAAACAAGCTGCGCGTAACATTGTTGACGGTGCTGATGCGCCCGGCGTTGTCGTAGGTGTATTGAATCCGCTCGCCGCCGGGATAGACGATGGCGGTTTCGTGCCCGGCCAAATCATATTCGTAGCTCAACACCAGATTGTCGCTGCCGCCTTTGACGCCGCTCTTGGAAGTGATCACGTTGGTCAGCCGGTTGAGGGCGTCCCAACTGTAAAACGTGGTGCCGGTGTAATCGGTCATGTTGGTGCGATTGCCCAGAACATCGTAACCGTAGGTGACGAGCGCGCCGTTGCTGGATTGCCGCTGCACCAGCCGCCCCAGCGGGTCGTAAGTCAGGGTGGTGACAATGCCGTTGCCGTTGGTGATGGTGGTGACCTGGTTCAACGGGTTGTATTGCACCGCGTCCACCTGCGCCAGCGACGGCACGCGGGTGACGATGAACTGGTTGATGGCGGTGCCGTTGGTGACGGAAATGACGTTGGCTCCCAGGACAAGCTGATTGGTGCCGGTGTAGTTGGTTCCGTAGTATAAATACTGCCAGACGTAAGTGGCATTGGTGGCCACGATGCTGGAGAGAAGCTGGAAAGCGCCCACGGGATCAATTTGCAGTTGGCCTGGGGCAAAACTGCTGTTAGAGAACGTGCCATCCGTCATGGTGGCATAAACGTAATAATTGGTGCCCGCCAACGCGGAACTGGCCTGCCAAGCGTAGGAAGTTCCGCTGCCATTTTGAATGCCGCTGGCAATGGGGATCAGGCCGGTGGCGGGATTGTTGTTGACGTCAAGAAACAGCGCGATTGTGGCGGCGGGATTAGCGTCGGTGGTCTGCCAGGTGAAGGTAAATACGGAGTCCGCCGAGACATTTAACTGGCTGGCTGGTGTGTTGAGCGTGATGTTCACGCTGGAGGCATCGCTGGACATCCCTTGGAGCGGCGCAAGACCTCTGGTCGGCGTCCCCGTAAATCCGACCGCCGGGACGGCGGAGAGGGAGGAAACATTTACATAATTGGTTTGCGTATTGGTGTTCGTCACTCCTATCCCGATCGCCGGCAACGTGACCGTATCAGTGCCGGCGTTGTTATTCGTGATTGAGTTCGCGTCGCCAAAATTGTTGGTGATGACCCCGCTGGAGGCATTGCTGGGCACTTCTTGGAGCGGCGTAAGAGCGACGGGTGGCGTCCCCATAATTCCGGCCACCGATGTGGCGGGGTTGGAGAAATCACTGACAAAATTGGTTTGTAGATGGGTGTTCGTCCCTCCTATCCCGCTCACTGTCGGCATGCCCGGATAAAACCCGCTGTTGGTCAGAAGTGGATACCCGGAGAGGTCAAGCACTTTCAGGCCGTTCGTCAGTCCCAAGGCAGCCAGCGCATTCCAATTGGTCAAGCCGCTGACAAATAATCCGCGGGCATCCCCGGAAAGCGTCGTGGCAAACATCAGAACCGGGCAGTTGCTCCAGGAAAGAAACGCTGGAGCGCCTGAATCACCGCCGGTCGCCGAACTGCCGCTGAAACCGTAATTGGCATGATTCAATCGCACCCAAGTGCCGTAGCCATACCAGCCATAATCACCAAGATCAGCAATCGGCGCGTAGTCAATATGCCCCGTATTCTTGTGCAGCCAAAAGGCCGGCATGCCGAGCAGTGTATGACCACCGGCAAGGTAGTTCGTATAATCCGGCGGCAGGACGTAAGGGATCACAATGGAGGCCGGCGCGGCGTTGCTCAGTTGCGCAATCACCAGGTCGGCGATGGGATGAAATGTGTTGGTGACCACGGCCACCCACGGCACGCCATTGGTATCGTGGAATGTAACCGTCTGGCCCGCTTCACCCCCATAATGTCCGCAAGCCAACAACTCATTGCTGGCAATCAGCACGGATTGAAAACCACTCGAAGAATATCCAACACAACTGAGATTGATGGGCCAGGTCCAGACGGCAGTGTTTGTTCCCAGATTTGAAGCGTTCGGGTTATACGACGCCGTCCGGTTGTTGGTCTGGCCAGCTTTTTCGTATGTGCCTTCAAACAAATCATACCCCAGAGTTCCCAAGGGATACGGGTTGACCGGCATCGTCAACACGGTCAAGATCGCGTCGGAACTGGTCACCGACCCACCGGCGTTGGAAACCGACACCGAATAGCTGCCCGCCCGCGTGGTCTGAACATTCGACAGAATCAACGTCGGGGTCAGCGCGCCGACGATGGCGTTGGTGTCATTGAAATACCACTGGTAACCGGGATTATCACCCGTGGCCGAAACGGAAAAAACCGCGTTCGATCCAGCGACCACCAGTTGGTTTCGCGGCTGACTGACAATGACTGGCGGCGTTTGGGCCGGCGAAATTGTGGTTCCCAAAACCAAAGTGACGACCACGAATATACGGGCCATTAAAACAGCGAAGGCGGTTGGATAAAAACTGGCTCCTAAATAATTCGGTGCTGGTCGGCCTTGCCCTTGTTGGTTCGACAAATTAACCATAATTGGTGACATGTTTCGGGATTACAAGTTGTCCAGCGTCGGTTTTTCCCCAAGCTTGGAGGTATTCTGCCCGATATTCGGTTTATTGGCCATGAGGGTTTGTCTGGTTGCGCCAACAGTTTCATTTATTCAAAATGACCTCAATGATTAATTCCTCCCGATTCAAGAATTTCACAAGCCTGTAACGCGAACGACATAAATTATTCGCAATGAGCTTTTTTCGTGGCAACCGCCGGGGCGTTTTTTTGTTGCCTCCAGCCGCAAACCCCGTATCAAGTGAAGGCATGGAAAAGGATCCCATGACCGTCTGGTATGACGGCAAAAGCCCCATTTTCAAGTATGCGCTGAAGTTTGGCGCACTGATGCTCCTGTTCTATGCGCTTTCGGAGACGTCTTATTGTCAGCGGGTGTTTTGGCCCGCCAATTTGCGGGCCAATGCCTGGGTGGCCAACGGGATTCTGCGCGGATTGCGGCAACCGACCAGCGTGGCCGGCGACACGATTCAGGCGGGAAATTATGCCTTCGTCATCAAACGGGGTTGTGATGCGACGGAACCGGTTTGTCTATTGATGGCGGCAGTGGTCGCTTTTTCTGCGCCGCTCGGTCAAAAGTTAATCGGGATGCTGGCCGGGACTTTACTGTTGCTGGGACTCAACCAACTGCGAGTGGTGGCCCTTTTTTTCGTGGGACGTGATTATCCCGGTCTTTATCACACTCTGCATCTCACGGTGTTTCCAGCGGTATTCATCATTCTGGCCATGATCCTCTGGGTGGGCTGGGTGGAATGGACGGTGGGACGCGACCGCTTGAAAACCGATGCCTCCAATGCCAAAACTTAAAGCCATACTGGTTTTTGCGGGTTGGTTTCTGCTGATTTACGGACTGCTCATCGCGCCCTGGCCCGGCGCGAAACCGGTTTACGCCGGCTATTTCCGGGAGCTTGGCCGGCTGGTCTTGGCGGACGACGGCGGACGACGGTTGCTCGACTTTCAGCCGCTTGATGATCCTGACCACAAATGGCCGCCAAACTTTGACACAGCGATTATTCTGGCCAATCGCGACTTGCTTGACGATCAAGGCAAGGCGCGGGCATTCATGCTGGCGGTGGATGCGTGGCAAATGGGGTGGACGCCCACCGCGTTCTTGGTGGCCCTGACTTTGGCCACGCCAATACCGTGGCGGCGACGGTGGTGGGCACTATTTTGGGGATGGTTATGGGTTCAGGGTTTCGTTGTTTTGACGCTGGGCATCTTCATCTGGAATGAATCTACCCGACTGGCGTTGGTGACGCTGACGCCGTTTTGGAAAGACCTTGCCAATCGGCTGGAAGAAGTGGCGCTGGCCCCGGTCGGCCCCAGTTTTTTCGCGGCGGCGCTCATTTGGATATTGGTGACGTTGCGGCACCAAGACCTGGCTGACGAACCGCGAAATCGTTCAGGTCTTGCGAACAGTCTTCCCCGCGCGGAATCCTAAACGCAAAAGCCCCGGAGCCGGGCGGCGCGTCAAGGTGGAAGCCGAGGGCATACCGAGGAACTACCTTGACGCGACGACCGGCGACATACAATGGGAACTGGATTCGCGCGCGGCTGGCTGGCGCGGCTGCGCTTCTGAAAATGAGAGTATTTCTGACGGCGTTTTGGTGTCGCTCGGTGGATGACGAGGCAAATTATTTTGCCGGGTCGTTGGTGGCTTGCGCCAGATTTTCACTGTTCGGCAGCAAGTGCCGGATTTGTTTTTGGGAGACGCTGCTACGAAAGAAAATACAGCCAGTGTTTTGCCCGTTGACCTGGCGCATATCAGCCGCATAAGCGCCTTCAATCACCAACACAAACCCCGGCGGACTGTTAAAGCCGTCATTTTCTGTCGGCAACACTTTGATGGGAATTTGGGCAACGGCCAGCGTGTGAAACGCCGCCTGATTGAATTGCATGACCTGCGCCATGTTGTCAATTTGAACTGCCATTTTGCGGTCGTAGCGGGCGGCAAGCTCCAAACAGATCAGGCAGGCGATGAGGATGGCCGCCCCCATGCTCCAAAACAAACTGGTGGTCCAAGCGGTTTTCCAAATCCGTTTTGTCCATGCGGATTTGGCCTCGTCGGCGGCAGCCTGAATTTTCTCCAGCGTCGGCATGACCTTCCAGGCCAGATCGTTGGTGTGCTGCACGAAGGGCGCGATGATTTTCTGGTCAATGCCGGATTGAATTGAGTTTTGAATCCCCCGCACGATGGCCTTGGTGTCCACCTGTGCGCCCAGATTTTTCACGGTCAATTCAATGGCCGCAATGGTTTCAACGCATTTTTCCTGGGTGGCGCGGCAAAGCTCGTCGGTCTTTTCGGCGTGATCCGTGATGCTGGCATCGCGGGTTTCAATCGTTTTGGCGAGCAAACTGACTTCCTCGCGCAGTTCCTGAAGGGTCGCCAGCGAATCGGCGTTGGCCGAAATCATCCGGGCGGGGATGCGTTCGGCGTAAT
>Ga0182030_10020075_pt1 | contig 12652 bp, 21 predicted proteins | sample 812S3MmetaG_FD_121299 | JGI IMG/M metagenome (GOLD analysis project Ga0182030, IMG submission 121299) | Permafrost microbial communities from Stordalen Mire, Sweden - 812S3M metaG (Illumina Assembly) | ecosystem: Environmental > Terrestrial > Soil > Wetlands > Permafrost | place: Sweden... | reverse complement strand
GAGGCTGTAAGAGTCAGTGTTAAAGCATTGAATGGAGCAGATCTATATACTGTTATAGCTGCGTTTACATCTGTGAGAGTCCAGCCTTGCTGCATTCTGCCTAGGAGATGATTAATTACATTAACTCCTGCTTTAAGAGTTATATTTATTAATAACCCTGGATTAGTCGTAGGATTAGCTATAATAGGATTGAGTTCTGCTGCCCATTGTTGCTGCATTTGTGTAAGTGTTAAACGTTGCGCGAGTTGAGCCATTACCAGCCACCCGTGCCGCCGTTATAACCACTACCGAAGCCGCCTGTGCCCCAGCCATTGCCATTGCCGCTTCTTGTATCTGAGATCTTATCGGGTTGTCCGGCATCTCTGTTAGCAGCAGTCTCTTCAATGCGTTTAATAAGGAATTGGAGTTCTTGGTCTAAGGATGTTGTATCTGATTCTTCTTTATTTAAAGCGTATTTAGCTGCTCTAACGATTATATACTCTGCCCAGCCGTTAATACCGAAGTTAGTTGTATCTGTGTCCTGGAGTAACTCAACCATTCTAGGGATGTACCAGATACGGATGACCTGACCTGCCGAAGGAGTAGGAATAAATTCAATGTTAGACCCAAGTACTCTATATTGTAGATTAAATACGCCATAGATAGTGCTAGAAGTATTCGGATATACGAAGCGATTCCTATCAATGAAGTTAAATTTATTTATTGTTACGTAGGCATTATTAGCTGTTTGTAGGCCTAAGTCTACGCCCATGATTTTATAAAAGGGCTCGCCTACTATCGTTGTATTAGGCTGTATACCTGACATATAAGTCAATATACCATTAGGTAAGGGATATTGAAAGGTTACACCGTCTGATTTGAATTGTATTGGAGGAGCTAAGAAATAGTCTTCATAGACTGTTACTAACAGATCATATAGCTCGAACATACTTTGTTTTATGTATTGATTCCATTCAGATGTAGTTACGAACTGAGAATTCACCCTATCGGCACGTTGTTGGGCTGATAGTCGTAAGCTTAGTAATGTTTGCTCGCCTGTGGGCGCAGGGATAACAGTCTGAGGATTAGTATAAGGACTTGTGCCACCTAAACTGAAAACCGTGGTTGTCGTGTTTGTTAGAGATGAGGACAATTGTGTTACAGTTGAGGCCAAGGCAGTGATTATTAATTGGGTAGCTGTAGGTGTAGCAGCTACGTAGCCTGGGATTGTGTTATTCACCAGATTGCTTAGGTTACTTATAGTCTGCGCTACAGTTGATCCTATATTGAATTGGTTATCTACTGGAGTTCCAGCTACAGCTGTGAAGACTGTATTGTTAATACTTATTGTATCGCCTAAAACCGGCTGCCCAGTGAAGTTAATACTGCCGACTGTAGAAGTAGCTGCTACTTTATACCAATACTGAATGCCGTCGACTACAGCAGCATCGACATAGCTTGTAGCTAATGGACTGCCTGTAATTGTAACTAACGGAGTATAGGTTACATTATCGAGACTACGCTGGATTAAATAACTAGTCGCGCCAGCTGAGAGATCCCAGCTAACGAGATTGACCATATTTGCGGTCTGTGCGATGAAATTCTGGGGAATACCTGGCGCGCCTGCCATGTTATTCTCCCTGAGTTGTTACACTCGACTGATTTAATAGGAATGCAAGACTAATAACTGTGCCATCTGCTGGGGCTGTAATAGCTCCTGCGTAATTTCTGGCTTGGAGTATAAGACTCGCGCCGTAGCCCTGGTTCTTAGTCGGATTAGGGGCTACAGTCGTGTTAGGATCGCCTACAGTCTCTATAGTTGTAATACCAGAGCCTGCGCTCGCTGTGATTTCGATAGCTGCGCTTCCGCCAATAGTAACTGAAGTCGCGGGTACGAAGCTTGCTCCTACTGCTGGAGTAACGCCTGAAGGAAGCCCTGCTGCAGTCCATTGTGCCCTAGTAGCTGTGCCTAGGTTTACAATCACTGAAGGAACGCCCGCTGTAGTAGCTGTAAGAGGAGTACCTGATACTGGAGATACAATTGATTTAAAGCCTTTCAGTACTTTGTTGTAGTTATCTTGGAGTTGAACTACGATAAGGCCTACAGAAGCGCCTGTAGGAGTAGCGTTTGCTGGCTTATTAACCGCGTTTGTGTTACTAAGTGTTACAGCGCCTGTTAACGCTATGAGTCTGCCGTCAATAGTGCCTGCTTGTGTAGCAGTTACTGATGTTTGAGCTATTACGTTACCATAAAACGTTGCGCCTGAACTAGATACGCCTGCATTGATCGTAGCAGAGCTGCCTACAGCCCAATTAATAAAGGTATTCGTAGGAGTAGCGCCGCCAATGAATGCAAACGTTGGTAATCCACCTGCTCCTGTAGTAAGGGTAGAGGCTGCTTGGAATGTATAGGTGCCTGGTCCGTTAAATGTAAGTGTGCCTGGGCCTGATTGTGCTAGATTGAATGTACCTGATGCTTCTTTATATGCACCAGGCGTAAGTGTTTGACCATCAAGTGTAGACGAGATAGCAGTCGCAGTTAGTGCATTCATAGCGTAGAAAGCAAGTGTTGCATCTGTCTGGCCTGCTAATGCCACACCATCTGCTGCATGAATTGTGCCAATATCAGTGCTAGGCGGGAAGTTCGTGATAGAACTTCCGTTATTAGGGTATATACCCATATCGCCTGTAACTACCGAGCCTGCACCTGTACTACCTGTAATAGCACTATTAGCTAATATAGCGAAGTTAGCAGCGGTGTTTAGATTTATAGCGTTGCTTGGCGTGCTGCCTGATGCAACTAGGGGATTGCCTTTAGCTGGTGTTGCAGTTGTTTGCATATAAACATTTGCAACGGTTGGACCTTTAAGGCTGCGAATGCCTAGGCCATTGCCGTTAGTTGAGTCTACGATGAAATTCATATCTATAAGCACGGGGCTTACGATTCCAGAGTAGATCTTACCTCCAGAAGCCCAATTCCTGTTTGCCATGTTACTCTCCCATTACTTTAATAGAAGAATTACTAAGGTACATAGCTAAACTTATTACAGAGCCATTAGCGGGAGCTGTTACAGCGCCGCCGTATGCGCGACATTGGACTATAATTTGTGCCCCGAAACCTTGGTTTGCTGATGGAGTTGGGGCTATAGATGCATTTGGATCACCAACTGTTTCAATTGTGCAGATATTTGTACCGGCAGTTGCAGTAGTCATGACTCGAGATGTAGAAGTACCCGGGCCGGCTCCTGTATTAGCGGCTACGAATGATGCTCCGACTGCTGGGGTAACGCCGATTGGAAGGCCTAAAGTTGCCCATTGAGCCGCCGTAGCATTGCCGATAGTCGTTATGACATAAGCTACGCCCGCTGTCAGCGCCGCTGCATCGACTTGAAGTGCCGCGCCTGATACAGGCGAGACTTCTGAGTTAAAGCCGCTGAACGACATGTTATATCTATCTTGGAGTTGGATGATAATCGTTCCGGGAGCTGGATTTGGATTAGTTACTGTTACATTTGGGGTATTTGGGTTTGTATTACCGGGGCCAGGAGTAGCTGACGTGTTCATAAACACGTTCTGGATTGCAGGGCCTTTAAGGCTGCGAATGCCTAGGCCATTGCCGTTAGTTGAGTCTACGATGAAGTTACAGTCAAGAAGGACGGGCGAGACGTGCATTGAATAGACTTTGCCGCCTGATGCCCAGTTACGATTAGCCATAGATACTCTCTTTTTGCCACGTTATGATCGTAGAGGCTATAGCCGCGATCTCACCTATATCTGTGGCAGAGTCTAGGGAAGGCTTGAGAGTATCTCAGGTCCTAACCTTCCCGTCATGTCTGAAATTATTTATTGTCTAGTTTATCTTTAAGTTGTAAATAATCTTTTCTAATCGCGTTAAATCTTTAATTTTATTAACTAAAACGAAATAATATTCCTTTATCTTAGAATCATAGACCGCGCCGTGGGCCGCGCTGTGGGCCGCGCTGTGGGCCGCGCTGGCCGCGTTGGCCGCGCTGTGGGCCGCGCTGTGGGCCGCGCTGTGGGCCGCGCTGGCCGCGCTGTGGGCCGCGCTGTAAGCCGCGCTGGCCGCGCTGGCCGCGCTGGCCGCGCTGTAAACCGCGCTGGCCGCGCTGGCCGCGCTGTAAGCCGCGCTGTGGGCCGCGTTGTAGGCCGCGCTGGCCGCGCTGTGGGCCGCGCTGGCCGCGCTGGCCGCGTTGTAGGCCGCGCTGTGGGCCGCGCGGTAAGCCGCGCTGGCCGCGCTGGCCGCGCTGTGGGCTGCTTCGATTTCGGCTTGAGTCGCTAACCCTCGATTAAATCTTTCTATTATATCTAACGCATCTGAGACTTGTTTGTTCAAGTCTTTGTCTTTAATATTAGTTAACTGGTCTCTAGCACAGTACAAAGCAAAATCTACATATATAACCTTAGGAACTTGGTTTAATAGGGTTTCTATTTTATTAAAATAATCTACCTTTGCCATTTAGTGCCCTTCAAGGCTTATAAGTGTATCATCGAAGATTTTATTTGCGAAATTCAAATCTGTGAAACTGAGATAGGCGTAGTTCTCCATTGTGCTGCGTTTATATCTAATAACGAATTTATGGTCTTCGTCTTGTTCTAAAAACACTGAGAACTTACTAGTCTCGATTTCTTTGATTTTAATGGCTTTAGACATCATAGGATTCCTTCCTTTTTTAAAGATTCGATTATTTTGCTTACTTTGTCCGCGCCATAAGTATTAATCATATTCGTCATATGCTTAAACATAGCGGTAGCTGGGTCTGCTGTATAGTAATGCAGCATAGGCTTAACTACGCCTTGTTCGGTTTTAACCGGCATTGCAAGTACTTCTTTTGTAAAGTCTGATAGTTTCATAATTCCTCCTGGTTACTATCTTATCGTACCTTTCTGAGGATACTTTAGCATTATTTTGACTTTTATTCTAGTCCTGATATACTAGATCTGGAGGTACTATGAATGACGATAATGAGACAAAGTCTTTACTTTCTCGCGTCGATCCTAATAATCTCGTGCCTGGTTGTAGGGTTTATGAGCCATCTTCTCATAGAGAAGGCGAGATCATTAAAATCGAGAGAGGCGGGCGCGGGCTTCCAGATATCATATTTGTATTTGATGGCAGCGATACTCCTTGTGATGCTTATGACTATCCAGGTTTGGTAGTGTTTAATGGAGACTAATATCGCATTGCTTGCATTACTTGTAGTTGCATCGGCGGCCAGTAAGGGCGCTTCTAGTCAGAAATCTCTTGATGCTTATGTGAGGTATACAGGCGCTGATACTTCTATTAATCAATCGTTTAATCATGTACAGCAGAATGTAGATAAAAGTACACAGATGTACCTTGGCGCTGGAGTTTATTTAACGAAGAGTATAATAGATCGAAGGATTGAGTTTACGTATCGATTTCCTTGATATTAAATATAATCTTTTCGAGTTTAGATAAAGTGCCAAGAAGTTTAAAGTTTTCTATAAGTTCTTCTTCTTTCCATGCATTCCAAGTATACGCAAAAGAATTGCTCATTTCTGATAAATACTTAAATGTCCATAGTGTCGGGTTATTTTTATTTGGTCTGAGTTCTTGTATGACTATTTCACGGCCATTAATAATATAGTCTTTATTCATTATTCCCCATAATTTTTCATCTGTGACTTTAACCCAGATTTGGCCTGGAGCTACTTTAGTTTGATTCATTTATACCCCAGATTATGCGCTCAAGACGCGAGAGACTATCTTTATTTCCTATAATGCGTACTTGAGCGCTCTGTAAATAATGACTATCAAAATTTGAGAGGGGAGTATTCACTGTATTATAATAAAGTCCTTCAATAAGACAAGTAACTTCATAGATATCATCCCCGGTATCTTTAGTAATAATGAATGTTTTATACCATACTTCATCGATAATGGTCTCAAATATATCGCCTATATTTATAGTCATTCATGTTCCTTAAGGAATCGAATAAACCGGCCTGTTTCGGCAGCTGTGGCCTGAGACGTTCCTATAAGGCATTTACCGCCAATGCAATGCGTAGAGCGACGTGTCTTGATCCGTACCCTAGATCCGTAGCTTGAGTTATTATCGTATGTACCGACGATTACTATCCTTGGGTCATCACAAGCTGGATAGATATCGCAGGCTTTATCGAGGTCGTGATGTACGTTACCGGCTGCGGCGAAGATGATAATTCCTTGGTCTAGGAGTTTCTTGATTAAACTTGCTTCATATGAACTATAGACTGTACCTGCAAGACTAAGATTTATGATATCTGGCTTTATCCTAGCTAAAGTAATTAATGCATTTGTGTACTCTGCTGGATTAAAGTTTGGATCGAATGCACGGAAAGAAATTATGCAGTAACCGCCATCTCCGGCATTACGATAGATTAGATCTGCGACATTAGTGCCGTGAAATAAAGGATGGAGATCATTTCTAGCGGCGTTACATATCGGCGCATCTGTGAGGTGCTGGTTAATGCCCGTATCTATGACTGCAATCTTGTAGTCTGCATGGGCGCACTTTCCTGCGAAGATAATTAAAATAGCGGCTACTGTTAGCCATAAAAGTCTAAGATTCATTCTACCCCGCATACAATCTTTTCTAATTTTGATAACTCATCAACAAGAATACAGTTCTTTTGTATATACTCATCAGTTAAGTCAGAATCATCTATATTCCTAGATAACTCATAGCACCATACTGTTGTACTTGAATGACGCCTTATTATAATGAAATCATTGAAATATAGATCATTACGCCGCGCCACATCTTTTACTATATATCTTCCGCCTATTTTAATAGGCGTCATTCTTTAACCAGAACTCGAATCTGTACTCCGAAGTCTGCTGGAGGATTTTGGCTGCCTACAATAGCCCAGAGTACAGGATATCTAGGCTTAACGAGTTTCTCTGTGTCGAAGCAGTCCATATCACCGAAGTAAATCATTCCGTCGACTTGATTTTCTTTCTTATTGAAGAAGTCGAATGCAGGCTTATAAGCCGTTCCGCCTCGACCTGCGACTTTATATTTCTTCTTTGGATTGTATTCATATGAGTTTTTAATTTCTGCATCGGCTTCTACGACTGTAACTTTAGCGTATTTAGCGATTTGGCCGATCTCTGACATGAACTGCGTTAAGGCCTCATCTGATACGCTGCCCGATGTATCGACTGCGACTCCGATATGTAAAGATTCTGTTTTAATCATGCCGGGAACTGTAACGCCGTAGCGGCGATTTCTTTTCTTCTTACTAGAATCGATTACAGTTTCGAGAGTTCTAGCGACGAAACGCTTTAATTCTCTGCGCCAGTTAATGACTGATTTATTAAACTCAGAAACGAGGAGTTCTTGATCTGCAGTTAATTTCCCTGCTGCGCGAGTTTTGCTGGCGGCCTTGTTAACTGCTTGTTTGATCTTCTCTTTGATTTCATCTTTCTCGTCGTCGCTTTCAGCCCAGAGTTCGTGGCCATCGAATTCCATGAGGTCTTTTGCTTTGTCATCATTCTTTAGTTGCTCTAGATACCACTCCATTGTTTCGCCATTTTTAAGGTCGAATTGCTTAGGAAAGACACCTTCTTTTGGCAAGTCTTTCATAATCCCGTTTATCGCGCAGTCCATAGCAATGTTGAGAGTCTTGTGCTTCATGCTGTTTAATATATTTGACTCTACGTCTTTTTGCTTAGAGTAGACCTCTGGGGCTAATTCCTTAGCCCTCCCGATATGGTCACGAAGGATATGTTCACATTCATGCTTAAGAATTGCTACTCGTTCATCTGGAGTTCTACTTTCGAAGAACTCTGGATTTATATGGAGTTCGATTTGATCTTTAATACAAACACCTGCTGTAGGAACTTTATCTGAAACAAATCTACGCATTTGACAGATAATCTCTGCATAGAAGCGTTCTTTGTCAAAGAGATTCACTATAGCTTGAGATATACAGTCTTTGTTTTTAAGAACCTTGATCTTCTTTGGTTTTACTTCTATCTTCGATTCCATAATTCCTCCGCCAGTTCTTGCTTATTTATTTTCTTTCTTCTTGTCTTCTGTGCCACGAGCCGCTAGAGTTAGTTCTGCGACTTGATCTTCATAGAGTGGATCTAGATCGAAGTCTTTGAATGTCGCGTTTTGGCCTTTAACCAGCGCCATGATAAGTGGATAAGCAATATCCTTTGGCACTGTCTTGAGGAACCACATGAAGTTAGATTTCTCGGCGGCTTTGAGTAAATCCTTAGTCGTATCGCGTTTAACGAAAAGGTCTTTTACATTATCGCAGGTTACATTTAGAAATGATGCCGCGACGTTTTCAGGATTACTCCACTTCTCGATGAGATCTGGGCGTTCATGTTTAAAGACCTGCTCGCCAGTTAAAGGCTTATCGATCTCCTTTAAATATTGTTTGTAAGCAACTGTGCGCTCAAGGCCTATAATACCGGGCATCAGGCTGTCCATGAGATGACTTGGCGTTTCAGCTTTCATGAGCTTATTAAGGCGGCTATATGCGCGACGGTCAACTTTAATTGGGAGATTAAACTCTGTGCGCTTTTCTTCAAGGAGATGCGGTTGATCTTGAATGAAACCTATTAGGCTCGCGTCTACTTCTGCGGCCTTAGCGAACTGAGTCCATTCTGTAATAGACGGCTCAAGTTTAATGTGTACGAAGCGAGCCATAAGTGCTGTTTCATCGACGTCCGTTGTAAAATACTCGTCTGTTGGAGGATTTCCAGCTGCAACGATATGGCAGTTCTTAGGGAGCTTAATTGTATGGAATGTTTTATCTAAAGCAAATGAGAACATGCCATTCAAGATGTCTCGGCGAGCACGGTTGAACTCGTCCATGAAGATGATTGCTCCTGAGTCTGGATTTTCATTGCAATACTTAATTGCATCTGACAACCACTTCGGCGTTGCGAAATTAGTTGACTTACTGCCATCGCCGTTATCGACGAACTCAGCGAGACCTAGGATATCGCCGAGGTCTGACATTGTGCCGAGATAAAGCGGGAAGAAGTGGTAGTTCAGTTCTTTAGCGACTTGGCGGATACTTTCTGTCTTGCCAATTCCTGCGTGACCCCATACGAAAGGGGTTAACTCTGTTTTGAATAAGTATGGTAGGCTTTCTTTAAAGTCTTTTATGTTCATATTCCCTCCTGGGATTGTTTGGTTCAATTTAACTTATCGGAAGATTATTGTCAAACTTAAGTTTATTTCTGTTCTATTTTGATATTAAATATAATTCTTTCAAGTAAAGTACTTTGTCTTATTACTTTAAATCCTTTTGTAAAAAACACAGGCCCTGATACCATGAACGGTATCGCCTCTATACTATAGAAACTTACAGATGCCTTCGTAGATGTAACGATGCAGACTTGCCCCAGGTATTCGGGTGCCCAGTTAGACCCGATTAACTCTACTATATCGCCTATTTTGAATTCAAAACTATTCGATGTCATAGACTATTCTTTCTAGGCGCGAAACTTTACCTATATAATCAAATCTGTCTTGTTCCCAGCCACTGCTTCCAGGATGAGTATGCAGGATTAGATATTTATACATTGATTTAAATCCTATGACTATATAGAATGCTCCAGCTTCTATATTATGAGTAAAACCTACTTCGGATTCTTTTGATTTTACTATATCGCCTATTTTGAAACCTTTGTCTATTTTTTTATTCGATTCCATAAACTATTCTTTCAAGGCGAGTAAAGCTTGATTTATCTGGATAAACTAATTCGAACCACCGATAACTCCAATCACCATCAATTACTTTACCTGTTCTTAGATCAGTTATATACACGCAGTTATGTCCTATAGATTCCATGATATGACTGTATGTTACTATCGCTAATGTATCTTTGCCGACACCTAAATGATATCCGTGTTCGCCATTATTCTTTACTATATTGCCTACTTTGAAGAAGTACTTTCCTTTAACACTCATTATTCCGCACCACTATGACTGAATGCCGATGCCGGAATGGTAGTTATTAGCCCGAGGTCTTGATTTGATGGGCCTTCCCATGAGAGTTCCAGGCCTTGATTTGTAGCCGGGCCTTGGAAATAAAGTACGTTGATTTTATGGAGTCCTGCTGTAAGGTTAATAGCGGCAGTTTGGCTAGCGAAAGCCTGGGCTTGCGGCATGTTAATGACTATGGCGTTATCTATAAGGAGTTCTGAGCCATCATCGCTGCCTAGGGTTAGGTAGTACTCTCCTGTTTCAGGAATATTAAGGTAGCCTTGGCAATCAAGCGCGAAGTTCGTAACTCCGATCTGGGCTTGCTCAGCGGGCGTAAAACTTTGGAATAATGTTGTATCTGATTCATTCGGCGTATCGAAGTTAGCCAGTGTTGTGTTGAATTGATACGTACCGGCTGCTAGCATCGTATCCCAGTTAACGACTGTGTAGTAGCCTTGTGGGGCGATATACGTGCCGTCTGGAATTGAGTAGACATCGCAGGAAACTCCTGGCTGTGTTGGTTGTACTGTAAGGACTGGGGCTATGTAGCCTGTTACGGCCTGGAAGCCGCTGCAGGCTGTTAGCATTGCAAGTGAGATAATCGTTAGTGCTGTTGTTAGTTTAGTTTTCATATTTCCTCCCGGAATTTTAAGTTATTTACATTAGATTCACTGAGTATTTAGTCGTATCTACTTTTACATCTGCGGCGTAGAGGCCTCGGCCCATTTCTTCTGTTACTTTTAAGTAGTAGTTCATATGTCCTCCCAGACTTACTTTATACTAACTTATCGGATTACTCGTGTCAAACTTTAGCATTTTTCTTTAAATATTCTATCGCGTTTTGTAGTATTTCGATACTATCTTTTAAAATCCTTGATAATCATTATTGCTCCTTGGTTTCTTGTTATAAAAGCGAGACACGTTTTGTCGTTCGGGAAGTCAGCGCGAAAGTCTTTTATGGTGTATTTCACTTTACACCCCAATCATTGAGTTTTTTCTGAAAAACTTTGTAGCCGCCGAGTGAGTGATTGCTTTTAATATACCACGCGCAATAGTCCCATGCTGTTTTTGTATATGCGCGTTCAAACGGAATGGTGTCTAACACTTTAGAATTTGCCACTACAAGAGTAGTGAGTTTTTCTTTTAGCGCTACTCGTTGGCGCTCGCGCCGGTCTTGACCTTGCTGACGTTTTAATTGGCGCTGATGTTTCTCAAAAGCGGACATATTTTCAAACTCGCCGCTATGTGCAGCTTTCTCTACACACTCACTACCGATTGCGAAGCGTTCGCCTAAACCGTTCTGGACGATATAGTTATTGATAATGCCATGACCACAATGGGCGCACGTTCCGCATCCCGATTTGAGATTTTTAGGCGCAAGATGAAAGTTATTTCGTCCCTGATTCGCCTCAGAAGGAATCACAAGAGCGAAAAAGTCCACGAGACGGTAAGGCCCTGTGCCTAAAGTGTAGCTGAATGGATGTGTAAGTGATTTGGCTTCCATTTTATAACTCCTTTCAAATTTATATTAACTTATCGGAGGATTTCTGTCAAACTTTAATAAATCTACCCGCTTTAGTCCATTTATTAATAGTTTGACGACTTACTTTAAGTTGTTTAGACGCCTCTTTTTGAGACTCAAATACTTCGTCAGTCTCTACATTCTTTATAGGCTGATTGTTTTGCTTTGCTGGACGTCCTTTTAATGTCTCAGATATCTGTTTCCTACGTTCTTCTGATACGGGGCGCCCTTTAGGTGCGCCATTCATCCTGTTCTTTATCGGACGACCTTTAAGTGTAGCGCTGATCTTAGCTCGCGTTTCTGGATGACAATTCTGACTGCCGCCTCCATCGTCTAGATTATAGCCATTAGGTACAAGAGAATTTAGAGCTTTAATGTAAACTTTTTCTTTTAGATTTAACTCTTCTAGAGACAAAGCCGTGTCTATTTGTTCGATATTAAAATTTTCTATGCCGTGCTTTCGCATGGAACAATATAATGCAGATGTATATTTAGCTGGATTTTTGCAATTGGATTTATGATTAGTCCATCTTTCTTTTAAAGACACAGACGTTAAGCCTATATAAATCTTATTCGTCACTTTATTCGTAATTTTATAGATAATCATTGTTATCTCCTTTGTTAATATAAGTATGAGGCCGTCTATTCTTTATGTCAAGCATTTATTAATAAAAAAGCCCCTTGGTAGGGGCTTATTAAAGATTTATATTAGTAAAAGACTAAGAACTGAGTGAAACCACGCAGTTAAAGCCCGGAGCTGAACAAATTAAATTTCCGTAATATCCGATACGGATCTCTAAAGCATCGGCATTTCCGACTCTTAGACCTTCGAGGCCTTCCATGCCATACGTGAGAATATGTGGAACTTTGCCGAGTGAGCGCATCTTCCAAGTCGACATAGTCAACAAGTAAGCAGTCTGAGGTGGGCACGAACGATCAGCAAGAATGGTTACACGACCATAAGCTGATTGGAACGTGATACCTTCGAATGCTACTTCGACTTCGTCATGGTTTACTTGAACGTATTGAACCTTTGCGCCCAAAGCATTAACTAGAGCCGCATAAGAAGCAAAGTCCATGATACAAAGATCAGGTTTGCCGCCTTCACGGTTAGTAAATGCTAGTGCGTTAGTGATTCCTTCTTCGATTGTCTGAGCAGACGCATTGTAGCGAAGG
>Ga0182030_10020074_pt1 | contig 12652 bp, 13 predicted proteins | sample 812S3MmetaG_FD_121299 | JGI IMG/M metagenome (GOLD analysis project Ga0182030, IMG submission 121299) | Permafrost microbial communities from Stordalen Mire, Sweden - 812S3M metaG (Illumina Assembly) | ecosystem: Environmental > Terrestrial > Soil > Wetlands > Permafrost | place: Sweden... | reverse complement strand
CGACCTGTCGCTGCCGACGGAGACCAAGCTGCTGCCGGATGCGGACCCGGAATACGCAGCGATTTGTCGGCATGCTTGCGGCGTGCGGCGTGTGCTGCCCTTTTTAGGCAAGCCGGTCGAGGCTGCGGATCTGCTCGCGATGGCTGGAGCCTATCGAGGTACGCTCGAGTTTCTCGATCGCCACGCGAGCGCTATCGCCGAGGTGTTGACTGGGTTGCCGGAGCTGCGCGATGAGCCGATTCGCGTGTGTCTGCGAGGAACGGATGAATACGTGCGCGCGAGGTCGGTGCCGCCGTGGCCTCCTCTGCTCGATGCCGAGGCCGAGCAGCTCGCCCGCGGAGACATCCCCTACTTTTTCAGATTGTACGGGCGACCGGGCATTCGGTACTACGCCGACCGCACGCTTCAGCGGGTCAAGATGATTCCGCTGAGCGGCGACGTTCCCAAGCTCGAACCCGCTCTCCAGCTCTCGCGCGGGCTCCGTTCGCCGAGGCGCAAGACCCTGCGCGACGACGGTCTTTTCACTCTGCTCGGGGCATTCGATGACCCGTCACTCACGGGGCACCACGCAAGTGGCGAGCTCGAAGTGACGTTCAAGGCGCGCACCGTGATCGTGAAGCTTGCCTCGGGCGAGGAGATGAGCACGTCGAGAGACATGGGTGGGATCGTCGAAAGCGTGTACATGCCGTGCCGCTGCGGCGAGGTTCGGTCGGTCTTCGTTCCCCCGGTCACGAGGTGTGAAATAACTTCGTGATTCGCGCGTGCATGCGCCGTGGAGGAGTCGTAGCTTCACGAGATCGTGGAAGCTTCAACATGTGACACGTGCCGCCGCCCGAGTGTCGGGTGCGTGTGTGATCGCGTCGTGCCGTTCGCGACCGAGCGGCGCGTTCTCGTATTGCAGCACCCGCAAGAGCAGGATGCGACTCTGGGTTCGGCGCAGCTCTTGGTCGCGAGCCTGCCTCAGGCAAAGCTCGTCGTGGGTCTTAGCTGGCGCAATTTTGCTCATGCGATCGGCGAGGAAGGCGTCGACCCTCGCCGCTGGGCGGTTCTCTTCCCCGATCGCGACTCCGAAGGAGGTCGGGTCGAGTCGCACGGACACGCCGTGGTCGAGCCGGCGTCGCTTCAAGGACTCGTCGTGCTCGACGGAACGTGGTCCAAAGCGAAGACTCTATGGTGGCGTAATCCGTGGTTGACCAAACTGAGTCGGCTTACGCTCAAACCCTCGAAACCGTCGATTTATGGCAGGCTGCGAATCGAACCAAGGCGGGAATATGTGTCGACGCTCGAGTCGGTCGCGGCGGCGCTCACCCTGTGCGGCGAGTCTCCCGAGATCGAGGTCGGCCTACTCCGTGTTTTTCGAACTCTCGTGCAGCGCGTTCGCGATGCGCATATCATTCCGCCCGCAGCTCGGCGTTCGTCTAGGAAGGCGCGTCTACCCCGCTGATGCGATGCTTCCTTACTCTGTTGCCAGTTGAACTCTCGATTGCAGCCCATTCGCCCCGTGGATCGCTACGCGCGCGATAGCGGGACGTCTTGCCGAATGAAGGGCGGTGGCTTCTGGTGGTCGACGCCGCTGTCTACGGCCATTGGATCCGCCTCCTGAGCCGAAGCCTGCATATCGCAGCGTGACGACGATCCATACGGAGACTCCGAGGCAAACGATCAGCGCGAGACCCCCGTCCAGATCGATTCCTTGAGAAGCGACAAGGTGGAGCCTGAGCACCGACCATCCCAGTACGAAGAACTGCGCCGCGAGGAGTGACGGTCCCACCTCACTGACCTCCGCGCTCGAGCAGTCACCTGGCCGAATTTGTGACAGATGCTCTGAGTGCGATGTCGGGGGGAAGTTCGAACGTTGGTGCGTCGTCAGATCGGCAAATGTCCGTTCGCTGCAGGCTGCATCTTGCCGGGATTGCGGTTGAGCGCTCATGGCGATCTCTCCTGCAATCAGACTAGGAAGATCACCGATCGAACGATGTTAAGATGCCGGCTCCCGCCGTAAAGATCTCATAAAGAACAAGATATCGGGCGAATGTGCGTGGCTGCGCGCTCGCGCCAAGCCTATGGCATGTTGTATTAACGGAATATGCGTTTGATTATCGCCTCGTGCGCTCTTCTTGGCGGCTGTGCCCTCATTTCGCCGCTTCCCGATATGAGAACGGCGAGCGACCGAGCACGCGAGCTGTCCCCAAAGTGCTCAGGCGCTCCGGAGAGCGCGACGGCACAGGCGCTCACACCGTCGATGGTGGAGAGCGTGGAGCCAGCGTATTCATATGTGTCTTCGGGGCCCGTCGACAGGCAAGCCCGTTTGAGGGGCGCTCGAATTCATTTGCGCCCAGCGGGACCTCAATCACGGGAGGCCCTCCAGCGTGGCCTTGAGTGTCACGAGGTGTCCGTGCTCCTCGGACGAACTGGGAGCGCAAGCGACGACCCCTATGCGCTGGATAACGTGTGGCTGGATATCAGCGTAGATTCTGAAGGCGACGGGTTTGTCGTCCTTGTTCGCACGGAGAGCTTAGCCGATGCGAAGCTCGTGCTCGATCGCGCTCGGCGGTTTGTTGGGCATCGAGCCTGAACGAACGGCGTAATTCGGATTCGACAGGGCCCGGCGTTTGCGGCGCTCCCTGCGCACTGGGTCGAATCGTTCAGGCTACGGGACCCAGAATTTCATTCCATGGCGGGCGAGGTGGCAAGCATGTGGTCGTCCCCATAGTGGTGGGCGCGGCTTAGTACCTCGAGATTGTCGTGGATGTTATCCGCGCTGACCGTCACGGCAAAATTACCGTTCTCTGGCTTCACGTCGATGTTCACCCAGCTGTCCGTGAGCCAATACGGGTCGCTGGCGACCGCAGCGCCGTTGGCCTGCCCAAGCAGCACGCGAGCGCTATGACACTGAAGGATTCGTGTCATTTGCTCCGCAGTCACGTCCTTGGGCGGCCTTATGAGGATTTTGGTGCCATTGACTCGCTCCTCGGATCCGTTGTTCGACGTGAGGACATGCGAATAGATTGGCTCGACGCGAAGAACTGTCGTCGAGCTGAGCAGTCGCACTTCGTCTTTACTCGTGGCACTGCCGTCGCACTGAAGTTTTGCGACACTGGCGGCGGTTGTCGCGTTTTGAGGTGCGCTAGAGGCGCACGCGATCGGCAACAGAACTGTACTCACAAAGCCGACTATCCCGATGGTGTTGCGCATGAGGTGACTCCTTCCAAAAACTCCGACGTACGGCGTGCCGTTCGGTCCCCAATCCTGGCGCAGCTGCAACTTACGCGCCATGTCGTGCTCCCATGTATAGAATCTTGATGACGACGAATTCATGCCGAAACACACGTAAAACTGCTTTTGGAGTCACTGAAACACGCTCACAAAGCGAAACCTCAGAGGCCGAATTGCCACACGTGCGAACTCGGAGCGAGGCGTATTGCCCCGCCTCTCGAGGCCGGACTATCGCTTGAGAAAGCAATCGAATCCGAAATTACCCTACAAGTCTAACGGAGCTCCCTCGCGCTTTCAGCGTGACCGGGCAAAGAATGCGCGTCGTCGTCAGGGAGCAATACGATAAAACGTGCTCCACCATCCGGTCGGTTCTCACATCGGATCGTGCCCCCGTGCACAGCCACGAGTCCTCGACATATGGTCAGACCAAGTCCCATTCCTCCAGCTGAAGTTGAAGTACGATGAAACTTTTCAAATATACGGCCTTCTTGTCCCGGAGTAACTCCAGGGCCGCGATCTGCGACCTCAATCTCAAGAGCACTTGGCCCTTTGCGAGCGAGAATCTCGATGGGTGCATCCGCTGGAGTATGTTTGACCACGTTCTCGAGCAAATTGACGAGCACCTGTCGGAAAAGGACGGGATCCACCGACATCATCGCTGCATCAGCAGAGATGCGCACTTGGACGTTACGCGCACCGAGAAGCTCATCCACGCGGTTGAGTGCGGAACCGATAACCTCTTCGGTGGGTATGCGCTCCTTTCGAGCCGAGAGAATGCCCGCTTCGAGTGACGTCATATCAATAAGATTGCCGAGCAGTCGGTTGAGATGATTGGCTTCCTGAGAAATCGTTTTCAGGTATTCGTCACGCCGCGCAGGCGACAGCGCGTCTCTGCCCTCGCGCAGGGCTGTTGCGGCGCCCTCCACAATGGAAAGGGGAGTGCGCAAGTCGTGCGACACGGAGCTCAATAGTGCATTACGCAATCGCTCGTTCTCCAAAACCTCCAAATGGGCCTTCAGCGCCTTCTGCGACAGGCGAGTTCGCTCCACAGCGAGTGCAATTTGGCTCGCAAAAGCATCGAGCATCGCCAGTGCGAAGTCGTCCGCGGTGGGTTCGGCTGAAACTGGCGGAAGTACGACCAATACACCAAGTACACTCTGACTGCAGCGAAGCGGCCGAATGTACTCGGCAGATCTCTCGGCGAGGCGGCCCGCCTGTATATCCCGTCCCTCGAGAATCTCGAGCGCCCGATGGCGGACCGCAGCATTGAGCTCGACCTTCGCTTCGTAAGCCCCTACGTCAATTCCTTGCGACTCTGGAAGCCATACGATTGCCTGACCTCCGAATGCTTCGCTCACATGTTGACACGCCGTGTTCAATATATCGGCGATGGATGAATGTTTCGAAAGCCCCTCGCTTAGTGATAGCAGCTGCCGAGTCCCGAACTCGCTTCTCTGGGCCGACGAGGTCTCCCTTCGCGAGCGTGCCCCGAAGTAGCTAATCACGTAGGCCACGAGCAGCATCATCGCGTAGGTCGACAGGTAATGTTCATCCACGTCGCTGAAACTGTAATAAGGGAGAGTGAAGAAGAAGTCATAGGCCGCCACGGAAAGGATAGCAGTGGGTATGGCGGCCCAATAACCGAACCATGTGGACGTCATCACGACCCCGAGCAAGTAACACATGACGATGTCCGGCGACCGATCGCGTAATAGCCCACTCGCCACAACCGTCGCGCCGGCGACGGTCAAGGCGCTACCGACGAGAGCAACCAGTCTGCGACGGATCAATCGACGCCTAACCGGTTCTTTGGGATTAATCCAAAGCCGCAACATGAGAGAGCTCGGCATCTTATTTATCAATGACAATATTAGCGAATATCTAGGTACAAACTTCCCTCTTCGTCATTCAATAGCCGGCGAGGCTGTGAAGGGTCCAACTCGAGTTTATGTTGAAGTTGACGGACGCACGCCCGGAGATAGGACGAGCGCATCTTTTTTGCGTGAGACCCCCAAACGGCGATTTGAACTTGCTGTTCTGTCATGGCTTTGCCGCCTCGCAGCGCTAACGCCATAAGAAGTCTGCTCTCAATCGGCGTGATATGCACCTCCCGCCCGTCAACTATGACGGTTCGGCGCTCCGGCTCGATTCTCATAGGCTCGGAGATCGGAAGAGGCGCACACGTTCGGGCATCCACCCGATCGCGCATCCGAAACCACACACGCGCTCGCGCCACGACGTCTTGAATTTCATATGGTCGGACCAGAAAATCGTCCGCACCGGCATCCATCAGCGCCGCCGCGTCCTGAAGTTGCCTAAGCAGCACGACCACGACAGCCAATGTCCACGTTCTCAAGCGCGCAAGGAGACCAAGGCTTTCACCTTCGGCCTCACACCGGTCGAGAAGAACGACATGCGGCTCATGACGAATTGCGTTGAGGATGTCATCTATCCGCGGAACGACCCCCAGTGTGCGGACGCCATGACGCCCGAGGCGCGTGGCCAGCGACTCTTCTCTCTCGGGCGACCTCTCGACGGTGAGGAGCAGTGGAGAAACGGGAGCGGATTCGATTCGGAGCGGTATTGGCAGAGAACGCATAAAAGATGTCCATCTGTGGTTGATGATGTTCGTAAGTCCTAGCGCATGAATACATTAAGAAAACATAAAATATTGCACTGATGTTACCTGTGTCAAACAGGACGTAATCACCAATCAGCTGGCAAAACATCGCCGCCTCAGCGAACTTCCCGCCAGACTAAAATATTGATACATATTTTATGTGCATAGGTGCTCTCTTTACGATTTCTTTATGAACGTGGCGCTACAATTCCTTACAGGCTTGATGCTTTGATGAACCGATAAGGACTGCGCGCATGCACCAACCATCCGTAATGCCGAGCTCGGGTCGTACTCCCTCGGTTACCCACGCCGCGACGCGCGCCAACACCCCACTGGTGTTGGTCGTGGACGATGACCCCCGCATGCGAAAATATATTCGCGCGGTTCTGACGGATCAGAGCTTTCGTGTCGTAGACGCAGAGTCCGGCGCCGAGGCTGTCTATCACGCCGCCGCACACAACCCGGATCTTGTCGTGCTCGACTTCGCACTCCCAGACATGGATGGAACCGCTGTCACTCAGAAACTTCGCGAATGGAGCTCCGCGCCCATCCTGCTCCTGTCGGCTCATGGTTCAGAGCCAAACAAAGTCGCGGCCTTGGACGCCGGGGCGAACGACTTTCTGATGAAGCCGTTTGGGACGGGGGAGCTGCTGGCTCGTATTCGCGTGTGGCTGCGCCACGCTCAGCATGCATCCGGAGGCTCGCTCGAATCGGTGCTGGAAGTAGGGCGTATCAAGATTGATCTTGTTCGCCGTCTGGCATTTGCGGACGGCCATGAGGCTCACCTGACCCCGACCCAATACAAACTGCTTGCGATTTTGATGCGCAATGCCGGCCGCGTCATGACGCACGAGCAACTTCTTTTGGCCGTATGGGGTCCCGCGTACACCAAAGAGACGCAGTACCTTAGGGTCTATATGGCGCAGCTGCGCCACAAGTTTGAAGTGGACCCGGCACGGCCTCGGCATTTTATAAGCGAATCAGGCGTAGGCTATCGACTTCGAGTCGCCTGATCACGCCCGGTCATGAACCCTTTATGAAAACATAATATGAATCGACCTGGTATTAATACAATTTTTACGATGTCTTCACTACATTCTATCCAGATGGTCAGCTCTACGGACCGTCCACAATGGAGATTGTCATGAATCGCAGCAACATTGCAGTTATGATGTGCCTAGCCGGTTTTGGATCATCGCTGCTCTTCGGTTGTGCCTCGACCCAGACAGCCCAATTTCGACAGATGAGCGCCGCCGATCACGACCGCGTTGGAAGTTCTCTTCCGGCCGACGCGCCCGCGGCGTCGGAACATCTGAACGCAGCGCGGGAGCTTAGGGACGCAGAGCGTCAGGCGTGTGCTGACGTGTCGACAGCAGACCGTGACGCGGGCCCGTTTGCCAACCGGGATCGTATCGAAAGGGTCGAGGTCCTGAGAGATCGAACGTGGGCGAAAGGAATGATTCAGCCTATTGGCGTGGCTGTCGACCTTCGGGCTGAGCCAGGAATTACCGAACAGTGGTTGTCTCGCGTCCTCGAGTGTCATCTCGCTCATCAGGCTGTGCTGGGGCGCGCGGCGTTCGATTGGTCTCCACTGTCCCAATATGGAGCGCACGTCGCTGTCGGTTCGACAGCTACAGGATTCCGCGTCACGATCACAACGTCGGACATTGATATAGCCCGCTCGGTCATCGCGAAGAGTGAAGCGCTTGTGGGTGTTCCGTCCGGTTCGCCAACGAATGTCGCGTCCAATCATCTCTGACCAGGTCAGGCTGCTGACCGATGCCACTCGGTGAAGGAATGTCGGCAATGGAGAGAGCGCCGAGACAAGTGTCTTGCGCGCTTCGCGTGAATCGATGCCGTTCGCGCGATAACGATATGGCTGCGTAGCGTGCTCGGATTTGGGGATCTACACGCTGCGCAGTTCGTATCGCGGGCAACGACGACCACTATCGCCGTAGCGTTGTGAACCATGCGTGGGCTCCGTGTCAGCCGGACGAGATATTACGGATGGGCGTTCAATCAATAGCAACTATAAGTCGCGTGAGTCGTCCATGAAAAGGTTTAGTCTGCCGCCGTGGCTTGTCGCAACAGCTGCCGTCGTAACCGTTCTATGCAATGCGGAACGTAACGCTGTTGCCGGCGATGTTATGATTCTAGATATACTGCGCTCTCCGGTGAGAGTGATGTCCGATACAATGAAGTCTACAGCAGATGTATCATTCGAAGGGCGTCGACCGTCCAGCAGCAGCTTGGACCATTTGAGAGCTGTCCCCGACGGACCTTTGATCGCGCGCGTTCCGGCGTCGTGCCATGTCGCGCATAGAATTGTGCTAGGCGTGTATCTGCCGGAGCATGCCTGCCCTCTCCTTGTCGCTGACTACGTTGCTCAGTCGCTTGGGGAAACCGAGAACGACTGAGTGGAGCATCGTCCAATGACAGGTAGAGCGTGCCGACAATCGAAAGTATGAGATACAGGAGCCAGTGCGGCAGGACGACGTACCCTTGCTGCGAATATGGCAAGATCGCCGAATGGTAGACGGTATATAGCCCATTGGTATGTGCCGATTGCGGAATGGGCGCGACGACAGTATTAGAAGTGAGTAATAGACAGTAGTCGCGCATCCTAGCCGTTGGTAGTCCGAATGCGTTCATTCGATCAGACCGCCTTTACTCGGCGGATGTGGGGGAGTCGTGTGTCCAATCACATCGTCAGGGAGGTTATGAATGGTTTCGTCCTCAATGCGTTTCCGCTGCGTGTGGGGCGTTGCTACGGCATCGCTCATCACCTTCGATAAAACATCAGATGCCCAGGCTCCACCGTCGGCAGCACCGGCGACACCTCCACCTGCGGTCACGGTATCGCCGCCGACGCAGCCTGCGAGTCCACTTCGCGCCTCACCTCCGCTCGCCACATCTATTCCCGAACCATCCGCCCCGGCGCCGGTGGATCAGAACGAGAAGGCGGCCGAGCCATTCGCGTATGGAGACTTCACCTGGCTCAACGGATCGAACCGACAGCACAAGGCGCTTCTTGATACTCCCATATTCACGGGAAGCGTCCTTCTCGACTTTAACTACACCGCGTCAGCGCACAATCCGATTGATAACACCGTAACGGGTTCTACCGCGCTCTCACGAAATAATGAGTTCACCCTTGCGTTCATGGGGATTGGTGGCGATCTCCACTATGAGCATGCGCGTGGGCGAGTGATGACACAATTCGGAATGCGAAGTACGATTGTGCCCCGCAATGACTTTAGCAGCTTTCACGGGCAGCTCGATCTGCAGACGGCCTTGCGATACGTCAGCGAAGCCTACGGCGGATATCACTGGGACGTCCTAAACGGGATCAATTTGGACATGGGCATCTTCATGTCATACGTCGGGCTGTTTTCGTACGACAACTTCGAAAATTGGATGTACATGCCGTCGTTCACTTCCGACAATACGCCATGGTTTTTCAACGGGGTCCGTCTGCAGGTCTTTACGAGCGACAAGCTCAAGATTGAACCGTGGCTCATCAACGGATGGCAGTCATACGGTCGCTTCAACGAGATGCCAGGCTTAGGCTTCCAAATCCTGTGGCGCCCAGCCGAATACTTTTCGGTTCTTTCCAACGGTTACGGCGGATGGGACACGCAGAACAATCCAGGACGTTTTCGCTTTCACAGCGATACCAGCGCGGAGGTCAAATACTTCGACCAGCCGAGGTCTTCGTTTTTGGATAAGGCCGCAATCTCAGTTACGTTCGACATTGGCGGAGAACAGGGCGACGGCGTGACGCCCTTCGGAGGCAGCGGGACCGAGAAGCTGAACGCTCAAGGCGTCAACGTGGGGTGTACGAACGATGTGCCATGTACCCAGCAGTTCCTGAGTGCAATGGCTTATAATCGCTTCTGGTTCTTTCACGACATCGCCGCGTTAACGTTTGGCGGTGGCTTCATGCATAACCCCGGGCGATACCTCGCCCTTTTGCCGACGGGAATTGCGTCGCCAATTCCACAGCCGCTGAGCATTCAGGGCGTTCAGTATACGGCGGTATCTAAAACGGCATTCGACACGAATTCTGGAACGCAGCTGGATGCATGGGATCTGTCCGCTGGAGTTCAATATATGCCGGTGGAACAGGTGACCTACGGGCTGGAGTTCAATCATCGTCAAGCGAGCGTTCCTTACTTCACGGGCCACGGAGGCGTCACTTCGCCCGATGGCTACATCACGACGACGGTGCCAGCGGGCTGGCGTCCTGACCTGTCCAAGAATGACGACAGAGTGATCTTTTCTGCACTTGTCCGTTTCTAGGAGCAACCACAATGAGTTCCACCAAGGTAGGGAAACGCTATTCGAAGATGCTTCGAGCTGGCTTCGTGGCCATCACTCTCGTCGCGAGTGTCGTCGTCGGAGCTGCGTGTACGGCGGAAGAGTGGGGAGGTGGCGGGGAGGGAGATCGCTGTAATCCGAATTTGAGCCACAACGAGTGTGGTGGCGGCCTTCAATGCACGCAGCCTGCGCTCTGTCCGGAGAACTACTGTTGTCCGACCAGCGGCGTGAGTGGCAATGCCTACTGTCAGACTGGATGCAACGGAGGCGCGGCTTCCATCTGCGCCGCTGACCAGGATCCGGACGCGTGCGCCTTCGCGCTGGGCCCGGTGGAAGCGGGAACGACAACCGCGGCCGGCGATTGAGCGTACGAGAAGCAAGGGGGGGGCGGGCGGCCAGCGCGTGGCGGGATCGTTTCGCAGCGCGCTCACCGCTCGCAGGCGTCCACGCCGAGAGTAAATGACGTTGCATGCCCGTGAATGGCTCGTCACAAATCGAGCCAAAAAACTGACTCGTCGGTGGAGCATACCGTTCATTTAGCCCATGGGAGCCTTGGTAGTGGCCGGATTTGAAATAACTCTCCCGTGACCGGGGGGGGGCGCTGTCCTAATTTGAAACCATGACGCGCTCAGTCATGGACTAGTACGTGACACATGTGCTCGCCGTCAGCCATGGTGTTTGTATGCGCTCCACGATTGCTTGGATCACGATGCCACTGGTCGCTTCGCTTGCGTCATGTAGTCACGAACAGGACCAGTGCAAGATTCTTTTGACGGGCAATTACGATCAATCGTGTGAGGCTGACGAGGACTGCATCCTTGTCTCAGAAATCAGAAGCTGTCCGCCTACACCGTGCTGGGTTTGCGATTACGGTACGATCAATTGGAACGCGCAAATGAGCTTCGAGGGAGACCCAAGTTATGAAGTCGCCTTGTCGCAAAGCGTGGCAAGGAACGCACCCATTTGCCATTGCGGCACCGACGCCGGATCGGCAGTTTGCCGGAACGGCATGTGCACGATGATCAATGATTTTTCGAGCGATACGCTTCCGTCCTGCTTAGGCGCTGGCGGTTCGTGTTATCCATACGGTTGCAGGACAGGCTCCGAGGCTGGACCACCGGATGCGTGCGCATTCCCAAACGAGTACTGCTGTTTTCCGTGACGTGACACGGTCGAACGTCGTGCTTCCGCTTCCGCCGCATGGACGCAGCCGGTCTCCCAGCCCTACAAGAGGCCCTCCGCCACCTACACGGCGTCGACGCCGTCCACGTGCACCCGGTGCATAGGTTTCTCATCGGAGTCTCCGTCGTTCGAGCCCGTCAAGAAATCACCCGCCGGTATCGACACTATCGCGCCGTCGGACGACTGCGCCTGAGGCTGTGGCGGCGGCGCAGGAGAGGGCGGCGAAGTCAGTTCGGACCTTCTCAGGTCGGACTCTTTGCGCTGAGCTCCTCGGAGGACCCACCACGTGATTCCGGTCGCCACGAGAGCTCCGCCAAGGGCTGCAAGCGCAATGGCCGCGCGCCCATATTTCGATGGTGCAGTGGATGCGACAGCGAGCCCGCGGCTCGTCGATTCACGGTTGGCCGCGCCCAGCGACGTCAGCGCCAGCTCCGTCGGCCCTTTCATCTGCCGAACGGCATCTGCTGCCTGTAGGCCCTCGACCGCGCCAGGGATCGGCAACTCGAGTTCGGTGAATTGCCCGGTCTGCAAGGGGGCCGGATGGCCAAGACTTCCAATCTGGGCCAGGAGAGTACGAAGAGCGTCCCCCAGCTCTTTCCCATTCGCAAAGCGAGCTGTTGGATTCTTGGCCGTCGCCCGCGCAAGGATCGGATCGATACGCTGCGTGACGCCAGGACGCGTTTGCGCTGAGGCTCGGGAGCTCCAGCGCCAAGTGCGCTCGCATCAGAGCCGGTGCGCTCGTCGATCTCTGGCCCGGTGGCAGCAACGGGTGGTGCCCGATCGCCAGCTCAAACAACGTCAATCCGAGCGCGTAGACGTCGACCGCAGGGGTCGGGGGCGCGTTGCTAGGGCAATCGATGACCTTGAGTGCTCGCACCATCGACGGCTCGAGCAAGTTCTCTCCCCGATAGACCGTCGCTATGCGCCCTCGCCCGAGAACGCGAGCGATGGAGAAGTCGGCAATCGTTGGAACCGCCTCAGGCTGTTTCGTGGCTCCCATGGCTCATCCATCGCAGCCGTGACGCGCGAGCGCCCCGGGACTTCTTCGCTCGAGGGTCATCCCTATCATCCTCTCCCCACCCAGCCAATCCCGTCGGGGCGACGGCCGTCCTCGTCCAAAGCGGAGACCCGATGGCCTGGCGATCCATGAACGACCCCACCGCGACTGCCGCCATTACGCTCGCGAACATCGACACGGCCGTTTCGTTCGACCGGACAAACCCAAGTAGCGCGCAACCGCTATTCGGAATGTCGAACTTCCGGACCGCAGGGTCGCCCACGAGTCAACTTGGACGCCCGCTAAAGCCTGAGTGT
>Ga0182030_10020073_pt1 | contig 12652 bp, 9 predicted proteins | sample 812S3MmetaG_FD_121299 | JGI IMG/M metagenome (GOLD analysis project Ga0182030, IMG submission 121299) | Permafrost microbial communities from Stordalen Mire, Sweden - 812S3M metaG (Illumina Assembly) | ecosystem: Environmental > Terrestrial > Soil > Wetlands > Permafrost | place: Sweden... | reverse complement strand
GCCCTAACCTGCATTTCTCATCGGACCTTGCGTGTTGCTTTGTGGCGCAGGCTCTTCAGCCTGCCGCGTCGGCTCTCAAGCCGGCGCATGGAGCGGGAGCCGCTACCACAGCAGGTCTCGGCACGAGTGCCGAGACGGCAGCCTAAGAGGCTGCGCCACGAACAGCTTGCGCAGTGTCGATTGAAAGGCGATGAGAAATCCGGGCTAAGTGCCCGTCAAGAAACAACCGTACCCTTTCGCCAGGACCGCTCCCTTACGGTCGCGGCTCGGAATCGGGTTCTGAGCCGCGACCGTGAGGGAGCGGTTAGAGTGGTTATTTCGTGACAGCCCCTAACTCCCCATATGCCCGATCACCGCGTCCGTAAATTCCCCCGTGGACGCTTTTCCGCCCACGTCGCCGGTCAAGTGCCGGGCCTCGGCATACACATGGTGGATGGCCTTCTCCAGCCGCACTGAAGCGTCGCGCTCGCCCAGGTGCGCCAGCATCAGGACCGCGGACTGCATCAGCGCCGTCGGATTTGCCAGTCCCTTGCCCGCGATATCGGGAGCGGTGCCGTGAACGGCCTCGAAAATGGCGTGGTGGTCGCCCATGTTGGCGCCCGGCACAATCCCCAATCCGCCCACCAGGCCGGCGGCGAGATCGGAGATGATATCGCCGTAGAGATTGGGCAAGACCAGCACGTCGAACGTCTCCGGCCGCATCACCAGTTGCATGCAGGCATTGTCGACGATCAGCTCGTTGTAGGTAATGGCGGCGAACTCCGACGCCACCTCGCGGCAGCACTTGAGAAACAGGCCGTCGCTGAGTTTCATGATGTTGGCCTTGTGGATCGCCGTTACCTTGCGGCGCCCTTCGCGGCGGGCGTATTCGAACGCCGCGCGCGCAATCTTCATGGAAGCATGGCGGGTGATGATCTTGAGGCTCTCCACCACGCCGGGAATTACTTCGTGTTCCAGGCCGGAGTACAGGTCTTCGGTGTTCTCGCGAAAGATCGCCATGTCGATGGGCACATCGTGAAAACGTGTCTTCAGGCCGGGAAGCATGCGCACCGGGCGGAAGTTGGTGTAGAGGCCCAGTTTCTTGCGCAGAGCCACGTTGATGCTCTGGTGGCCGCCGGCAATCGGCGTCGCCGTGGGGCCCTTCAGCCCGACGCGGGTCACCTCCAGCGATGCGTAGACATCGTCCGGGATCAACTGGCCGAACTCGGCCAGCGCGTGAATTCCGGCTTCCACGCGTTCCCACTCGATCTTCACGCCGGTGGCGTCCACCGCGCGCACGGTGGCTTCGGCTACTTCGGGTCCAATCCCGTCTCCGGGGATAAGCGTAACCTGATGGGGCATCACAGCTATTATAGAATTGGCTGGACATGATTCCGGATTGGGCTACAGAACGCCGCAAAATGGTCGAAGTGCAATTGCGCCGCCGCGGCATCCGGGACGAGCGCGTGCTGGCCGCCATGAGCGAAATTCCGCGCGAGGAATTCGTGCCCGCTGAGTCGCGCGTAGTGGCCTATGGCGACGACCCCATCCACGTGGGTTACGGACAGACGATTTCGCAACCCTACATGACCGCCCTGATGGCCGAACTGCTACGGCTTACCGGAACCGAAACGGTGCTGGAGGTCGGCGCCGGTTGCGGATACGCCGCCGCGGTGCTGGGGCAACTGGCATCGCGGGTGGTGACCGTGGAACTGATCCCCGCGCTGGCGCAACTGGCGCGCGAAAATCTGCGCGGGACCGGGCGCGATGGCAATATAACGGTGGTGGAGGGCGACGGCTGGTTCGGCTATCCGCCGCTGGCGCCATACCGCGCGATCTCGGTGGCAGCCGCGGCGCCGGAGATCCCGTCGGCCCTGCTGGAGCAACTCGACGATCCCGGCTGCCTGGTGATTCCCGTAGGTGCGGACGACGACCAGGAATTGCGTGCGCTGTGGAAGCGCGGCGGCCGGATCGACTACCAGGTGGCAACTCTGTGCCGTTTCGTGCCGCTCCGCGGCGGCGAGGCTCGGGACTGAATGCGGCTGCGCACGGCCCAAGACCGCCTCAAAGTGGAGCACAGCATTATCGACGGCGTGCGCGGCATCCTGGAGAGCCTGCTGGCCGCCAATCCGGAGATCCGATCGGTGATTCCCGGCGTCATCCGGCCGGTACGGGATGCCAAAGGCAAGGTTCGGATGCGGATTACCGTGCCGACGCAAAACGGCTGGAAGGCCATCGCGCTGAGCGCCGGCGCACGCCAGGAACTTTTTATTAGCACCAACCTGGGCAAGGACGAATTGCAGGCTGCGCTGGGCAAGGCGGGCGCGTTGGTGTCCGGCCCCGCTGCGTGAAGCCGGGCCGCGGCTCCAGTTCGTACCAGGCGAAGAACTGGTCCAGCCCCAGATTGTAGACTCGCTTCGTGATCGGGAAGAGACGCTGTCCAGGAACATGGCCTTCAACCTGCGGCAAACGAGTCCACTAGGTGGGGGTCCCGGCGTGGCCGCCGCCAATCTCCGAGAACGCGACTTCGCGGGCGCCTCGCCCAAATCCGAGTTTTGTACGAGTGGCGCGTGATACGGACGGAGCAGCCACTACTCCGGCATGAGCAAAATCGTGTCTTGCCCGTTGGGATCCTGGTAACGCTTAACGCGCTGCGGCGAAATCCAATGGGTTGCGTTTTGCAAAGACTCGCGCTAATTCGCCGTAGAACAGATTTCGCACATCCTTGGGAGGTCTCCGATATGGTTGATCGATATCACCTTGTTCATTGCACCAAATCTCGCTATGGCTATAACAAGTTTCTTTTGGTCGGTGTGCCGGGCGAATTCTGTATGTCGTCCCATTGCTGGCCGGAATCTCCGCCGGAAGCTCGGAAACGAGAATCTGCAAAACGACGTATTCAGATCTGAAATTCCCGTCACAACAGTCGGGTTCAAGCACGTCTTCAGGTAGGCTGTATTTGCCTCGATTTACCGAGCGACCGGCAGCACGTTCGAAGGAGAATGCCTGAAATGCGAGCGGAACAGGCTTTCCGTCGCGCAGGTACTCCTTCGGGTAGCGCCGATAGAGATGCTCGCCAGCGCCAAACGTTTGGTCCGCCGGCCGCCCGTTTTGATGGACACGATCCTGATACGGCTGTCCGTCAGAACTGTAGACTGGCACTGATCCTGTTCCAGGCCTCTTTGAGAGATTCGGCATTCCTTGACGGGAGTTGCCAAGTAGTGGCCGGGCGATTGGGGCCGTACGTCAAAACCCACGTCTCTCCCAAATTATCGAACTCAATGTGCGCGTACTCTTCACGCTCAGTGAAGATTATTCCGATGCCGCCCTCAGCTGACGGCATGATTCCGTTCGGCCGCACATTCATGTCTCTAAATGCTCGGAGCGCGGCTTCGGCCGCACTGAAGGCGGCCTCATCAGGTCGTGGCGCGCCGTAGCTATCCCAGTTTTCGCGTACTAGACGAAGCCGAGCCATTTGATCACGCAGTTCGATGAATGCCTGCTCCAATTCTAAATAGCGGCTTTGATGAGATGACGATAGAAGTTGCTGCTTGAAGATTTCGTTTGTTTCCGCGGGACCAATTTGCGCCGATGACGGGACCTCGCGATAGATTGCTGGATGGCGGCGTCTCTCAGCATTGTCATAGTCAACAATTTGAGCATGGCTCAGCAGTACCATATATCCTCACTTAAAGAGATCTCGTGCTGCGTCGGTGATTGAGGCTTCGAATGCGGCGTTCTTAACATCCCGAAGTTCTTCTTCCGGATCTGTGGCGAGATTCTGCCTAATGGCGTCCAAATCGAGAAGCGTCGATACAACATCCATAGCCACTGGAGGAGCTGCGGCAAGTGCAAGAATCAGGACTCCGGCCGGCGGGTCAAACGGAATCTCCAGTCTGACGAAGTATGTACTCAAGCCCTGAGGAAGTTCTGGCGGGATCTTTGGAGCCGCATGAAAGTAGTTGTCCAATTCTACGCCGCTCGGTGGGCAAGGAATGTCAATCCGGTTAATGAATCGGACTCCGACTCTACTGATTCGATGTGGACGGAGCTCCTTCTGGACAATGGCCCAGACCTGCTTTGCTTCCGCTCGTAGCGTCTCCCACCGATCGTATGGCGCTAGTTGGCTGAACGCGAACTCAGTTCGGCTCACGCGCACAATCCGCTTCTGGTCTTCGCTGAAGAACTGATGCCCGACCGTTTGAGGACGATCAGTCTTGCCAGAGCGCTCTTGTGCGTTTAATTCGAAATGGACAGCTAGTTGCTCTCCGCTTCTTGGATACTCCGGCTTTAACTTCGACTGGATGTTCTGCAGATCTGGAATGCCAATTCCGTCATCTGGTTCGAACCTCAGAGAAATGATCACTTCCGTTATCGGAGCGTGCCCGTAGTGCCGGCGCGGTATCGGTTTGATCTGCACTTGGCTTCAATTATAGCCATTTTCACGAGTTCTCCACCGGGGGCCAGCTTATTCCGGTGGCTCGACTTCTGCCTTTCTTTGGCCGTCGCGAGCCCTCGATTCCACATTCGCCCCTCCGACTTGCCCTCCGCCTCTCGTCCGCCGTTGGCGCCTCATAGCGTCGGGGAAATGGAGCATTCGCAGCACCGGCCCTCGGCAGCTCTTCTGTTAGGCAACAGCCGAAACCACGCAAATGACTTCGCTGCGAGACCACGCCCGAACGCGCAAGACCGCGCCGTAGCTCTTCACCGTCCGCGCAGTCGGAGACACGGCATAGCGCTCGTGTTGGACTGTATCCGCGTGGCAACCTCTCCGCGTTCACTGTACGCAGTCCGCCGCCGAACAAACGAGCGCTGCGCCGGAGTTCCGCGTTCCGCGACCCCCATTGTTCAAGGACCACAGCCGCAGGCTTGTCACGGAAGACGGTGCTCACCCACCGCTTACCGGCGCAGTCAAGCTATCTCGAAACGGTATCCGTTGAGGCATCGCGGATCTGTCGGTATCGAGCTTTCAGGCGTCACGTTCACGGACGCCCTATGCGACATGTCCGAGAGCTCCGGCCGTATAGTCGACTCGGACATTGGCCGGAAACGGCTTTCGAAGAGATCAGCCCGGTCGACAATATAAGCGGCGAGGAATGCCGCCGTTCGGTACGGCGCCGGCCCGGCGCGCCCACGGCCGGAAGCGGAACGATATGGCAATATCGGTAGCTTCTGTGCTGCGCGGCGCGAGGACAGGCCGTGGTGCTTCGGCGATCCTGCAGGTTGTTACGATGCCCGGCCCGGCTGTTGGCCGTTCATCGACTCATGGCGCGCCGCCAGGGGGCGCCATGAGCCACGTTCTTATAAATTAAGCGGCATCGCCGCGACTGATCCCGCGAGCTTCGCCATCGCGGCTGTGTGCCGCTGGCGGTGCCGGGGTGGCCAGCTTCCTGCGCGTCCGCCGCGCCATCAAGCTCGACCCCATCCCGGCGCTGCGCGAAGAGCGACGGCGCTACTGCTGCGAGTGCTGTGTGACGAATGCGAGGAGAGTCTCGTCGCCGGCGCTTTTCATCTCTGGGAACTGCGACTTCAGCACCTCGACCATGTCCATGCGTTCGGCTCCGCGCTGCTGCAGGACGCGGAGCGCGTACTGAAATCCGGCCCGGTCGCCCGCCGCCACCAGTTCCTTCACCAGTTCGCGCGCCGTAAAGCGTGCGGGCGATCGGTCGAGCGCCCGTTCGAAATAGGGCAATGCGGCCTCTCCAAAAGCGCGGTTCATCTCGTTGGGGAGGTACGAAAAGCGGTCGTTCACGCTCGCGTTCAGCAGGTCGCCCAGCGCAGGCAGGTCTCCGGGATCGGCGAACTGCAGCAGCCCGGCAAGTACCTGATAGTGTCCCTGTTCCAAGAGCCTGCGCAGCAGCGCGTGCACGCGCGGGTCTTTCGATTCGGCCATCCGCTGCGCCAGGTTCGATCCGCTCTGGTCATCCACGCGCGGCACGATTCGCTCGGCGGAGCGCAGTTCCGCATCGAGGATCGGCCCGCCGGTCTGCGGCGCCCAGGTGAGAGCGGCAATCGCCCCCTCCAGGATTACCGGGGAATCCGACTCGAGGTACGGCGCCGACGCCCGGACGATCTCTGCGGATCGCGGCAGCCAGCGGATCATCGCGTCGCTCGGCCCCTTGCCGCGCAGCAGCGCCTCGAGCGTGCGGGAGACGGTGTCGTCGGGCCAATAGAAAAGCCCGTTTCCCGCGTACCGCCGCACGGAGGCGTCCGGATGATAGAGATAGCCGGTGAGGACGTCCAGCGACTCCGCGTCGGGAACGCCCAGCAGGCCGGGCAGGACGTCCGAGAGCAGCGCGGCGGCATCCTGCGGAGGATCGCGGCGCAGCGCATTCAGCCACTGCGCGCGCTGGCCCGGCAGCGAGGGAAGCACCTTGATGGCAGTCCATTCGGACTGGATGCGGAAGTCTGCCCGGTGGGTCATTTCCGGCGGCTCGCTCCACAGGGTGTAGCGGACTTCGTACGTTCCCGGCTCATCGAACCTATACAGAAGGTGCAGCGGAAGGCTCCCGGTTCCGGGCGCCTCGCGGGCGGAGGCATAAGATCCGCAGACGTTGCCGGAAAAAACCATCCCACGCCGCGTCCAGTCCGAACCGGGCAAGAGTGCCACGAGCGTCCCGTTGCGTCGCACTTCCACCTCGTGGCAGCCGAACCCCGCGCGCCCGAGGACGTATGGGTAGCGCACCAGGTCCGGAAACTCGGGAACGTCGACTTTCAGCCACACTGGCATCCCCATGTACGCGGGATGGGCCAGCGACAGGGTCACCTTTGCGAAGCCGGTCTCCATCCGCACGGGAATGCTGGATTGACCGCCGCGGACCACCCGGAGGTCGGCGCTGCCGCTTTCGGGCGCGTCCATCGGCACTTTGAAATTGATCTGCTTCTCCGAGATGTACAGCAGCCCCGCCGGCTGTTCCCCGACCATGACCCGGACGCCGCACAGTTCCTTCGGGTAGACGGAGGTATTGACGAACATCCGGAAAGGTTGGCGTGGGTTGGGGGTTTCCTGCCGCTGGGGATCCGGAGACCCCACACAGCCGCTGCCCGCGGCCGCCAGATAGTGGCCGTAGATCGACAGGATCGCGCCGGGCGCCAGGATCTGCGCGGGGCGAGCGCCGGCCACTACGCCGCTGGCGGCGAACTCCGGAGGCGGGTCGGCGCCCCAAGCGGATGCCGAGAGTAAGAGCGCGACTGCCGCGGGCCGGTACAGGGCCATGCGGATTGGACGCCGATTCTACTTCATTTGTTACTCCGGCCGCTGCACGCCCCTTCGCGGCCCGCACGCAAGCGCAAGCGAATCCCAAAGAACAGGCTGAAGGGGCTCCTGAGCGACGTAGCAAATGACAAAGGCCGCTTGCTGACGCGCGAGGCTCGGTAACACTGCGTTGATTCCAGGAGGCTTGTTACTGAGCCGCGACCGTCAGGGAGCGGTTCGGGGCGGTTAATTCCACAAAAAACAAAGTTTTGCGACAGAAACCAAGTAGCCCCATTTCCTCATAGGCGCGATGGAGCGCCGGTGCGAGAAGGCCAACCAGCGCATTCCCGCCTGGCCGTCAGACGTTGCCCTTTTTCATCTCCTCGGCCAGGTGCTCGGAGGCGCGCATGGAGAGCGCCACGATCGTCATGGTCGGATTCTGCCAGCCGCAGGTGACGAACGCCGCGCCATCCACTACCAGCAGATTCTTGATGTCGTGCGTCTGGTTCCACTTGTTGAGCACGTTCTTCTTGGGGTCGTCGCCCATGCGCGCGGTGCCCACTTCGTGGATGCTGTAGCCCGGCGGATAGAACTTGTCGGTCTTGGAAACCATGTCCCACTTGGCGGCCGTGAAGATCTCTTCCAGCGTGTTGGCGGCGTCCTTCGCCATGTTGTGCTCGTTGTCGCCGTCCTTCACGTCGACGTGCAGCACCGGGATGCCCCACGCGTCCACCACGTCCTTGTTGATGCGCACATGGTTCTCGAAGCGCGCCGGGCGCTCGCCGTAAATACTGCCCGACACGCACGAGCCGGCATAGCGATCGAGCTGCTTCTGCAACTCCTCGCCGTAGAGCGGGAAATGGTTGGGGCTGGCGCCGCCGCCGCTATTCACCATCATGCAGTAGCCTTTGATGAAGTCGCGCTTCTCGCCCTTCTTCAGATTGCGGAAGCGCGGCATGAACGCGCTGCCGCCCATCAGCCCCGGCGCGGCCTTGCCGTCGCGCGCCTCGGGGACCGACGCCACCACGTTCACCCCGTAGATCTGGTCGTGCAGGTAGTGGCCCAGCACGCCGCTGGAGTTGGCCAGCCCGGAATTCAACAACAGGCGGGTGCTCTCCAGGGTGCCTGCGGCCAGCACCACCACCTTCGCCTTCACGTGCATTTCGCGCATCGAGTGGCGATCCACGAAATGCGTTCCGTTCACCAGGCCGGTCTTCTTATCGACGCTGATTTCGCGCACGATGGCGTTGGACACGATGTCCAGCTTTCCCGTGTCCAGCGCATCCGGCAGCAGCAGATTGATGGAGCTGGCAAGACCGTTGACGCCCAGCGAGGAGCGCATCACCGACACCCCGATCCCGCGCTGGTTAGCCAGTTCCGTGAAAAGCTTCATGGTCTGGCTGGAGGTTCCGCCACGGCCGCCGAATCCGCCGGTGTTCTCCACGAAGTTGCCGTCGGGGAACTGCGGCCATCCCTCTTTCCGTCCGGTGACGCGGAAGATGGCTTCCACCTGCGAATAGTACGGATCCAGATCGGCCAGGCTGATGGGCCAGTTCTCGCCCGTGCCTTCCAGGTCCGCCGCCTTGAATTCAAAATCGCTCAGCCGGAAGGACTGCCGCGACCAGAACAGCGACCGTCCGCCCAGCAGGCGCACGCGCACCCAGTTGTAGGGCTTCGCCGGGTCGTGCGTATAGGGGACTTCCTTCTCGTCGACCCACTGCTCGGCGTTGGCTTCGTTGGCCTGGAACACGTGCGGCAGGCGGCCCGGCTTGTCGAACCCGCGGAACGGCAGTTCGTGGGTAGCCTTGGCCGTGCGGTCGTGCGCGTAGTCGGCTTCGGGGCCGGCATTGAGCATCAGGCAGTTGATGCCCTTCTTCGTGAGCACATTGGCGGCCATGCCGCCGGAGTGTCCGGAACCAACGATGAGAACGTCGTACTCTTTTGTAGCCACTGGCTGACCTCAATAGACTCGATAGACAGGATCGATGGGATTCCACACCAGGCCGCCGCCGCCACCGCGGCGTCCGGTGCCGGCGCCCGCGGCGGCAAATTCAGGCGAGTTGCGGGTAGCCATGGGGACATCCTGCCGCACGGCGAAGACGAATTCTTTGAGCGGATCCTTCGGCGGGTCCTTGACCCACGGAACGGCCACCAGCAAAGGTTGCAGAATGGTGTGCGCCTGGGCGTCGTCAATTTCGGCGAACGTTTTGTTGAACTGCTTCCGCGCCTGCGCGTTCAGGGCATCGAGGCCGTTGCGATACAGTTGCTGCCGGTCGGCGGGCGATACGCCGATCAGAAAATCGAGAAATTCGGGCGCGTGACAGTCGAGTGCGCCTGGGGCGCCCTTCAGGGGCGGCTCGATGAGACCGCTCAAACGGCTTAACGCGGCGAACTGCGCGGCCGTAAAGAAATGCGGCGCCGGAGCGGCTACCGAGTCGGGCGGCGTGACTTCGAGCATCGCCGGTCCGCCGCCACCCGGGCCGCCAAAACCGCGGCCTCCACGGCCAGCCTGAGCCGGCGGAGTTGCCGGATTCTGCGGGGGTGCTGGCGGTTGCGCGGCTTGCTGGGCAATCAGGGCCGGCGCGGCCGGCGCCGCGACTAAAGCTTGCATGAATCGCCGACGTCTCATGCCGAGTACACTATCATTTGCGGACCAATCCGGTCAAGTTAGGAACGGTCCGCAAACGCGTGTCATACCGTGCGTTACGGTGTATTTTACGGGGTACGCGGCCCGCGAAACCCTGCTATTGGAACAGTTGCGGCGTGAACTCGATCAGGTAATTGCGCCAGTTGAACCAGCTATGTGCGCCGGGGCTCTCGACAAAAACCGGATCGAAACCGTGCTTTTTGAGCAGTTCCACGGTCGACTTGGTATTGGTGATCAGGTTGTCGTCCTTGCCGGTCGAGAGCCAGATCAGCTTGGTGCCCTTTTTCAGGCTGGCGTTGTCGAGGTCAGCCGCATGGGTGGCTTCCCAATTGGGACGCGCGGGTTGTGCCGGCGGTGGCGTCGCTGCTGCCGCCCCGGGGGCCGCTGCGCCGCGCCGTCCGCCGCCGCCCAAGGTCGCGCCGGAGCTGAATACGCCGATCTCAGCGAACATGTTCAGGTGATTGAACGCGATATCCAACGTCTGGCCGCCGCCCATGGAAAGCCCCGCGATGGCGCGATCCTTGCGGTCGTTGATGGTGCGGTAATGCTTCTCCACGTAGGGCAGCATGTCGGTCATGAATTCGTTGGTGAAGGGATTCACCGTCGGAGCCTCTCCCGGGGTAGCGCCGCCGCCACCGCCCCGCCCGCCCGCGATTCCGGGCTGGTGGCCGGCGGGCATTACCACGATCATCGGCTTGATCTTCTTGGCGGCAATCAGGTTGTCGAAGATGAAATTGGCGCGGCCGACCGAGGTCCACGCGTCATCGGTGTCGCCCGAGCCGTGCAGCAGGTAGAAGACCGGGTACTTCTGGTTGCCCGCTTCATATCCGGGCGGGGTGTAGATGTGCATGCGACGGGTGGTCTTGAGCACCGACGAATCATAATAGATCTCGGCGACTGCTCCGTGCGGCACTTGGTTGGTATCCATCATCTCGGCGCCAGGCACCGGGAACAGGCTCCACAGGTTATCTCTGGACTCGGCGGTGCGGGTGTTCACCGGGTCGAGCGTGCGTACGCCGTCCACCTCGAAGACATAGCGGTAAGCGCCCGGCGGTACCGGCCCTACGGTGGCTTCCCAGATACCCTCGCTGTTCTTGATGAATTCGGGGCCGCTCGCCGGCAGAGGCTCGGCAGGCATTTGCGTCGTGATGTTCGTGCCGGTGATGGCGCCGGCGCCGCCTCCGCTGAAGAGAATGCTGATGTCACCGGAGTTCAGCGTCACTTTTTCCGCCTTGGGAGCGGCGATGCGGAATACCACCCGCCCATCGGGCTTCACTTCCGGCGAAACCACGACCGGCCCGCGGCCACCGCGGCCTCCGCGACCGCCGGCCGGCGGAACCGTCGGCTGCGCGACGGCAACCGCCGCGAAAATCCCTGCCGCCACAGTGGCGGCGAATGTGCGCATCCTGGCGCTGCAATAGCTCATCCTGGACTCCTTTGGGCTTGAGTATAACACCTGGACATCCGATGGGTAGAATCCGTCCGTCTGCCGCCTCCTGCGCCTGCCGCGGGGCTCACCACAGAGACAGAGAACGTACCTGCGTCCATCCGTTGGACGCGGTGTGCCTTCCGGTGTTATGTCAGCGACCCTGTGTTTGCCCGCATTTCTCGCCCGTCGATATGAGGCGCGCGCAGGTCAGCGCGCGGAGGCGTGCCTGGGCAGCACGTCGAGCACGGTGACAAGCGCCACGACGTAGAATAGGTCTTTCCGAGTGGCGCGTGAATGCAGACGGAGTTGGTAAACGCTGCGCGACTAGGAAGGATCTATTACGTAGTACGCCGGGCTCGGGACCACCGGCTAGGCCGAGGTCCGAGATGGCGGCAAGCCAGGCAGGTGCCAAGGCTATGAGGAATTTCGCCCCTGACAGCAGGCATCGAATGATATGACTGTTATATATCGCAATGCGTTTCGACTTCGATAAACCGAAGAGCCGCACCGTCAGAAGCACGGTGTCAGTTTGAACGAGGCCAAGCAAATTTTCGACCAGGTTTACCTGGTTGACCAGAAGAGTGACGATCCGGAACAGTTCCGTGCAATCGGACGGTGCGGCGCTCAACTGTGTTCCGTGATTTTTGAGATCAGACGCGACCAGGAGGGCGAGTACTATCACTTGGTCACAGCCTGGAAGGCGACCAAAGAGGAGGAGCAGAGCTATGCGGAAAATGTCTAAATCCGTTCAGTCTCCTGACGAGATTGCGGAAAGGGCCTCGCGCGGCGAGGATATTTCCGGCTATTTCACGAACAAATTCACCGTGGTGAGGCCCGTCCGGCGTGTAAATGTCGATTTGACCCAAGGAATGCTGAGGGAACTCGATCAACGGGCGGCTCGCCTCAACGTCAGCCGGCAGGCTGTGATCAAGACTTTGCTCGACCGGGCGCTGGAGGAAAGCCGCCCCAAAACCAAAACGAGGAGGAAGGCCGGCTAGCGGCGCCAATGTCAGCCTTGGCGACTACCCCGCCAAGTGAACGGTCCGTTTTGCTCCAATTGACGTGAGCGGCGTGTCACGGGAGTGACCCATAATCGCCCCTGCACGCGGCCGGCGATCGGGGCTGGATCAATGTACGAGTCGCGCGTGATACGGACGGAGCGGAGGAAGTACGGGCCAGACCTACGAACCCAGGGAAAAGACCCGGCGTAGCACGTCTGCCAACGCGGTTCGATCGAACTCGGCAAGTTCACCAAGACGGCGTAAGATCTCGGCCTTGGCCAGGACGGTCAACTTGTGGGCTCGAATCGTCGATGCTGTATTCAGGCCGGCCTGGCGCCACCGCTGGTAGAGCGGGTATCGGAAGGGCTCCGGCGTTCCTCCCTCCGAGTCGCGCGTCAACT
>Ga0182030_10020071_pt1 | contig 12652 bp, 9 predicted proteins | sample 812S3MmetaG_FD_121299 | JGI IMG/M metagenome (GOLD analysis project Ga0182030, IMG submission 121299) | Permafrost microbial communities from Stordalen Mire, Sweden - 812S3M metaG (Illumina Assembly) | ecosystem: Environmental > Terrestrial > Soil > Wetlands > Permafrost | place: Sweden... | reverse complement strand
TTTTGGGGAGCTTGCAGTTTGACGTTCCTTCGGGGCCGGGAGCCTGGCGCTTGTCGTTCTTTTCATTTTAGCTTTTTAAATGTCTGCGGAATTCCATTGATGCCCTGTCGTCGTGCCACCGAAAGGACAGTGAACCGGGTCGTTTCATTTTTTTCAGCCCGCCCGCGCATGAGCTTCGTTGGGATGAATACAATTAAACCAATTGTCTATGCGAGTCATGGTGAAACCGCCAGACGAGTTGAGAATAATGGCAATTGCCGCGCGCGTCAAAACCCGCTTGCTTCTGCCGCCGCGAAAGAATTATCCAATCGGTGCCAGACTTCAAAACTTCAGCCGGTAGTAACCCTGGTCATTGGCCGGTGGCAACGTGACGCGGTTGGTCGGCGGCGTGGCGAGGCGGCAGTTGTCACAGCGCGACAACTGCGGCCTGCGGAGCAGGCACACTGCAAGTGGTCCGTCTTTCGACACTCGAACGGTTCCGTCGCCGGACCACGCTGCGCTCGGCGATGGAGTTTTCGCGGCGCGAAAACTGCCTCCATGGTTCGTCAAGAACGTAATCCCTCGTGCCGGTGAAAATAGTTTGACTTGCGGCGCAGAAAAATTAAATTAACACTTCGTTTTGTGGATGGGGTCATAGCTCAGTTGGTAGAGCGCCTGAATGGCATTCAGGAGGTCAGGAGTTCGAGCCTCCTTGGCTCCACCATTTTTCAAAGGAAAAATGAAGGTTTGACAAAAAACTATCCGTAGTCTATCATGCGGATAGATGAAAGCAGACACCGAGAACGGAATAAAGCCGATTCAGCGGAACGGCGTCACTGTCCGCATCCGCCGCACGGAAAAAAACGGTTTCGAGCGCTTCGTGGTGGATTATCGCAATCAGGGACAGCGCAAACTGGTTTGGCGCTCGTCATTGGCCGACGCCCGCGCCGCCGCGAACGATGCGATTGACAAGATCACCGAGGGACAAGGCGAAGTCTTAAACCTCAAATCCGCCGATGCACACGCCTTCATCCGCGCCCGCGCCTATCTTGACGGCAGCGAAGGCGAAACGAAGATAGATTTACAGATAGACGAAGCCGTCCGCATTGCTGCCGATGTTCTCCGGTTGCTTGACGGGCGGACGGAACCGATTGAAGCCGCCCGCGACTGGCTAAAGCGCAATGCGGTCGAGCTTCCAAAAATCACCGTTGCCGACGCCGTTGAGCGGTTGAAAGTCCAAACCGTTCAAGACGGCAAATCCAAAGACCGGCAAATCCATCTGGCATCGCATCTGGGCGCGCTCGCAAAATCGTTCAACTGCGAAGTTCACACGATCACCACCAGCCAGATTTCCAGCTACCTTGTCGGATTGCCGTTTGGCGAACGCACGAAAGCCAACCACCGCGAGGACATCGGATTTTTCAACCGCTGGCTCATTCTGCATGGCTACCTGCCCAAAGGCACCGACTGGCTCGACGGCGTTCAACGCTACTCGCTCAAAAAAGTCGGGAAGATCGCCGCTTGGATGGTTATGAACCAAAACAATGGCAGCCGCGCGGGCTGCAATGGCTGATTGGAACACCTCGCGCGGATGCACGAGGATCGTATCCAGTAAGCCTTGCGACACCTGCTCGACGCGGATCAAGCGCCGCCTCGTGTTCAAGAGCAATATCTGGAACGTCTCCACGTTCTTGACGCGGTTCTGCTCCCGCAAAAGTCCGGCGACTGCTTCCGGGTTGTCGAGCACGGGCGATTCACGCTGCAATTCCTCCGCGATCTTGCTTCCGAGCGTGAACGCGGCAACAAGGGTCACGGCCTTGTCACGGCCGATTCCCCGGATGCACTGCAAGTCGTCCACTGACGCCCGTGCCATCGCTCCCAGCGAGCCGAATTTGCAAACCAACTGTTTGCCGATGTCGAGCGCGTTTGTGCCGCGCAAGCCGGTTCTGACCAGAATGGCGACCAGTTCGGCGGGACTCAATGCCTGCGCCCCGCATTCGATGAGTCGCTCACGCGGCCTTTCGCCGACTGGTTGATCTTTGAGCCTGCCGCTTGTTCCTGCGGTGTGTGCGTATGTTGTGTTCACAATCGTCGTCCTTTCTTGGGTTGTGGTTGTTCGTAACGGGTTAAAAAACTGAAGCTCTGGCGGACAGTATATCCGAATGACCGCCTCTTGACCAAAATCGGGCTGTGGAAAGAGCGGTTTTCTTAACCCGTTCAAAAACCCGTATGAGCGGATCAGGCGAGCGGGCAGGGGCTTCCGAGCAGGAGAAATCCCCTGTTGGCTCGCCCGCTCATTCCTCCGGCCAAAGTCTTGGGTGTTTCAAGACGTGAGGGGGGTCTGACCGGAGCGGGTATCGGGGGCGTAGGCGGACATCCCCGAACGGCGCAGAAATCTCGCAAGTCTTTGGCCGCTTCCGCGTCAGCGGGTTCCATACTCGTTTTACCCGTCCCGGCTCTGGCCGGAACTCGTCAAACCCGTTTAACTCGTGTTAAACTGAAAAAAGGACACCTGTCCTTTAACGATATAAACCCGTCCGTGGGTGAACCCGTTTGTCGCGTCAGCGACGAGGGAGGTTTTGGGCGAGCACGGCCTCTTGGCCGCGCGCAGCCCGACAGCCGCGTGAGCGGCAAAACCGACCGAAGTCGGGGATGGCGGGCGATGCAGAAAACGCCAAAAGTCATTGCGAACAAAGGACGGAATGGAAACAGCACCCCTCCCCATGTGGGGAAGGGTGTGGGGAAGGGTCAAATCTCTGGACTTTCATCAAAGAAGGTTCTAACTTTCTGTAAAAGACACCACCAGTTTTCGCTTTGAGCGAAGATTGCCGCGCCGGAGTGCGCAGCACGAAGGCGGGCGGAAACATCCTGAAGTTCATGCGCTCCGAGCCTCGGCCCGGCAATCCCTACCCTGAATTTTCCGCGAAAGCTTGACGTGAAGGCGCAATTTCAATAATTACAAAGCCATCAGCAATTAATTGCAGCCACAAATGGCATTTCATCAAACAGCAAAATTATGATTACACCAACAAATCCAAGCCAGACTTCAGGCAAAAACACTAGCTGGTTCCGCACAAGCGAGGGGAAAAACTACACCTTCATTTTTCTGTTGGTGTGCTCTCTGTTTCTGCTGTGGGGCGTTTGCAACGGCATGATTGACATCCTCAACAAGCATTTCCAGGACTCGCTCCGCATCACCAAGGCCGAATCGGCCTTCGTGCAGTTCGCCAATTACATGGGTTACTTCTTCATGGCGATTCCGTCCGGTCTGCTCGCCATCCGGTTTGGCTACAAGGGTGCCATCATCATCGGCCTGTCGCTGGTTGCGCTGGGCGCATTCTGGTTCGTCCCAGCGACGCACATCGGAACTTACTGGGCGTTTCTGCTTGGACTTTTCATTTTGGCAGCGGGGCTGACTTGCCTTGAAACTGTTGCCAACCCCTACGCCACCGTGCTCGGCCCGCCAGAATCCGGTGCGCCGCGCATCAACTTGGCGCAAAGCACCAACGGCATCGGCTGGATGATCGGCCCGGTGCTTGGCGGTTTCTTTGTGCTCTCGGCCACCGGCGAACCCATCACCACCAACACCGATCTTTACAAACCCTACCTGATTGTGGCCGTCGTGGTGGCAATCATTGCCTTCATTTTTGTCATCAGCAAAGTCCCAGACCTGCACGCCATGGAAGAAACCAAGGCCGCCAGCGATGGCAATGCCAAAACCGCTGTGAAACCAAAACCGCTTTGGAAGCGCCAGCACTTTGTCCTGGCGGTGGCGGCGCAGTTTTTTTATGTCGCCGCCCAGACGGGCATTTTCAGCTTCTTCATCAATTACATTGCCACCGACATCCCGGCGCTCCGTCAGAACGCCGCAAAGGATTTGCAGGGCTTCGCCAATGGACTGCACGCCGCCCACCTGATACCGCCCGCCCAAATGACTTATTCCGCCGCCATGCTTTCCGCGAATGACGTCACTAATCTTTCAGCCCTGGTGGCCAAGTTGCAAAATGACCCGGATCCGAAAACCAAGCCTGTGTCGGATTTCATCTGGAGCCAGTTCACCACAAACCGCGATTTTCTGGCCGCGTCCAGCTTCAGCGCAACCGCCGGCCAAATCAACGCGCCTTCTTCGATCCAGGATTCCGCCGCTGACCTTGACAAGGAAATCGCACTGCAGAAAAAGACCATTCTCATCAAAGGTTTCAATCAGGTTCTCCAGACCAATTTGCTCTTTGATGCCCAGCGTTTTTCTGGAATCGGTTTGTCACCAGCAGTGGTCGGCTTGGCCGCCCAAAATCCATCCGGCGAACAGCTCATCCGTCTCAACCGCAGCTTGGTAGAAGCCGCTTATCCCACCAGCCTGATTGCCAGCAGTCCCTATTTGAATGACGCCTTGTTCCATGTCACTGACCGCGGCGCGTCCCTCCTGCTGTCGTTCGGCGGCTTCGCACTGTTCCTGCTGGGCCGCATCACCGGAACCATGGCGTTGCGGTTTTTCAAAGCTCATACCACGCTGGCGCTGTATTCGGTCATCAGCATGGGAACGATGGTGCTGGTCATGTTCCCGCTCGGCTGGTGGTCGGTGCTCGGCCTGTTCTTGAGCTTTTTCTTCATGTCCATCATGTATCCCACCATTTTCGCGCTGGGCATCCACGGGCTGGGCGATCAGACCAAAATTGCTTCCTCGTTCATCGTTCAGGCCATCGTCGGCGGCGCCATCATGCCGTTGTGGATGGGCTGGCTGGCGGACAACTGGGGTATGCGCATCGGCTTCCTGATGCCGCTGATTTGCTTTGCCTTCGTCGCCTTTTACGGCGCGAGCTGGCAGAAGCTTGAAGCGAAGGACGCGGCGGTGGCGAAATAGGCCAGTCCGCTTGAGCGGTTCAAACAAAACGCCCACGGCAATACGTGGGCGTTTTTTGTTGGAATCAAAATCCGTAACGCAATCAGCCGGAAATCAGTATCGTGTTGGCGTATTGCACCGTATCGCCGGTGCGGATGAGGCCGATGGCTTGCGGCACGCGCTTCTTGAATTCCACATGCGGCTCGAATTTCGTCAGCACACCTCGCAGCGCGACCCGAAATTTCTGCTGCGTCGTCTTAAAATTGTTTTTAAGAAATTCCCTGGCCATGTAAGCCTGCGTAAAATTGTGGTTCGCGCGCACGGCTTTGATGAGTTGCAGCACCGACGGCAAATCGTCAACAACGGAAACATCCACCGTTTCGATCAGTTCCCAGAACGGAAAGCCGCGGTCGGCGATGACGATGGCGTTGGTGTGCCGCACGCGGGCAAGCAGCGAGAGGATTTGCGGATTGAGAATGCCGGATTTGGTCATGCGCGCATTGTGGAAATTTTCATCGCCGTGTCAATGAAACTCCGAGCCGGAGCAGCTTCCGCACGTCGGCATCCGATTTCGCCTCGGCGTAAATGCGCAACACCGGTTCCGTGCCGGAACCGCGCAGCATCAGCCACGAGGAATCTGCCGCGACGAATTTCACGCCGTCGAATGTTTTCACGTCAACCATCGGCGAGCGCAGCAGCTTCGCGGGCGGATTGGCTTTCAGGGATTCCATCAGCGCGGTGCGTTTCTCCAGCGGATAATGCGTGTCAATCCGCCCGTAACGGTGCGGGCCGAATTCCTTCTCCAGCTTCGCCAGCATTTTGTTGACAGAAATTATTTCGGTTGCCAGCAGTTCGAGCAGCATCAAGCCGGCGGCGATGCCGTCGCGTTCGGGGATGTGGCCGGGAAAACCGATGCCGCCGCTTTCTTCCGCGCCCAACAGCACGCCGCCCTTGAGCATCTCGGCGCAGATGTATTTGAAGCCGACGCCGGTCTCGACCAGCGGCAAATTGTAAGCCGCGCACATTTTGTCCACCATCGAAGTCGTCGTGAGCGCCTTCACGACACGGCCGGTTTGTTTCCGGTTGACGACGAAATGATGCAATAGCAGGCAGATGATCTGGTGCGTCGTCAGATAATTGCCGCGCCCGTCCATGCCGCCAACGCGGTCGGCGTCGCCATCCGTTACCAGGCAGATGTCGTGCGGATGCGCGCGCAAAAATTTCTGGCTGCGCGCGTAATTTTGCACAATCGGCTCCGGATTGATGCCGCCGAACAAAACGTCATGGTTCCCGTTGAGCGTCGTGACCTTGCAGGTCGTGCCGGCGAGGATGGTTTCAAAGCAGCCCGCGCCGACGCCAAACAGCGCGTCGTGGGCAAAGCGCAGCTTCGATTTCGCAATCAGCTTGAAATCCACAAGCTTCTTCAGCGCCGCGTAGTGAGCCGGACGAACATCTTGAACGGAAATTTTGAGTTTTGAGTTTTGAGTTTTGAGTGGGGGCGGATTTTTGTCCAAGAAACTTTCAACGGCCTTGCACGTTTCGGAATCGCTGGAGCCGCCGTAATACGACTTGAGTTTGAAGCCGTTGAAAATCGGCGGATTGTGGCTGGCGGTGATCATCACGCCGCCGACGGCGTTCAAATGTTTGACGGCGAACGAAACCGACGGCGTCGGCGTCGGCTCCGGCGTGAGGATGACCTGAAAATCGTTGCCGGCCAGAACTTCGGCGGTGATTTGCGCGAAGCGGTCGGAGAAAAAGCGGCGGTCGTAGCCGACGATGACTTTTAATTCATATCCAAAGACTTTGGACTTTGGACTTTGGACTTCAGACTTCCAATAATCCGCCGTTGCCTGTGCAACGCGCGCCACATTTGCGAAAGTGAAATCTTCCGCGATGACCGCGCGCCAGCCGTCCGTGCCAAATTTGATTTGCGCCATGTGGGAAATCAGGCTGCGACCTCGACGTAATCCGTGCTGGATTGCGGTTGGGGAATGGCCAGACCTTCCTCCTGCATCGCCTCCAAGTGTAGTTTAATCGCCTCGCGGATGAGCTTGATGACCTCCGCTCGATTCTCGGCGGCGGCGACACAACCCGGCAAATCGGGAACGTAGGCGCCGTAACTGTCTTCCCCTTTTTCAATCACGATGGCGTAACGCATAATCAGTTTTTCAATCCAGCCTGCTTCAAGATACTGTTCATTGTGCCTTTGGGAATGTCAACGCCTAGATTTCCAGCGATGGTGACAATGCCCGGTTATGTTGGGTGCTTGAATTGACGATGGCTGCCTTTCGTTCGGACGTGAAACCAGCCGTCGTCTTCTGCCAACTTGATGGCCTCCCGGACTTTCATTTCAAACTTTCAAATCCGCCAGCGTCGGGTCGTTCGCGTTGACAATTTTGCGCATTTTGGCCACCGCCGCCTTCAAGCTGCGCTGACCGAACAGGCTCGTGCCGGCCACAAAAGTGTCCGCGCCGGCGCGGGCGCATTCGGCGGCGGTCTGGTTGTTGATGCCGCCGTCCACCTCGATGCGATATGGAAGTTTCCGTTCGCGCCGCCACGCTTCAACCTGCTGGATTTTCGGCAGGCATTCATGGATGAATGACTGCCCGCCGAAACCGGGATTCACGGTCATCACCAGCACCATGTCAATCTGATCCAAATGCGGCTGCGCGGCGGTGATGGCGGTGGGTGGATTGACGGCGAGGCCGACCTTTTTGCCGAGTTTCTTGATTTTCCAGATCAGCGACTCCACCGGGTCGCCCAGCTCGACGTGAATGATAATCTGATCGGCGCCGGCGGCAGCGAACGGCTCCAACAGGATTTCCGGCTTGGAGCACATGAGGTGGACGTCAAAAAACATTTTCGTGAGCGGGCGAATGGCTTTTACGACCGCCGGGCCGAAGGAAATATTCGGCACGAAATGGCCGTCCATGATGTCGAGATGCAGCCAGTCGGCGCCGGAATGGTCGGCGCGGACGGCATCCTTGCCGAAATGCACGGGGTTGGCGGCGAGCAGCGAGGGCGCGATAATCATGCCGCAAGGCTAACTGATGGAGAATGAAAATGGAAGTTTGAAAATGCAACCGGCCTTGTAAAATTTCCAATTCCAATCAGAAACGACACGGCGGCTTGTCATTTGCGCGTTGCAAAATTCTTCAATCTTTCGCCATCACGGATCTGTCATTTGGTTGCGCTCCCGTCAAGGCAGCGGCGCACGGTCAGCGCGAGCGTCTGCGGGTGATACGGTTTTTGCAAAAAGTTCAGATCGGACTCGATCTTGAAATCCTTGCCGACAATGTCCGCGCTGTAACCGCTGGTGAAAATGACCTTGAGATCCGGCCGCTCCGCCCACAAGGTTTCGGCCAGTTCGCGTCCGTTCATGGCTCCCGGCATGATCAAATCGGTGAGCAGCAGATGGACTTCATCTTTGTGCGCGCGCCAGACCTCGACAGCCTCGGCGCAAGCGACAGCCTGCAGCACCTTGTAACCCTGCTTCTCGAGCACGCGGGCGACGAGTTCGCGCACGGGCTTTTCATCCTCAACCAGCAGGATGGTTTCAGTGCCGCCGCGAATGGTGATTGGCTTCGCCGGTATTTCAGTTTGGGTCTGCTCCGCGCCAACAAACGGGATGTAAATGCGGAACGTGGTGCCCTTGCCGACGGTGCTTTCGACTTCCACCCAGCCCTGATGCTGTTTGACGATTCCATAAACCGTCGCCAGGCCGAGGCCGGTTCCCTTGCCGACTTCCTTGGTCGTGAAAAACGGCTCGAAAATGCGCGACAGATTTTCGGGCGGAATGCCGGTGCCGGTGTCGGACTTGCTGACGCAGACGAACCGCCCCGCGCGCGCTTCCGGATGACGCTGCAAATGATTTTCGTTTATGTCCACGATGGAAATGCGGATGGACAACTGGCCTCCACGTGGCATGGCGTCGCGGGCGTTGACGGCCAGATTCAACAGCACCTGCTCCATCATGCCGGCATCGGCCTCGACTGTCGCGGGCACCGTGCTGTAATTCAGTTGCAGCGCCACATCCTCGCCCAAAAGCCGTCCGAGCATGTCGGTCATGTTGCCGACGATTTTATTCATGTCGAGCCGCTTGGGCTGGATGAGCTGGCGGCGGCTGAAAGTGAGCAGTTGCCGCGTCAACCCCGCCGCGCGCTCGGCGGACTGCACGATTTGCTGCGCGGAGTGCGCGCTGGATTCGTCCATTCCAGAGGCCGCCAGCAGCGAGGCGTGGCCGTGAATGACGGTAAGAATGTTGTTGAAATCGTGCGCCACACCGCCGGCGAGCTGGCCGATGGCCTCCATCTTTTGCGACTGGCGGAACTGCTCCTCCAGCCGCTTTTGGGCCGTCACGTCGCGGAACAGGCTCAACATCAGCAGCGGCCGGTCCTTGACCTCGATGAATGAATCGGTGATCTCCAACGCCACCGAGCGTCCATCGTGCAGCAAGCGTTGATCCTGCCGTTTGCGGCTGGGAATTCGGCTGGCAAAATGTTCCCGATGATTGCGAAGCAATTGCTCCCGGTTTTCCGACGCGGCATACACCACCGTGAACGGTTTGCCTTCCAGCGCCTCCTCCTCCAGGCCGATCATTTTGCAATAGGCGTCGTTGACGGCGACAATGACGCCGCTCTCATCCGTCAACCTCATCCCGTCCACGGAATTTGCCCAGACGGACCGGAACAGCATTTCGGAGCTTTGCAGGGCCGCCGCCGCCGCCTGCCGGGCGGTAATATCTCGAACATGCAGCAACAGGGCGGGTCTGCCATCGTATTCGATGCGCCCGGCCCGCACTTCGACGGGCGTGAACCGGCCATCGGCGGTCACGCTTTCACCCTCGACCCACACCATTTTTCCGCTGGACAGATTTGGGAAAATGCGGCGGGCTTCCTCGCGATGGCGGGGTGAAACCAGATCCTTGATGGCGTTCTTGCCAATCAACTGGCTGCGGGTCATCCCATGCAGCACGCACGCGGCAAAATTCACATCCAGCACGGTGCCGTCCAAATCCTCGACGAAGATGGCGTCGGGCGAGTTTTCAAAGAGGTCGCGGAAGCGCTTTTGGGTTTCGCGCAGGGACTGTTCCGCGTGGACGCGATCGAGCGCGCCAGCGCACTGGCCGGCCAGCATCTGGAGCATTTCCAAATCGCGCTCCGAATACGAAGCCAGCCGGTTGTTTTGAATTAAAATCAAGCCGACGACGCGCTCGCCTTTGCGGATGGGCACCAGCATGGTGGCGGCGGCGTAATTGCCCGCCTGGGTGGCCGTCAACAGTTCCGGGCCTTTCTCGATGACGCGCCGGATGAGGGCGTTGGTCGTTTTGGACTGCGGCGATGGCGGGACTTCCCCCCGCCGGCCTTCGACGGTCGTGATGTTCAGCAGCGTATTCACCTCGTCGCGCCCGGCGTCATAAAGGTCGAGCGCAAAATCCGTCCACTGAAACAGCGCGTCGGCCGCCTCGCAAATGATTCTCGCCGCATCCGCCGCCGTGGTGGCCGCGCTCAAATGCTGGCTCAACTTGGAGAAAACGGTGTTGCGATGCTCCACCCGCCGGCGTTCCGTCACATCCACCGCCATCGCCAGCGCGGCGAAACGGTCGTTGAAAACCATCGGCGTCCAGACAATCTCCGCGTCAATCAAACTCCCGTCCTTCCGCCGGTGCCGCCAGACGTGTCCCTGACCAGCCGCATCCAGGGTGGCGGCCTTGTGCAAGCGGTCCTTTTCCGGCGGACGGATGTCGGAAATGGTCATCGCCAGAAATTCCTCGCGCGAATAACCATAAAGCTGGATGGCCGCCTCGTTGACTTCCAGAAACGCCTGCGTTTCCATGTCGAACACCCACACCGGATTGGGATTGCTGTGGAAGAGCAGGCGGTATTGCCGTTCGCTGTCGCGCAATTTCTCCTCGACGCGCCAGCGGTCGGTCACGTCGCGGCAATTGGCGACGATGCCGTTGAGTTCCGGGTCGGCCAGCCGGTTTCGGCCGACCAGTTCCAGCCGCAGCCATTCGCCGGCCTGATTTTTATAGCGCACCTGGATTTTGACCGCGCGTTCCGGATGATCCAGCGCGAGTTGAAGCGCCTCCTGCGCGCGCGGCAAATCCTCGGCGTGAACCCGCGTGAACACGCTTTCGCCGCGCATTGCCTCCGGCGTGTAGCCCAGCATGTGCTCGATGGACGGGCTGACGTAAAGCTGTTTCCCTTCGCGATCCATGATGCAAAGGATGTCGAGCGAATTTTCCGTGAGCGCGCGGAAATACCGCTCGCGCCGCGCCAGCTCCAGTTCCGCCTCCCTCAACTTGGCGTGTTCCGCGGCTTCCTTGACGGCGCGGCGCACGGCGGACGCCAGCCGTTCCGGCTGCTGTTTCAGGATGTAATCCGTCGCGCCCGCCTTGAGACTGTCAATCGCCGCCTGCTCTCCGATTTTGCCCGAAACCAAAATGAACGGCGTCTGCGGACAACGTTTCTTTGCCAGCGCCAGCGCCTCCAGCCCGGTGAACGACGGCAGGTGATAATCCGAAATGATGACGTCGAACTTCTCCGCCTCCAGTTGCTGCTCATACGACGCGCGGTCGCCCACGCACTTGATCCCGGCGTCGAGCTGGTCCTGCTCGAACAATGTGCGGACCAACTCGGAAAAATCCGGTTCGTCTTCCAAATGCAAAATTTGCAGTCGCTTGTTCATTTCACAACCTCAATCCCGTCAACGCCGCCCACCATTACAAAAAACTAACAAACGCCGCCAATGTAAAGCACCGATGAACGCCTTTCGGCGTTGACATTTGCCCGCGTTCGTCCAGACTGACCGACCTTTTAAGCGAAACGACAAAATTGATTTATGCCGAACACCAAGTCAGCCGAACGCCGCATGCGCGGCAATGAGCGCAAGCATCAGCACAACCGCCGCATCAAATCCAGCCTGCGCGGCCAGGAAAAAAATTACCGCGAACTGCTCGCCGCCGGCAAAAAAGACGAGGCGGCCAAGGCGCTGCCCGGCGTCCATTCCGCCTACGACAAGGCCGTAAAATCCAACGTCATCGCCCGCGCGACCGCCAACCGCAAGAAATCGCGCCTCGCCACCGCGCTCGCCCGCTTAAAGTGACGGGTGACGGGTGACAGGCAACGCGGCGGGTTTTTTCGTGTCACGCGCCACTTGTCACTTGCCACTTCGTTTCGGCGGAAACAACTCCGATTTCGCCAGTCCCATTTTTGCCAGCCGGAACTTCAACCCGACGTTCAGGCAGCCGAAGCCGTATTTCAAGCTGCGCCGGAAATTGATGGACGACGCCTCCTTGAAATACTTCGTCGGGCAGCTCACCTCGCCAATCGTGAACCCGTGCCACAAAATCTGCGCCAGCATCTGGTTGTCGAAAACGAAGTCGTCCGAATTTTTTGACAGGTCCAGCGTTTCCAGGATTTCCCGCGAGAACGCCCGGTAGCCGGTGTGATATTCCGACAATTTCGCGCCGAGCAAAATATTCTCCGCCGCCGTCAGGAACCGGTTGGCCACATATTTCCACACCGGCATGCCGCCGCGCAGCGAATAGCCTCCCAAAATGCGGCTGCCCAGCACGCACGGATGCACGCCATTGGCGATGATGCACGCCATCGCCGGAATCAGTCGGGGCGTGTATTGATAATCCGGATGCAGCATGATGACAATGTCCGCGCCCGCGTCGAGCGCCAGCCGGTAGCACGTCTTCTGGTTGCCGCCGTAACCGATGTTTTTTTCGTGAACATGCACCCGCACGCCGAGCAACGACGACGCCACCGCCACCGTGTCGTCGCGGCTGCGGTCGTCCACCAGGATGATTTCATCCACGATGCC
>Ga0182030_10020069_pt1 | contig 12653 bp, 16 predicted proteins | sample 812S3MmetaG_FD_121299 | JGI IMG/M metagenome (GOLD analysis project Ga0182030, IMG submission 121299) | Permafrost microbial communities from Stordalen Mire, Sweden - 812S3M metaG (Illumina Assembly) | ecosystem: Environmental > Terrestrial > Soil > Wetlands > Permafrost | place: Sweden... | reverse complement strand
TCCGATCCAGAATCCGAAAAACGTACCTCAGGGGCTGAAGCCCGGCATTGATTCGATTGGCATTGTGCCGGGGATGAATCCCCGGCCTACCGCCCGATTGAGTTTTTCAGCAAGCTGTTTAGTTGTGCCGCAAGTCTGAATAATTCAGGGTGGGCTTCAGCCCCTGCGAAAGCAGCTCATCGCAATCAACTTTTCGGGGACGCTTTCTCCGCGGCCTCTTTCGATACCGAGGACGACTTGCCCGATAATTGCGGGAAGGTCGCCAATCTTGCATGGCTCCAGTCGACATAGGCCGTGCTGTCATTGCCAGGCGACTCCCAGAACGCGCGCTCTTCTGCTTCGGTGGCGAACTGAGGGGTGGGCTTCAACGACTCGCTCATAAATCGGCCTCTCCTTACTGAGCTTAGCTTCGAGCGAGTCAGAACGTCTACAGTGAAGACTGTGGTGCTTCCCCGCCCCAACGTCTTTCGGCTGCGCAGCCGCTCCGTACTGCGCGGCATCCTGCTCGCGCTTGCGGCCTTCGCAGCAACCCTGCGCCTGGCCGGCTTCCCGGACGCCCATCACCTGCACCGCTCAAACTGGCAGTGCATCCCCGTCGCCGTCGCCGCCTTGAGCATGGTGGAGACCGCCCGCTGCCTCAGCCGCCGCTGGAGCCTGTTCCACGGAGGCGTGCTCATCCTGCTTTACTCCGAGCTGATGATCCTTGCCATGGCCCTCTTTTTCTTGCTCTGCCCGGTCTAATGTACTGACAAATATCCCTTTACACGCATTAAAATCAGCCGCGTCCCGGTAGCCCTACCCCTTCGCGCCCATGTAAGATGGGTCGAAACCGTGGTCGTCGCACCCTCGCGATCAATGCGATCAATCCGGCTCGCGGCCGAAAAGAAACCCGCGAAAACCCAAGAGGTAAAAACAGGAGGAATCTATGCTGAAAGGCTTTCGGGACTTTATTCTGCGTGGCAACGTACTCGATCTGGCAGTCGGTGTCATCATGGGCGTCGCATTCGGAGGCGTCGTCACATCCCTTGTAAAAGACGTATTCACCCCGTTCATCGGCAACCTGGTTGGCAAGCCTGACTTCAGCGCGATTGCCTATGACCACATCATGATCGGCAATTTCCTCAATGCTGCCGTCTCCTTTCTGCTGGTAGCCGGCTCGGTTTACTTCCTCATCGTCATGCCTGCCAACGCACTGATGAACCGCTTCAAGAAGCCAATCCCTGCAGCCCCGCCCGTCACCAAGGCGTGCCCGGAGTGCCTGAGCGATATTCCCCTCGCCGCCAAGCGCTGCGCGCACTGCGGCCAGCCCGTGGCGGTAGCCGCCTAGCGACCTAATGTGGGTGCCCCTGGTCCCTCGCGGTTGGGGACCAGGGGAGGCACGAGCCCAATGCGACGCAAGGAGCGTCTGCCAGACTGCAGGTGGCTAGTCCAGCTCCCGCAGCGGCTTTGAGACTGCGTACGTCCCAATAAAGATCGCCGCAGCCGTGCCGGCCATCGCCGCCAGCGCATGGGGCGTGGGAATGTGCCGCGACATCTCCCCGGCCAGCAGCGCCCCCAGCGGCGGCAGTCCCAGGAAACAGGTGGCGTAGATGCTCATCACGCGGCCCCGCATCTGGTCGCTGGCCAGGTGCTGAATGGCCACGTTGAACGACGAGATCATGAGGATGGCGCTATACCCCTCAAACAGCAGCAGGAACTGCGACAGCGCAAAGGTGTGCGAGTAGCAGAAGCACACGATTGCCGTAAAGAACACCACGCCTCCCACCGTCACCACCGCGCCCCGATGCCGCACCGTCCCCAGCGCCGCCACCGTCACCGCGCCGCACACGGCGCCCAGGCCTGACGCCGCCATCAGCCAGCCCAGCCCGGTCTCATCCGAGTGCAGCTGAATCTTTGCGAAGTATGGGATGAAGGTGATGAACGGAATGCCAAAGAAGCTGGCGGTGCCCGTCATCCACACGAGCACCCGCATCTGCGGGTTGGCACGCACATAGGCGAAGCCCTCTTTCAGGCTTGAAAACAGCCCTGGATAGTGCGACGGCTCCTGCTCCGGGTAGCGAATCCGCATCAGCGCCCACAGCACCGCCAAAAAGCTTACGCCGTTGAGGAAGAAGTTCCCCGCCACGCCGAACAGGGCCATTGCGTAGCCGCCCAGCGTAGGCCCCAGAATGCGCGACATGTTGAACTGCGCCGAGTTGAGCGCGATGGCGTTGGTCAGGTCGTCGCGCGGAACAAGGCGCGGCACCAGGGCCTGGTAGCTGGGCGCGTTCATGGCCATGGCCAGGCCGTTCAGGAACGCGATCGCCAGCAACTCCTTCACGGTAATGACCTTGAACCAGGTGAGCGCGGCCAGCAGAAAGGCCAGCAGCATCATGATGGATTGCGTCACAATCAGCAGCCGCCGCTTGTTTACGCGGTCGGCAATCACGCCGCCAAACAGCGTGAACACGAGAAACGGGATGGACCCGGCGAAGCCGACAACACCGAGCCAGAAAGCCGACCCGGTGAGCGAAAGCACCAGCCAGCCCTGGGCCACGTTCTGCATCCACGTGCCGATGTTGGAGAGAAAATTCCCGCTCCAGAACAGGCGGAAGTTGGGGTTGCGCAGCGCCCGCACAATCTGCGGCAACTGGCGGTCGCGCTGGTCCGGGAAGGCCGGTGTTGCCGCGGCTGCCTCTTCCACGGCCAGGCTCTCCGTCGCCGGCGGTGGCGGCGGGGGCGACGGCAGTTCCGGGCCAAAAAGCTGGCCCTGGCCTTCGCGGTCCCCAGGCTTCCGATTCGTTTCGCGATGCGCGCTCAGACCAGTAGCCCCCTGGCTTCTAGTGTAAGCTGTGGGTTAATTCCTGCTTCCCTGCCGCCAGCCAGCCAGCGCCACAAAATCTTCGAAGGGGAACGACAACTTTCCTGGGGGAAATACTGATGACCTTGCACTCTTTCGCCTTCCTGCCGTTCGCCATCGCATTCTCCCCTGTAATTGTCTCGGCCCAGGCAGTTCCTGCGCCCGTCTTCGGCTATCACGACTTCACGCAAGAGGCGAAAATCGAGCAGCAGTTTCTCGCCGTACCAGACGCCAAATTGGCCGGCGAGCACTTGAAGACCCTGACCGCCGTGCCCCACATGGCCGCCACTCCCGAAGACCACAAGACCGCCGAGTACGTAGCCGAGAAGTTTCGCGCCGCCGGCCTCGACACCGAGATCGTGCCCTACCGCGTCCTGCTCAACTGGCCCAAGGTGGTCAAGATGGAAGCCTACGACGAGAGCGGCAAGTTGCTCATCAGCGGGCCCACCCGCGAGCACGTTGACCGCGACCCCGGCCAGGACGATCCCCGCGTCGTGATGCCCTTCAACGGGTCCTCGGGCTCGGGCGACGTCACCGGCCCGGTGGTCTACGCCAACTACGGCCGCCTTGAAGACTTCGATCAGCTCGCCGCCCAGCACGTCGATCTGCACGGCAAGATCGTTCTGGTCCGCTACGGCGGCAACTTCCGTGGTGTCAAGGTCTACATCGCCCAGCAGCGCGGCGCCGCCGGTGTGCTCATCTACTCCGATCCGCAGGACGACGGCTACTACAAAGGGGATGCCTGGCCGCTGGGCCCGTGGCGGCCGGAGACCGGCGTGCAGCGCGGCTCGGTTCAGTTCCTGTTCCAGTACCCCGGCGACCCGGAGACGCCCGGCGTGGCCTCCACGCCTGAACTGCCGGACTCGGCCCGCGTCTCGCCCGACGGCAACCAGCCCCACATCATCTCCATCCCCATCAGCTACCACGACGCCGCGCCCATCCTCAAAGCCCTCGCCGGCCCCGGCGTGCCGCAGGGCTGGCAGGGCGCGCTGCCCTTCCGATACCACCTGGGCGCGACCACCGGCTCAGGCGGCGTGCAGGTTCACCTCGTCTCGCAGCAGGACTACCAGCGCAGGTTGATCTGGGATGTCATTGGAAAGGTCCGCGGTACCGAGTACCCCGACGACTGGGTCGTCGCCGGCAACCACCGCGACGCCTGGGTATACGGCGCTGTAGACCCGAACAGCGGCACGGCCGCCATGCTGGAATCGGTACACGGCATGGGAGCGCTGCTCAAGACCGGCTGGCGGCCCAAACGCACCATCGTCTTCTGCAGTTGGGACGCCGAAGAAGAAGGCCTCATCGGTTCCACAGAGTGGGTGGAAGCCCACGCCAAAATCCTCGAGAATGCCGTGGCCTACTTCAATGTGGACGTCGCCGTTGCCGGGCCCGACTTCTCCGCCGCCGCCGTGCCCTCGCTCAAGCAGTTCATCCGCGAGCTCACCCGCTCGATCCCCAGCCCTCTGGGCGCCACCGTCTTCGACCAGTGGAAGATTCAGCACGAGGAAGGCAACGAGCATCGTTCATCCAATGCGCCCGCCACGGATGAGGAGGTCCATGTCGGCGATCTCGGCTCCGGTTCAGATTTCACGCCCTTTCTGCAGCACGTCGGCGTGCCTTCCACCGACATCGGCTCCGGCGGCCCCTACGGCGTCTACCACTCTACCTTTGATGATTATGCGTGGTACATTCAGAACGCCGACCCGCACTTCGTCTACCTGCAGGAGATGGCGCGTGTCTTCGGACTGGAGGCCCTGCGCATGGCCGACACCGACGTCTTGCCCTACGACTACGTGACCTACGCCAAGGCCATCGACACCTATATTGCGGCGGCGCATCGCAAGGCAACGGACGCCGGCCTCAGCGGGCTCGACTTCCCGGCCGCCGAGCTGGCCGCCGGCCGCTTTGTCGCGGCCGCTCAAAAGGCGCACGACCTGCAGACCTCTCAAACTAGCAACCTGCCCGCGCTCAACCAGGCTCTGCGCGCCGCCGAAACTGACCTGGTAAGCGATGCCGGCCTGCCCAACCGCCCCTGGTACAAACACACGATCTACGCTCCCGGCGAGTACACCGGCTACGCGGCCGTCGTGATCCCCGGCGTGAATGAGGCCATCGACGCCAAAGACTCGGCGCGCGCCGCCCAGCAGCTCGGCGTGCTGACCCAGGCTCTCGACAAAGCCGCGCACCAGCTGGATACCGCGCCCTGATCGCGCCCTAGCTCCCGCTGACTCGCCGACCGCCCTGCCGAGACGGAACCTTCCCCGCGTTATCACCCGCTGACCTGCTGACTCGCCGACCGCGCAGCGGCTCACTCGCTGACCCCATTTGCCCCCCCCCAAAAAATCACAGCTCCAACCCAATTCAGGCTTTCTTCCCATTCTGAGAACCTCGCCTGGCTCCCCGTCCAATCTTTCTGCCGCAAACCCTCAAGTTGAGCCACAATCAGCCGAAATACCCAATCAGATCGCTTGCGACCCTCCCCGAGCCGCGACCCAGAGGAGCTGACTATGTTTGAAGTCCTGGTCTTTACCGCGCTTGTCGCCATCGTCCTCGGGCCCGCCTTCATCTCTTCCTTTCTCAGCAACCGAACCATGGATCAGCAACAGTGAGCAGCACGCGCAGCGGCGGCCGCTCCGCGAAAGCCGAACACAGCGCACGCCAACCCGAGCGCAACCGTTGGCGCAATTAGATCGCCTAAAGTTGCCGCACATAGGTAACCACTTGGAACCTAAAATCGCAAACCTTCGGCCCCCGCATACCACCTTTGGGGGATGCAGGTTACCACCTTTTATGGAGGCGATTGCCCGGAAACAGAGCACTTTCTGCTTGATTTGCTCCGCAAGGCGTGTAGATTGGTAATACACAACTGATTACCGGTCAACGGTCGAACGGTTGTTACCTGAAAGCTGGTTCTCAAACCGCTCAAAGGTCATGGGCCAAGCGTCAAATCCCGTCAAGGAGTCTGCCATGCACGAACTTCTGGTTGCACTTGCCTTTGTGGCCATGGTCGCCTGCCCCGCTGTGGTGGCCGCCATGCCCCAGCGCGACATCGACGACAAAGCCTGATTCATCGCTTCCGCCGGCCCCGGCTCAAGCCTGAAGGTAATCCCTGCCCGAGCACTGCTCCCTGTGCGACGCAGCCCCGCATTGCTGATCCCGACTGACCACCCCTCAAACCTCCCGTCCCAAGCGCACAAAAGCATCACGCGAATCCCCCGCCAGGGTGATTTTCAGCGCCTCCAGCACGGCATTACTCTGAGTGCGTTGCTGTGCGCATTGCTTTGCCGGAATGCGGACGCGTTCAGGGAGGAAACACCCATGGCCGACCTTCTGCTTGCGGCATTGTTTATTGCGGTAACCGTGACGCCCGCCGTGGCCGCCGCCCTGCTGCGCTCCCCCAACAAGCGCGGCTTCTAGATCTGGCTTCTGGACTTGGCCCCGCACAGCCGTCCCACCCGGCCAATTTCAGGCCAATTCTTGTGTGATTTGGATCACTGGTCGGTTGACCCCGGCACGCTAGCCTCGTATCGTTAGAGGTTGAGATGAAAATCACAGGGAACGCGGCACGGATCGGGATTGCGACGGTGGTCATCCTCGGCACCGTTGCCTGGCTTGCGACCACCGGCTACACATCGAATAAGAGCTACTACGTGACCATCGCCGAGCTCGGCAACCTGGGCGACAAGGCTCACCATGACCAGTTGCGCGTGGAAGGTTTCGTGGTGCCCGGTTCGATACAGCAGGACGGGACCAACGTCACCTTCGCCATGAACGAATTTGAGAGCCACTCCCCGAAGGCGGCCACGGGCAGGGTCATTCACGTGGAGTACAAGGGTTCTGAGCCGCCGCCGGATACTTTCAAAGACGACTCGCAGGCTCTGGCCATTGGCACGTACGGCTACGATGGCAAGGTACACGCGACCGCTCTGCAGGCCAAGTGCGCCAGCAAGTATGCGCCCGCCGGCCCCAACCAGCCCGCCAAGCCAGCCGTGGCTCCCGCCGGCGCGGCCAAGTCCACTGCGTCCGTACCCGCCGCTCCGCAAATCAAACCGGCTGCCTGAGCATGACCGCGCCAGCCTCGATTACCCCGGCCCCCGTTTCAGGCGCCAATGCGACAGACGGATCGGGGCTGACAGATTCCAACCGGCAATCCGCCGAATCGGGCCGTCCGCTCTGCGCGCGCCTCGAAGGCGTCTCAAAGCTCTTTGGCTCGTTTGCCGCGTTGCGCCAGGTTTCTGTTGATCTTGAGCCGGGCCGTTGCTACGTGCTGATCGGCGAAAACGGCGCCGGCAAGTCCACGCTCCTCAGGATCTTGGCCGGCCTGCTGCGGCCCAGTTTCGGCACCATCAAGGTCTTCGGCGGTCTCGACCCGCAGGAAGCCCGCGCCGGCATCGGCTACATGAGCCACGCACCCATGCTCTACGACGAGCTGACGGCCGCGGAGAATCTGCGCTACTTTTCCAGCCTCTATCCCGGCCGCGCCAGCCTGTCGCCGGAAGAGGCCCTGCGCCAGGTGGGCCTCGATCCAGACCTGCCACGCACACTCGGCCAGTACTCGCAGGGCATGCGCCAGCGCACCTCGCTGGCCCGCGTGCTGCTGCCGGTACCGGAGCTGCTGCTGCTCGACGAGCCATTCTCCAACATGGACGTCGAGTCGGTCAGCCAAATGGTGAACCTGCTGGCGGGGTTCAGGCACAGTAGCCGCACCATCGTCATCACCACCCACCAGCGCGAGCACGCCGCGCCCATTGCCGACTGGGTGCTGGCGCTCAAAGCCGGCCGCGTGGCATCGTTCGAACCCGGGAATCCTACTCTATGAAGACCAACGGCGCACGCTTTCTTGAATCGCTCTCCATCCCCTTCGAACTGCGCGAGTACGAGGTGGACCCCGACGACCTCAGCGCCATCACTGTCGCGAAGAAGATCGGCATGCCGGCGGAGCAGGTCTTCAAGACGCTGCTCGTCACTGGCGGCCCCGGCATCTACCGCTTCGCCGTCGTCCCCGGCGATGCCGAACTCGATTTCAAGAAGCTGGCCAAAGCCGCCGGCCTGCGCAAGGCCGAGATGGCTCCCCTCAAGGACGTGCAACCGCTCACCGGCTACATCCGCGGCGGCGTTACGCTGTTTGGCGCCCGCAAGGCGTACCCGGTCTACATCGATGAGACGGCGATTCTGTTCGACAAGATCAGCGTGTCGGCGGGAGCGCGCGGCACCCAGCTCATCCTCTCGCCACAAGACTACTGGCGCGCGGCACAGGCGCTCGAAGTGGAAGTGCAGTTGGCCGACATCACAAAGCGCGTTCCTGCCGAGGCCCGTGCATGATCGCCCGCAACCCAAGCTCGGACTCAGCAACGAGGCTCCGTGCCCCATCCTTGCGCCTTTTTGTTGGCGCATGGGTGGAAAAGCAACGAACCTTCGCCGACATTTGTGGTTTCCCGCCCATTTCGCAAAGTACGCGAAAAGGACGGGGCACGGAGGGTCTGCGCCAAGACGGGCGATGTGGTCATGCCACGGAGACATCTGATCAATGACCATTCTCTGGACCCATCTCGTCAAAGACCTGCGCATCGAGTGGCGCTCGCGCGAAGCCGTGAACTCCATGCTGTTCTTTGCGCTGCTGGTCGTCGTTCTCTTCTCGCTCGCCTTTCAGCCGCGCGGCGAATTTTCGCAGCAAATCTCGGGCGGGGTGATCTGCGTGGCCACGCTGTTTGCGTCCATGAGTGCGCTCAACCAGGCCTGGGCGCGAGAGATTCGCCACCAAGTTCTTGATGCCCAGCGCATGGCGCCCACCTCCGGCTCGGATCTTTTCCTGGCTAAAGTCGTCGCCAACTTTCTCTTTGTTTCGATCGTCCAGCTCGTTCTAGCGCCCGTGTTTCTGGTCTTCTACAACCTCCGCGTTCTGGGCCCGGCGTGGGAGCTGGCGCTGGTGCTGCCCTTGGGAACCTGGGCGCTGGTGGCCAACGGCACGTTCTTTGCCGCGCTCTCCATCCGCAGCCGTAACCGCGAGCTGCTGCTGCCACTGATTCTGTTTCCCATCTTCATGCCTGCCCTGCTGGCCATGGTGCTGGCCATTGGCTCCATCCTCACCGGGGACAACGGTCAGGTGCTGTGGATCAAGCTGCTGGCCGGCTACGACATTATCTTCACCACGGTAAGTCTGCTGCTGTTCGACGTGGTGCTGCATGCGGAGTGAAAGCCCGCTCCACCTCTCGATGGACCACGCGAAGCAAGCATCGGCGTAAACTTCAAGACAGGAACTAGCTATGAAAAAATTCGCCATCATCCTCTACACGGCCGTCACACTTGCTCTGCTGGCGTGGGGTTTTTACCAGGCCTGGTACGTCGCCCCGGCAGACGCCATGCAGGGCGAAATCTACCGCGTGATCTTTTATCACGTGCCCTCGGCGTCGGTAGCGTTTCTGTTCTTCGCCATCTCGCTGCTCGGCTCCATCGGCTTCCTCGCCTACCGGCGCAGCCACCCTGACTGGGCGCAACGGAGTGACGCCTGGGCGCTGGCCGGCGCTGAAGTCGGCGTCGTGTTCTGCACCGTCGTGCTGCTCACCGGGCCCATCTGGGGACGCCGCGCCTGGGGCATCTGGTGGACCTGGGACGCGCGCCTGACCACCACGCTTGTGCTGTGGCTCATCTACGTCAGCTATCTGCTGCTGCGTCGCTTTGTGGCCGGGCCGCAGATGCAGACGCTGGCCGCCGTCCTCGGCATCTTCGGCGCCCTTGACGTGCCCATCGTTTACATGTCCAACCGCTGGTGGCGCACGCAGCACCCGGCGCCGGTGTTTGGCGGCGACTCAAGCGCCGGCATGGCCCCGGCCATGGTCACCGCTCTCATGTGGAACATGCTGGCGTGGCTGGCCTGGGGCATCCTCATCCTCGGCATCCGCTACCGCGTGGAGCGCCAGCACCAGAAGATTGCCGAGCGCGAAGCCCAGGCCGCACTGATCGCCTGATTCACCCACATCTTAAGAGCGAAGAGGAAAAGATGGACGCAAGAGCAATTCTCGATCATGAGTTTCTGGTAGCTGCGTACGTGATTACTTGGGCTGTGCAACTTGGCTACCTGGCGTGGCTGGGTCTGAAGTGGCGCGCGCAGAAGCGCGATGAAGCCCGCAATCTCCGTGGCGGGCGGTAAGGTAGCGACGACGTACGTTTGCGAGTGGCTCCCGTTGCTGTACAAGCCACCGGCAGCGGCAAATTGTGTCAGGGCACGACTCAACAGCTTGCGGAAAAAGTGACGTTCTCGATCCCATTTTCCAAGATGCATACCTCAGGGGCTGAAGCCCCGCATTGATTCTATTGACATTGTGCCGGGGATGAATCCCCGGCCTACCGCCCGAATGAGTTTTTCAGCAAGCTGTTTCGTCGTGCCGCCGCCTCCCAAATTGAAGCTGGGCTTTTGCCCCTGCGCCTTCCCGCACGATTGAATCCTGCGATCCTTCGTTGCTCCGCCATCCGCCTCGCCCCCCCCCGGCCGGCCCTCCGCCCCTCTCCGCTTTTCCCTTCCAAAGCCATCTAACACCAAGGTCGTACCTGCATAGCACCTGCCGTCCGGCGGGCGTCCGTCTTTGTGGTATTTAATCTTTTCCCCATCCGGCCGATGATGCAGATGTGGACAGGCTCCCTTCGAGCCGGCCGCGGGAGAAGAACGATGCATGATCTCTTGATTGCCCTCGCATTTATCGGAATGGTCGTTGCACCGGCCATCGTGGCCGCCAAGTCGGGCGCGGAAGCCGCCGACGAACTGGACGACTGATCCAACCAATTCACTCGGGCCCCGCAACAAACCTTGCAGCAACGAAGGTAGGGAAACAACCATGCTCAAGCTGACAAAATTCGCCGTTGGTACCTTCTTCCTGGCAGTCATCGCGCTCTTCGGCGTCTGCTTCCTGAACCCCTCGGCTGCGGGACGCCAGGCGGGCGTTCACGGCGCGGATGGAATCCTCCAGGTGGCCGCGGTCCAGGCCAACTCGATGCTGCGCGACGCTTCACTTCAACTGCCCGCCAACATGCGTGGCTTCTCCACAACGGCTTCTGCCTTCGTCGAAAACAACCTGGCCACGGCCAAGCTGCAATTCAAGGGCATGGAAACCACCATCGCAGCGAATGTGTCCGGCTTCGGCTGGCTGCGCCCGGAACCGCCCAGCCTGCAGCAGGCCACGCAGGACGCCAGCATCGGCGCGCACAACCTGGCCCGCAAGATGCCGGTCGTCAATGCTCTCAGAGCCAACATGGACCATCTCTCCAGCCTGCACCCAATCTTGAGCTCGGCCAACGTCGGCTTTTAAGCTTCGATTTCACAGTCTCCCAGACCCGCAGCGCGATCAAAGTGTAGCGCTGGCCTCCAGGCCGGCTGTCGCGCGGGCTTCCAGACCCGCGCCTCATCGCCCGCAGTGTAGAAAATCTCTCCCGCAATTCCAATTGCCCTTCTATCCGCCAGGCGATAAACTGGTTGTTTGGGGGCAGTCATGCTTGTTGTGATGAAAGCGCAGGCCACGCCAGAGCAGATCCAGGCGGTTTGCGAGTACATTGAGCAGTTGGGTTTCCGCGCTCACCCGCTACCCGGAGCGCAGCGCACCGCCATCGGCATTACCGGCAACCAGGGCGAGGTGGAGCGTGGCAGCATTGAAGACCTCTCCGGCGTCGCCGAGGTTATCCGCGTTACCAAGCCCTACAAGCTGGCAAGCCGCGACGTGAAGGAAGAAGACACCGTCATTCGCTTTGCAGGTACAGACGCTTCCATCGGCGGTGCGGATCTGGCTATCGTTGCCGGGCCCTGCTCCATCGAGAGCCGTGACCAGGCCTTCGAGATCGCCGAGCTGGTGGCTGCGGCCGGCGCACAGTTCTTCCGCGGCGGCGCGTACAAACCCCGCACCTCGCCCTACGCCTTTCAGGGCCTCGGCGTTGAGGCGCTGCGCATCATGGCCGACATCCGCGAGCGCTACGGCCTGCGCATTATCACCGAAGCCATTGATTCCGAGAGTCTGGAGCTCGTCGCCGAGTGGGCCGACGTGATCCAGATCGGCGCGCGCAACATGCAGAACTTCTCGCTGCTCAAGAAGGCCGGCAAGCTGCGTAAGCCGGTGCTGTTGAAGCGCGGCCTCTCCGCCACGCTCGATGAGTTCCTCATGTCGGCCGAGTACATCATGAGCGAGGGCAACTACCAGGTGATTCTGTGCGAGCGCGGCGTGCGCACCTTCGCCGACCACACCCGCAACACGCTCGACCTGAGCATTGTGCCGGCCGTGCAGCGGCTCAGCCACCTGCCCATCCTCGTCGACCCCAGCCACGGCACCGGCAAGCGCGACTCCGTGCTGCCCATGGCGCGCGCTGCCGTGGCCACCGGCTGCGACGGCATCCTGGTCGAGGTACACAACCACCCCGAGAAGGCGCTCAGCGACGGCCCGCAGTCCATCTACCCAGACCAATTCGCGCGCATGATGGATGAGCTTGAACAGATCGCCCCGGTGGTAGCGCGCCGTCTGCCGCGCGGCATTCACGTAGCCGCCGCCGCAGACTGACCGCATGGAAGGCCCGCAACAAGCAAGCAACAGTCCGGGTGCCCCCGGTCTCGCTTCTGAGACCGAGGTTTCCACAAACCTCCGTGCCCCATCCTTGCGCCGGCTCTTCGAGAGAGAGACTGGCGCATGGGTGGGAAAGCAACGAACCTTCGCAGACGTTTGCGGTTTCCCGCCCATTTCGCAAAGTGCGCGAAAAGGACGGGGCACGGAGCGCTGGCGCCAGGACGCGCGAAAAACTTCCCGTGTCCCATCCTTTTGCCGGCTCTTTGGCAAATGGGTGG
>Ga0182030_10020068_pt1 | contig 12654 bp, 7 predicted proteins | sample 812S3MmetaG_FD_121299 | JGI IMG/M metagenome (GOLD analysis project Ga0182030, IMG submission 121299) | Permafrost microbial communities from Stordalen Mire, Sweden - 812S3M metaG (Illumina Assembly) | ecosystem: Environmental > Terrestrial > Soil > Wetlands > Permafrost | place: Sweden... | reverse complement strand
CCAATCTGGTCAATCCATCAGGCGGCGCTCCTGGGTTCGTATTTTGAACTTCCGGATATCAATCTATGCGCGTGCCTGTGCCGGTTCATTCAGCGATCACCCATCATGCCACATTCCTCACCAATTCGCGTATTTATCCAAGCCCTCTTTCTTTTTGGACTGATTGGCGTTGCCGGCGCTCAAGGCGCGCCCTCACTACCGCCTTTGCGGGGATATTTGAGTGCCCACGATCCTTCCACTCTCATACTTTGCAACGGGCGATATTACCAGTTCTGGACCGGCCAGGGCATCCTGAGCAAATCTTCGGCCGACAAGGTTTTTTGGACCCCCGGGCCGCCCGTTTTTTCCAATGCCCCAGCGTGGACCACCAAAGCCGTGCCGGGCTTCACGGGTCTTTTCTGGGCTCCGGAAATACTGTATTTTAACGGTTCCTATCATCTTTACTACGCGGTTTCCACTTTCGGCAGCCAGGTTTCCGCCATCGGCCTGGCGACCAACCCGACGCTGGATCCGTCCAGCCCGAACTACCAATGGACCGACCGGGGTCCGGTCATCACTTCCACGAACGGCTCCCCTTACAACACGATCGACCCAGGCTTTTGCCGGGATAATTCCGGCGCTTTATGGATGTGTTTCGGTTCTTATTGGAATGGCATTTATTTGGAGCAATTGAACACCACAAACGGGCTCGAGATTTCGCCCAATCCCACAATGTACCACCTCGCCTATAACAGTTCCATTGAGGCTTCCTACCTGTGGCGCCGGGGCGGCTATTACTATCTTTTTGTCAATTGGGGCTCCTGTTGTTCCGGGGTCAATAGCACCTACAACATCCGTGTCGGCCGGAGCACCAGCATCACCGGCCCGTATCTGGATCAAAATGGCGTTAATATGGTTAATGGCGGCGGGACCCTCTTTATGCAAGGCAATGGCAAGTATACCGGACCCGGTCAAGTGGGCATCCTCGATGAGGGCGGGGTCCTCTCGCTGACGCATCACTACTACGATGCCAATTCGTATGCCCTGCAATACGACGCTTACGGCTCGCCAAATTTCGCCCTCCTGCCGCTGACCTGGACAGCCGACGATTGGCCGGCGGTCAATAATGACTGGGCCGCGATCTACGATTTCCAGGCCGACGTGCGTGACGACAATGGCCAGTATTCCGGACTCCAGGAAAATGGCGCTTCCATCGTGCCGGATCCAACCTACGGTCATGTGCTCGCGCTCAACGGAACCAATCAATACGCCTGGCTGCCCCCCGGGGTTGGTTACGGTGAAACGTACGCCGCAGTCGTCAAATGGAACGGTGGCGCGGAGTGGCAGCGCATTTTTGACTTCGGCTTTGACACCACCCGCACTGTCTTGATGACCCCGGCCTCGGGTGACAATGTTTTGCGTTGTGACATCAATCCAGGCGGTAATCTCCAGACCATTCAATGGAACCAACCGCTGCCGGCCAATGTCTGGACTCACGTGGCTGTCACGCTGGACGGCACGCAGGGAGTTCTCTACGTGAACGGCACCGCGGTCGTGACCAATTCCAGCATGAATCTGCTGCCGTTGTACGTTGCTCCCCAAACCAACCACCTCGGACGCAGCAAATTCACCGCCGATCCCTATTTCAACGGGCAATACGCCTGCTTTCGTGCCTATGGCCATGCGTTGTCGCCGCCGGAAATTGTCGAGCCGCTGCCGGTGATTGCACAACCCGTTAATGGGTCAACCTATCAGCCGGGCGCCGAGATTAATTTTTCCGGAACCGCCGTTGATTTTATGAACCGGTCCTTGACTGCCTCCAATCTAACCTGGCAGATAAGCTACGCCCAATATGGACAGACTGACATTGTTTTCGGCCCGGTGAGCGGTGTCACCAACGGCGCCTTTGCCGTCCCTGCCAGCACCACGGGTGGCGGAAACTACCTTGTCACGCTCACCGCAATGGATAATTCCGGAAATGTTGGTTCCGTTTCCTCAACTGTGAACGCCGCCAATCCGCCTGCGAACTGGACCGCCTATTACCCGCTGGCATCCAACGCCAATGACGCCAACGGAAACTTCAATGGAATACCTGAGGGCGGAGCCACCTTCGTCAGTGATCCCCAGCGGGGCACCGTGCTTTATTTAAATGGGAACAATCAATTCGTGAACCTTCCTGCCGGCTTGGCCGGCATGAAAACATTCATGGCCTGGGTAAAATGGAATGGCGGCCCCGCATGGCAGCGAATCTACGATTTCGGCAACGATACCAACCGCTACACCATACTCACTCCTTACAATGGCGCTACCGGGACACTTCGCTTTAACATCAGCATCGACAGCATCCCCGGCGAGCAAGTGGTTGATGCGCCGGCCCCTTTGCCGACCAACGTCTGGACGCAGGTTGCCGTTGTTTTGAATGGCACGGAAGCGGTCCTCTATACCAACGGCGTTCCAGTCGGCACCAATTTGTCCGCCAATTTGCTGCCCACAGATCTCAACGCCACCAATTATTATTTGGGCAAAAGCCAGTGGCCGGCCGATCCCTATTTCAACGGTGAGCTGAGTTCGGTGCGGATTTTTTCCGCGCCGCTGTCTTCCAATCAAATTGTTTCGCCGCAAATCACCATCTCGCAGCCCGCGCAAGGCACCACCTGCCAGCCGGGCGCGACCATCACTTTCGCCGGCAGCGCACATGATTTCTATGATGCAACCATTGCCGCCAGCGGCTTGACTTGGACCGTCAATTACATCGATGCGGGCGCCACCAATGTCGTTTACGGTCCGACCAGCGGCTTGACCAGTGGCTCATTCACCGTTCAGGCCAGTGGATCGCAGGCCGCAAACGGTTTCTACCAGATCCAGCTTTCCGCCGTTGATATCCTGGGCCGCGCTGCCACGAACAGCGTAAATGTGTATCCGGTTCAGGCCACGTCCTCATCGGATTGGGCGTCCTTTTATCCTTTCACCAGCGGGGCGCAGGACGCGAGCAACAACTTCAACGGCATCCTTGAAAATGGGGCTTCCATCGTCAACGATTCCGTTCGCGGCCATGTGCTCAGCCTCTTGCCGCTGGCCTCGGAATATGTCAGCCTGCCCGCCGGCGCCGGCAATGCCCAAACCATTTCCGGTTGGGTGAAGTGGGGCGGCGGCAATGCGTGGCAGCGGATTTTCGACTTTGGTCAGAGCACTGACAACTTTTTCTTTCTGACCGCGGCCGACAACACCGGTTACCCGCAGTGCGCCATCACCGCTGATGCCGCTGTTTATAATCAGGCGATTGAGTCACCCCTTGCGCTGCCCGTGAATCAATGGGTCCCGTTCGCTGTGGTTATGAATGGCAAAGAGGGAATACTGTACCTCAATGGCGCTGCCGTGGCGGTCAACAACAGCGTCAACCTGCTGCCGTCAGACCTTGCCTCAACCAACGTCAATTTAGGCAAAAGCGAATTTCCCGCCGACCCGTATTTCAACGGCCGGTTAAGTGACATACGGCTCAATTCGGCGGTCGTGCCACTGGCGCAAATGCTGGCACCCCTGCCCGTCATCGTGGAGCCCTCCGATTTATCGCTCTTTGCCGGTGGTTTACCGATCGATTTCTCAGGCGCGGCCACTGATTATACCGGAAGGCCACTCTCGACCAACGCTTTTTCCTGGTCCGGTGAATTCTATTCCAACGGTGTCGTCCATGCCGTCTTTGGACCGCTGACCGGGATTACGAACGGGATTTACGTTGTTCCAGGCAACGCTGCCACCATCATAAATATTTTTTACCGCATTTACCTCACGGTTACAGACACTTCCGGGTATCAACAGAGCATTTCGAGTGACGTGCTGGCGCAAACCAGCCAGTTGACTTTTGGCACCGTGCCGTCCGGCTTGCAACTCGACTTGGACGGACAGCCGCTGAACACCCCGGCCACGCTCGCGGCCGTCGTCGGCATGAGCCGAAACGTATCCGCACCGTCGCCGCAAAACCAGTCCGGCAGCAATTATCAGTTTGTGGTCTGGTCTGATGGAGGAGCGGCCATGCACTCCATCACGGTTCCGGCCACGAACGCCGATTTTGTCGCAAGCTTTTTGCCGCCGGGGATTGGCCTGAGTCGCGGCACTGGGAACCTGAATCTGAACTGGCCACAATGGGCGGGGGCCATGAATCTTTACTCGACCACCAATCTTTCACCGCCGGTGACCTGGACGCCCGTCGCAATCACGCCTTCTGTTTCCGGTGGATGGATCAGCGTGCAAGTGCCGGTCACCAACGGCAACAACTTTTATCGTCTGCAACTTCCGTAAGTCGGTTTTTTATGAAGCGGAATCATCCCATCAGACGCGCCCGGACGGTGCAGTGGCGGACTTTCCTTGGCACCTGGCTGCGAACGGTGTTGGGTCTTGCGATTGGCTTCCTCGGAATCACGCGGATGGGTTGGAGCTCCGCGACGACGATGGACGAGCGAACCTTCGTGAATCCCATTTGCGAGCAGGCGGATCCCTGGATGGTGCAGGATCGCGGCCATTACCTGGCCTGCTTTGCTGATGGCAACCTCGGCATCAGCATTCAAATTTCCGACCGCTTGACACAACTGGGACCGAAACACATTGTCTGGACGGCTCCGCGTATCGGCATGGCGTCGCGCGAGGTTTGGGCGCCGGAATTGCACCACTTGGAAGATCGCTGGTATGTCTACTTTGCTGCGTCGAATGGCCAAAATCGGAATCACAAATTGTGGGTTCTCCAATCGGCCAGTAATGATCCGTTGGGGCCGTACACGCTGCATGGCCCCCTATACACCGGCGACGATCCCGGCTTGACGGCTTCGAACTGCTGGGCAATTGATCCCACCATTCTTCAACTGGCCGGGCAAAATTATCTGCTCTGGTCGGGCTGGGCCGATGGCCGTGATGTGCAGTATCTTTACATCGCGCCGCTGAAAGACCCGCTGAGCGTGGCGGCGGCGCGAACCCGCGTGTGCGCCAATGACGATTATTTGTGGGAGCGCGTGGACGAAAAACTGGAAGGTCGCGGATTGAATGAAGCCCCCGAAATTTTGCAACCAGCCGGACGCACTTTTCTGATTTATTCTTGCAGTGGCTCGTGGCAGCCATCCTACAAGCTGGGCATGCTGGAATTGAGGCCGGGTGGCGATCCGCTAAATGCCGAGGACTGGCGAAAATTTTCCAAACCCGTTTTTCAGTCCACGGCCAAGACTTTCGGTGTCGGGCACAATTCATTCGTCAAATCTCCGGATGGCACGCAAGATTGGCTCGTTTATCACGCCAAATTGGATCGCCGGGATGGCTGGCAGCGCGCGGTTTTTGTTCAACCCTTTACTTGGAGCCAAGACGGCTTGCCCGTTTTTGGTGAGCCGGTTGCGGCGGGACAACCCTTGCCGTTGCCCTCCGGCGAAAAAAATCCTTTGCGGACCGGCGAAGCGGATTTCCAATTCAGCACGGAAAACGATCTCGCGGGTTGGACCTATTATGGACATCACCGAATGATGAAGTTGCAAAATGGCAGCCTGGTTCTGGGCGAGATGCCATTGAATGAGGGGAACATTTATCGTTCCGGGGAGAAATTGGTTCTGGAAGGCGGCGAATGGACTGACTTTACCGCCAATGTCCGGATGAACGCCCGCCAAAACCGTGGCCAGTTGGGACTGCTTTTTCGGGTTCAACAGCCGGCCGTCGGCTACAATGCGCAACGTGGTTATTTTGCCGGATATTTGCCGGCCGAGTCGAAAGTCGTGCTGGGTTTCACGGATGGTTATAACTGGCGGGAAATTGACTCGGCCCCGGCCCAGGAAGATTTGAAAAATGACATTGTTTTGTCGGTTCGCGCACAGAGCGATAAAATCCAAGTCAGTCTCCAAGGCAAGCCGTTCATTGAAACCAACGATAACACCCAAGCTTACGGTTCGATTGGCCTGAGAGTGGTGGACACTGAAGGAGCCTTCACCACCCTGCACATCGCGCCGTTGGTCCAGACTGGCGCAATTCCCCATCCTTGAAAATGTCCGGATATGCCGGCTAACAATCTGTTTGGTTGTCTGGAATAACTCCGTCAAGTTGAACGCACAGGCGGCACTGGCCGCGAGCGGAGCGTTGCCGGAGCATGTAAATTACGTGGTGAAAAGCAGCTTTCTTTTGAGTTTTCTCGAATCCGTGCCAGATGCCCCATTCAAGACAGCGGCCACAAGCAATCTAAATTTTGAAGCCGTCGTGAAGTCGGCACAAAAAGCGGTGGTGCGGGCATTGGTGGCGGCTGCTCCAGAACCGCTGGCAGTCATATCCGCGCCACCTGCACCTCAACGGTGGCAAGTTCCCTGCAAATCAATCTATCGTGATGAAGGTGAGCATCCGGCGTTTTGCCATTCACCTTGAGGGCCACGCCGTAGAACGGGAAGCCCTTGGCGGGTCGGTAGATTTTGGCTCGTTGGTCGTAATGCTCGACTGTGACAGGGAAAGTCTGCGCTTTTCGGGATTTCTTGGCCTTTTCCGTGCAAATTCCGTGCAAGTGACCTCAGAATCTTCGATTTCTGCAATGAAAATGGCTCCGCAGGCGCGGGCAAAAACCGAACTTGCTGGGACCTCACTCTTACGCTCGCAATCCCCTTTTCGAGATGGGGAGCAAAGCCATATTTATTCCGTTGCACGCTTATACAAGATTTTTGTATATGTTTGAAATATGAGCAAGCGACCGAAGGAGGATCCGTTGATTAACGAAATTCGACGTGTCCTCATGCCGGGCCAGTACTTCCAGCGGGATGAAGTGTCGGAACTGGTTGGCGACTTGGACGTGTTGAATCGGAAGCTCGAAGTTTTGGTGAAGACCGGCAATTCGGCCAGGTCGGTCGACCTATACGAGGTCATGCTCGCCGGAGTTTACGCAAAGATCGAGGAAGCTGATGACGAGTGTGATTTGGCATTGCTTTTTCATCGTTTGGCCTGCGGCTGGATCCGGGCCCGCCAGGCGGCCGGCCGACCTGCACAGGAAACCGTCGGCCAACTTCTCAAATGGATGAAGAACGATGACTACGGCTTCTGTTACGACATCGAGAAGGTCGTTATCCATGCATTGGATCGGAATGGCCGTCGGTTATTCATCGGCCATTTTCAGGGCCTCATCCAGAAAGCGATGCCAGCGCCGACCGCAAGCTCGACCAAGGCAATTTTTGACTTTGACAACGATGTGAGATTGCCGGCGCTGTCGCTCAAACAGATCTACGAAGCTGTGGGCGATGCTCCAGCCTTTGCTGCCGTGTGCGAACAGTTGGGCATCAGTCCACGCGATTGCGAGCGGTTGGCCGGGATGGAGATTTCCAAAAAGCATTGGGCCTGCGCCTTGGAATGGGTGGAGAAGGGAATCGCGCTTGAACCGGCCCGCGACTGGCATAACGAGAGCAGCGATTCTTTGAAGGAAATGAAGCCGGCAATTCTGCGCCATCTGGGTCGGAAAGAAGATGCTCTGGCCCTGGTCTGGAGCGAATTCCAGAAGCATCCCGGCGAGTTCACCTACGAGGAATTGATGAGCTCCGTGCCTAGAGACGAGCGGCCCAAATGGCATGAACGGGCGATGGCTGAAGCGGCCGGAGCAGGCCTCTCGGAGTTCATCTCTCTGTGCGTGAAGACGAGGGAATGGAATCGGCTCGGCCAGCGGGTCTATTCAGTCCAGTCGGCCGAGTTGGAGGCTCTGAGCCATTATGATACCGAGCCAGCGGCAAAGGGGTTGGCCCGCAAGGACCCTTTGGCTGCGGCCAAGGTGTATCGCGCCATGGGTTTGCGCATCCTTAGCACAGGGAAAAGCAAGTATTACGGGGCGGCTTTGGACCATTTTAAAAAGGTGCGCGACCTATATGGCCGGGCAGGCCAGAGTTTGGAATGGAAGGCGCTGGCAGAATTTGTGCGGACGGCACATTCACGCAAGTCAGGATTTATGGCGGATTTTGAGCAGGTTGTCTTCGGCAAATGCGGACGGTCTCCTTCGTTTGCCGAACAAGCTCACGAGCAATGGGAACGGTTGACGTCATGATTGCCGCTGACGAGGCACAAAGATGAACTCATGGAAAATAAATGCAACGAATGTGGAATTCTGGAAAGATTTGCGGAAGCAGTAAGGGTCCTGCATTATTTTGAAATATTTTATGTTCCTCTCCCGCAAAGATGCCGAACTGTTTTTTAGGTTACATTGCTCCTTGATGCAGTTTGTGATGGAGCAGGTTTCAGCGGTTGGCGTTTCCGCGCCCGCGGTGGCTTATCGGTCTCTGCCTGCCGAGCAACGACAGGAACTGGTGAAGGCGCTTCTCGGCCGGTTGGATTTGATTGACGGTTTTGTTGCCGCCAACCCCGCGAGGCTGTCAGAAGAAGAGTTGCGGATCGTATCCTCCTGGCGTCATTTGGTGACGGGCCGCTTCATCGCGCTGCGACAGCTCAAGAATCACATTATCCTGCTCGCGTGCGATGAGAAGACCGCCGCGTATGGCGTCACCGCCTTGGTTGACTCCATGGAGCAGGTAATCCCGAAACCGCTGCCGGCGATGATTGAGACGGTGCTGCTGCCGTTTCGGGGCAAGATCATCTACGATGGGATCGTCAGCACTGTTAACGTCACGTTCGGCCCGGGCACCCGGCGCGGATTCGAGGAGACATTTCGAACGGCCAAGGCAAGCGGCGGCGTCGTCACTTCGCTGCCCCGGGCAGTGACGGCGAGCAAGCCGGGCGTTGAGGCTCGAAAACCACAGCCGCGCAAAACGCCGCAACCGCGGGCGGCAGGCGCGCAGGAAGTCCTGAAACAGGTGCTCACGATGACGGATGCGTTCTGCCAGGCGCGCCTGAACGAAGAATACGCAACCTTGTGCCGGAAGCTGGCCGAGAAGCTGGCTGCCAAACGGCCTTCACCCTTGCTCCTAGGCGAGCCCCGGACTTGGGCGTGCGGCATCATTCGCACCATTGGCTGGGTAAACTTTCTCGACGATCACACCCAAACTCCGCACCTCAAACTCCCGGCAATAGATCAAGCACTGGGCGTGGCGGAGAGCACTGGTCAAGGAAAAGCGAAGGCGATTCGGCGGATGCTGAAAATTCACCAATTCGATCACCGCTGGACCTTCCCAAGCCGCTGGGAAAGCAACCCATTGATTTGGACTTTGCAGGGTGCGAACGGGTTCATGATCGATATTCGGCAACAACCTGTGGCGATGCAACGAGCTGCCTTCAAACAGGGACTGATCCCGTACGTGCCGGCCGATCGCGCGGCTGCGGCGGTGCAAGAACGGATTGCCGTCTCGGCTTCGCGCCGCCTGTTCCAATTCAAAATCACGCTAGGCGGCGTTACGCCGCCGATTTGGCGCCGCATCCAAGTGTTCGACGACCCGCTGGATAAACTCCACGGGCACATCCAGGCCGCCATGGGCTGGACCAACTCACACCTACACCACTTTTTCATTCGAGGCCGGCGTTGCGGCGATCCTGAATTGCTTGACGACGACGTAGAACAGTTTAGCGGGGTTGATTCCACGAGGACTCTTATGAGCGAGTTGCTGCCTGCCGACCAAGCACCTATCTCCTTTGAATACCACTACGACTTTGGCGACAGTTGGGTGCATGAGGTGCAATTTGAAGGCTCGCCAATGCCCCAGCCTGAGGTCGCATATCCTCAATGCCTGGAAGGGGAGCGCGCCTGCCCGCCGGAAGACGTCGGCGGAATCGGAGGCTACGCGGAGTATTTGGCGGCCCTGGCCGATCCAAGCCACGAGCGGCATCGGGAAATGCTGGATTGGAGTGGTCCGTTCAACCCGAATGCATTCAATCCCCGCCTTGCCACTCATGTCATGCAGGAAGGCATTCCTGACTGGCGCAAGATGGCGTGAGCCAACGATGCGACCACAAAAAAACGTGATCAAATCGGGTCTGTCCGGCGTCCTCGAGAGGCTGAGCCCCGAAGAAGCAGCAGCGGTGCTGAGGTACTTGCTGGCGAAGCATTCGGAACTACGCTAGTTTGCCACCGACTATGTGTCTTCCGGCTCAATCGAGGAGGTTGCACAAGATGTTTGCGACCGTATCATCGGTATCGACCTGGATGCGCTAAACGGGCGAGCCGGGAAGCGCTCCTGGGGTTACGTGGAACCGGGCGAAGCAGCGGTTGACACTCATGGGCGAGTCGCTTGAGGATCTGGTGGATGATATGAAGCGCAAGGCCGAATTGGGACTTCTGCCTGCGGCCCAGGTAGCCTGCGCCGGCATCGTGCAAGGCTTATACCAAGCCAGAGACACCAAATCGGACGGTGCCTTGGGCTGGGCGCCGGATTTCCCTGCAGAGCACGCGGATTACGTGGTGGGCGACTTTCTTCGAGCCTGCCCGGTGAAGGACCGGAAAGAAACTCGGAAAAACCTCACAGAAACCCCGGCAAAGTGCGCCCCGGAATGGGCGGAGAGTTTGCTGCGCGCCGCAAACGAAGCCGCCAAAGCATAGCGCTCCTGATGAGGGTGACATCGTCGCGGCCGGAACCAAGTGCCCCGGTCGCGCCAAGACAGCAATTGGTTGGGCATTTCAAAAATGCTTCAAACAGATTGGACGAGATATTTATGGCAGAAATCCACGCCCTTTGGTTGCGCTTGCATTTGGAAGTTAACAGCTGGCTTGATTCAAAAGCTCAACTGTCCATTGCGCGCGATTGAAATTGTGTCTTCCGCCAACGTGATGGCACCTGGCAAATGCGAACCAAGAGTTCGGGTTGAGGTTATCCCTGGTATGGCCCGAACTCCGTCCGTCTTTGGCAAAATAAGAATCCGCAACATGCTGTGGATTAAGGAGATAGAAAAACCATGAAAACGTTCGGATTTGAAGGCCATTGGCTCCAGAGGTAGGGCTCGAACCTACAACCACACGGTTAACAGCCGCGTGCTCTACCATTGAGCTACTCTGGATCGCAAATGGGCAGGTAATCTATAAACCCCGCCGCCATCCGTCAATTTCATTCGTTAAAACATTTGCTCCTCAGACGATGGGTACTGCGCCGGTGCTTTGCCGGCTGACGCTATCACTTTCGCGCGTTTTTGTCGGCATGGTGCGTCCTCAATTTTTTCCAGCCGCACGCAAAATTGCCAATTATCCCCGTAGTCAAAGGTGAAAAGCATGGTGTCCTTGAGTGCCACGTCGGTTTCACTCACGGCAATTTCTGACGTGAAGGGTCCTTCGTCTGTGCCTGGATGGTTATAGACCCGCTGCTTGCCGCGTTGGTCGCGATAGCTGAAGTCGTACAAATGGTCATCGTCAAACTTGAAAGCGCGGAGGATCGCTCCCGCCAATTCGTCCAGCGAAGCCTCTGGAGGCACGGCAAAACGGCGCCAGATGCCGCCGCGGCCCCCTTGCCAGCCTGCGAGGGTGACCTTGAAAATGTGCGCGCCCCGCTTGGCTCCAGGGCGCGGGCGTGCGTAAACCTTCTGCCATTCGGGGAAATAGGGCTGAAATGCTGGTTGCAGCATGCCGAATTCCTCCTCCGGCCCGGATTCAGCAGGCTCGTCCTCCGCCTCCGCCTCCTCTTCAACGGAACCCGGAAGGGCGGTGCTGTCTCGTTTCTCGCCTGCGCCTTCGTCGAAAAGTGGCAGGGCCATTTCTCCACGTTCTGGGTCGCCTGCCTCACGATTTCTTTTGGCGTATTCAGCTTCCTGTTCGTCCAGCGCTTTTTTAAGGGTGTCGAGTAAAGCCCAGGTGACCGCAGTACCCCAAGGGGTCAGTCTGGCAGCACCCACGAGCCAGCCGCGTCCGCCCCAAATCTTCCGTTCCCGCTCCCCGAACTCCCCTGGCCGGATCTCGATCAAACCCAATTGCTGCAGTGCAAACAGATGCCACGGCGGAAGCTGGCCCTGTGGTCCCAAAACGTCAACGGACTCGTAAAAATCAAATGGGCGCCAGCGCTCGCTCAAGTGTTCCAAAAACACGGTGGACATTCGGAATGCCTCAGGCTCCTCACGGCGGTTGCGATGGCCCCCCAATACCGATGATTGGGCTTGGAACAGGAGGGCTTCCAGCAAGGCGAAATACTGCTCGGTGAAATTCAAGCCCCGCCAGACAGCCCACGCGGCCGGAGAAACCGCGAGGCGATCGCCCTGCATTTGCAGCAGATCCATCACCCGGAGCAGAACAAAAATCCCAGCCAGGTTCGGGTAGTCCCGCAGCAGCGGCCGCTTCAAGGCCAACTGGATCGGATGACCCGCTTTCGCGTTGAGTTCCGGGAGCAGCTCGCTGGGCAGGCTGGCGTTCCGACTCCGGGTGGCAACACCGCCCGGACCAATGAACTCCAATAGCGTGTTAACGTCCTTCAGGATTGTGCCCGGGTCCCCCGGGGAAATCTGTTGCGCGGCAAGGCGCCGTTGGCATTGGTCAGCGATGGTTTGCCACCGTTTCCAAGTTTTTCGGTCAAGGTTGTGGAGAAAAAGCATACGATTTCCTTCCGGCAAATCGTAATCGGGCGGCGCTAAATTGACAGCCTTTTTCCGGAACAAACTTGGCTCGATTGAGCTCATATACCAAAAACTTGTCTCACGCTGTTTTGGGCGGCGCTGTCAGATATGGCTCGACCTAAGCCTGGATACAGCCTATATTCAGCCTATGAAAAGTGCCGGTCAATCTCGTTCAAAAAAGGCGAAGGTTAATATGCGCTCGCAAACGTTTACGCT
>Ga0182030_10020065_pt1 | contig 12656 bp, 13 predicted proteins | sample 812S3MmetaG_FD_121299 | JGI IMG/M metagenome (GOLD analysis project Ga0182030, IMG submission 121299) | Permafrost microbial communities from Stordalen Mire, Sweden - 812S3M metaG (Illumina Assembly) | ecosystem: Environmental > Terrestrial > Soil > Wetlands > Permafrost | place: Sweden... | reverse complement strand
GGGGAGTGTCGAATGAACGTGAAGTTCGGTGACCGGCTGATCGAACGTGAAGAGAATTCGCAGGCGGACCAGGGCACCGCCGGGCACTGAGTACTGTTCGAGCCGAGTGCCGACAGGTTCGGCCGGGCTGGTCACGAAGAAGTGCAGGCGCACGGCATCGTACACACGGCCGATGTCGCGGTCGAGCTGAAAGCTTTCGAGCGGAATCGAGGGACTCTGCAGTTCCTTGAGATTGAGCGTGACCGTGGCACGGACTTCCCGGCCCTGCACCTCGATCTTCGAATCGCTGCGCGAGATATCGTGGGCGAAAGCCGGCATCGCGACGGCAAAGACCACAATCGCGGCGAGCAGGCGCATTCAGACGCCGCGATACGCCTCGTCGAGCAGTTCGATCACATGCACGACGCGCTCGCCGTGTCCCCATCGGCGCACGCCCGCCTGCAGTTGCAGCATGCAGCCAGGGTTGGCAGTCGCGATGACCTCGGCATTGGCGAGACTTACGTTGCCCATCTTCTTTTCAAGGATGTTCATCGAGAGATCAGTGTGCAGCACGCTGTAGATGCCGGCGCTGCCGCAGCACATATCGGAAAGCGGCATCTCGCGGAACGAAAGCCCCGGAATCGCGCGCAGCAACTGACGCGGCGCGCTGCGAATTTTCTGCCCGTGCGCCAGATGGCAGGAATCCTGATAAGTGACCGTGGCGCGCATGGGCGCCATCTCTTTGTTCAGCTCGATGGACGCGAGAAACTCGGTCACATCCTTCATGCGGGCTTTAAACGCGAGGGCTTTCTCGTGATACGCGGGATCGTGCTCGAACAGCTCGTCGTATTCCTTGAGCGTCGAGCCGCACCCGGCCGCGTTGGTGATAATTGCGTCGATCCCGCCTTCGAGGGCCGTCTTCTCTACAGCAGAGACGGCATCGATATTCTGCTTCGCCAGAATGCGCGCCTGATCGCGGATGCCGGCGTGGACATGCAGGGCGCCGCAGCAGGTCTGGTCCGCCGGGATCACCACCTCGCAGCCGTTTTTCTGCAGCACGCGCACGGTGGCTTCATTCAGGCGCGCGAACGCGACGTTGGCAATGCAGCCCGCCATGAAAGCGACGCGATAGCGGCGCTCACCCTCCGCCGGAAACGTCTGGCCGATCTGCCGGAAGAAGAACGGAATCTCGGCCTCAGGCGACAGTTCCTCGCGTTCGGCGAGCCCGCCGAACAGCTTCAGCAGCCCTGTGGCGCGCAGCACTTTCTGCAGGCCGCTGACCTGATACATGTACAGCATGGCGCCCGCCGCGGTCAGCAGCATCGGCGACGGCAGCAGCCGGCGGAAAACGAAGTCGCGGAGGGCGCGACTCAGCCACGGCCGCGCGGTGTTGTTCTCTATATCAGCGCGCGCGGCTTCGACCAGACGGCCATACGACACGCCCGACGGGCAGGCGCTCTCGCAGCCGCGGCAGGCCAGGCACAGGTCGATGTGCTCGCGGTACGAATCGCTGATGGCGAGCCCCTCGTGCACCTGGACCATCTGATAAATGCGGCCGCGGGGCGAATCCATTTCGACGCCCAGTTCGCGGTATGTGGGACAGGCGTTCAGACAGAGACCGCAGTGTACGCAGCGGTCGAGGTCCTCCTGCTTCGGTTTGTCGTGCTCAACGGGGAGCATCGGTTCAGAGCTGACCGTAGAGGCGTCCACGATTGAGAAGATTCTCCGGATCGAACATGCGTTTAATCTCCTTCATGATCGCAAAGTCGCCCGCCGCCTCTTTTGACAATGCCGCCGGCCAGAGCGTCAGGCCGGGCCGCGCCGCTTCGGCCGAGAACTCGACCACAGTTTTCCAGCCGCGCCTGGCCGCTTCCGCCATCCAGCGTTTGGCGCCGTCGGCGCGCGTAAACCAGCCGCGCACGATGCCGTTGGCGGCATGCGCATGGCCGGGGCCATCGACGGTCGCGAGCGCTTCGGGGCATTCGGTATGCGTGGTCGACAGCCGCACCACCGCGCCCTCGCGGAACTTTTCGAGGAAGCGCGGCGTGACCGCGTCGAGCGAGTTCCAGAAGCGCTGCTCTTCGTCGACCGGCAGAGCCCTGCCCGCGCCAAGCCTGGAAGCTTCCCGAAGCGACCGCTCGATGACCGCCTGGTTCCCGGCGAAGGACACGGCCAGCGTGAAACTCTTCAGCCCCAGCTGGGCTGACAACACCGGGTTCAGCAGGTCGACCGCCACCGGATTGAGCACGCCGCGCAGGAGCGCATTGCGAGCTTCGGTCGCCGAAGAGAGATCGTCAAACGTGAAGAGCATGGTCTGCCCCACCGCGGGACGCGGGGTCAGCTTGAAATTGACCGAAGCAATGGCGGCCAGCGTGCCGAACGAACCGATCATGAGCTTGGCCATATCGAGGCCCGCGACGTTCTTCACGACCATGCCGCCTGACTGTACCAGCTTGCCATCGAGCGTGGCGAATTTCATGCCGATGACGAGATCGCGCGCGGTGCCGTAATGACGCCGCCGCGCGCCGCTGATGTTGGCCGCGACCATGCCGCCGACCGTCGCGGTTTCGGAGTAGGGACCGTCGAGCGGGATCACCTGACCGTGGCGCCCGAGCAGCAGGTTGAGTTCGGCAAAGGGCAGACCGGCTTCGACGCTGATGGTGAGGTCGCGCGGTTCATATTGCAGGACGCGCGTCAGCCCGGCGGTGCTGATGCGAACGTTGGCTTCGGCGACAGGTCCGGCCATTAAAGATTTTGTGTTGCCGCCGAAGAGTTCGACGGTGCGCTTCGACACGCCCGCCGAGTGCAGCGCATCGCGGAGCTCCTCGGACGTGGAAGGCTGTTGGACGGGAAGCAAGGTTTTAGTGTAACCGGATGAGGGTGGCAGCGATATCCTCGACGTATGCCGGTCCCGCCACGACAGATGACGGCCGAACAGTTCGATGCGCTTCCCGAAGAGGAAGGCCGCAAGTGGGAACTGCTGGACGGAGAACTCATCGAAGTGTCGAGCGCCACCCCGGAAGACAAACTGATCCTGATGCAGCTGCTAAGCCTGCTGCATGTTTATGCGCGAAAGAGAAAGCTGGGGGTGGTTCTTCCCGAGACGGATCTTGCGGTGCGCAAGGACACCCGACTGCGCCCGGATCTCGGTTTTTTCTCAGCCGAAACCTGGCGCTATGTCGATGTGAAGCGCGTGCCCGTGGTGGAAACGCCGGACATCGCCATCGAAATCATCTCGCCGTCTGAGACCGGCAGGATGATCGACCGCAAGCTGGACGCTTACCTGAAATGGGGCGTGCAGGAAGTCTGGCTGATTTATCCTGAGACCCGGACGCTTTTCGTGCACACATCTGTCGGGGCGCAGCGTCTTTCCGAAGGCGCCTTCCTGACCTCGGAACTCATCCCCGGTTTCCGCGCCCAGATTGGCGATCTCTTCGCAGACCTCTGATTCGCAGCTATCTGTGGCGCGGTCTGAACAAACGAAGCCAATTTCGGGTCTGACATCTGCCGATTCAACAGGTTGGAGCGGGCTGGATCGGCGGGGGCGAGGCGCGCGGAAGACGGGCGGAATCTGACGAAATGAAGCCAATTTCGGGACGATCCGATAGTGAAATCCTTTTCCGGGTTCCATGTGTGAGTTCAGCAATAGCATGGCGGGAGAAGAAACCATAACAACGGGAACGCGCGCGGCGGCGGAGAAGGCGGGTAAATTCTGTGTGCGCGGGAGTTGGGGTCTGGCGGGATTTATTTTCGAATCCTGTGATCCGGAGTTCCGAAGATTCATGTGCGCCGCTCCTCAGGGTAAAAAACGGCAGGTAAGGCCGGATTCGTAACGCTCCGCGCCGGGCGGAAGCCCGGCGGCAGGCAGGAATGCCTGGCCCCACAAAATCAGCTGTTCTAATCGCGCAACTCCGTAACGCAGCGGAACCCGATGCCGCTTCCGCGGAACGGCGGATCGGTCGCGCCGCGGAACGACACACGCATGTCCGCCGCCTTGCTTCCCCACGCGCCGCCCCGCAATATCCGCTGGCCGCTGCCGCCGGGAGGCCCCAGTGGATCGTTCGCCGGCGACCGCTGGTAGTAATTGCCGTCGAACCAGTCCGCCGTCCACTCGACGACATTCCCGAGCATGTCGGTGAGCCCCCACGCATTCGGCTTCTTCTGCGCCACCTCGTGCGTCTGCTCATCGCTGTTCGCCATGTACCACGCGATGTCATCCAGATCCCCATATCTGGGGCCGGTCGTACCAGCGCGGGCCGCATACTCCCACTCCGCCTCCGACGGCAGTCGCCCGCCGGTCTGGCTGCAGAACCGGTCGGCTTCATCCCAGGTGACCCTCTCTACGGGATTGTTGTCGCGGCGGAAGCTGCTCGGATTGGTCCCGATCACACGCCGGTACGCCGCCTGCGTCACCGGCGTCGAGCCCAGCCAGAAGCCGCGCGTGATGTTGACGGGATGCGGCGGCTTTTCCTCATCCCCGCAATCTTTGTCGCCCGGCGAACAGCCCATCGTGAAGGTCCCGGGCGGAATCCACGCGTAGGTCAGGCCGTCCTTTGGGTTCACCATCGTATCGCCTGCGCGGCGTTCGGCGCTCTGCACCTGACGTGGGGTTTCGGCTCGCGCGACGGCCGGCTCGGGCGTCGTGGCGGGCGTGCGGAAGTAGAACTCATTCACCACGCTCGATGTCGACCACGGCACCTGCGTCGAACGCGTCCCCGATACATCGGCGCGCACGCGGTTGAACACCTGATCGAGCGTCAGACCCGGCTGTTGCAGTGCATTGAGCAATGCGCCGGTGAACAACCCATTGTTGCCGGCGGCGTTGTCGTCGGCGGTACGGCCTGGAGCCGTCGCGAACGCGATATAAGAGCCCTTGGCGGCCTGCATCGCCCCGAGTCCGCCGCCGCCGCTGCGCAGACCGCGATAAGGATTATCGCGGCAGGCGTCCAGAATCAGAATCTGCAGACTCGCCCCGGCGTCGCGCAGATTGTCCTGCATGCGCGATGCGGCATAAGCTTTGTATTTCGCATCCGCCGGTGTGCGCGCGTCGAAATCCACCGGGACGAGGTAGTTCTCCTCGCCCACCTGCATGCCGTGACCTGAATAATAGAAGAGCGCCACGTCGCCCGGCCGCACGGATGCGATGAACTTGTCGGCGGCTTCTTCGAACTGCGTCATGGAGACGTTTTTCCCGACTATGACCTCGAAGCCGAGATCGCGCAGCGCAGCGCCCATCGCCGTTGCGTCGTTGACCGAATTGCGCAACGGCTGCTGGTTACGGTAGTCGTTATTGCCGATGACAAGCGCGAGGCGGCGGGATGACGCGGCAGGCTGGAGGACCCGGGCGCCGCGCTCCTGCGCCTGGATGCAAAGCGCCACAAGCAGGAAGAGGACCAGTCTTTTCATTACCGGTTTATTCGCCCACGCAGCGGAACCCGACGAGGCCGTTCCGCAGCTCCCCATCCCCGGAACCACGGTAAGACGCGATGAGCCGGCTTCTCATCGGCGAAACATTGATCATCGCCCGGCGAACAGCCCATGGTGAAAGTCCCCGGCGGAATCCAGACCCAGGTAAGGCCGTCCTTCGCATTGACCTTCGTTTCGCCCGCGCGCCGTGAGGGCGCCGCGACCCGCGCCAGGCGATTCTGCGCAGACGCGCAGAGTGCCAGCGCCAAAAGCAGTATCAGCTTTTTCATCGCCGCCTCTGCGAGTTATCCCACACGCGGCGCAGGGAATCAACCCCGACGACTACCCTTCGACCGCCGCGGGCTCCGGCTCCCGCGCCGTCTTCGTCGCGTTCTCAAACAGGAAGCTCAGCGTTTTTTCGGTCTGGATGTGCGACGCGATACGGTCCATCGTGCCGTCGTCGATCAGGCGCTTGCGAACCGTGGCGATCGGCTCGCGGCTCTGCGCCGAAATCCGCTGCACTTCTTTGTCGACTTCGTCGTTGGTCACGATGATCGCCTCGCGTTCCGCGACCTTACTGAGAATCAGCGATGCCTTCACCTCGCGGATCGCCACATCGCGCTGGCTCTCCTTGATCTTCCCCCAGTCGAGGTTGAGCGCGCGCGGGTCGATGCCCTGCTGCGACAGGCCGCGCAGACGGCTCTCGACGCGCGTTTCGATCTGCCGCTCGACAAAGTTCTCCGGCACCGGAAACTCGTTGGCGTCGACCAGCTTCTCGACAATTTTCTCCTTGGCCTCGCGCTGGGCGTCGTTCTCGCGCTGCGTGAAGATCGATTTGCGAAGCGCTTCTTTCAGCTCGTCCATGTTGCGGAAGTCGCCGAGATCCTGCGCGAAGTCGTCGTTGATTTCCGGCAGCTCCCGGCGCCGCAGCCCCTTGACACCGACCTTAAAGCGGACCGTCTTGCCCGACAGCTTTTCCTGTCCGTAATCTTCCGGATAGGTGACGTCGAATTCCTTTTCGTCGCCGGGCGAAGCGCCGCGCAGGTTCTCCGTGAAGTCCTTGAGCGTTTCGGGACCATTCAGCAGCACCACAACCTCGTCCGACTTGATGGGAGATTCCGCCCCCGCCAGGCTCTCGAGAGAGATTACAGCGTGGTCGCCATCCGCCAGCGGCCGCGGGTCTTCATTGGCGTAAGTCGCCTTCGACTGGCGCAGTTCCTCGACACGCTTATCCACATCCTCGTCCGTGACCTCGGGCTGCCTGTAGGGCACCGACACGCCTTTGTACTCCGCGAGATCAAGCTCCGGAAACACTTCGAACTCGGCCTTGAAGCGCAGCGGCTCGCCGTCGTGAAAATGCACCTCTTTGACGCTCGGCGTGCCCACGACGCGCAGGTTTTCCTCCTTCGCGCGGGCGTCGAAAAAACGCGGCACAAGCTGCTCGAGCACCTTCTGCCGGATGTCTTCGCTGAAGTTGCGACGCACCAGCGAGGCGGGCGCCTTTCCGGGACGGAAGCCGGGCAGCCGGACCCGATCCATGAAGGACTTCGTTACTTTTGCGGTTTCGGCCTCGACTGCGTCGGCGGGAATCGTGATTTCAAGCTCGTGCTTACAACCGGAAACTAAAGCCAAAAAGATTTACCTCGGGGAGAAAACTTTTGCCCCCACAGGATATCAGAGCGTCAGGTTGCCGCCGGGCGCCCGACCCGCGTCCCTACCTGGCCAGCGCCTCGTCAATAGCCCTCGCCAGGTCGTCATAGATGATGTTCTCGACAAACGCCTGGCCGCCGACGTAAACGGTGGGAGCGGTGGAGACACCCCGCGCCGTGGCGCCCTGGATGTCCTGATCCACCATCGCCAGGATGCTTTTGTCGGACATGGCGTCGACAATGGCTTTCGGATCGAGATGATTGCGGTATGCGTAGTCGATGAACCACTGCTTCACGTTGCGTGCATTGATGCTGTCATGCTGGGCGATGATCTCGCGGCGCACGAAAACACCCAGCTGGTTACTTTGCGTGAACACCCAGCGGGCGGCGAGAGCAGCCTGCAGGGCCCAGTCGTGCCGTCCGAGGGGGAAGTCGCGGTGCACGAAGAGTACCCGGTCGCGATACTTCGGCAGCAGCTTTTCTTCCAGCATCTGCTGGAACTGGCCGCCGCGGCCGCTCTGCATGTCCTCATAGATAATGACCCGGACCGGACTGGCGAGATTGCCTTCGACAATATCGCTTCGGGAAAGGGCCGAAGCGCCTGACGCCGCCAACAGAAGCGTCAGGCATGCGGCGTAAATCCTCACCATTACAGCTGGACGGGGCTCTGCAGACGGAATGTGAGGCGCGTTTCAGACGGAATTTTGACCTTCTGGCCGCTGGTGAGCACTTCAGCGCCTGTACCGAGCGCCGCGCCGGAACCGGCTCCGATCGCCGCTCCCTTGCCCCCGCCAGCCACGGCTCCGATGATTGCGCCCAGCGCCGCGCCGCCGCCGATCACACCGGCACTGCGCGCGCCGCGGGAACCGCTTTCCGTCCTGACGTCCGTGCTGGTGACATCGACCGGCCGGCCGTTGATCGTGACGGTCTGAAGCGCCAGCGTCAGCGCCGCACGCCCTTCGATCTTGCCGGACTGCTGGGCTGCCACCAGTTTCGTCAGCACATCGGCGCCGCGCGGCACAACCGCCTGACCGTTTACATAAATCGGCTCATCGAGGCTGGCGCGGAACGTCTGGCCCTGGTAGGCCGATTCCGAGTTCACGGCGTCGATCATACGGATTTTGACTTCCGTATCCGCGGGAATCAGGATGCCGAGCGGCGCCGCGGGCGGCGGATAATTCGCAGCTCCCCGGTCTCGATCTCTGTCGCGGTCCCTGTCGCGATCCCTGTCGCGGTCCGGGGGACGATCCGGCTGATAGCCGTTGTCCGAGAATATGATCGACTGTACCTGCCCGATGTCATAAGTCTGTATGGCGCCGTTCTGATCGATGCGTACCTGACGGGTGTCTCCGCCGAGATACGTCCCCTGCACGGTGCCGCCGTTACGCAGTACCAGAGTGTCGGCGCTCAGGAGCAAAGCTCCGGCGCAGAGCAAAGCTGTGGTCCGGATGATTTTGTGAGCATTCATAGGGTTCCTTCCCCGATCATAACTGTAAAGACCCGCTCACGGGGCATTCCGGTTGCTACTTTTTGTGGGCGGCGATGTAGTCGAGCGCGAAGGTCTTCAGGGCCGGACTGGTCAGCCCGAGGTCGGTCGCCTCCTGGATGGCCCGCTCATTGTCCCATTTGTCTATCAGGACACGTTTGATCATCCACAGGGCCGCCGCCCGGTTGCCACTGGCGCAGTGGATAAACGCAGGTTGATTGCCGGGCTCCGTAACGGTCTTGATAAAGCGATCGGCGACGGCGGGGTCCGGCATGGCGCCGTTGAACGGGATGTGAATGAAATTGATGCCGGCCGCCTTTGCCGCGGCGGCTTCGGCCTCGATGTCGGCGCCCGGCTCAGTCGGCAGCCGCAGGTTGACGATCGATGCGAAACCGAGGTTCTTTATGCCGGCGACAGCCGTCGCCTTGACGGCTCCGGCACAGGCCACAGTCGTCTCCACCTGCCTGAAATTCGCGACGCCCTCCAGAGTCGAACTCTTGACCTGCGCGCTGACAATCGACGCAGCCATCAGAACAAAAAGACCGGTGCGAATCATTGATAACTCCTTAATGCAGCTAAGCCTTAACGAGCGAGTAGCCGCGTTCTTGTGCGCGGTTGACGGCAACAATCCCGGCGGGGACCATCAGCGAGTTCGCCACGCGGTTCCCGGCCAGATCCTTGTCGATCGCATCCACATTCCCGCCCAGCGCCTCCGCGACCGTCTCGGCGAAGCGGCGGGTGGCCACGGAACAGACCGCGATGCGCACGCCCAGCTTCGTCAGATCCGCGATCTGCGCGGCATAAACGTTGACCTTTGGCGCCTGATTGGTCTTCGGATCGGCAAACTGCGATCGCTTCGCCATGGGCGCGCCGTACTTTTCCCACATCGCATCGGTATAGCCGAAGGGCGTCGAGCGATGGCGCGCGACGATCACAAGCGCCGAATCGCTGTTCTGCAGTCCATAATCGGTACGGTTCACCTGGAGGTAGTTTCCGGCGAACAGCAGCGCTTCGCCGAATCCCTCCGGCGACGTCGTATCGAAGATGAGGCGGTGCTTCGCGCCGGGCGTCTCGAGCCAGTCGTCCTTATCGTGGCGCGCCGGTTCCCAGTGCGCGCCCGCGGCCTTCGACTGCGCCTTCATTGCGCCGCCAACAGCGAGCCCCGCGATTCCCGTTTTCAGCCCAGCGAGAAAGGAACGACGCGGTGAATCCATAGTGGGGTTTATATTAGCACTCATGAAGAAGACTCTGCTCTCCGCCATTCTGCTGGCCCTCGTGTTGGTCGTTGCGGCCGTTTCGCAGACTCCGAAAACCCCGAAACATCGCGTGGTATTCGAGCTGATCGAAGCGCAGGGGCGCGACTGGGACGTCCTGCCGATCCACGTCAACAACGTGCGCGCGGCTTTTGAGAAGGACGGGGGCGTCGACGTTGAAGTGGTCTTCTACGCCGCCGGTCTGAACATGCTGCTGAGGAAAAACACCGCGTACGAAGAGCGCCTGAAGCAGCTCAAAGAAAGCGGTGTCACGCTCGCCGCCTGCCAGAACGCCATGAAGGTGATGAACGTGAAGTCGGCGGATCTGTTTCCGTTCGCCACTGAAGTCGATTCCGGTATCGCCGAGATCGTGCGCAAACAGGAAGCCGGCTGGGCCTATATTCATTAGCGCCTGCCGCTCCCTTACGGTCACGGTTCCGTTGCCCTGCGTTTTACAATCGCCGGGGCGATCTCCTGCACCACTTCCTTGCCCTTCGCGAAGGCATCCGCGTAGGCGTCCTTTTTCTCTTCGCGCGAGAGACCGATGCCCGTGCTGTGCACCTTCTCCAGGCCGATTCCGACCACGTACGTCCCGGCGAACGCCACTGCCGCCTTCGCAATCAGCCCTCCGCCCAGGGGAATCTTCCCCACCAGTTCCCGCGCCAGCGCGCGCCATCCGAATGCACCCGCCACGATCACCGCAATCTGCGCCTTCTGCTCCCTGTACCCGACGTTGTGCCCATGCGCGCCAGCCATCAGCAGCGCCATGCGGACCTGATTCATCGTCAGGAACGCCGTATCGGTGGCGAACTCTCCCACTGTCCACGGCAGTTCGAGCACGCTCGGGATTACGTTCGGCAGCGCCGTCACCAGGGCGAACATGGCATTTTCGCGCGACACGCGATGGACGATGCGGTCCGCCACCGCTTTTCGCAACGCCGGAAACAGACGCGCGAGCGCAATCTCGAGATCATATTGACTGGCGGCAATTGCCCGGGCGGTGGCAGCCGTGTCCGCCGGGTTGAATACGTAGCCGTGCGGCGGCGGGGCGATGCCCGGCTCGCACAGCACGATGTCGGAGGGCTCGCGTGTCGCGGTATCGATGCGATGAATGCTCCCGAGCGCCTCGGCGCGCGCGGCGTAATCCATCGGGGCAGGGGCGAGAAACTGCTCCATCTCGCGATAAGATGCCTCTGACGAAGCCATCAGACCGATCCTGACGTCGCGATGGGCGGAGCCGCGGATTTCGTCCGCGTTCAGCCCTTTGTAGATTTTGCGGAGGTCTTTGACAACGGCGAGCGGCATAGGTGTTCCCGCCCCGATTTTACCGTGGTAGCACCCGGACCCCCTCGGTGATAGCGAATACCCCGCGCGCGCATGGTATTCAGAGAGTATGAAGCCGTGCCTTGTGGCATTGCTTGTGTTCGCGCCTCTGCTTCAGGCCGGAGACACAGACACACGTGCCCTTTATGTTGGCGGGACGGTGCCGGGAGTTCATAACAAATCGGATGTGCGCGTCGGCGTGCAGCAGTCCGACGTACTGCAGATCCGAACGGGCAAAACCTCGTTCGAAGTTCCTTATAAGGACGTCACCACGCTTGAATACGGCATGCGGGTCAGCCGCCGCTACATGGAAGCGATTCTGATTTCGCCGCTGTTCCTGGTGGCGAAAAAGAAGAGCCACTACCTGACGATCGGCTACACGGACAAAGACGGCGCGGCGCAGGCCATCGTGCTGCAGGTCGGCAAGGACGAAATCCGGCCGCTTCTGGTATCGCTCGAGGCACGCACCGGGCGGCGCATCGAATTCCAAGACGATGACGCGAGGAAGGCAGGCAAAGGATGAAATTCGTTTGGCTGCTGCTGAGCTGCGTGACGTTCGCGGCGGCGATCGAGCCGTTACCGGTGCCGCCGAATCTCGCCAACGTGCGCCGCATTTATGTCGACAAGCTGGGAGGGGGGGCCACCTCGGAGCAGATGCGCGACATGATCATCGCCGCACTGATGAAGTCGAAACTGTTTCTGGTGACGGAGAACTCCGACCGCGCGGATGCTTTCCTGCGCGGCTCAGCCGATGACCAGATATTCGAGGAAGACCACTCGTCGAGCGACTCGATCGGCATCCACGCGACATCCGGCGGCGGGAGTTCATCGACCAGCATGTACGGCACGGGAAGCTCGTCGCACCAGAACACGGGCGCAGGGGTCACCGACAGCGAGTCGAGCCGATCGCGGGAGCGGAAGCACGAAGCTTCGGCGGCAATCCGGCTGGTCGACTGCAACGGCGATGTGATCTGGTCGATCACGCAGGAAAGCGCGGGCGCCAAGTTCCGCGGGGCCATGGCGGACGTGGCCGAGAAGATCGCGCAGAAGCTGGTGGAGGACTACCGGAAAGCCCGCGACGTCAAATAGTTCGGGCGCGCCGCTCCCTGACGGTCACGGTTCGGAAACGATTTCTGAACCGCGCGCGTCAGCCAGCGGCACTGAGAATCGCGGGCGCGCCAGTTCCGCAACCTGGCACCGGAGTTCGGTGTGCCGCTCCCTCACGGTCACGGTTCGGAAACGCTTTTTGAACCGCGCGCGTCAGCCAGCGGCACTGAGAATCGCGGGCGCCCCAGTTTTCCGCAACCTGGCACCGGGCTTCGGTGTGCCGCTCCCTCACGGTCACGGTTCGGAAACGCTTTCTGAACCGCGCGCGTCAGCCAGCGGTACTGAGAATCGCGGGCGCGCCAGTTCCGCAACCTGGCACCGGGCTTCGGCGTGCCGCTCCCTCACGGTCACGGTTCGGAAACGCTTTCTGAACCGCGCGCGTCAGCCAGCGGCGCTGAGAATCGCGGGCGCGCCAGTTCCGCAACCTGGCACCGGGCTTCGGTGTGCCGCTCC
>Ga0182030_10020064_pt1 | contig 12656 bp, 10 predicted proteins | sample 812S3MmetaG_FD_121299 | JGI IMG/M metagenome (GOLD analysis project Ga0182030, IMG submission 121299) | Permafrost microbial communities from Stordalen Mire, Sweden - 812S3M metaG (Illumina Assembly) | ecosystem: Environmental > Terrestrial > Soil > Wetlands > Permafrost | place: Sweden... | reverse complement strand
GCCTTTGCGGTCTGCTCGGCCAGGGCTTTCACTTCGGATGCAACGACGGCGAAGCCACGGCCGGCTTCGCCGGCACGGGCCGCCTCGATCGTCGCGTTTAAGGCCAGCAGATTGGTCTGCGCCGCGATATTGTTGATCAGTTCGACCACGTCGCCAATACGGCCAGCCGCCTTTGACAATTCGCCGACACGATCGTTGGTCTTGCGGGCCTGATCGACGGCCTCATCGGCTATCCGGGCCGATTCCTGGACCTGGCGGCTGATCTCGTTGACGGATGACGTCATTTGCTCGCTGGCCGACGCCACCGACTGAACATTGGCGGAAGCTTCCTCGGACGCCGCCGCAACCATGGTGGTCAGCTTCTGGGAGCGAACCGCGGTGGCCGTCAGCGTATTGGCCGAAGCCTCAAGTTCGGTCGAAGCCGACGAGACGGTTTCGATGATCTCGCCAACCGCCGCTTCAAAATCGTCGGCGAGCTTGATCATGTCCGACTTGCGCTGACTGGCGGCAATCTGATCCCGCGTCATCTTGGCTTCCGCCTCGCTGCGGGCCTTCTCTTCGGCTTTGACCTTGAAGCTTTCGACCGCCTGCGCCATATCGCCGACCTCGTCTTTGCGGCCGAGCCCGGGCAGGATCACGCCAAAATTGCCGGAGGCGAGTTCCTTCATGCCGGAAGTAAGCCCCGAAAGCGGCCTGACGATGCTTCGAGCGATGAAGGAGGCTATCAATAGTCCGAGGAGCACGCTGCCTCCGGCAGCGATCTCCTGTAGCGTGATGGTTCGAGTGATGCGCTCCTCGGCGTCGACGTTCGCCTCCTGGAAAGTCTCTTCGATCTTAGCTTTCACGCGACCCATCTTTTCAGCCGTACCCTCGATCAATGGAGCGATGGTCTTGAAGTACAGCTTATCCCCAAGCAGAAGGTTCGGTCCGGTCTGGTCAAAGGCCTCGGCATATTCAATGACGCCGGCCTTGATGTTTGCCAAAAGTGCCGCGACATTCGGCGGCAGGTCGGCCATCTCGATCTGCACGATCTGCTGCTCGGCTTTTGCGACATTGCTCTTGAACGTCGCCAGGCCCATCGGGTCACGGGTCGCCAACAGCCGCCAGTTCGCGAGCCGGACCCTGAAGATCTTGGCTTCAAGGAGGGCTGCGGCCTGTGCAAATGGCGTATTTTCCGCAGCGTCCCGGAACTTTTCGACATCCGCCGACACCTTGTCGTCTTGGATAGACAGGTGGCTGCGGCCGGCCTCCAACTGATTGATCGTATCGGCAAGAACAACGCGCTTCGCATCAAGATCGGCTATCTCCCTCGCGCTGTCCGTGAAGACGGCGCGGCGTTGTTCGGAAATCGTGTTCTTAACGCTCTGCTCGATAAGCTCCGCTGTTTTCGATAAATGTTTCCCGGATTCAGCAAACGAAGCCTTGTCCTGATCGAAAGCGAAGCGCAGCAAGGCGCTGCGGCTCGCCTGCAGCTCGTTGGCGACGTCACCCGCACGAATCGCATTATTGGATTTGAGAGTCATGGCCTCGATCTGAACGTGAATCTCCCGCAGCTGCCAAACCGCGAAACCGGCGAGCATCGCGCAAAGCAGAAGAAGCGTGCCGAAGCCAACATAAAGCCGGTCGCGAATTCGGAGGTCGAGAAACGACATGGGAAAGGTTCCTTGCTCGGCAAGCTGGTCGGAACCGAAGAAGCGAGAAACCGCCGCCGGCGAGATTTCCGTCCGAAGGATGCAGTCAGCCTTCCTGCGGACGATAGCATTCGCTCCGTTGCATCAAGGTTAATTTCAATTCCCGAAGGGGCACGGAGGGATCGGCGGCCGCAAAGCGGAGGCGCCTGGCCGCACCGCAGTTCAACGAGAGATGAAACGCCGCTCCGCCGCGGGAGCCTGTCATCGGCCGTCTCGATTACGAGCGGCGACGGGCCGCATCGGTCTCGCCCACGGCTACGTCGACTTCAACGGCGCCCTCCTCGCTGCGGCCGGGTCCGCCGCCGCATCCGAAGGCTGAGTTGCGTCTCTTCCCGGCCGTCCTGTTCGCTCCGCCAAATCCCCGTCAGTGTAACAAAGGCCATCCGATCACGGTCTAGCCGACCAGCTTCCTGCAATACGACACGCCGCCGCTCACGGCATCGCGTCCCTTCCACGCCAGATAGGTCAGGCGGCCGGCAAGGGAATGGTGCTTTCGCAGGCTGCGCGACCCCAGCACATGGCCGATATTGTCTGGAAAACAGCTCACCTCGGTTTCCACCAGTACGGTGATCGCGGTCATCAGTTGCTCCAGCCGCTCTCCCCAGTCGGATTCGTCGAGCCGGTCGATGCGAACCCGCAGCGCGTATTCGCTGTCGTAAATCTCGGTCAGAATATCCTTGGCGATAAGGATCCGGGCTTTCTTCAGGGCAAGCCGCAACGCCGACCGCTTGTCGTCCAAACGGTCCAGCACCATCGAGACCGTGATCGCATAGGGCGTGGCGGCGATATCCGCGGCATTCTTGCTCGGCGCAGCCTTGGTGGCGAGACGGATTAATTGCCAGGGCGATCTGAGCCGCTTGGCCACCAACGCCAGCGCGAAGTTGATTTCCTCGCCGTGGCTGCTGCCGAATGCATCCAGCAGCTTTGTGATTCTGGTGACCTGTGCGTCGTTGAATTCACCGATGCCGGCGGGCAACGCCTCGTCGAATTTCGCCAGTGCATCGCGGGCACCCAGCACGCTCCGCGTCCTGATCAGATCGTCATAGGCCGCATGCGAAGCCGTATAGATGGCGAGTTTGGCGCGGGTTTGATCGGCGCCATCCGGGGAGTTGAGCGTGGTCTCCAGATACTTGACGACCTTGGTTTGAAACGCGGTGGCGGCAGCGCGGGCTTCGCGCTGCTTGTCGGTGGCGACCAGCTCGTCGATCTCCTTGACATAGTCGCGCGCCATCGTCGGCAACAGGTCTTGGCAGATCCATTCCCAGATAGCTGGCAGCGAGCCGCGCTGAATTCGACCGGAATTGGCATGTTCCGGCGCGTTATCGACCAGCACCGGTTCCAGCGGCGCGAAAAAAAATCGCGCGGGATAGCTGGCGCGGCTGGTACTCGACCCATCCTTGCGAAATTCGGCGCGCAGTTTGGCCAGCACCGTCGCCGCGCCGTCCATTTCCACGCCGCAGGCTTCCAGTCGATCGAGTTCGGTCAGCAGACAGCTGCGCGTCCGCGGTGTCAAGCGCCGCAGATAATCCTGAATCCGATCGGCCAGTGCCATTGCAGACGATTTTACGCGACTTTGCTTCGGGATCGACGGTCGGCCGGTCGAGTTCGGACGCCATCGCGCTCAAGTGATGCCATGGAACCACGAAACCCGTTTGCGCCGGCTTAATAAATAAATTCGAACCCCCGTGAAATTACGGGCGCCGGCATTGCCGTCAGATGCCCCGTTTAGTCAGTAGTACTACGGGGATATGTTCCATCATCGTCACAATCACGGGGAATTCCGCGCCAGTCGGCCCGTGGCGGCGCCTTTTGTCTTTCGATTGGCCAACCAAACACCGTAGTCTTACTAGGTAAAAAATTAACCCTCGAACAGCGGAAGGCCGTTAAGCAGATTGTATGTCACAGCAAGAAGAACGAGCCAGTGATTCGCTGTTTTCGAAATGGATCGAAAACAGCGCGCCGCTCGGCGACGAGCTTGAAGTTGTCCAGCCAGCCGCCGCGCGCGACCAGGCGGTGGATGAAGCGGGGGCCACGATAGCACGTCAGCTCAACGGGCCGTTGACCGCGCTACTGCTCTACATGGGTGAGATCAAGCAACACAGCCACCAGCTGACCCAGGCCGGAGGAAATCGGGCCTACCTGCAACAGGTGGTGGAGAACGCGCTTCAGCAAACCGAGCGTGTCTGCGCCATGGTCAAGCAGATGGCAGATCTCAAGGGATCCGCGATTGCGCCTGCCCGCAAGGCTGCATGGGATGCGCGGATTGGCCACGCCAAAGCTAGCGTTCGCGCGCCCGGCGCGATGTTTTCATCCGGCTCCGGCCAGAAACCTTTGACCAAGCGCGAGCGCGAGGTCTTGAACTTCGTCAGCGAGGGGCTCTCCAACAAGCAGGGCGCGTTGCGAATGCGCATCAGCCCGAGGACGTTCGAGAGCCATCGCGCGGAGGCGATGCGAAAGCTCGGAGCGCGAAACACGGCGGACCTGGTGCGGACAGCGCTGTTGCATCCGGGCGCGGTGTAACGGCGGTCGCAAACTGCGCGGCGGCTCGGGGCGGAACGATCGCCGCAGCGTGGTTCGACGTCGTAATCGGCTCAGCTTGGGATTGTCGTTCTGCTCCGCCGGCGATCGGCGCCCGCATCGACACGATGACGGCGATCGCAATTCATAGCGCGACCGGGTTTGAACAGCCGTGAAGCGGTCTCCGCCGGCTGACCGTTCCGCTCAGTAGAAGTCTTCCACGAAGGCACGAACACGGGGCGCGGGCCGCAGCTGGTCGGGCTTGATCTTGGGCATGCTGGGGACGATGGTGATGGTCCATCGCGCCGGATCGCTCTTGCTTTCCAGCACGGATCTAACGTGACCGGTGACCGTCGATCCGCCGGATCTCACGGTCGCGGTTCTGCCGTTGAATTGCGCGATGCGGAAACGCCGGACTTCCTTCTGGTCTGTCGTCTCAAACGTGAACATGAAGCGCTCCTCTGCTCGCGCAACTATCGCCGCTTTATATTAGCCGTGTATGAAAATTCGACGCCGTATAATTACGGCCGTGCGACTCCGGGCTCTGCCGCGCGGGAGCATTGCGGCCGGCTGCAGCCTCGCCGCAGGAAAATGCGCCGCGGATTATTCCTGGTGCATGTTGAAATCGAGCGGACGCGCGCGCGGCTGTTTCAGCCCGATTATGGTTTCCTCGCTGAACACCGCGGCGATCTCGGACCTTGCCGATGTGCCGATCTGGCTGACCGGCGCTTCGGGCTCGCGGTCGAGCACCGCTGCGGAACCAGCAGCGATGTCCTGTGTCGGCGTCAGCGGCGGGGCCTCGACTTCAGCCGGCATGGCGGTGGCCGGCCCCGCCAATACGCGAAGCATCGCCTCGACCATCGCCTTCTTGCGCGCAGGCTTGACCACGAAATCGTTCATCCCGGCTTCGCGACAGGCCGTGACGTCTTCCGGAAATGCGTTGGCGGTGAATGCGATAATCGGGATGGTCGGCAGCCTTCCCCCGTACGCCCGGATGGCGCGGGTGGCCTGCAGACCGTCCATTTCGGGCATCCGCACGTCCATCAGGATCAAATCATAGTTGAATCGATTGGCGGCGGTGACCGCCTCCGCGCCATCGCACGCGGTGTCGGTCTGGATGTCGAAGTCCTTCAGCATCCTGGCTGCGACCAAACGGTTGGTCTGATTGTCGTCGGCGATCAGTACCCGAAGTGGCCGACCGAAGTCGTCAATCCTGCTCCGCAATGCGGCGTAGACAGCCTGATCGTTGTGCTCCGGCGCCGCCACGTTTTCCGCGACCGGCAGAGTTAGCCTGAAGCTGAAGCGAGAGCCCCGCCCGAGCTTCGATTCCACCTTGATCTCGCCGCCCATTTGCTCGACCAGCCGCCTGCAGATTGCCAGCCCGAGCCCGGAGCCGCCGAAGCGGCGGCTGATCGAGTTGTCGGCCTGCATGAAGTTCACAAAAAGCGAGCCGATCTTTTCCTGCGCAATCCCTATTCCGGTATCGCTGACCGCCCACTCCACCGTCGCTTGTCGATCGTCGGTCGCGATACAGCGCGTCGACACCGCGATTTCGCCGGTCGCGGTGAATTTCACGGCATTGGAAACCAGATTGAGCAGGACCTGGCGAATACGGCCGGCGTCGCCGACCAGCGCTGCCGGCAGAGCTCCGTCCTCGGCGCTCCGGATCGTCAGACCCTTCGCCGACGCCCGCGGCCCGATAATGCTCAGCGTATTGTGCACCAGCGCCACCGCGGCGAAAGCGATGTGCTCCAGCGACAATTGACCGGACTCGAGCTTGGAGAAATCCAGGATATCGTTGAGTATCTCAAGCAGGCTGTCGCCGGCATTGTGGATAGCCAGCACGAATCGACGCTGCTCGATATCCAGGCTGGTTTCGAGCAGGGTAGTGGCCAGCCCGAGCACCGCGTTCATGGGCGTTCGAATTTCATGGCTCATCATGGCGACGAAAGTCGATTTGGCGGCGTTCGCCGCCTCCGCGGCATGCACGAGCTGTTCGTGCCGTCTCCACCAACGCGCGATGATGAAGGCGACGAGCAGAATCGCGATCGCGGAGATCAGCGACATGGCGCTCAGCAGCGTGGCCATGTCGCGCCAGCTGCGCAACGCGCTGGCCTCGGTCTGCGAGACGGCGATCAGCGCCGGGTAATTCGGAAGCATCGTGGCGGCGCGAAGCCGCATCAGGTGATCCCGGGTGCTCGCCTCGCGAATAGTTCCACCGGTGGCAAGCGCGCGTTGCCCGCCGCCCGAGGAAGGCTTGCCGATCTCGTCGGTGGGAGGAAAGTGCGCCAGCAGCGTGCCATCTTCGCGAACCAGCGAAATCGACGTGTCCAGTCCAATCGAGGTCGCGCCGAAGAAGTTCTCGAGATATTGCAGCGACATTGCGCCAAGCAACAGCCCGATGAATTCTCCGTCAGGCCCGCGCAGGCGCCGCGCAATATAAACGTTCCAGCTTCCGGAACCGCGGTTGCGGATCGGCGCGCTGATGAAATTTTCGAGGCTGGGGTCGGCCTTCAACGCCTTGAAGTAGTCGCGATCGGATATGCTGACTTCGGGAATCGGCCAGTAGCGCGAGAAGCTGAGCAGCTTGCCGTCGGCATCGATCAGCGTCACCGCGTCGATCTGAGGCAGCCCGGCGATCTTCTCCCTCAACAGGAGATGAGTTTCTTGATCCGACGTCAATCGCCGATAGGAGGCGCCATCGGTGACGCCCTTGCGGGCGAGATAGTCGCCGATACTCGACAGCACGAGGTCGACCGATTGGAACGACTGGCCGGCATTTTCCGCCAGGGTAAGGCTATGGCGGGCGAGGTTGGCTTCGGCGGTCTGCAGCGTGCTTTCACGCAGGTTGCCGAGGAAGATCAGATTGCCGCCGGCGATGGTGCAGATCAGCGCCAGCGCAATGATGCCGAGCGCGCCGAGCCAGCGTCGGGGGCGAAGCAGCGGCACCTAGCGGCCGGCGATCTTGCGGACAGTCGATTGATGCAGGCCGGTGTCGTCGGTGACGAGGAGTTGGTTTTCCATGCAGCCCATTGACGCTCCGAATCCGAGGCGCGCGGATGCACCCACAAGCCACTCCGCCTGTTATAGAAGCCGGCCTTCACCCCGGCGTAAATTTTGAACCCCGTACAAATACCGAGATCAAGCCGACAGGCGCTCGCGAAAGTCACATAGGGACGCTTGGGGGGACCTGAATTCGGCATCCGGTCGGCCACGGCGGCAATGCTGCGGTCGTTCGCCGTCCGCAGCGCACGGCTGGCATCGTCGGCGAACGGGTTACGCGGCAGACCCCGGAAACACCGCTTCCATCTTGGTCTTCAGCGTGGCGGCGTTGAACGGCTTGACGATGTAGTTGTTGACGCCGGCCTTCTTGGCGGCAATGACGTTTTCCGTCTTGGATTCCGCGGTGATCATGATGAAGGGAGTTTGCGAAAGCTCCGGGCTGGCGCGGACTTCCCGCAGCAGATCGTAGCCGGTCATCGGCTCCATATTCCAGTCGGAAATCACCAGACCGTACTTTTTGCCCTGCATCTTGGCCAGCGCTGCCGATCCGTCGCTGGCATCGTCGACATTTTCAAATCCGATCTGCTTGAGCAGATTGCGGATGATACGGATCATGGTGTTGTAGTCATCGACTACCAGGATCGGCATCGACAAATCAAAGGCCATGTCCTTACTCCGCGCAGTTCGCCATTGCCGAGCACGGATGCGACATTCGCAAGCAAACGAAAGATCCTCGAATGCTCGTGTCGAACTCGCGCCCGTCAGCACCCTGATAGCTACCAGCGGGCATTGAACAGCCAGTTAACTGCAGACCGAATAAATTTGCCAAGGGCGCTGCGGCAGGCCCGTAATTATACGGACTCGATCGAAATCGCGACGGCCATCGCCGGCCGCCGTCAACGCTCACGACAGGCAACGCGGGCGAAGCAACCTCTCGTACTGGGCCTTCACGGTGGCGTAGCACTCGCAGGAGGTGTTGCTGAGGCCGTCCAGATCGGTGATCTCGATGTGGCCGCGGCTATAGTGAATGAAATTGGCCTGCTGCAGGGTGTTGGCCACCAGCGACACGCTGTTGCGGCGCGCGCCGATCATCTGAGCCATCGATTCCTGGGTCAGAACGAGTTTGTCGCCGCCGGACAGGTCGTGGGTCTGCAGCAGGCATCGCGCCAGCCGGGATTCCACGGTGTGCGAGGCGTTGCACCCCGCGGTCTGCTGGATCTGCGCGTAAACCGCCAATCCATGCCGGACCAGCGCCGATCGGAAGGTTGCGCTCTGATCGGCCGCGGCGCGAAGGCGATCGATCTCAAGCGTGGAGGCGACGCCAGGCACCAGCACTACCGCGCTGTTCAACGCGGTCGGATCGCCAAGGGCGGAGAATGTGCCGAATATGCTGTCGCGGCCGATCATGGCGACCTGGACGTTCTCTCCTCGGGCAAGTTTTACGACCAGCGAGATCACGCCCCTGTGCGGCAGATAGGCGCGTTTCAGCGCCTCGTCGACTTCGACCAGCACGAATTCCGCGGCGAGGTCGACGGTACGAAGATGCGGGCGGATCAATTCAAAATCATCCGCCGGCAGCGCTGATAAAAACCCATTGGGTGAACGAGGAGCCGGGTCCAACGTAGTCTCCTGCCGGACGGCAGCACAAATACCCGCCGGCGGCTATGTACGGTATCCTACCTTGCAGGATGAGCCGGGCACGCATCGTTGACAAGAAAAATAAGCGGGCAGCCGCGCGCCGCAGGCATCGAACTCTCCCATATGCACGGCAACGTGCAATGGCCGCCAGGAAATTAGGTCAGCTATTCCTCACGGCTGGATCATCGGGGCGGCGGCTTCAGCAATCGGGCATATTGCGCCTTGACCGATTCGTAGCATTCGCAGGACGTCTCCGTCAGGCCTTCCAGATCGGTGATGGCGATGTGTCCGCGGCTGTAGCTGATAATGCCGGCCTGCTGCAGCGCATGGGCGACAATCGAAACTGCGTTGCGCTGCACGCCGATCATTTGCGCCAGGAATTGCTGGGTCAGCGGCAAGTTCTCGCTTTCGCACAGATCGCGGGCGCGCAAAAGCCAACGCGACAGCCGCGCTTCCACCGAGTGGGAGGCGTTGCACGCGGCGGATTGCTGGGCCTGTGCGAACAGCGCCTGCTCATGTCGTACCAGCAGGCTTCGAAAGCCGACGCTTCGATCGGTGACCGCGCGAAAACGTGCGACGTCGACGATCGAGGCCGTGCCCGGCAGCATCACCACCGCGTCGGTCAGCGATATGCCGCCGTCGAGCGCGGCCGTCGCGCCAAAAACGCCGTCGCGGCCGACCATCGCCACTTCGACCGTTTGCCCTTCGGAGAGGCTAACCACGAGGGAGATCACGCCGCTGTGAGGGAGAAATACATGACGTAGCGGCGCACCGGCTTCGACCAGGACAGCTTCCCTGACCAGTTCGACCGGCTCGAGATGCGGACGCAGCATCTCGAATTCCGTCGCGGTCAGGGATTGCAGCAGATGATTGGACGTGCGGGCGTCCCACGACATAGCTTCTCCAACCGAACGGCGGGAGCTCTACCGGCCACACCGGTGTTTCCTGATCTACTAAATAAGGGTCAGGATGCACCTCGGGCACCGATTGCGCAAGGCTGATGAGTTGCAGGGGCGGGCCTATACACCGTGGAGGGCAGACAGGCCGCCGCAATAAGGCAGAAATAAGAGCGAGATGATTCGCGGCCTGACCTCGCCCGATCATGACTGAAGGTGGTTGAACGCGTAAGTGCGGCGGGAGAAGCCGTTATGCGACGTATTCTGCTTGTTGACGACGATCCGCATATTTGTCAGGCCATTCGGGCGTGGCTCAGGCGGTATGGCTTCAAGGTCGCGATCGCCGATGGCGGCACGGCCGGCCTCGTCGCGCTCGACAATTCGACGTTCGACCTGATGATCGTCGATATCTTCATGCCGCATATGCGCGGCTTCGAGTCGATCAGGCTGTTTCACAGCCACGCGCCGATGGTCCCGCTGATCGCGATTTCCGGATATGCCTTTTCTACTGTGGAGGCATCCGGTCCCGACTTCATGCGAATGGCTCTCAGGCTTGGCGCGACACGCTGCCTGCGCAAGCCCTTCAGGCCCACCACCTTGCTGGGCGTCATCGACGAATGTCTGTCGGAGGTCGAGCCGCATCGCAGATATGTCGCCAAGCTCGCCGCCGATACAAACGCGCCGCCGGACCTGCGGGGCGGAGAAGGAATATCAAGTCAGTCAGAGGAGGGCGCATTCACGCACTGAGATGAGCGGCGTTGCCGCCGTCCGCCATCAACGCCGCAAAAACATGGCCCAAACCTCCCGGCATCACTGTGCATTCTGCAATGCAGACGCGCCTGGAATTTTGATTCAAACCGAAGGGGAGCGACTCGCTTGCAATATGATCCAGGGGCTTCAGCACTTTCAAAGCCATACGTTCATCCCCGGAGGGCCGACATGCCACGTGTTCTCGTCGTCGATGATGATCCGATGGTCTGCATGGCGATCGAGATCTACCTCGAACGGCACGATTTCCAGGTCACGATCGCCGATGGCGGCGAGGCCGGATTGCGCGCCCTCGAAAGTTCGTCATTCGATCTGATGATTGTCGATATCTTCATGCCGCACATGCGCGGCTTCGAATCGATCAGGATATTCCACGAGCGCGCGCCGACTGTTCCGCTGATCGCGATGTCCGGCTACGCTTTCGCCAATCTCAATTCGCCGGCTCCCGATTTTCTGAGGATGGCTCTCGAGCTTGGCGCGTCGCGCTGCCTGCGCAAGCCGTTCACGCCGACGGCGCTGCTGACGGTGATCAACGAATGCCTGGCGGAAGTCCAGTCCCGCTTCCCGAGCGTCGTTCAACTCAGATAGCAATATGATTGTCGCAGGGAGCGGGCCGGCGCAAGCAGGGAGCCTGGGATATGCCGCAGAAACCGCAGCCGGCGGAAGCGACCGAGGCAGAGATTTCCCAGGCCCGAAGGATGCAGGTGGTGGGTCAGCTCACCGGCGGCATCGTCCATGATTTCAACAATATTCTCACCGTCATCTCCGGAACGATCGAGATACTGGCGGAAGCGGTAGCAGATCGGCCGAAGCTCGCAGCCGTTGCAATGCTGATCGATCAGGCCGCGATCCGAGGCGCCGACTTGACCGCGCACCTGCTGGCGTTCGCGCGCGGGCTGCCGTCGCAGCCCCGCAACGTCGACCTCAACGCCCTGCTGGTTGACGCAGCCCGTCTGCTGCGGCCGACGCTGGGCGAGCAGATCGAGATCGACTCGAAGCTGTCAGCCGATGGCGTAACCGCGCTGGTCGATCCGCATCGGCTCATGACCGCGATCCTCAATCTGGCAATCGATGCGCGCGATGCGATGCCGGACGGCGGCAGGCTGACCTTGAAGACCGCGGCCGCCGCGGTTGAGAACGCCGGCGCCGGCAGCGGAGCCATCGCCGGGAGTTGTGTCATGGTCGCGGTGAGCGCCTGCGGGTACGGAGCCTCCGCCGATCATCCGGATCGGGTTTTCACTGACCTCGACGCGGTCCAGCAGTGCATCCGGCCATTGAACGATCATATCGAGATCTGCAACGAAGCCGGGCATGGCAACACCGTCAGACTTTACCTGCCTGAGGGCAGGCAAGTCGAACCGTCGGCACATGATCATGCGCGAATCGAGGGAGGCGATGAAGCCGTCCTGATCGTTGAGGACGATGCGCTGTTGCGCAGCTGCGTCGTCACCCAGGTGCAGGACCTCGGCTACCGGGCGTTTGCCGCGAGCAACGGCGTTGATGCACTGAGAATCATCGACGGGGGCGAAGCAATCGATCTTCTGTTCACCGACGTCATCATGCCGGGCCCGATAAACGGACGGCAACTCGCCGCCGAAGCCCTCGATCGCCGGCCATCGCTCAAGGTATTGTATACCTCCGGCTATGCCGAAGACGTCGTGGCCGCGGATGGACCTCCCGACGCCCTGCTGCTCGCAAAGCCGTATCGCAAGGCCGATCTGGCGAAATTGATCCGCGACGCGCTGGCATTCTGACACGGGAAGAGAATTGCGGTTCACGGCCCCACGCCGTTGGCCGGCTGTTAAAACCTGCGCGACGCCGCGTTGCATGGCTGTTTGCTGGCATCGCTGTCGGCTGGTTCGGTCGCGGATCGGCCCGCTTGCGGGCCCTGCGGGCCGCAGGTTTGTGGGTATTTGTACGGAGAGGCAATTTAACCAACAGGTAGCCTGGAGCGAACAGTGTGACACCGTCGCCGAATGAAACGCGCGGCGTCGCGTAACCAGTTCCATCCAGAAGGGTATCAACATGTCCGGCATTGTTCTCTCGCAATCCGTCCGCCAGAATCTTCTCTCGCTGCAGTCGACCGCTTCGCTGCTCGCGACCACGCAGAACGACCTCTCCACCGGCAACAAGGTCAATTCGG
>Ga0182030_10020063_pt1 | contig 12656 bp, 6 predicted proteins | sample 812S3MmetaG_FD_121299 | JGI IMG/M metagenome (GOLD analysis project Ga0182030, IMG submission 121299) | Permafrost microbial communities from Stordalen Mire, Sweden - 812S3M metaG (Illumina Assembly) | ecosystem: Environmental > Terrestrial > Soil > Wetlands > Permafrost | place: Sweden... | reverse complement strand
CTTCCAGCCGTACTGGGGAAAACTCGCCGTACGGAATGATAGGGGGGATCGAGGAAACGTCGGCATCATTCGAAGCCCGATCCGCGCCTCGATCCTACCCGACATAAGCGACATGGCGAGCATTGCGTTGCTCCCGTGAATGAGTGACAATTGCCGGCAACGTTTGGTTGTCCTAGTTCATTTGGAGTTTGATTCATTAGGTACGGGGGCCTTGAGTGAACGATACCCCAATAGCGCCACCAGACCCGGTTCAGTCCCCAGGCGAACGACGGCAGGTGACCGTCCTTTTCGCGGACATGGTCGGATTCACTGCGATTTCCGAGCGGCTTGGCGAGGAAGGCACCTATTCATTGATCCAGCCGATCTACGAGTTGATGGCCGGCGCCGTGAAGGAGCAAGGCGGCTCTGTCAAGGACTTCACCGGCGACGGCATTATGGCGTTGTTTGGCGCTCCGGAAGCGCTAGAGGACGCACCGCTACGCGCTTGCCGCGCTGGGCTGCTCATTCATCAACGTCTCGCTGCGACCGCCCCCGCCGTTGCGGCCAAGCACGGCGTGCTGCCCCAGATGCGCATTGGGATTAATTCGGGTCTCGCGGTGGTCACACACATTCGCGGCGAAAGCGCCGCGATGACGGCCCTTGGCGACACAGTGAACCTCGCCTCACGCCTGCAAACCCTCGCTGAGCCGGGAACCGTGTACTTGAGCGAAGCGACGCAGCGCCTCGTGCAGGGGCTGGTCGAGACGACTTTCGCTGGTGCCCACGCGATCAAGGGCAAGGCGGAGCCACAGAAAGTTTATCGGCTCGACTCCATCCGTGAGGGCGCGACGCGGTTCGAGGCGGCCGTAGGGCGCGGCCTTACCACTTTCGTCGGGCGCGAGCGCGAACTGGAAATTCTTGAACGTGGTCTCGCCGAGGCCCGCAGCCAACTGCGCGTGATCGACATCGTGGCCGAGCCCGGCATGGGCAAGTCGCGTCTGTTGCACGAATTCCGCCAGCGCGACGGCAAATCGCGCTCTTTCACCCTAGCTGGAAGCTGCTCGCCGAACGGCCAGCAAACACCGTTCTTGCCCTTCATCGAAGTTGTTCGAGGTTCGTTCCGCGTTGCCGCCGGTGAAGCCGAGACCGTGCTGACGCGCAAGCTCGATGACGGCCTTAAATTACTCGGTCTTTCCTCCGCGCAAAATCTGGGCCTTTTGCTGAACTTGCTCGGCCTGAAGGCACCTGAGGGTGTCTTGGAAAGTTTGGACGCCACCTTGATCGGTTTGCGCACGCGCGACCTTTTGCAGCAGCTCCTGCAGGCGCGCTGCCGCCTGTCGCCGACCGTGATGCTGCTCGAGGATCTGCATTGGATCGACAGTGCTTCAGAGGAGCTTCTGGGCAAGATGGTTGAGAGCAGCGACCAGCTGCCGCTGATGATTCTGCACACACGCCGTCCCGAATATCAGCCGCCATGGTTCGAGCGCGCGAACGTGAGTCACTTGCGGCTCGAACCGCTTTCGGCGGCCGAGACCTCGCGTATCGTGCAGGCGCGGATTGGTGCCGATAAGCTGCCTGAAGCGTTGGCGCGACTTGTGGCAGAGAAGGCGGATGGCAACGCACTTTTTGCTGAAGAGATTGCGAGCTTTCTGGTCGAGCGCGGGATGGTACGACCTTCAGCCAATGGACTGGAATTTGACGCTGCGGCAGTAGAGCGAGCACTTCCAGGGAGTGTGCAGTCGCTAATAGCTTCGCGCGTCGGTCGACTCTCAGCTCCAGATCGCGCGTTGTTACAGGCAGCCGCTGTAATCGGACGACGCTTCGATTCCAATCTTTTGGCCACCGTGAGCGGCGCGACTGTCGACGTCGAGGCGCGACTAACCGCGATGCAGGCGCTCGACCTCGTGTATCGTGATGACAAGTCGGGCGACTACTTATTTAAACACGCCCTAGTGAAGGACGCGCTTTACGACGGCCTTTTGAGCGACCCGCGCGCAGCCTTTCATCTGAAAGCCGCTGCAGAAATTGAGCGGAGAAGTGGCAATCGCCTCGGCGAAGTCGCGGATGACCTTGCCTATCACTATGGGCGCGCTAATTCGCCAGCCAAAGCGTTCCAGTACGGCGTTATGGCTGGGACAAAAAGCCTCGGTGTTTATTCTCTTGACGAGGCAGAGCGTCACTTCCGGAAAGCGCTCGAACTCGCCGACGCGCATCCGAACGTTGCGACCGACCCACAATTCACAGGTCTAATGGAGCGGTTCACTTACCTTCTGAATCTCAACACGCGATCAACTGAACTTTGTGCGGTGATGGAGAAGTACGCGACTCGGATGGAAAAGATTGATGATTCCCCCGATCTGGTGCTGGTACTCCATCACTATGGTTTTGCATTGATTACAAGGTCGATGTTCAGGGAAGCGCGAGTGACCGGTGACCGCGCATTCGCCATCGCTGATCGCCTGGGCGATGATCGCGCGCGCGCTTATGCGCGCGCGAGCAGGATTCTCTGTTCGACCATCCTTGCGCCGATGTCGCCTGCAGAACTCGAACGGGAGGGCCAGTTAGCACTAGAAGAAGCGAGGAAAAAGCCCGATGGCTATATCGAAAATTGGATACCTTGGGTACTTTGCTGGGATTTTGGGCATCGATTCGAGATTAACCGAGCTAAGTCATTCGCCCATAACATCGTACAGAATGCGCGCGAGCGAAGTGATCCTCGCGCCCACGGCCTTGGATTATGGTCGTTGGGATGGGCAAATATTTTGGATGAGCAATTCGCTGATGCACTCGCGAATGGCGAAGAGGGCGAAAAAGTGGCCGTATTGCCACTGGACCGATTGGTCAGCACTCAAGTCAGGGGAATCGGCTTAATCGGTCTCCGCCAAGTCGATGACGGTTCCCGGATTCTTACTGAGCTGAGGGAGCAATTTATCAAGAACGATTGGCGCTACAATTGTTCCGGCACCGATTTGATATTGGGCCTAGCTCTGATTATGCAGGGCAAGTTTGCGAAGGGAACTTTGCAAATCCGAAGGCACATCGCAGAATCAGAGCGGCAAGGTTACCGCCTTGTTGCCGATTGGGCGCGTGTTCTTCTTGCCGAAGTGTATCTGGAACTCCTAACAGGAAAAGAGAAGCCAGAAATCCGCGTGCTACTGCAAAATATTGTGTTCCTGATCCGCACTTTGCCCTTTGCGGCTCAAATGGCGTTGCGGCTGCTCATGCAAGCGTCGGCTAATCAACAGATCGGCAAATCGACTGCGATGGCCGCTCGCATTAGCTTTGGCATTGGACTTGCCTGCAAGATAAAGAAACGGGGTAAAGAAGCTCGGGTGCATTTTGAGCAAGCACGCGAAATTGCCGAACCCCTCAAGGCAGCGGCGCTGCTCGCGAAAATTGATACGGCGCTTGCCGAGTTGCCATAAGAAATGGCCTCGCATTGTTCGCGCAACGTGTTAGCCCGAAAGGCTTCGACACACTCGGTTTGAAGCAGTCAGGGCGCTGCTCGATGAGTTGCGCGCGGCAATCCAAAACCGCCCGGATTTTGTTGTGGCCCGTGAGTCGGACAGCCGCTTAGTAGGAACTACGGAAGGAGACGATCCAGTTTGAACGGGCCGGCTTACCTGACGACGCCAAATCTCGCGAGAATCGCCTTTCCTTGATTGAGATCACGCGGCAATGCGGGGCGGCCAATTAGTTCCCGATTTCTCCGGCAATCACCGGTCCGAACAGTACGCCGTGCTCACCGTTGAACCGGGACATCTGCATCTGCTCTAGCGGATAATAGTCAGTTGGGCTTGTGTTGATCCTGATGCCCGGTAGCAACAACCCTGGTTCGAAATTTTTGAGGTTGGCCGCCTGCCTCATGACGTTCTCGCGGGTTAGGTTATCACCGCACTGCTTGAGCACCTGAACCATGGTCTGCGCCGTCAAATAGCCGTAGACACTGAAGGTACTAGTTTTATCCCCCGCAGGGAAATACTTGTCCATGAACGAAGCCCACTCCTTAAGCGCCGGATCGTCCTTCCAGGTTGGATCGGTGGCATCCTTTAGATAGATCGTTGACAAGATGTCCTTTGAATTTTCGAGACCGGCAGGCTTGAACACGGAGCCCACCGAGTTCGAGACGCTGGCGAGAAACTGAACCGGCTTCCACCCGATCTCAGCCGCTTTCCTGATCGCCTGCGCGGCGAATTTCGGGGAGGTTTCGTTGAAAAAAACATCGGCACCCATGGTTTTCAGCGTAACAACCTGCGAATCGACCGTCGTTTCCGAGGGATCGTAGGGCAGTTCGGCTATGATCATGCGCTTCGCTGCTTCGGCACCGAGGCCATCCTTGAGGCCCTTGACGTAGTCGCGCCCAGAGTCGTCGTTTTGGTAGAGAATGCCGATCTTGCCCTGCGGCAGGTTCTGCAGGATGTATTTTGCATAGATCCGCCCCTCGGTCTGGTAAGTCGGCTGCCAGCCCATAGTCCATGGAAAGCCCTTTCGGTCACCGAACTGGGTCGCGCCGGTTGCAACAAAGAGCTGTGGCACCTTCTTCAAATTCATGTATTGCCGAATGGCATTGTTGGTCGGCGTACCGAGGCTCTGGAAGATGAGCAGTACCTCGTCGCTCTCCACGAGTTTGCGTGCCTGCTCTACAGTCTTCGGTGGGCTGTAGGCGTCGTCGTAGGTAATAAAGTTGATCTTTCGCCCGTTGATACCACCCTCGGCGTTGATCATGTTGAAAAACGCTGCCTCCGTCCGACCTATCAGCGCGTAGGCCGACAACGGACCGCTGTACGGCATTATGTTCCCGATCTTAATCTCGGTGTCGGTAACGCCGGGGTCATATTTCTTCTCAGCTGCAACAGGGTTTGCACCTACTGCAAGACCAAGCGCGATTGACACAAGCAAAATGTCGCGTCTCGATGGCATGCCGCCCTCCCTGGTACCGTCGGCTGCCCGCCGATCATGTCCGCAGTCTAGGATCGAGCAGCCGAAGTTGTCCAGTAGTGGACGGCTCTACTGATCGGTGATGGTCACCGCTCTGGTCCTAGTCAACTCGTTCCAACAAATACTCCCCCTCACGGACACTGTTATGGATTTCGGAGTTGGTAGCTTCATGACCTCTGCTGTCGCTGTTACGCGATAGCTGGTATTGCCGCCTCTCGGAATACGGGCGGGAATGATCATCTGGATATTGTTGAGAGTCGCATTCATTTGGGCGACTTCCGTTTAGGCACAAAACGGACCAGTCTGGCGCAGGGCGATCCCGCGTTCCAGCATGAAGGCGCGAATCTGGTTGATGATGCCGGTGCGTTGCGATACCAGCCGCTCGCGCACCCGATGCAGCGCCTGCAGATCCAGTTGCTCCGCGGTCTTGGTCACCATGAACTTCATCGTCGGGCGCTGCACGGCTTCGGCAATCGCTTCGGCATCATTGAAGTCGTTCTTCTGTCCCCTGCTATAGGGGCGGACATATTTGGCCGGCATCAACCTGGCATCGTGACCAAGCGATGCGAGTTTGCGGCTCAGGTGATGTGCGCCGACGCAGGCTTCCATGCCGATCAGGCAAGGCGGTATATTGGCGAGCCGCGCTTCCACTTGGCCACGCGACCACTTTTGCCGGAGCACGACAGCGCCGCGCGCATCGTGACCCACGACGTGAAATGAGTTCTTGCCGATATCGATGCCTATCACAGCGATCGCAGTATTGGGTGTCTGAGACATCACGTGCTCCTTGTCTTTGGCGCCCCTTGCCAGCTTCGCTTGCTGGCGGGGCAGGAGCACGGCCGGACCATCCCATTAACGGACTTCGCGCTGCCCTCGTCTAGGCGCGTTTGATAGAGAGTAGGATGAAAGGCGTGGCGAGCGCTGACACGATAAGAGCCGCGAGGCCCGTTCGCGCGGCTCTTTCGCACCTTGTTCGGTTCATTAGAGCGTGAGCAGATTGCGCTCTTACTTCTTCTGTGCGGCCATGAAGGCGTCAGCATGCTCTTGCGCGTCCTGCGTCGCCTTTTCATCGTAGACGAAGTGATGCCCGAGAAAGTCGATAGGTTTCTCAGAGGGCATGTTGAAGACATGGGTAGCGCCAGGAAAGACGACGACCTCGAAATTAGTCTTGCCGGTCACGGCCTGACATTTCGCGGCCGGTGTCCAGTCGTCTTTCTCGCCAATCAAGACGAGAGTGCGAACCGATGGGTCGACGCCGTCGTAGCAGAGCGGATAGTAGACGACGACCCCCGCGACCCCGCCATCCCGGCTCGCGGCATTCTTCGAATCGATCGCGAGCAGCGACGAAATACCGCCGAGCGAGAAGCCGACGAGGAAGATGTGCTTCGCATCGATCTCAGGCATCGCCTTGAGTACAGCCACCGCCGCCAGAGCGTCATTGCTGCCGCGCGTAGCGTACTGAATGGCTGCTTTTTCTCCATCCAATTTGGCGCACACGCCCTCAGGTTCGTTACGAGGAGTGAAGGAATCCACGATCAGGATAGCCACGCCTTTGGCGAGCATGTGGTCAATTGCGGCCTTTTGCTGAGCCCGGATCGGCGGAGAATCAATCCCGCCGCATCCGATCATGTAAACGACCGCCGGAAACGGGCCTGCACCGGAGGGCTTGAACAGCGCGCCACTAATGGCCTTGATTGCCGGATCGTTAACGGGAATAGCGGTGACGTTCGTGTATCCGCCAGCAATCGGTGGGATTTGATCACCGGTCTGAGCCTGAAGGCCGGTCGCGTAGGAAAGTCCAATAGCTGTAACGGCAGCAGCCAAGATCAATCTTTTCATTGCGTTCTCCCAAAGCAAAATGTTGAAAGTTTTGGTATCGCAAAGCTAAATAGCCGCCGGGTCTATACGAAAAGACCCCTACAGCTTCCCGCAGCGCACGAATTCCGGTTTTGGCCCTTTTGAGACACCCACGCCGGCACCGAGAAGGTCCACCCATCGGGGCAGACCGGAAGTGAGCGAAGCACGGACGAAGTGACGCGGTTGACCCAAACGGGCACTTGACGGGATTTACTACCGATCAATTATGAGTTGTATCGTTATATACTCACTATGGATAGTCGGGTTTACTAGCCCACCGAGAAAATTTTGCTGAAAACCCTTTGGCCGCTCGCAGGGCGGCACTTCCGGTTATGACACCCAACGGACATCAACGAGTTCACTGCCGGGGAAGAGCAATCCACGCAGGGGATCTCGCCAATGACACCTGCTCTTGCTGTTTGGTCCAACGGTTTACTGCGCTGCGAATAGTCGAGTAAACTCTCTGTCGCAGAGGGTCCAGTAGCGCGGTTAGGCAACGATAAATCCGCAAGGGGGAACGATGCAGCAGATTGCGGATTGGCTCGAGAAGCTCGGTCTCGGGCAATACGCTCCGCGCTTTGCTGAGAATGATATCAATTTTGCCATCCTGTCTGACCTGACAGACCAAGACCTGAAAGAGTTAGGGGTGTCCTCGCTCGGTCACCGGCGTCAGCTGCTGCGCGCGATAGCCGAGCTGAATACTGTCGAGAAAGGCGCGCCAAAGCTTGCTCCTGCGACTGCGGCGCCCGTGATAACCCCGCAACCGCATGATGCCGCCGAGCGCCGCCAGCTCACGGTGATGTTTGTCGACCTCGTCGGCTCGACCGCGCTGTCGGCTCGCCTTGACCCCGAGGACATGCGCGAGATCGTCGGCGCCTATCACCGTAGCTGCGCCGGGCAGATCACCAAGGCCGGGGGGGTCGTCGCCAAGTATATGGGCGACGGGGTGCTGGCTTATTTCGGCTATCCCCAGGCGCACGAGCATGACGCCGAGCGCGCTGTGCTTGCCGGGCTTGCCCTGGTTGAGGCGGTGCCGAAGCTTACAACCGCGGTATCAACAGCGCTGCAGGTGCGTATCGGAATTGCCACCGGGCTTGTCGTGGTCGGTGACCTCATTGGATCGGGAGAGGCGCAGGAACGTGGCGTCGTCGGCGACACGCCGAACCTGGCGGCGCGCTTGCAAGCGCTGGCCGAGCCGAACATGGTCGTGATCGCCGAAGGAACCCGGAGACTTCTTGGTAATCTGTTTGAGCTCGAGGACCTCGGGGCGAAAGACCTCAAGGGTATCGCCGGGCCGGTGCGAGCCTGGGCGGCGCTGCGGGCTAGTTCGGTGGAAGGCCGCTTCGAGGCACTGCACACCGCGGGTCTGACCGCGCTGGTCGGGCGGGAAGAAGAACTCGAATTGCTTCTTCGGCGCTGGTCGAGGGCAAAGAGCGGTGAAGGCCAGGTCGTGCTGCTCTCCGGCGAGGCCGGGATCGGGAAATCGCGGCTCACGGCCGCGCTTCTGGAACGCCTATCCGGCGAGGCGCATACGCGCTTGCGCTATTTCTGCTCGCCGCAGCACACCGACAGTGCATTCTATCCGATCATTGGCCAGATGGAGCGCGCCGCGGGACTGGCGCACGACGACAAACCGCAAGCCAAGCTCGACAAGCTTGACGTGGTTCTCGCACGGACCTCGACCTCGCAGGAGGATGCCGCGCTCTTCGCCGAAATGCTGTCGCTCCCGAACGATGGGCGCTATCCCGCGCTCGAGCCGGCCCCGGAGCAGCGCAGGCAAAGAACGCTGGAAGCGCTGACATCGCAACTCGCGAAATTGGCCCGCCAGCAACCGGTGCTGATGATCTTCGAGGATGCGCATTGGACAGACCCTACGAGCCTGGAGGTGCTCGGTCGGACCGTGGACTGGATTAAAACTTTTCCGGCGCTGCTCATCGTAACTTCCCGCCCCGAATTCAACGCGCCGTGGGTGGGACAGTCGCATGTGACGAGCCTAATGCTCAACCGTCTTGGGGAACGCGAAGCGGCCGCGATCATCGCGCACCTAGCCGGGAACAAGGCGCTGCCGGCGGATGTGCTGGCGGAGATCGTGGAGCGCACAGACGGGATTCCCCTGTTCGTGGAGGAGATGACGAAGGCGGTTCTGGAGGAGGAGAGCGAGGGAGCGGCCCGGCGAACGGTTGCGGCGGTTCCGTCTCCGGCCTTGGCGGTGCCGGCAAGCCTGCACGCCTCGCTAATGGCGCGTCTCGATCGGCTGGGCCCGGCCAAGGAGGTGGCGCAGATCGGATCAGCGATCGGGCGGGAGTTCTCGCATGCCCTGCTGGTGGCGGTGGCGCGCAAGTCCGAGGCGGAGCTGGGCTCGGCGCTCGAACGTCTCGTTCAGACAGGCTTGCTGTTCCGGCAGGGCGTGCCGCCGCAGGCGAGCTACCTGTTCAAGCATGCCCTGGTGCAGGATGCCGCTTATGGCACGCTGCTGCGCGAGCCAAGACGCGCGCTTCACGCCCGGATCGCCGAAGCCATCGAAAGTCAGTTTGCGCAGATCGCGGAAACCCAGCCAGAGACACTGGCGCATCACTGCACCGCGGCCGGCCTGATCGAGAAGGCCGCCACCCTGTGGGGCAAAGCAGGATTGCGCTCACTGGAGCGCTCGGCCTTGGTTGAGGCTATTGAGCAGCTCACGCGCGCGCTCAATCAGATCGCGACCTTGCCCGGCACGCCCGCGCTGCGTCGCGAGCAGATCGAGCTTCAGGTCGCGCTCATCACCCCACTCATCCATATCAAAGGCTACGCAGCCGCCGAAACCAAGGCGGCTGTGGAGCAGGCACGCTTGCTGATCGAGCAAGCCGATGGGCTGGGAGAGTCTCCCGAAGACCCGTTGCTGTTGTTCGCGGTCCTCGCCAGCGTCTGGGTAGCCAACTTTGTGGCGTTCAATGGCGACGCTGTGGGCGATCTCGCGGCGCAGTTTCTGGCGCTGGCGGAGAAGCGACGGGCGACAGTCCCGCTCATGGATGGGCATCGCCTCGTGGGAACTTCCTTGCTGTTTACGGGGAACATCGCGGCCGGCCGGGGGCACTTGGATCAGGCGATCGCGCTTTACGACCCTGCCGGGCATCTTCCGCTGGCGACGCGATTTAGCCCAGACGCTGGGGTGACGATCTTATGCTATCGGTCGTTGGCTCTTTGGTTGCTTGGTTATCCTGACGCCGCGCAGCGAGACAACGATGACGCGCTCAAGAAGGCGCGAGAGATCGGCCAAGCCGCCTCGCTAATGACGGCTGTAAGCCGTATCGCGATATCAAACACCACCTTTCGCAATTACGTCGCGGCAACCGCACAGGCCCAAGAGCTTGTCGCTCTGGCCGAGGAAAAAGGCTCCTTGTATTGGAAGGTAATCGGAATGCTGGTCCGGGGCAGCGTGCTGGCCCTGACTGGCAGGGCGTCCGAAGCCGTCGAAATGCTGATCTCGGGGATTTCGGCCTACCGGACAACGGGAGGAACAATTTTTACGCCACTCACATTCCCGATCTTGGCCCGCGCTCATACGGAGCTTGGGCAATTCGAGGAGGCTTGGCGTTGCATCGGCGAAGCGATGACAGCCGTGGAAATAGCCAAGGAAAAATGGTGCGAGGCCGAAGTTCATCGCGTGGCCGGCGAAATCGCGCTGATGTCGTCAGAGCCGGATGCAGCAAAAGCCGAAGCCTGTTTCGAGCGAGCGCTCGCGGTTGCACGTCAGCAGCAGGCGAAATCTTGGGAACTGCGTGCGGCGACGAGCCTTGCTCGACTGTGGCGTGATCAGGGCAAGCGGGATAAGGCCCGCGGTCTTCTCGCGCCGATCTACGGCTGGTTCACCGAAGGCTTCGACACGCTCGATTTGAAAGAGGCCAAGGCGCTGCTCGATGAGTTGCACACCTGACTAAGCAATCCAAAACCGCCCCGATTTTGTTGCGGTGCATGAGTTCGGAAGTGGCACATTTGAGACATGCCGACCGGTGTCGCCGATGTCTGTTAATAGGGGAAGATCGGAAGTGTGACGGGCGCGCCGTCAAACCGACGCGTTTGACCCGATTGAGACATGGCAACCATTGCGTCGCTGTCGTGAATGCTAGACAATTGGTAGCAACGTTTGGTTGTCCCAGTTCGCCTGCAATTTAGATACGGGAGCCTTTCGAGTGAACGATGCCCCACTAGCGCCATCGGACCCGGCTCAGCCCTCTGGGGAACGACGGCAGGTAACGGTTTTGTTCGGAGATATGGTTGGCTTTACTGCAATTTCGGAAAGGCTCGGTGAGGAAGGCACCTTTGCGCTGATCCAGCCGATCTACCAACTGATGGCCGGCGCGGTGAAGGAGCAAGGCGGCTCGGTCAAGGACTTCACCGGCGACGGCATCATGGCGCTGTTCGGCGTTCCGGAAGCGCTGGAGGACGCGCCGCTACGGGCCTGCCGCGCCGGGCTGCTCATTCACGAACGCCTTGCTGCCGCTGCGCCCGCGATCGCAGCCAAGCATGGCGTGCTGCCGCAGATGCGCATCGGCATTAATTCGGGTCCGGCGGTGGTGACGCAAATGCGTGGCGAAAGCGCCGCGATGACGGCGCTCGGCGACACGGTGAACCTCGCCTCGCGCCTGCAAACCCTCGCCGAGCCGGGAACCGTGTACTTGAGCGAGGCCACGCAGCGCCTCGTGCAGGGGCTGGTTGAGACGACTTTCGCCGGCGCTCACCCGATCAAGGGCAAGGCGGAGCCGCAGAAGGTCTATCGGCTCGACTCCGTCCGTGAGGGCGCGACGCGGTTCGAGGCGGCCGTAGGGCGCGGCCTTACCACTTTTGTCGGGCGCGAACGCGAAATGGAAATTCTTGAACGTGGTCTCGCCGAGGCCCGCAGCCAACTGCGCGTGATCGACATCGTGGCCGAGCCCGGCATGGGTAAGTCGCGTCTGTTGCACGAATTCCGCCAACGCGTCGGCAACGAGCAAGCCTTTATCCTAACGGGAAGCTGTTCGTCCGACGGTCGGCAGACACCCTTTCTACCCTTTATCGAGATAGTGCGCGGCTCGTTTCAGGTCCGATCAGGCGAAGCCGAGAGCGACGTCATGCGCAAGCTCGAAATGGGGTTGACCGTGCTCGGGCTGCATTCCCCGGAAAATCTCGGCCTGCTGCTCAGCCTGCTCGGTCTCAAGGCGCCCGAAGGCTCGCTCGCTGGGCTTGACGGCGTGCTGATCGGGCTTCGCACACGCGCGTTGTTGCTCAGCTTGCTGGAAGCGCGCTGTCGCCTCTCGACGGTGGTGTTACTGATCGAGGATTTGCACTGGATCGACAGCGTCTCCCAAGAGGTGCTCGGCAAGATCGTCGATGGCGAAGCCAAGCTGCGTTTGCTGATACTGCATACGAGACGACCGGAATACGAACCGCCCTGGCGCGAAAAGCCCGTCGCGACAACGTTGCGGCTAGAACTGTTGCCGGCGGGCGAAATCCGCCGACTGGTCCAAGCGCGGCTCGGAGTTGAGGCTCCGCCCAAGGCGCTGGTTCAGTTGGTGACGGAAAAGGCCGAAGGCAATGCGTTGTTCGCCGAGGAAATCCTGAGCTTCCTGACCGAGCGGGGCGTATTGCGCACAAAAGACGGAAACCTTGAATTCGACGTCGGCGCGGTCGGAGCGGCGTTACCTGCGAGCGTCCAGAGCCTGCTGACCGCGCGCGTCGATCGGCTCACGCCTCAGGACCGCGGGGTGCTGCAAGCGGCATCGGTGATCGGTCGGCGCTTCGATCCGCAATTGCTGTCCGTGGCAGCGGATATGGGCGGAGACATCGACGCCCGGCTCGCCGCGATGCGGGCGCTTGATCTGGTCCATTCCGAAGGCAAGTCCGGCGACTATGCGTTCAAGCATGCG
>Ga0182030_10020059_pt1 | contig 12658 bp, 10 predicted proteins | sample 812S3MmetaG_FD_121299 | JGI IMG/M metagenome (GOLD analysis project Ga0182030, IMG submission 121299) | Permafrost microbial communities from Stordalen Mire, Sweden - 812S3M metaG (Illumina Assembly) | ecosystem: Environmental > Terrestrial > Soil > Wetlands > Permafrost | place: Sweden... | reverse complement strand
TTCGGCCGCGAGATGGATTCGCTGGCCGACGTGATCAGCTTCGGACTGGCGCCGGCGGTGCTGGCGTTTGCCTGGGGCGTGCAATTCATCGAACCGCTGATCGGCGAAAAGGTGCGCGGGCAGATCTTCAACGCCGGCTACCTGGTCGCCTTCCTGTTTCTGCTTTGCGGGGCGTGCCGCCTGGCGCGCTTCAACGTGCAAGTGAATCCCATCCCCAAGAATCCGGGCCGGCCCGACCGCAAGTATTTCGTCGGACTGCCTATCCCGGCCGCGGCCGCCCAGGTTTCGGCAGTGGTCTGGGCCGGCGAGGGCCAGCCTCTCGTGTGGTGGCCACTCTCAGTGGTCTGGCTGCTGCTGCTGGCGCTGCTCGGCTTCCTCATGGTGAGCACGTGGCGCTACTACAGCTTCAAGGGAATCAGCTTCAGTAAAGCCTATTCGCCGCTGATCATTATTCTGGTGGCGGCGTTCATCTACGGCGCTTGGAATTACGGCCAGATTCTCTTTCTCGCCCTGGCCACGGCTTACGTGGCGAGCGGCATCGCGATCCGCATTGGCGGCATCCTGCGCCGTCGTCTGAAACCCGCGCACCCGGCCCCGGAGATCAAGATTGCCTAACCTACCGACCGTTGCCCTGATCGGCAGCGAAACGCTATTGGCCCGCGAGGTCCGCGACATCGTGGCCACGACGAGCCCGGATCTTACCCTGCGCCTGGTGGCGGCCGACGACGAAGGGGCGGGTGCGCTCACCCGCATCGGCGACGAGCCGAGCATCGTCAACCTACTGGACGGGGAGAGCCTGCTCGACGCCCGCGCCGTCATCCTGGCCGGCAATGCCGCTTCCAGCCGGCAGGCGCTGGAACTTCTGGGCGATCCGCCGGACGCCGCGGTGATCGATCTGACTTACAGCGCCGAGGAGCGTCCGGATGCCCGCCTGCGCGCCCCGCTGGTGGAATCGGTGCTGGTGGAAGACGCCGCCGATGCGGCGGTGCACGTGATCGCGCACCCGGCGGCGATCGCGCTCGCGCTGTTCCTGCGCCGCCTGCACACGAACGATCCGATTCGCCGGGCGGTGATTCAGGTCTTCGCCCCGGCCAGCGAACACGGGGCGGTAGGCGTGCACGAGTTGCAGCAGCAGACGGTGAGCCTGCTCTCCTTCCAGAACCTGCCGAAGGACGTATTCGACACGCAGCTCAGCTTCAACCTGCTGGCGCGCTATGGCGAGGAAGCGCCGGTCTCGCTGGAGGAATCCGAAATGCGCATCGAGCGGCACCTGGCCAGCCTGCTGGCGCTGCCCGGGGACGGGGAAGGAGCGCCCATGCCGTCGCTGCGGCTGATCCAGGCGCCGGTATTCCACGGGTACAGCTTTTCGGCGTGGGTGGAGTTCGTGGACGCGCCCGATATGGAGGCGCTGGAGAGTTCGCTTTCGATCGATTCGATTGAAGTGCGCGGCGGCGAATTCGAGCCGCCGACCAACGTCGGCCAGACCGGACAGGGAGGCATCGCGGTGGGCGCGATCAGCCCGGATCGCAATCATCCCGAGGCGGCGTGGCTGTGGTTCGTCGCCGACAACGTCCGCCTGGCGGCGGAGAACGCGGTGGCGGTGGCGCGGCAACTGGTATGAGGCTGGCACGGTATATCCCCGATGCGAGAGTGCCGGAACAAACGAGGATGACTATTCAACGCAGAGACGCAGAGACGCAGAGACAAGCGCAGAGAAAACAGAAGAAGGCCAGAGAAATGACCTCCGGTGCGCAGCCGAATTTGTTCTTGCAGTTCTCTGCGCTTATCTCCGCGTCTCTGCGTCTCTGCGTTGAAAAAGCATTTCTCGTAACCTTCCTCGCCGCCCTAACCGGATGCGGGTATCACGTATCGGGCCACGGCGAGATGCTGCCCAAGACGATCCAGACGATCGCCATTCCGGCTTTCGGCAACCGGACGCCGCGCTACAAACTGGCGCGGACCCTGCCGACGGACATCGGCCACGAATTGCTGTCGCGCACCAAGTACAAGATTGTCGCCGACCCGAAGCAGGCCGACGCCGTGCTCACCGGCACGGTCTACAACTTCGCCGCCTACACCACCATCTCGGCGAACGGCCGGTCCACGACGGTGGAAGCGGTGGTGACGCTGAATCTCACGTTCACGAATCGCGCCACGGGCGAACAGCTTTACAACCGCGCCGGCGCGGAATTCCGCGAACGCTACGAAATCTCGGTGGACCCCAAAGCGTACTTCGACGAAAGCGGCACGGCCATGGAGCGGCTGAGCAAGAGCGTCGCCAGGGGCGTGGTGAGCGCACTGCTGGAGAAATTCTGATGACTCCGGCGCAATTCCAGGCGCGGGTGAAGAAGGGAGCCGTGCCGGCGGCCGCGCTGCTGCTCGGTCCGGAAGCCTACGAGCGCCGCCGCATCAAGGAGGCTCTCGTGGCCACGGTGCCGGCCGACGCCGTGAGCCAGCACGACATGGCGGAACTCACGCTATCGGAGATCCTGGACGACGCGCGCGCGCTTTCGCTGTTCGCCAGCGAACGGCTGATCTGGATCGTGAACGCCGAACTCGCCTTACCCCGGACGCGCGCCGCAGCCGCGGATGAGGATGAAGGCGACTCTGCTGGCGCCGCGGGCGCGGGCGACGCGGCACCGCTGGCCGCCTACCTGAAGGACCCCACGCCCGGCGTGACGCTGATCTTCGAGGCCATCCGCTACGATTTCGAGGGCGAAGACAAGCGGAAGCAGGATCGCGTCCGCAAGTTTTACGCGGCCATCCCGGACGTGGTGGAGTTAGAGAAGTATGGGCCGCAGGAAGCGCGCGGCGAGGCCGAATCGCTGATCCGGCAGGCGGGCTTCCGCATGGAACCCGGCGCGCTGGACCTATTGATCGAGGCGCTGGGCGCGGAGATCGCGCGCGTGGCCGTGGAGATCGAGAAACTGTCTCTGTACGCCGGCAATCGGGCGATCGGGGTGGAGGACATCGCGGCGCTGGTGCCCGACGCGCGGGCCACCACGGTATTCGCGCTGGTGAACGCGCTGGGGCGCCGCGACCGGGCGCGCGCGCTGGGCATTCTCGATACGCTGACGCGGGAGGGCGAATACCTGCCGCTGGCGCTGGCGTTTCTCTCCACGCAGTTTCGGATGGCGCTGGTGGCGCGCGAAGCCGGGCTGAAGAGCGCGCAACAGATTCAGGGACACTTCTCGCGGCTGGGAGTGGCGATGTGGGGATCGCGCGCCGAACAGGTCTACCAGACGGTAAGCAAGTTCACGCGACCGCAGATGGAGCGAGCGCTGGGATTGATTTATAAAGCGGACAAAGGTCTCCGCGATGCGCGTCCGGACGACCGCATCGTGATGGAGACCTTCATTATGGAGCTGGTGAGCTAGCTCTTACGCCGACAGTGCCTTTACCCGGAGGTGGAGCTTGCTTTTATAGCGCGCCGCCGTATTCTTTTTGATGATCCCGCTCTTGGCGGAACGATCTATCACGGAGAATGTCGCCGGCAATAGTGCCGAGGCAGCTTTGACATCCTTCGCCGTCAACGCGCGACGCATCGCGCGAATGGAATGCCGCAGGCGCGATTTGTTCTTACGATTGACTTCGGTGCGCCGTTCGGTCTGACGCACTCGCTTGAGTGCGGAATATGTATTCGCCATCTTCGCTAAATCTAATCCTTACCGAGTGATCGAGATTTAAGAATAGCGCAATCGCCCCCTTGGGGGCAACTTCGGAGGGACAGGCGATCGGTTTTTGTGGCCCGGTGAACGCGTTGCCGCCGCCTTCTTCTGCAAGTGCCCGAGCCTACGTGCTTGCCAAAGAATAGCTGGTGCTGCGCCCACCACCCGGATTGCGCACGAGAACGCCGCCATCCAGCAGTTGTTGAATATCGCGCAAGGCGGTATCGTGCGAGCATTTTGTAAGTTTCGCCCATTTGATGGTGGTGAGCTTGCCAGTAAAGCCGTCCAGCAGACGATTGATCATGAACCGCTGGCGTTGGTTGAGCGCGAGACCTGCGAGGGATTCCCAAGCGCGCGCCTTGCTGAGCGCAGCCGCGAGCGTGGTTTGCGCGCCGTCAATCGCGCGGCCAAGGCACCCCAGGAACCATTCCATCCAGGGCGTGACATCCATCGCGTCTTTCTGAGTCCGCTCCAGGATCTCGTAGTAAGCTTCGCGCTCCTGCCTGATTTGTGCCGACATGCTATAGAAGCGCTGCGAGCTTCCCTCGGAGCGTGCCAACTGCATGTCTGCAATGGCGCGCGCCATGCGGCCGTTGCCGTCGGCAAAGGGATGGATGGTCACGAACCAGAGGTGAGCGAGGCCGGCCTTGAGGACCGGATCGTGCGGGGGGGCCTCGTCGTTGAACCAGTCGAGGAACCGAGCCATCTCCCTTCCCAGGCGGGCGGCCTTCGGCGCCTCAAAGTGAACGCTCTCGCGTCCGACTGGGCCAGAGACGACGCGCATCGGGCCAGTTGCGTCATCGCGCCAGGCGCCGACTTTGATGTGGGTCATGCCACTGCGGCCCGTGGGAAAGAGCGCGGCATGCCAGTCAAACAGTCTGGCGGCCGTGAGGGGTTGGCGGTAATTGCGGGTGGCGTCCAGCATCATCTCAACGACGCCATCGACGTTTCGGTCAGCCGGCTTCAGCGCTCCGATATCCATGCCAAGGCGGCGCGCGATAGACGAGCGGACTTGTTCGGCATCCAGCTTTTCACCCTCGATTTCGCTGGTCGTGAGAACATCGGTGGTCAACGTCCGGAGCGTCGCCTCCTGCCGGAGAGGGAAGCCGAGAGCCTCCATGCGCCCGACCAGGCGGCCCTGCCGGTGGCGGACGGCGGCGAGAGGTTCAGCCAGTCTCTCCCGGTTCCAGTAAAACCGGGGCCATTCCGGCAACTCATGAATATACCTGTTTATTCTACGCACTCTTCTCCTATTCTACGCATGTTCTGCGTGGAATGGGAGGCTTAATCGACGCAACACCCTTGATCTGTACCGTGGTATCTTCCGGTACCGGCGGTAGCGTGCCACAAGGCCCACTGCCTCCAACCGCGTCCACTCGCGGCAGCTTTACTCGCGGTGCAGGGTGCACTATACTTGCAGCCGACGTGCCGCCTCCCGCGATTCCGCAGGTGTTATGCAACTCCGACCGATGACCAGGGAAGACATCGCCGGCGGGCTGCGCCTGTGCCGCGCCAGCGGATGGAATCAAGTGGAAGAGGACTGGCGTCTCTTCCTGGATTCGCCCGGCAGCGGCGGGTGGCTGATGGCCAGAGGCGGCGACGTTGTGGGTACCGCGGCGTATATGCGCTACGACGCGCTGGCGTGGATCGCCATGATGCTGGTGGACCCCGCCGCACGGCGCGCGGGCCTGGGCGGACGGTTGCTGGCCGAAGCGCTGGGCGCGCTGGGGGATGCTTCCTGCGTCGGGCTCGACGCGACTCCGGCCGGCGAACCGCTCTACCGGCGATTCGGTTTCGTGGAGGAGTACAGCCTGGTCCGCGCCAAGGCGACCATCGACAGCGCGCGTTTTCCGTGCCCCGCGGGAGCGGCGCGCCGCATGCTCCGCGGCGATCTGGCGGCGGTCTCGCGGCGGGATCGCGAGGTTTTCGGCGCGGATCGCGGCCGGTTGCTGGCGGCGTGGTTCCTGCGCGCCCCGGAGTGCGCGTGGATCGTGGATGATGCGGCCGGGGTCAAGGGCTACACCTTCGGGCGCCCGGGCCGGCTGTTTCACCAATTGGGTCCGGTGGTGGCCGCCGACGCCGCTACCGCGCGGGACATGGTGACACGCTGCCTCTCGCCATGGGGCGGAAGGAAATTGGCGATGGATGTGCCGCTAGTAGTGGACGCGGAGTGGCTCGACTTTTTGAAATCGGCGGGGTTCGTGGAAGAGCGCCGTTTTGTGCGTATGTTTCTGCGCGGACACGTCCACCCGGGCATTCCCGCGCGGCAGTACGCGATAGGCGGCCCGGAGTTCGGGTAAGTGGTGGGGTGCTCCGTGGGGCAGACGCCCTCGTCCGCAGCGGACCAGGTCGTCCGCCCCACCAATCGCCTTGTCAGGCGTTGCGCAGGGCGTCGGCGAGCGCTTGCAGAATGAGCTGCACGTTTTCGGCGGTGGAACTGTAGCCCATGGTGCCGATGCGCAGAACCTTGCCGGCCAGCGGTCCGAAACCGCCGGCGATTTCCATGCTGTATTTCTGGAGCAGGAACTGGCGGACCTTGGCATCGTCCACGCCCTCGGGAAGGCACGGCGTGTTGAGCGTCCACAGACGGTGGCCGGCGGGAATAAGCATGCTCAAGCCCATGGCCTCGATGCCGGCGACGAAAGCTTCGTGGTTGGCGCGGTGGCGGTCCCAGCGCGCCGGCAGACCTTCCTCGGCGACCATGGCGAGGCCTTCACGCAAGGCGTAGAACATGGTAGCGGAGGCGGTGTGGTGATACTTGTGCCCGGTGTAGAAGCTGTCGAGAAGCTGTAAGTCGAGATAGAAGGACTCGACCGGCGTCTGGCGCAGTTTGAGACGATCCAAGGCGCGCGGCGAGACGGTGATGGGCGCCAGGCCGGGAGGGCAGCCGAGCCCCTTCTGCGAGCAACTGTAGGCGATGTCGATACCGATTTCGTCCACCAGCACGGGCATGCCGCCGAGCGAGGTCACGCAATCGGTGATGGTAAGCGCGTCCACTTCGTGGGCGGCTTCGCAAATGGGCTGCCCCTGGTTGTACAGTCCGGTGGAAGTTTCGGCTTGCACGAAGGCTACCACGCGCGGATGTTCGCGGCGGATGAAGTCGCGGGCCTCCTGGGGGTCGAAGGGCTCGCCCCACGGCTTGGCGAGGCGGACCACCTCACCGCCGTGGCGGCGCGCCATTTCGCCGATACGGTCGCCGAAGAAACCGTTGGTGAGGAGGGCGAACTTTTCGCCGGGCTCGACGAAGTTGGCCACGGCGGTCTCCATGCCGGAGGTGCCGGTGCCGGAGATGGCGATGTTGAAGTGATTCTTGGTGGAAAAAGCGTAGCCGAGCAGGGTGCGGACCTCTTCGACGACCTGGAAGAAGAACGGATCGAGATGGCCGACCACGGGCTGCGCCATGGCCTGGTAGACGCGGGGCGCGACCATGCTGGGGCCAGGCCCGAACAGAAGGCGCTGGGGCGCCTGGAGGGGAGTATACGATTGCGGCATCAGGTTCAGTTTAGCAGCCGTACAACCGCTCAGACCGCCCGGTCGCCGGTCCAGCGCATGCGCCGGCCGTTCTTCAGGGACAGGTTCGCCATCTGCACCACCAGGGCGGCCTGAAACGCCAGTTTCATGGGAGCCGCCGGCGTCTGCCGCGTGCGCACGCATTGCAGGAAATTCTGCACGTGCAGATCGGTGGCCCAGCCGAAGCCTTTTTCCGATTTCTTCTCGATGGCGGGTTGGTCCTCGGCGCCCTTCAGGAATACTTTGAGTTCCTCGCGGCCGATGTCCATGCGGCCCTGGTCGCCATCCAGTTGATTGAGTTGATCGTTGCGGCTCTTGTACTGCATGGCCGCGTAGTTCACGGTGAAGACGCCGACGAAATCCTCGGGATACTCGGCGATGGCCACCACCGATTCGGGCCGGTCGAAGCCCGGCCGGTGAGGCTTGCCCGCGGCGGCGGTGACGGCGCTCGGGGCTCCCGCGCCCATCAGCATCTGTATGCCGTCGAAGATGTGCGCCCCCTGGTCGGCGACAATGCCGCCGGCATAATCGGAATAGAAGCGCCAGTTGCGGAAGCGGTCGGGATCGAGGGCGCGATGCGGCACCGGTCCCTGCCACTGTTCCCAATCGAGCGGGCCGGCCAATTTGGTGGCGGGCGCGCCGCCGAGATAATTATTCAGCCACCAGGTGCGCACCATGCGCACGGCGCCGAGCTTGCCGGCGGAGACGATGGCGCGCCCATCCTTATACAGGTCGTAGCTGCGGCGCTGCATGCCCACCTGGACGATCTGTTTGGTTTTGCGTTCCGCCTCCACCAGCGCCACGCCCTGTTCGGGAGTCTGGCAGAGCGGTTTTTCGACGTAGACGTCTTTGCCGGCGGCGAGCGCATCGAGCACCATCTGGTAGTGCCAGTGCTCGGGAGTCGCGATCAGCACGGCCTGCACGTCTTTATCGGCGAGCAGTTCGCGGTAATTGCGGTAGACCTTGGGATGGGTGCCGGGGACTTTGGAGGCCACCGAAATGGCGTTCTCGAGATTGGGCTCGTAGACGTCGCAGATGGCGCTGACGCGCAGCGCGGGGTCCTTCTGGAACACGGTCATCACGAAGGTGCCGCGGCCTCCGGAGCCGATCACGCCGAGCGCGACCTGGTCCGACGGGGGGACGGCGTGGGCGGCAATGGCGCCGCTGGCGGAAAGCAGGAACGTACGGCGGGGAACGGTCATAGGGTTATGATAAGTCCGTGAGCGCTAAAGATACAGACGGACTTTCCATTTCGCGGCGGGCGTTGCTAGCCGCGGGCGCAGTACTGGTGAGCCGCCCGGCAAGGGCGAAGGCGAAACTCAAGGTGGCGATCTTTTCCAAGCACCTGCAATTTGTGCAGGGCGAAGAACTGGCCGCGGCGGCCGCCGGAATCGGCTTCGACGGCGTCGATATCACCGTGCGCAAGGGCGGGCACGTGGAGCCGGCGAACGTGGCCAGGGATCTTCCGCCGCTGGTGGCCACGCTGCGCAAGCATGGGTTGGAAGTACCCATGGTGACCACCGATATCGCCGACGCCGATACGCCGTTCGCCGAGGACATTCTGAAAGCGTGCGCGCCGCTGGGCATCCGCCACTACCGCTTCGGCGCTTTCAAATGGGACGCGAACCAGCCCTTCGACGCGCAGTTGGAATCGATGAAGCCGCGCCTCGGGAAACTGGCCGCGCTCAACGCGCGCTACCAGATGTGCGCCATGTATCACACGCACTCGGGCGTGGGCGTGGTGGGCGCATCGATCTGGGATCTCTGGTACCTGATGCGCGAGCTGGATCCGAAGTCGGTGGGCGTGAATTTCGACGTGGCGCACGCCGTGATCGAGGGCGGGCTGGGCGGGTGGATCGACAGCTTCAAGATCACCGGCGGCCATCTGCGCGGCATCGCGCTGAAAGATTTCGCCTGGGAGAAGGACACCAAGGGCGTATACCAGGCGCAATGGAAGCCGATCGGCGAAGGCATGGTGAAGCTGCCCGAGTTTTTCGGCATGGTGGCGCAGACGGCATTCGAGGGGCCGGTGCAATTGCACTTCGAATATCCGCTGGGCGGCGCCGATAAGGGGAACCGGACGCTCACGATTCCGAAGGAAGATGTCTTCGCCGCCATGAAGAAGGATCTCGGCCGGGTCCGCGGGATGCTGGCGAAGGCCGGTTTATGACGCGGCGCGTGTTTCTCGCCGTGCCGGCGGTGGCGCTGGCTCGCACGGATAACGACGTTCGGATCCGCGCGGTGGACATCGGGTACGAGGATTTTCTTTACCGCGTGCCCATCAAGTTCGGAGGCCGCACGCTGGATCGCGTGACCCTGCTCAACGTTCACTGCACGGTGGAAGGCCGTAACGGCCGGACGGCCACGGGGCTCGGATCCATGCCGCTCGGCAACGTATGGAGTTGGCCGTCCGCTTCGATGAACTACGACCAGACTCTACAGACCATGAAAGATCTGGCCGGGCGGATCGCCGGTCTATACCGCGGCCTCTCCGATTACGGCCACCCGATCGATCTGACCACCACGATCGAACCGGAGTATCTGAAAGCCGCGCAGGAACTCTCCGCCAAGCTGCCCGACGCCATCCCCAAGCTCTGCTCCCTGGTCACGGCCAGCCCGTTCGACGCGGCGCTGCACGATGCCTACGGCCGCTACCACGGCCGCAGCGCGTACCAATTGCTCGGCCCGGATTTCCTGGCGCAACCGCTCGACCACTACCTGGGCGAGGAGTTCCGCGGCGAGCATCTCGACAGATACATACGGCCCGCGCCGGTGGCCAAGCTGCCCCTGTACCACCTGGTGGGCGCGCTCGACCCCATCACCGACTCCGACATCCGCCAGCGCGTCAACGACGGGCTGCCGGAGACGCTGCCGGAGTGGATCCGCTACAACGGCCTGCTGCGCATCAAGATCAAGCTGGCGGGCAACGACATGGCCTGGGACGTGAATCGCGTGGCGGCGGTGCATCGCGCCACGGCGGAGACGCAACAGAAGCGCGGCGTCACCGGGTGGTTCTGTTCGCTCGATTTCAACGAGAAGTGCCATGACGTGGGCTACGTGCTGGAGTTCATCCGGAAACTGGAGGAAGCCGACCCGGGCGCGCTGGCCGACATACAGTACATCGAACAACCGACGGCGCGCGACCTGGCGGCGCATCCCGACTTCGACATGCACCAGGCTTCGAGTCTGAAGCCGGTGGTGATCGACGAATCGCTGACCGGAGCGGACGCGCTCTTACTGGCGCAGCGGTTGGGCTATTCCGGGGCGGCTCTCAAGGCCTGCAAGGGGATCAGCCAGTCGTTGCTGATTGCCGCGCTGGCGCAGAAGCACAAGCTGTTTCTCTGCGTGCAGGATCTCACGTGTCCGGGGGCTTCGCTGATCGAATCGGCGGGTCTGGCCGCGCACATTCCGGGCGTGGCCGCTATTGAGGCCAATGCGCGTCAATTCGTGCCCGCCGCCAACCGCGGCTGGGAAAAGAAATATCCGGGCGTGTTTGTGGTCAAGGACGGCTACATGCGGTGCGGCGCCCTGAACGGTCCGGGGCTCGGTTTCGTGTAAACACGGCGACGCGATTGTCTGCGCGGCAAACTGCGTGGGCCATGCGGCGCGGGCAAAAAAGCGTCCCGAGGAGTCGGGACGCGGCAGACTGGGAGTCTGCGCCACGCTGAGAAGCTATTCTTGCTTGGTACTTTAGAACCCGAAGCGCAATTGCACGTCCACCTTGCGATTGTAAGTCGCGCCGCCGCCGCCGCCGCCGGGAGGTCCGAACCCGCCGGCCAGACTGAGATGCTCTCCGAAGAACGGCGAACTGAGATCGCCGTTCGGCGCAGCCCAGTTGACGTGATTCAGCACGTTGGAGGCGTTGAGGCCGAGGGTGATGGTGTAGCGCCGGCTGGCCGGCTGCTGCGCGCCCTGCCCGCCCATCATGCCCGGAGGCGGCGCAATCATGCCGCCGCCCGGAGGTCCGCCGCCGCCGCCGCCGCGCGGGCCGCCACCGCCCATGCCACCGCCGCCAGGAGGGGGTCCGCCGCCGCCCGGGCCGCCCATCATCCCGCCCATGCCGGCCGCCGCTTCGCCATGGCCGCCGATGGTCCAGGTCCGCGACGCGCGCACCGACATGTTGAACGACCCCGGACCGCGCCCGTAATTCCTCTCAATGCTGGTCCCCGGCGCCGGATTCAGGTTGAAGCAGCCGAAACTGGCCGCGTAGTAATAATTGCTCCCCGCGCACTGCGCCGCGCCCAACGCCACAATCGACGGACGCTCCGCAATGATGCTGTCGCCGTTGGTGTCGCGCCCCGTGGTGATGTTGTAGGGCGCGCCGCTGGAAATCATGATGAACGGGCTGACCGAAATTCTCCACGGCAGCGGTATGCTGGTGCCCACCACCATGCGATGGCGCACGTCGGCGAAACTCGACGGGCCCCACTCCGCCCGCAAATTGTAAGGATCCGCCGGTTGCCCCTCGGCGTCCGACTTGCCGTAGGAGAGCGCGTAGAACCCGAACAGGAACATCTTCTTGTAATTGATGGTCGGCGATAGCAGAAACTGGTTGGTGCGGCTGAACCCGGTGGACTCCGTCAGATAACGGATCTCGGAATCGCCGAACGGGTAGACGCCGCCGATGGGCGCGTTGATGTCGCGCGAGCGCGCAATGTTTGTGCCGCGCCCGTTCAGATAGGTCGCGCTGATCTTCACGCTCTTGTTGACCTGCCGGTCGAGCCCGATGCTGCTCTGATAGGTGTGGGCCGCTTTGATCCCACCGTCCACGTATTGCAGGCTCTGCGGCTGCTTGCCGGCCGCCAGCACGGCCAGCGAGGGAATGGAAGGATAGAACGAGGGATTGATGATGAAATACGATTGCTGGGTCACGCCGTTGTAGCGCTCCTCGTTGAGCGTCACGGATTCGGCCACCCGGTCGAAGAAAGTCCCGAAACCGGCGCGCAGCACGGTCTTGGCCGCCGTGCTTCCCTTGGCGTCGAGCCCCCAGGCGAGGCCGATGCGCGGCGAAAAATCTCCGCGGTCGGTAATGTTGCTCTGCATCTCGTAGCGCAAGCCGTAGCTGAAGGTGAGGTTGGAACGCGCCCGCCAGTCGTCGTTCACGTACATGCCGGCGTCGAACTGGCGCACGGAGGTGGTCGGCGTGCCCGCGCTCAGGCTGAATTGCGCGGCGCCGCCGCCCAACAGCCGGATCTGCGCGTCCGTCATCCCCGCCTTCTGGAAAATCAGCGTGCGCTGGTAAACCTCCAGCGCCGTCAGATCCGTCGATGTCCCGGCGATCGGCTGATTGTTCGCATCCAGCACAGGACCCGGGCCGCCCAGGAAGCCGTAAGTGCCGCCGAAATTGCTCAAGCTGGTGGAATCGGTGAAGTCCTGCCGCGCGCGGCCCCCCCACTTGATGGTGTGCGTCTTACGGGTGTAGGTGGAGGCGTTAGAGAACTCCATGCGGTCCGACAGCGTCCCGGAATTGCCGGTCTGCG
>Ga0182030_10020057_pt1 | contig 12659 bp, 11 predicted proteins | sample 812S3MmetaG_FD_121299 | JGI IMG/M metagenome (GOLD analysis project Ga0182030, IMG submission 121299) | Permafrost microbial communities from Stordalen Mire, Sweden - 812S3M metaG (Illumina Assembly) | ecosystem: Environmental > Terrestrial > Soil > Wetlands > Permafrost | place: Sweden... | reverse complement strand
GCCCCGTCGGAACCATTGATGAGCAGCAGGATTGACTTGTCCTTGCGCTGCGCGAGTTCGAACTGGGCGTCCAGCAGCCTTTCGCGCAAGCGCTGGGTAATCTCCTCGAATTCCGACTTGTCCAGCCGGTGCGGCAAGTTCACGGAATCGAACATGGCCATCTCTCCAATCCAAAGCCGCAGCGGCAAAATATCGCGCGGAGGAGTTTGCAAAAACGCCCCTCTCAGCTACAGATGGGCGGCTGGTCCCGTAGCTCAGCAGGATAGAGCAGCGGTTTCCTAAACCGAAGGTCAGGGGTTCGAATCCCTTCGGGACCGCCATGAATATCAGATATTTATTCGAGAAATAGGCGGGTTGTCCGGCAACCAAGGCGGCCTCGGTAAGCATTCGGTAAGCGAAAATCGCAAATTCGTGCTATAAGCCGCGATCATCGGCATTCAGGATAGCCACCGGGCCCTTCCGAGTCGAGATTGTCGTGAGCGGAGCGACGACGATGCAGGTTATCGGCGAAGTGCGCGAAACGAAATGTGATCTCATGCGCCTCATCCGGGCGCGCAGATTGGAGCTTGGCATTCCGGGCTGCGTCCTGGCTGAACTTGCAGGGCTCCCCGACCGATACGTCAGCAAACTCGAAGCAGGGATGAAAACTCCCGGCCGCCTCAGTTTGCCGCTGTTGCTGCAATCTCTCGGCTTGAAGCTCGTTATCGTCGCAGATGACAGCGCGCTCCCCGCCGTCGTGCGTCCGCATGTCGGCACGCTAAAGGATCGTCAGATCCACGTCGCGGCCTAAGCCATGCGCGACGGACCGATAGACCCGCCGCCGGTTCAGCGCGGCGGCGCTCTCATTTCAGACGAAATGCGACGCATGCTTATTGCGCGCGTCAAGGCGATGCAGGACGAGCGGCCGCAGCCGCATCCCGATCGCCAACGCTTCGTCGGCGGCAAACGCAAGCGGTTCCGGTGAGCCGTCAAGCTTGCATCGGATTTTCGAGCGTCTTGACGCACGCTCGCGCCCGTCCCATCTCCCATGTGCGGCTCAGCTGAAGCGGGAGACGGATATGAACCTGGAGGACGCCCTAAAAGAAGCCATTTTGGCTACGCTTCCGTTTGGCCGCTTTCTCTCGGCGGCGGACGTTATCAAATGCGTAGCCCCTCGAAGAGAACGTCAGGTCGGAGACACGTTGAACACGCCCGCCATGAGTGGAGTTTTGGACACAAATCCACCAGGGGGCGGTTGGCCTATCCTTTATGGAAGGCGCGCTACAGAGCGCCGGATTTGATCCATGCCTCCAGCGCTGCGCCGGCGTGAGCCCATGGGGTTTATCCGCGGCGCATCTCCGATCCTGAAAATGGAGAGCCGGGGGCGCCAGGGGGCGGGGAAATCGGCGACGACTTCGCGAGCTCATGCATTGCGCGCAATAGTGACCCCCGCCGGGATTATTTCGAGTCCGCTATCCCCGCCATTCGAAAATTTTTCTTAGCAGCTCTGCTAGACTTTTGGACCAAGAATCGAGGCCAATTAAATCGGCGGCCTAGCCCGTGCAGAAGTTAGGTGCAAATCTCTGCTCGTATGTCGGGTTCCGGCGCATCGCCGCCTGAGGATGCGTGTGAAGCGGCGGCAAGTTGGGGACGAGCAGACTCGTTCGAGAAACGCACTCGCGACGCAGTTTGACCGAGGCCGTGTGAAAACGCGATTTGTTTGATTTGCGGATGGTGACCACGGATCGGCAAGAGAAACGGTGGGGCGCGTGTGCCGCCCAACGAGTTCAGCCTGCGATGGCCTGCATGAGTGGCCCAACGCCGAAGATATTGATCATCCGCGTCATGTTATAGGCGAGCACTTGCAAACTCATTTCCGTTTTGACCTTTTCAAGGGTCTTGGTCAGGAAATGGGTGCTGCCCATCCACGCCTTGAGGGTTCCGAAAGGATGCTCAACGGTCTGTCGACGAATGATCATGGCCTCGAGCATGCGGTCGAGCCTGGCTTGCATCCGGTCGAGCACCGCTTCGTGCTCCCAGCGTTTCTGCCTTTTGACTTTGTCAGTCGTGCACTGGGGTTTTAGCCTGCAGGTTAGGCACGCCGTGAGGTTGCGATAGTGGTCCATATCGTCACGGCGGTCTGAGCGTATTTTTCCCTGAGCATTCTCGCGCGACCTGGCAACAATGTACAGCGGTTCGTCGAAAGGACGCTCGCATGGATCAGTCGCAATCCACGCCTTGCGCGTGATTTCGGACGTCACGCAACCACCGTCGCGGCCTTTGTTCGTCTTGCCATGATCCGTATCATGCTCAAACGTCTGACCGCGCCAAGTCTTTGATCAGGATTCAAATCTTTCCGGATCGGCTCTTACAAAGTGGCGATCCACCCAGCGAACATCGCATACCATAACAGTTCGTGACGCACTAGAACTGCATGGGGTCGTGCATAGCTAACGCGAATTGAGCCGACTTGTTCGAAGCTTAAAATGGGGCTAGGTTCGATCAACAAAACGGGCGGTATGGGGGTGGGGAATGTCACTTCAACTGCAGAAGAATCTTTCCGTTGTACGTTGGATCGAGCGGAATCGGTGTGATGACAAGTCTCTAGCTTGACAATTCGTGTGTCTCTCGGCGAAGTCACTCAATTTATGTTTCCTGAAGATCAGGAGATCTCGGCGGATTTCACGATCGTGCTGGGCATGACGCTTTGGCGGCGCCCACTGACTCGCGCCTTCGAACTTTACAGAAGAGGCTTGTCAGGGCGACTTATTTTCAGCGGTGGATATAATCCAAAAATTTCTGGTCGAGAAGCATGCAAAATGATCGGTGAAGCGAAAGCCATCGGACTTGATAGTGACTCTATCTTCTGCGAATGCGACTCATCACATACTCGTGAGAACTTCGAGAATAGTCTATGTATTATAAATAATGTCATTCTGGATACGAATATTAAGTTATCAGTGAATATCGTCGCCATCGCCTACCATATACGCCGAGCCATGATGACGGCCCGATCTGTTTTTCCAGAGGGAACGCGCTTCGGCACAGCGAGTTATCCGAGCATCCATTACGCTAACGCGCTCTGGCACGAATCCGAGCGGGGCCGTGTTGACGTATCAAGCGAACTTGCCAAGATCGACCGTTACTTCCCGGGAAATCTGCCGGCAAATGTCCCTTCTTGTTTGGGAGGGCTCGCGAAGTGACGGGGTTGGACGACAGATCCGCGCTAGCGGTAGGTAAGCTACCAGATTTCGCCATGCCTCCCGTTTTTGGCCACGCTTTGCGTGAAGCCGTCGGAAGGTCGAGCGACGGGCGCTTTGAGGTGGCTGATGAAAGCCGGGTTATCTCCCTCACTTACGCCGACGCGTTTTTCGAAGCGGGGAAAATCCTGGCAGGCCTGAGGAGCTTGGGCTGCCGCCCGGGGCATCGACTGATCCTCGACGCGAGCGACGTCTCGAGCTTCATCCCAACAATGTGGGCGTCGCTGGCGGGTGGAATGGTTGCTGCGCCGATAAAACCGACCCTCTGGAATAGCGCAGGCGAAGGCGAGTTCCACGAACGACTGGCCGGTCTCGTCCAAGCGCTCGAGGATCCGATCGTGGTCTGCGCCGACGAGCGCTTGTTCCGTTGCGGGACCTGTCGCCTGTCGTCTTACGAGCTCCTAAGAAGCTCTGCTGAAAGTGAAGAATTCGAGCCCGTGCAGTCTGAGGGGTCGGCAGCGCTCATTCTAACCTCCGGAACAACCGGCCGATTTCAGCTGGTTTCGCTGAGCGCGTCCGCCGTAATGCACCGTTGGTGGCCCTCCGGCGCAGCCATATCGGCGCAAAGCTCCTTGCTGAGCTGGATGCCGCTCGACCATGTGATGGGTTTGAGCTTTGCCAGCCCCAATCACAACTTGAAAGTCCATCTGTCGGCCGAGTCCTTTCTGCGTTCGCCGACGCGATGGTTGGAACTTTTGGCGGGGAAGCGGATCACTCATGCGACGATGACGAACTTCGGCATGCGGCTCATCGTCGACGCCGCGGGAAGCCGAAACGACTGGGATTTATCGCACCTCAAAATGGTTGGCGTCGGGGCGGAAACGATCTCTCCAAATGTTTGCGCCAATTTTGTTGAATTGCTGCGCCGTCTCGGAGCGGCCAATGTCGTAACTCCCGGCTACGGCCTCTCCGAATGCGGCCCCCTTGCCGGCGGACGGCCCTATGTAGGCGTACCGCCAGGGATCGAGGACATTGCGCCGCTTCCGATCGATGGGCCAACGCCGGGACATTCTATTCGGATTGTCGATGAAGAGGGGCGCCTCTGCCAAGAGGGAGAGATCGGTGAGATCGAGGCCTGTGGGCCGACGATGACCTCCGGTTACTACGGCGACCCTGCCGCTAACGAGAGACTTTTTACGCCTGACGGTTGGATACGCACTGGCGACCTCGGACGTCTTGACGGCGGCTGTTTGACAGTCTTCGGGCGGAAAAAGGAGGTGCTCGTCATCAACGCTCGCAAATTCGGCATCGCGGAAATTGAGGAAGCGATTCAAAAAGTTCCAGGGGTCGCAGCGGCTTACGTCGCGTCCCTGGACCCCGAATCTCGCGGCGGAAGGCGTGTCGCCGTCGCTTATGTCTCGTCCTCTCCTTCCCCAGCTTTGGAGGCGCTGATGCGAAAGGCCGTTGTCGACAACTTCGGTTTTGGATTCGCACTTTGCCACAACATCGACCCGGACGCCGTCCCTCGAACTGCGAATGGCAAGCTGCAGCGCTATAAGCTTGCCGAGATATTGGCCTCGGCCCAGTCGATTGCAATCGCGAAGAAGCCCGATTTGGGCGCGGACCCAGAGTCCAAGGTTAGATCGATCCTGTCGCGTTTTCTTGGCGGAATCGTCCCAGCCCCAGAAGACAGCTTTTTTGATCTCGGCGGCGATTCCTTGAGCGCCGTCCTCGCCTCTGCCGCCATAGAAAAGGAGCTGGCTACGAGCCTGTCTCCGGTCGAGTTCACGATAAACCCGACTGCAAAAGCAATATCGAGGCACATTAGCGAGGGACGGGCGCAGGGTTCGCGGGTTTCGGTCGTTTGCGCGCAACGAGGACTTAGAGCCAATAATGCGATTTTTCTCGCTCCAGGCCTTTATGGCAATAATGGATACGCAGTCGAGCTTGCTGAAGCTCTCGGTGACGATCTCGGGGTCATGACGTTCCATCTTCGCAGTTACACCGACGAGTCTCGCTTCGAGAGCGTCTCCGTACTTGGTCGCGAATGCGCATTGGCAATGCAGTCCATTCAGCCAACTGGCCCTTATTTTATTGCCGGATACTCGTTTGGCGGATTGGTCGCGTATGAAATTGCGCGCCATTTGCGGAGCGTCGGCGCATCCGTTGGGATGTTGGCCATAATCGACCAGCTGGCGCCGGTGCATCTGCGGCGACACGCCTCCGCGGGAACCTCGCCCTCGGGATCAATTTCGCAGCACCATCGATTTCTTGCAGCTAGTTATGTCCCGGTCGCTTCGGACGTCCGTGTTCAGTATTTTCGAGCTCAACACAGCCCTCACGCGTGCCTGTCCGATCTCTCCGGCGGTTGGAGTTATCTTGCGAGCGGTGGCGTGGATTGTTACGAGGCGTCAGGCGAACATGCCACCATTTTCGGCTATTCCTGCGATACGCTAGCAAAAGCAATCCTGGGAATAATGGATGGCGTTCATGATGGAATCTATATAGAGACGCAGGACATCCCAACCGAATGCCGCAGCTTGGTTGCAAAAGCGAGTGGAGCCTTCATTCGAGGCGACGTTGCAGAAGAATCTGCTCGTCTTAGGGATGCAATTCGTATTGACCCTGATCTCCCCTACTGGGTATATGCGCGGCTGACCGAGGCGTTGCTCTCCGCCAAGCATTTAGACGCCGCCATAACAACGTACACCGCGACGCTCCAGCGGGATGCACGGCCGCTCGCGACCCAAAGTCGGTTTATCAAGGAACTTCTCGACAACTGTCTCATAGACTTGGCGCTCTCCGCGCTCGAGGCTGCAAATCGAACACAAGTGGACAGCGTTGCGAGCGCTTATACGAAAGCGAGGATTCTTTTCGCCTTCCGGGAATGGGATGCCCTGCTCAACTGCATCCGAAGCGGAATCGCAATTTTTCCTGAAGGCTTGGAGATGAGGACATGGTTAGTGAGGGTTTTGACCTCTCTGGGGCGAAGGAATGAAGCCTTAATTGAACTAAATAGCGCGCTGGTCAGTCGTTCCGGCGACGAAATTTTATGGCGCCACCTCGGGAACGCCGCCCTCAGACTGAACGATATTTCCTTGGCTATGCTGTGCCTCAAACGATCTGATGAGATCAATCCCGGGGATTCTGTCACCCTGACGACTTTGGCCAAAATCGCCAGGTTCCGGGGTGACGTCCCGGCTTCAACGCATTACGAACAGCGGGCGCGGGACCTGGAAGCGGAACGACAAACTGAGCCGGAAGCGAAGGGAGCGAGACAAGAGCGGTGACGGTTGATGATGAGTTATCGATGGTCGCCGTCCCAATGCTACTATAACGATCGATGGACTTGCCGGCGATCATGACGAGCGGCATCATACAGATACAGGCGTTGCGCCGCACTGTGATCGATAAATGGCGATCTGCGGGAGCAACCCTCCCAGAAAAAAAGCCACCCGGGATAGTGCAGACCTCTTCATTCGGAGAGAATGAGGACACTCAGGAATATGCGCGTTAGCGAGGAACTGCAAATATGTCGCAACATAAGCGCCGGGAAAGAAAGACAAGCAAAACACTCTCGACCGGAATAACCGAACAACTTAATCAGGGCCTGGCCCTTCATCAGCGCGGCAGATTTGGCCAGGCTGAACAAGTCTATCGCGGAATACTTGCGCGCGAGGCCGATCACGTTGGGGCATTACATCTGCTTGGGATTCTCATGGCCCGAACCAACCGCGCCGAGCGCGGCGTTGAGCTAATGGACAAAGCGCTCGCTCTACAGCCGAATTTCGCGGAACTCCATTACAATCGTGGAAATGCCCTCTGGGAATTGAAGCGGTTCGAGGAGGCAATGATGAGCTATGACAGAGCGATCGTGCTGAAACCGAATTACGTCCATCCTTACTGCAGTCGTGGCCTTGTCTTAAAGGAGCTCGGCTTCTTCGAAGAAGCAACCGCGAGCTACGACAGAGCCTTGGCCCTGAATCCGGCTTTCGCGGAGGCCCACAACAATCGCGGCAACGCGCTCAAAATGCAAAAGCGCGTGGAGGAAGCGTTGGAGAGCTTCGACAAGGCGATAGCGCTGAGGCCAAATTTCATCGAGGCTCATCTCAATCGCGGCAATGCACTGCGAGAACTCAATCGTCTGGACGAGGCGATTGCAAGCTATGACAGGGCGATCGCGTTGAGGCCGGATTTCGCCAAGGCCTACAATCATCGCGGGAACGCTCTCAGAGAGCTCAAGCGCCTGGGGGAGGCGTTAGTGTGTCAGGAGAAGGCGATTGCTCTGAAACCAGAGTTCGCCGAGGCTTACAATGATTGCGGGAAGGTTCTTAGGGAACTCGAGCGACTGGGGGAGGCATTAGCGTGCCATGAAAAGGCGATCGCGCTGAAGCCCGAGTTCGCCGACGCTTTTTGCGATCGCGGAATCGCCCTGCAAGAGCTCAAGCGGCTCGACGGCGCGCTCGCAAGCTATGACAAGGCAATTTCGCTGAAACCGGATTTCGCCGAAGCCTACGCTTATCGCGGGCTGATCTTGCAAGAGCTCAAACGCTTCGACGGCGCCTTGGCGAGCTATAACAGGGCGATTGCGCTGAAGCCGGATTTCGCGGAGGCCGACAAGGACCGCTGGAAAGCATTGCAAGAGCTGCAACGTTTCGACGAAGCATTCGCCTCCTGAAAAATTGGAGCAGTGCGATTCAGTGAATTCCGGCCAAGACCCGGATCGCGGGACTTCACCGTATCGTCTCCAATCTGCGCCACTTTTGATATTATTCCGAGAAATCACCCCATCCCAGCCTGAATGGCGTTCTTCACGGACGACGATCGTCGCGAGAATTGAAGGCGCGCTAGGCGAGTTGCACCAACGGGAGCAATTCAATTGCGCGTTGACTGGCTTTGCTTGAGCCTGCGCACGCGTTCAGCGGACTCGGCAATGCGACCTTCGTTCAACGTTCCTTCGTCTATCGCCTCTTGCACCCAACTAGTTACTTTTTGAGGAAGATCCGCATCGAAGCCTGACGCGTTGCGTATCATCAACAAGTCGTTGCCGGCAGCGATTGCGCGAATCACGGTCTCCCGGCGCTCCCGAGCCGGACCGGAAATTCCGAGGGTTTTGGCAAGCAAGCGTCGCCATGGATCTATGATGCCGCCGGTTGCGGCCATGTCAAGGTCATCCGTCATGATCACCCCCGGGAAGCCGAGCTTCTCTCGGAGAAAGCCCCGCACGGCGGCTGATGAAAGCGTGATCGGGATCGGCTTCTTTTCGATTTTCTCGAGGCGCACGTGACTACACATGACGATCCGCGCGCGATTGGTCGCAAAGAGACGGAGATATGGTTCAATGTCTTGTTCTGACCATGTGGCCGTAATGTCAGATAACGAGTGATGAGTGTCGATGCGGGAATGACCTTCGCCCGGAAAATGTTTGAGCGCGCATTGAATGCCTGTTGACGCGAAGCCATCGATGAACGCTTCCGCATATGCCGCTACGGTGGCGGGGTCGCTCGCGAAGGCGCGGTCGTAACGACCGATTTCTGGACAGTCGGGATCATGAAGGTCAACGACCGGAGCGAGGTTCACATTGAAGCCGAGCGACGCCAACTCCGTTGCGGCCTTTTCATAAACCGCCTGAGCTTCACGAACCGAAAGCGTTGCGGCAATTGCCCGAGCGGAGGCTATAGTGGTGAAGCCATGGCGTTCACCCAAGCGCTGAACGAAGCCGCCCTCATGATCGATCGCGATCAAGGGCGTCGATTTCGCGGAAAAGAGTTGAACAAGGCGCGAAACCTCTTCGCGGCTTCCGACGTTTTCCTTCACGAAGACGACCGCGCGAACGCGCTTGGCTTCGATGTGATCGGCAAGTCTCTGGGCTGAAGGAGAGTCGACCGAATTGCCGGCGAACCCCAGCATCAGCATTTCGCCAACATTGGAGGCCAGGTTAGAGGAGCTCTGAGTAGGTTCGTCGGTGGACGCTTTAATCGGTCCAGCGGGCAGAAGCCCTAAGGCGCCACAGATGAGCTGGCGACGGCCGATCATAACAGTCGGCGTGTTAAGGAGGCTGGTCCCCCGTCAGAGTAAACTGCTTTGTCGAGCGCTTCCGTGCCTGTCATGACGATGAATTCCCACTTTCTCCCTCGGTCGCGGCGCATAGGAGGTGACGAATCAAAACCACCCTACTCGAGGTCAGACTGCCAGCCCCATCTTCACTTTTGATCAACCGGACCCTCGCAAGACGAGTCGATGGCGCATCATATATCCCGCGATAAACCAGTTTTCGAGCCTGCTCAGCCCATCTTCGACCCGCGCAAGTCATGCGAGAAAGCTCGAACCGGCCCGCCAGCCGGTCGACGCCTCCGGTGGCGCGAAACGTCGCGCGGATTTCAATCCTGGCGGAAGGCGGATCCGCCGTGTAAGGCAGAGATCGGGCTAAGTTAAGGCAAGACGGCCAAAGAAGTGAAACAGGTCGGCAGGAAGCGGCATTGCCCGGTCCCGGATTTCCGGGCCACAACGCTGGCAACGTGTCCCGGAGAGTTGAAGCACTTATTTGGCTGAATCTCCGAGCACCCGCAGGGCGTTCAGCACCTTGAGTCCTGCGCGGCCATCGCGCTTCATGCCGGCGCGGACTTGGAAGTCGGCGATGGCTTTCCTGGTCTTGGTTCCGATCACGCCGTTGAAATTGCTGACATCGTAGCCGTGTTTGATCAAGAGCGCTTGCAGTTCCCGCCGCTCTGAACGCGAGAGAGCGGCGTCGTCCGTGGGCCAGGGCGTCTGGATGCCGGGCCATCCTCGCAGCCGATCGGAGAGCGTGCAAATCGCCAGGGCGTATGACTCGGCGGCATTGTACGCGTAGACCGCTTCGAAGTTGTGCGTTACAAGGAAAGCAGGACCGTTGCGGTCGGCTGGCAGCAACAGAGCCGCCCGGCCCTCGGAGAGCGGGGTGCCGTCGAGCCTCGTGATCCCGTGTGAGGCCCAGGTTGACATCGGCTGGCGGTTCGTGCGCCCCGAGGGGCCGGCGTACCCCGCTGGCAGCCGCACTTCCAATCCCCACGGAAGGCCAGGCGTCCAGCCAGCTTGGCGCAGGTAGTTCGCTGTGCTGCCGAGCGCGTCGGCCGGGTCGCGAGCGATGTTCTTGCGCCCGTCACCGTCGAGATCGACCGCAGTCGTCAGAAAGGTCGACGGCATGAACTGTGTATGGCCGAAAGCACCGGCCCAGGAGCCCAAGAATTCCTGCGGCTCGATGTCGCCGTTGTCCAAGATCTTCAGCGCAGCCATGAGCTCCCTGCGGAAATACTCGTTGCGGCGCGGTGCCAGGCAGGCGAGGGTGGCGAGCGACTGTACAACTGGGCGATTGCCCAAGTTCTTGCCGAAATCCGACTCGACGCTCCAGATTGCGACGACCGTCGCCGGATCGACGCCGAAATGGCGTTCGGCCGCGTCCAGCGCCCCGGCCCATTTGTTCATGAGAGCGCGGCCCTCTTCGACGCGTTCCTCGTCGACCAGGCTGGCGATGTAGTCCCAGACCGGCGTCGTGAACTCGGGTTGCTTGTCCATGAGGCTCGCGGCGTCGCTCGGCGCAAGCGATCCCAGCGCGCTTGAAATTGTCTGCTCGGAGACACCGTAGCCGGCGGCGGCCTGTCGCAGCTCCGCGAGGCAGGAAGACCAGTCGGCGCGCGCCGGAATCGTATATAGCGCAAGCGCGGCGAGGGCTGCGCAGAGGGGATTCGTGTTCATGGGCGCGTGGTGGTCCGTGAAGGATGACCGTCACCCAAATCAGGAATGTTGGTCGCAAGCAGACCCTGCCCCGGGGGGCGGTTTTTGGCAAGAGGCAATGCTGTTGCGCCGCCGCATTGCGCACCGGACGCGAGGAGGGTGCCGACTGCCGCGCTTCAGGAGCAGCGCCTCGTCGAATTCGCGGTAACTCGCCGTTCCCACGGCCAAGGTCAGGACTGATCTCCGAAGTCACAGCATCAGTCTGTAGGGCACCTCGAAAAATTCGCTCTTCCAACGATTGCGCAAATCAGATTCAAAACTTTCAGGCTCTGGACAGGGGAGTTTGGCGTGGGGCAGCTCGGGTTCTTCGATTTGAGTCGATGTTATGAAAAGTTGGACGCCGAGCGGCTGAAAACAATTCGGGTGGATGCCCAAAAAGCATTCGACGGGCTTCAAAAGGAGCAGGGGCCGGTGGCGCACCTTCTCGTCAATCTCGTTGACCGCGCAATCGAGTCGGCACGGAAAAACAAGAACGTCGTTCCGAAGGAGTGGGAGTGGCGCGAAAGGCTGAAGAAGGAACTTGGTATGGACGTATCCGAGAAGGTGCGTGCGTCTGACCTTTTCAAGGCTGCTCGTGCGAAGGGGATCGTCTCCCGCTTCCTGCCGATGAAGAGTTATTCTCAAGTCGCCAAGGCGCATATCCTCGGGATGAATTACTGCGACGGCAAGAAATCCGCACTCAAGGAATTGAGGAAGATCGCAGACGGCGTCGAGTCGAAGGCGGTGGACAAAGAGGAGGGGCAGGGGATCGCAAGAGTGTATCTCAACGCGATGCCCTGGGCGAATTGATCCAGCCGTACTACACGACCGCCGAGAGGACCATCGGCGATCCGCTGAACCTCACCTGGAGCGAGTTGCCGCGCGGCGATCAGGGTGAGAACCCGGCGTCAATCAGGATGAGAATCGCGGGGGTGTCGGCGCGACGGAGGGAGGGCGTAGCCCGAGCGTAGTTGCGCCGACACCCCCGCGCGCGCCTCGAGAATGGCCTGTCCAACGGTCGCGGGACCGGGCGAAGGTCGGTTTTCCGTTTCGGAGGACCGTTTCCTTGCCCGGCCGCCATGTCACCGACCTTCAGATGAGGCTTTTCATGCAGTTTCGAAAATCCGCCGCCACCGCCGTAGCCGCGGCCAAGGCCGGCTTCAGCCCGGCAACCGCCTACCGGCTGGAAAAGAACCCGCGCCTTCCCTCCCAAAAGAAAGAGCCGCGCGGCCGCCGGCGGCCCGACCCGCTGGAAAGCGTCTGGGACGGCGAGGTCGTTCCCATGCTGAAGGCGGCGCGGCGACAAGCGTCGCGTCCATGATCTGCCCGGACATGGCGATGAAGCCTGACGCGCGCAGCGCTGCGTCGAAGCGCGCGAACAACGGCTCAATCGCGCCGGCCTTGGTCAGTTTTTCACGAAACAGCCAGATCGTGCGCGCATCGGGGACACGGTCGGCGAGCGAGAGCCCGAGGAACCGCATAAACGACATTCGATCGTTGATGAGAAATTCGGCGCGCTCGTCCGAGAGATTGTCCATCGCCGCAACGACGAGGATTTTGAACATCATCACCGGATCGAACGGCGGCCGTCCGCCCTGCCCGCCGTCCGAATAACCGAGAGCCGCGACGAGATCCACGCGGAACATCTCAAAATCCACGGCCGCCGAAAACGCCTCCAGATGATCGCCAAGCCCGCTCAGGCGCTTGAGCCGCTCATCGATATCAAAAAAT
>Ga0182030_10020056_pt1 | contig 12659 bp, 5 predicted proteins | sample 812S3MmetaG_FD_121299 | JGI IMG/M metagenome (GOLD analysis project Ga0182030, IMG submission 121299) | Permafrost microbial communities from Stordalen Mire, Sweden - 812S3M metaG (Illumina Assembly) | ecosystem: Environmental > Terrestrial > Soil > Wetlands > Permafrost | place: Sweden... | reverse complement strand
GAGGCGGTTTCGATTAGGAGGCAAGAAGGAAGCCGCGGGCGTCTGCCGCAGATGCGGTGAGCCTATGGAATTTCAATCGCAGCCTGCTGATACTTAAAGAGTTATCACTTTACTCGACAAAGCTGATGAAGCGATCTTATCCGGCCCATAGCCCAGTATATCGCACGATGCAGCGTCCGCGGCGCCTGCGGCTTCGTTCTTGCCAGTCAACCTGGAAGCATGGACTCATGTGCCGCGAACATGGCTCAAACCGCGTTTCCAACCCGACTGCTTCCAGCGATTCCGAGTTCCGGTTTGGACGGTCGGCAATTCGGAGGTAACCCCGCCTTGCGGCTACGATGCGGAGATAGCCGTCAGGGACGCAGTGGTAAAGACCATCTAGCCGGTGGAAAGGAAGTTTTTTCTGATGGCTCCTTCCAAAATGAAAGGGTAAGGCGTCCAAGCAATGTAGCTCAAAGAGTTATCGCGGCAATGTTTGATCCGGTCTTAGAGGCATCTGCCTGAGACAGTTCGGCGGAGGACTGCGCCAGTGCTTTGTGGTGTGCGATCGAAATGGATCCCGATTCTTGCGGCGATGGCCTGCACCTACGGCATTGCGAGCATCCGCTGCGTAGCACAGACGACTCCTGCGATGTTCACCGTGAGTGGGGTGGTGAAGAACAGCCTCACAGGGCAGCCGATTCCACGAGCGCTGGTGAACGCACAGACGGATGCGGTCCTGACGGATAGCGAAGGGCGGTTTGAACTGCGCCTGCAGGAGGGCGGCGCGTGGTTGCAAGTGCGCCGTCCGGGTTATTCAAATATGGATCGTCGTGGGGGACACATGGTGCGTGTTGGCGCAAAGATGGCGGCGCTGACCCTCTATCTGATTCCCTCTGCCGGCATTACCGGGCGGCTGACAGGAACCAATGGTGGCGATGCCGCGAACATTGCGTTTACGGCCTACTTCAGACGCACAGTGAACGGTCACGATCGATGGCTTCCGGCTGGAGCGGCGACGACCAACGGTGACGGCATTTTCAAAATGTATGACATGGCTGCGCCAGCGACCTACGTGCTGTGCAGCCGCGCAACCCCTGAGCACCTCGGCATGCAGGTGCAGCACAGCACAATCGCTGGTTATCCCCCGGTGTGTTATCCCGCGAATCCGGGCGATGGCGATGCAAACCTGCTGAACCTTGCGGTGGGACAACAAGCGGATGTGGATATCCCGCTTGCACGTCAGACCTTCTACGAAGTGGGCTTGGTGGAGCAGAGCGCTTCGCGTGGACAGGGCATGGCGGTCGAGATACATGACCAGAATGGGCTGCCGGTGGCGTATTCGACGCGGTGGGATGAGCAGCGGCGAACAGTCGTTGCGGAATTGCCCAACGGCCTCTATTACGCGGATGCTCGTACCTGGGGAGACACACCAGCTTATGGGCGTGCGGACTTCAAGGTGTCCAACGCTCCGTTGGAGGGCTTGAACCTGACGATGATGCCGCTGGCGCCATTGGCCGTCGAGGTTCGTGAGGAATTTACGGGGAGCCATGTCCCTGCCGATGCGGTAAAAGATGGCATCGTGACAGATGCAAGCAGCGGTTTGAATCTCTTTCTGAACCCTGTTAACGCGATGATGGACGGCGGCGGAGGGCAGCCCCTGGAGCATCCGCAAGGTGCGGACCACAACCACTTTGTGATGAAAAATGTTGTGCCGGGCCGTTACTGGGTGCAGGCCTCATACTTTCTTGGCGGCTATATTAGTTCGATCACCAGCGGAGGAGTGGACCTTATGCGCGAGCCGCTCGTGGTGGGGCATGGAACCAGCACAGAACCTATTGTGGTTACCCTCCGAAACGACGGTGGAGAGATTGACTGCACGGTCAGTTCGCTTCCGAACGACGCCGAGGACCCGGGTCTGGTTCCCACGGAAGAATCTCAGACAGCCGTCGTTTACGCGATCCCTGCGATCGCTGGAACTTCTGCATTGCCGCGGGCTGTCGCCTCTCCTCGTACCACGGCGCGGATTATGAATCTTGCACCCGGGACTTATCGCGTGGTAGCGCTCGATACGAGTCGCAACCTGGATGACGCGGATTCCAAGGAACTGGCGACGCTGGCAGAGCAGGGAAAGTCCGTAACAGTGGTGGCCGGCGGAACCGTGAATGTGCAGGTTGAACCAATGAAACCGGCTGGCGAGGGGCTTAATCCATGACGAGAATTCCGTGGAGCATCGGTCTCGAACTAGGAATCCTCATGCTGTGGTGGGGTTCCAGCGCGGCGCAGGCGCCTGTGGCCGCGACAGGCAGAGAAATATCCGGAGTGGTGGTGAGCGCGAAGAGTGGAGTGCCGCTTGCAGAGGCCCTTGTGATGCTGCAAAGGAGCAGTGACCGGAAATCAGTGAATGATACTGTGACGGATGCGGAAGGCCGCTTTGTGTTTGAGAATCTCGGCGACGGGAAATTCGATCTGATTGCATCGCGCAGTGGTTATGTCAGGGCGTCCTATCAGCAGCATGACGGCGACGTGTGGACCTCAATCGTGACCGGGGATGGACTCATTTCAACTGGGCTCCGCTTTGAACTTTCGCCTCAATCGACGATCTACGGAACCGTTGCGGACGAGTCGGGAGACCCGGTGCCAATGGCCCGGCTGTCGCTCTACAGCAGGGATAAATCTCAGGGTACGGGGAAGATGGTGCGCGCCGCGGTGACCGTGGCCGATGCTATGGGGAACTTCGAGTTTTCGCAGATAGCTCCAGGCAGTTACTTCGCATGCGCCTTCGGCACTCCGTGGTATGCGACGCGAGGCACAACTCCGAGGGACAGGCAGCGAGACCCTGCGAGCGAGAGCCGGTTGGCCGCTCTGGACGTAGCCTACGCGCCGACCTGTTATCCCGATGTGACGGACCCAAATGCGGCGGAGGCAATTTCTTTAGCAGCGGGAGACCGCGTAGCTTTGAATGTCATCATGCACGCGGTGCCAACTGTGCATGTGCGGCTCCAATCGCCTGATTGGGATAGCAAGCATCCACCTCAAATCCCACAGCTATCAATGGAGGTCTTCGGAATTCAGGAGCAGACAACCCAGAATGCGATGTTCTACTATGCACCGGAAAGTGGCGATGGAGCAACAAGCGGTCTGGCCGCGGTGGAGATCGCTGGAGTACCCCAGGGACAATACGAAATGGAGTTGCCTGGACAAAGCGGATTGAGCGTCAAGCACATGAGCATCGATGCGGCGGACGGCGCAAGTATCGACCTGGCGGCAGCGACGCCGATCGCAGCGCTCACCGGCAAGGTGACGATGGAAAATGGAGGCAGTTTACCCGCCGCATCCTTTTTGTGGCTCAAACCTCGGCAGGGAAGCGCAGACGCCATTGCGCCAGTCGGGGCGGATGGAACCTTCACTTTGCAGTCAGTGCGGCCGGGGGAGTATGACGTTTTGGTGAGCGCCGGTCATTGGTTGGCGATCACCAGCTTGAATGCGAAAGGCGGAGCACTCCGTGGTCATGTGTTGAAGGTTGGCAGCGATCCGATCGAGTTGATGGCGACGGTAACCGACGCAAATGCGACGGTGAACGGTGTTGTGAAGCGCGAAGGTGTCCCGAAGGGTGGGGTGTTCGTGGTGCTCGCTCCCGACGATCCGAAGTCGGAGCGCGGTAAGTGGCAGCCGAACCAGAGCGACTCCGATGGAAGCTTCAACTTTTTCCACGTCGCGCCGGGTGAGTACACAGTGGCGGCCATCGAGGACGGATGGACGCTCGACTGGTCGCGGCCGGAAGTCATCGCGCCGTATCTTGCGCATGGTGTGAAGGTAATCGTGGCCAAGGGCGCGCGAGAGGTCAACCTGAACGAAGCTGTAGAGGCACAGCCACTGAAATTGCCTCCTGCGAACAAGGTGCCTGACTCTGCCCTCGCTGTGACACCGTAAAGCATCGGCGTTAGCTGGTGCTCGGCGCGAATTCCAAAGGCAGATTTTCCATGCCGGGCGCAGAATAGGAGCCCGTACCCTGCGTTCACCGGCGAACTCCCTGAGCATGGCTGCGATCGTCGCCCGATCTATTGCGAGCCAGATCCGATGCGAACATTCATCGTCATTGTTCAAAGTGCAGAATTACCGGTTGAGGATTCGACGAATCTATTTCGACTCCCAATACCTCCGATGCACTTGTTACCCACAGCGCAAAGGTTGCGCCGCTTGGTGAGGTCAGGAGTAACGTTCCTCTGCCGTCGTTCAAGGAACTCGACACACTATAGCTGCCTTTGAGGGACTGGTCGGGAGACAGTGCGGAACTGCTGCTGATGTCCTCCGTACCGGCCAAGGCACTTTGTCCGTCGAAGCTGCCGACGCCGGAGTAGAGTGTCTCCTCATAATCCAGTGGATCGCCCGAGCCTAGCAGATACGTGCCCAGGATGTCTGTGTTTGCGAACGGCGGCTTATCTGATTGTGGATTCAACTCGCCCATGCCTACATCGGAAGAAGAAGCATCCATCAGATAGGCGTGGTTTGGCGCGATAGCGTACATGAGCCATACCTTCGTCTGGCCATTCGAGCCGTCGAGGTTCAACCCGCCGCTCCCGTTTATTTCGATGTCGTACGCCCCGGTAAGAACGTTCCCGGTGGTTACAGTGCCACCGGTGTTCTGATCGAATTCGACGAGGGGTTGCGAAATACCATCGAACACAATTCGTCCCACGGTGACTTGCGCAATGTTGCCTGTTTCTCCGCCAAGGCTGAATGTCGTCGGCCCGCTGAACGATGACGTCACATAGGGTGCCCCTGATTGCAGTTCCGCCGGCCCGCTAAAGATTGGGTTGCCGGTACTCAGAGGGTCCATGGAGACGAACAGCAGCTTGCTGGCGGATACCGCGTAGAAGGCGAAGTCGAACGTGCCTCCTTCGAAACCCGGGATACTCAGCCGCGCAGTACCGCGTCCCGTGCCGGCGATGCTATAGGTGCCTCCGATTGAACCGAAGGTCGGCAGGAGTGTACCGCCATCGTTGACATCCATGGAGCCGCCCACAATGTCCCCCGTGCCATTGAAGTCAAAAATGCTCAGGGCCCCAATGCGATCCGGCGCGCTGTCTTGGCCCACCAGTCTAAGGACGTAAGGACCCTTGAGCGCGGCCAGAGTGAACGCAGTTGTATCCTGTTGTTCGATGACGCCCGAACCGCTCACTCCTGAATCGTCGAACTCGATGAATCTGCCGTTGGTGCTCGTCGAATTGAGTGCGAATCTGAAGGTCTGGCCTCCAGTTGAGCTGGAGAACGTAAGCGTACCGCGATTGTCTTCGTTCACCTGGTAAGTTCCGATGAACGGGACATTCGTTGCGGGACCCGACGTGCTGTTCACATCTTCCGTGCCGTCAGTGACATTTCCATTCCCATCGGCGGTGAATGATCCGGCAGCCTGGTATACACCGTCGCTGTTGAATCCTGTGAACAAGAAGGCGTAATGCCCTTTCAGTTTGGAGTTTTGCGTGGCGACAATGTTCACGGTCGCGGAAGCTGACTGCGAGGTGTCGATTTGTGCGGTAGCCTTGACGACGATGGTAGCCGGCGAAGGTATAGCGAGTGGAGCGGTGTACAAACCGCTGGAGGTGATACTGCCACAGGCGGATCCCGAGCAGCCTGGTCCGCTGATACTCCAGTCGACCGAATTGTTGTTGCTGCCGTCAACCGTTGCATGGAACTGCTGCTGACTGTCCACAGGCACAACAACGCTGGTGGGAGAAATGGTCACGGCCACTGTAGGAATAATGGTCACGATGGCCGATCCCGATTTTGTGCCGTCGGCATTCGAAGTTGCTGTCACCTTCACCTGCGCCGGGTTTGGAATCGTGCCTGGCGCGGCGTACAGGCCAACTGAACTGATCGTGCCGCAGGCGCTCCCGGTGCAACCGGTCCCCGCCAAACTCCAGGTCACGCCTGTATTTGTGGTGCCGGTTACGGACGCGGTGAACTGCTGATGGCCGCTTATCACCACCTGCACCGTCGCCGGTGAAACGGACACGCTGACGGGGGGAAGAATCGTCACAATGGCGCTGCTTGATTTGCTGGTATCGACAACGGAGGTCGCTGTTACAGTCACCTCGGCGGGACTCGGAACTCTGCCTGGGGCACTATAGAAACCAGTCGAAGTGATCGAGCCGCAGGCCAGGCCGGTGCAACCAGCGCCCGTGACGCTCCAGGTGACGTTGACATTTGTTGTGCCAGTAACGGTTGCGCTGAATTGCTGATCGTGGCCGGTTACAAGCTTCGCGGAAGTGGGCGAGATTTTGACCACGACTGGCGGGATAATCGTCACCGTGGCCGTGCGGTAGCTAATGGAATCGGCCGCGGAAGCCGCCTTGATTGTGACTTGCGCAGGGACCGGGACGGTCGCGGGCGCGGTATAGAGGCCCGCGGAAGACACGACTCCGCAGGATGCTCCGCTGCAGCCGCTGCCTGACACGGTCCAGATAATGCCGGTATTCGTTGTGCCGCTTACACTGGCGGTGAATTGCTGTTTCCCGTCCACAGTTACCGTCGCGGTCGTTGGCGAGAGTTTAACGATAATCGGCGGAATGACCGTAACTGTGGCGCTGTTCGACTTGGTGTCATCCGCTGCGGACGTCGCCGTGACAAGAACCTTTGCCGGATTGGGAACGGCGGCAGGCGCGAAGTACAGGCCGCTGGGAGATATGGTGCCGCAGCTTGTTCCACTGCAGCCGCTGCCGGAAACAGCCCAGGAGACGTTGGTGTTTGAAGTGCCGCTCACGGTTGCCGTGAATTGCTGACTGTCTCCGACGACCACCTGGACAGCAGCCGGCGCAACGCTGACGGATATTGCTTGGATGATGCTCACCGTAGCGCTGGCGGCCTTGGTTTTGTCGGCAACCGAGGTAGCGGTTACCTTGACCCCGTTTGGAGTCGGGACGGTGCTTGGCGCAGTGTAAAGCCCACTCGCTGAGATCGTCCCGCAAGCCGCTCCGCTGCAGCCGCTGCCGGTGAGGCTCCACGATACGGCGGTGTTTGTTAGCCCGGTCACGGTTGCCGTGAACTGCTGATGGGCTCCGGTAAGAACCTGCGCTGTTGCCGGGGCAACCTTTATAGAAATCGGCAGGCCAATTGTCACTGAAGCTGCGCTGGTCTTTGCGGTATCCGCCACCGATGTCGCAGTCACGGAAACCTGAGGCGGGGTTGGTACAGCGGATGGCGCAGTGTAAAGTCCACTCGTTGAGATCGTCCCGCAGGCCGCTTCACTGCAGCCGCTGCCCGTGACGCTCCACGTCACGGCGGTGTTCGTTGTGCCGGTCACGGTCGCCGTGAACTGCTGCTGGGCTCCGGTGAGAACCTGCGCTGTCGCCGGGGCAACCGTTATAGAAATCGGCAGGGCAATCGTTACTGTAGCTGTGCTGGACTTTGTGGTGTCTGCCACCGATGTCGCAGTCACGGAAACCTGAGGCGGGGTTGGTACAGCGGATGGCGCAGCGTAAAGCCCACTCGCTGAGATCGTCCCGCAGGCCGCTCCACTGCAGCCGTTGCCCGTGACGCTCCACGATACGGCGGTGTTCGTTGTGCCGGTCACGGTTGCCGTGAACTGCTGCTTGGCTCCGGTATTCAGCTCAACCGAAACTGGAGAAATGCTCACCGCGACGGGCGGAGTAATCGTAATCACCGCCGAGCCGGACTTGGAAGGATCGGCTACCGAAACTGCCGTTATGGTGACCTGCGGCGGAGTTGGCAGGGTGGAAGGCGCAGTATATGTACCGTCTGTGGTCAGGGTGCCGCATGCAGATTGACTGCAACTGGCGCCAGTCAATTCCCAGGTGACCCCGGTGATGGTTGTGCCGCTCACAAATGCTGTGAAGAACTGTTGCTGGCCTAAAACGACGGATGTCTTCGCGGGTGACACAGACACGGTAATATCCGAAGTTGAGCCCAATATTACGGCGGCGCTGGCGGAAGCGGTGAGATCGGCGAGCGATGTTGCCGTCACGGTGACGACTGTCGATGCCGGAGCGTTTGAAGGCGCGAGATACAATCCGCCGTTGGTGATCTGGCCACACCCAAGACCGCTGCAGGTGGTACCCGCCAGGCTCCAGATAACTACGTCATTGGAGGTTCCGTTGACAACTGCGGTGAATTGCGTTTGGCCGCCGGGCTGCACATGCACACTGGTGGGACTAAGAGAAACGGATACCGTTGCCAAGGTGACCGCAGGGCACACAACTATAGCAAGCACGATCGATGCGAACTTCAAAACTCGATTCATTTCTTTTCCGCCTTAAACGACTGTTCCAATCGCGCCGAATCCGGTTTCTATGACTTCTGCAAGACGGTCATCCTGTGTTGTGGAACAACTCGTTGAGAGCACCCGCATTGCAAAAATAGGAAAGAGATTGACTCCTGGCCATGCACCATATCCTCAGGACGCTCTATCCCTCGTTGCTTTAAACCCTGGGAGTACAATTCCACCATGAGCTTGGTAGAGGCACAATCCTGCGATTGGCCTAGTCCCGCTGCACGACTCCCGCAGGAGAGCGTGCAAGTTGTGGGCTGGATTAAACTTTGGGGAACCCACCATGCCGGAAGCGGTCTCCCCGTACCCTCCGCGAATCACTCCGGTGTTCCCATCGTTCCGCACCTACGGTGAGCCAGAGGGAAGCCCGGCGGATGAAGTGGGTGTGATGGACGATGTGGTTTTGGAGCAGCATGGAATCGCGATCACACCGGACCGTTCTCCAACTCTGGAAGTGGAACACGAGCCGACGGCAGGAAAGGGCTGGCGCGAGTCGCTCGCAACGGCATTTGCGAATTTGAGTCTTCGGCATTTGGGTTCAAAGGCTCCCCTCCGTCTTTTGAAGACATAGTGTTACGCCTCTTTCAGAGAAGGGGACGCATCGTGGTTCTGCGCGTCACCTATGCGTCCGTAAGCCTAACTTGGATTCATCGCCAGACTCATCCGTGCGCTTGAGTTTGGCGGCGTACGGATCGCCGTCACGAGAGTAGACTCTCGGCCGTACCTTATTTCTCACCCCTGATTGCGACGGGAGCCAAATTCGGGAGTTAGTCCAATTAGGTACTTGAAATATGCGTTCCTATTGCGTACCTATAAGGAATAGTGCTGTTGGCATAGGTTTGATTGCTGTGTCCGTTTGGACTAGCAACTGCGGAGGATATCGAATGGCTCGCACATGCAAGAAGCTTGCAGTGGTCTTGGCAATCGCCGGCACAATTTCTGTCGCCGCGGGCATCGCCTCGGCTCAGACCGACGTATACAAAGTCAACTACTTTTCCAACAATCTATCTGGCGCGCCCGACGCGACCCTTCGAATCGACAATCCCGGCCTGACATACGGAAATCTATGCGCGATGGTGTACGTGTTTGCCAGTGATCAGCAACTGGCCGAGTGCTGCGGGTGCATTGAGACGCCAGACGGTTTGGAAACATTCTCCGTCCAAAAGAATCTGACGTCGAATCCGCTCACCGGGAAAGTTCCGATCGATGGTGTGGTCAAGATCGTATCCGCCAAACCCGTAGGCTCAGTGTGCGATCCGACCGCCAGCTTCACACCAGTGCCTAATCTTCGTGCATGGGTCACTCACATCGAGGACCCTGTGGGCATTGCCTATCCGATAACAGAAACTGAATCGTCAAACTCAGCTTTGGGCGCGAGCGAGCTTGCCGGTCTTCAGACGCAATGCGCTTTCGTGAAGACATTGGGCAGTGGGAACGGTATTTGCACCTGTGGTACCGAAGCACTTGTTCCACCGCCCCTTTGCAGTTCAGAGGTGTCCGCTAGTGTTACCCCCGACCCTCTGACACTGGATGCGGGTCAGATGCAGCAACTCGGTGCCACCGCAACATTCAGCGATGGTTCAACGCCGATCGTTGCTTGGAGTTCCTCCAACACAAGCATAGCGACTGTTTCATCGTCCGGTCTGGTGACAGCGGTGGCCACGGGTTCGGCAACAATCTACGCAACGATTTCGTCGTCAACGTCATGCGCTTCCACCAAAGTGCCGGATCCAATTACCGTGAGCGCAATAACACCACCACATACCGCGTCTTGTTCGACGGCAGGCTCGCTGGGCACACTGCTTCAGGGGAACAGCGTGACGGCTTACGTCCCGAACGGAAGCTGGACTAGTTTGAATACAGGCGTTTTGGTGGTGCCCATTGAGCCCACTCCGCTGGCGAGTCCTTCTTCGATAGCGACTCCTGGTGCGGTAAATTCCTGCGCGGCGAATTCGAACACGGGTGAAGCCGTATGCACAGCAAACAACACGGATGTTTATCTCATTTCCGGTTCGATACTGAATAAGACCTTGACCAGTGGCGCTACCGGCCTCTCGACTTTCTCGGGCGGGCAGTGCGAAAACTGTGGCGTGACTATCAATCCGGCGACAAACACCGCCTTGATATCGATTGGAGTCAGTAGTACGCCCTCCCAAAGCGGATTACAGTTCCTGAACCTCGCTACGAACACCTTCTCCGCCCCGGTACCCGCCGTTAATGAGCTTACAGAAGACGTCGTGTGGGATCCCGGCCGGAACCTCATCCTGTCGCCCGACGAGCAAGGTACTTACGATTTGTTCGACACCTCCAAAACACCTCCGGTGGAATACGCCAATGTTGTGAGTGGGGCGCCAAACTTCGATTCCGCCGGCGAGGACTGCGAGACCGGTATCGCCCTGGCTTCGGATGAATACACGAGCAATCTCTTCATCACGGACCTTACACAGGCAAAATTCAAGGCGGGATCGCCAACCGGGACGTGGACCGCGCCGTCCGCGCTCGTAGACATAACGGATTTTGCCCCTTACGCAGGGTCTGAATCCGGCACTACCGGCATAGCGGTTGCACAGGGCACGCATCTCGGAATTGTGACTGGGGAATTCCCGGATCCACCCGATACCGGCAATGCGATTATCGTTATCCAACTCCCATCCACGTCGGGCACAGGCACCCCCGCATTTGTGGACTGGGCGGTGGTAGTTCTACCCAACGACCCAATAGGGAGCGTCTTTTCAATGGGTTGCGATCCGCACACAGTCACCGCTTATGTGAGCCCAAATTCGGGAAAAGCAATCGGCGTGGTAACGGATTACAGCTACACTTCGTGTAAATCGAGCGGTAGTCCTCAATATCTGGGCCTGATCGACTTGGCAGGCGTGCTCAAGGCGCCGCGTACGCCAGGCACGCACACGGTCAGTCCCAGTTACAACCTGACCGGCAGTGGAGTTGTTAAATTCGTTCCGGCTCAATGAAGTCGTCTTCAGCGATGTCTCGTTGCGGTTTTAAGAAGAGTCTTGAGCTGAAAGCAAGAGGCCAACCACTGACCACTGATCACTGATCAGTGGTCAGTGATCACTACCTGCTACTGCGTGATGGTCACCGAAGCTGTCCAAAAAACTTTGTGGATTGAAGGGTGCGGGATTCATCCTGTACGAAACTAGCGAGTTCAGGCCTCGGCTTTAGCCGCCGAGGGAATGCAAACTCTTGAAACCCTTCCCTCAGGGGCTAAAGCCCAACCACTTGTTGGCTGAGATGTACGGGCTGAACAGGTTGCGGAAAAAGTACGATTTGGCTAGGTTTTGAAAGGGCACGACTTCAGTCGTGCCAATTACTCCAATAGAATCATGCGGGCATTACAGGCTGCGGAAAAACTCATCCGGGCGGTAGGCCGGGGATTCATCCCCGGCACAAAGCCAGCAGAATCAACGTCGGCTTTAGCCGCTAAGGTATGTTTTCTGCGGGTTTCACCTCAAATTCCGAGTCTTTCCGCAACCTGTTTAGCCCCCGAGGGATGTATTTGGCCGTTTCCAGCCCAAGTCCCGAGTTTTTCCGCAGCCTGTGAAGCCCGTACCCTTCACCTTAGGCCAGGTTATTAAACAGGTTCTTGGATTTCAGCAAGGGGAAGTTACCTCGGTGCCGGAATGCCATCAGGCGCCTCATACTCCAGCATTCGAGATTAGTGACGCCCTCAGGCTCCTTCGGCACTCAATGGCAGGGCGATCGCATGAAGAAACCTGCTGACAAAATTAATCTCCGATATATTCCCGAAGTTTGCAGTTCAATTCGCGGAAACGCGCACAATGAATTTATGGCCTCGAAAGCGTCTAAATTCTCTCAAATCCCAATCCCTCAGCTCAACCGTCGAGGATTTACCCCACCCCTCTCCCACTTTCGCCCCATGCACATGAAAACAATGAGGTTACATCGATAACGACCAGAAGCACCTGCGAAAACAAACAACTTAAGTCTTGGAGCCTGTCGGAGATTCGGCATTTTCCGCCAGGAATGGATGTTGATACCAGAGAAGCTGTACGGGAGGGAGCGTGAGATCGATACTCTGATTGCGGCTTTCGACCGGGTGGTGGCGCAGGGCAACGCCGAACTCGTACGGGTCTCCGGTTATTCCGGTGTCGGCAAATCTTCAGTTGTGAACGAACTGCACAGGGTGCTGGTTCCGCCGCGCGGGCTAATCGCCGCAGGCAAGTTCGACCAGTACAAGCGCGACGTACCGTACGCAACGCTGGCACAGGCATTCCAGATGCTCGTGCATCGGATCTTGGTAAAAAGCGAAGTCGAGGTGGATCACTGGCGGCGAGCCCTTCTGGAAGCGCTGGGGCCGAATGGCCAACTGATCGTCGACCTGATCGAAGAAGGAGATCCCCCGGCTTTGCCG
>Ga0182030_10020053_pt1 | contig 12660 bp, 12 predicted proteins | sample 812S3MmetaG_FD_121299 | JGI IMG/M metagenome (GOLD analysis project Ga0182030, IMG submission 121299) | Permafrost microbial communities from Stordalen Mire, Sweden - 812S3M metaG (Illumina Assembly) | ecosystem: Environmental > Terrestrial > Soil > Wetlands > Permafrost | place: Sweden... | reverse complement strand
GTATTTGATGAAAAGATAGAAAACAATCAAATTGATAGACAGTAAGGCAATGCCATCAGCGAAGCATGAGCATGAGTATGAGCATGTACGGTAGACGAGAAGGAGGTGTTGGGAAGGGATGGATCGGCTGTGTTTTTTTTTTTCTTTCGTTTCCCTGGCTTTTAGGCGGTCTTTTGGGTTAGACGGAAGGGGATTTTTTTTTTTGGTGGGCGTTCTACCTACTAGGTACCTACCTTAGGTACCTTAGGGGGGGAAAGTAAGCGGCGTTGGCGGCGCACGGCCTAAAATAGACAGATTTGCCATTTGAATCAGGGGTTACCTACCTTATTATGCACTGCAACGAGCTTTTAAAATGCCCACTGGAAAGGCGACGACTACGACTACGACTACGACTACGACTACGACTACGACTAGGTATGACTACGAACGACTACGGCCACGACTAGGTCCAGGTCCATTTCCATTTCCATTTCCATTTCCATTTCCATTTCCATTTCCATAACAATGGGAATGGGAATGGATTGCCACTGACTGGTTCAAGAACACGAGGTATATCGGCACCCGCCAGCGCTGAGCCACAGAAAGGATTCCCTTGTTGGGCAGGGGAAAGGAGTTCAACCATGGAACACGAGCTGTCGAAGCCCAATCAATCGATACTCGATCTCAATGTTTCTCCACCAAAACGTCAAATAACTTTACTCCCCCTTGCGGAGGATCCAGCTGGCATTTCCCTGGCTTGCTCTAAAGCAGCGATCTGGTTTATGACGCCGTCGAGCCCCCAGAACAGCTCTTATTATTCGGATGCATCGTGAATCCCCCCCCCCCAAAGCGCCACTCTGCTCAAGCCCCGGCCCTAGGGTTTCTTTACACGATTGTCACTTGCTCCAAGAAGATTCAGGGGACCGCGTTCTCTGTCTATATTTCCTCAATTGCGAGCACTATGCATTGTGGGTAATTCTCCAACCCTGATACAGCACCATAGCCCACATGCCGAGAATGAAAAGAGGCCATCTTGGTGCATCGGATAATCGATCTGGACGCTGGCAGTGCTGGTGCTGGTGCTGGCGCTGGTGCAAAGTTATCCTGCGGTTTGTCTCTGCTTCCAAAAATAGCTTTTCAATGGGACGCTGCTTTGGACCTTTGCGCCCTCACCAACACGTGAAATCGATCAAAGGTGGCGGATCCAATCTCTTCATGACCAACCAAGTTCGTAAAAGCGGCATGCTAAGATCGCTCGTATTGGCGTTCGCTCGCAATCCAGGGGTAATGCCAAAACGCTTTTGGTCCTCCTCGCCCCCCGTAATACTTGTCGAGTCAGCAGTAGTCGTTGGTCTTGAATTCCATGAGCAGACATTCCACACAGTACCTCTCGTACTAGTACAGATCTTTCCTCCGTCAATTCTCTCTCTACGACGTATTGCTTTGCATCTGATCAGCCTCATTCGTTCTGCTGGTCATTTTTTCTTTGTCTCTCATACGCTATTCTTCACTCTCGTTTCACGACTATCCTGCTCCTGCACGCCTGTTGCTCAGCGACCGATCCTCCCAACGCGGTACGCCTCACTCCCCCAACCTAGAATTATCACTTCAACTCAAATGCCAACGCCTTCCAAGCAGAATCTTCGACCTTGATTCCACGTAAACTACCCAACGCGTTTTAAGGAAGTAGACGACTTCGCTTTCTTGTTTTTGGTGGACCTCAAATTCCATCAACAAAGGCTTGCAAGCCGGTGGGAGGGATCCTCTCGGTCCTGCCACAATGGCATCCAATAATCGAATGTCGATGTATTCAACCACTTCCTCAGCACAAGGAGCTGCTCGAAATGTCAATTCTGCTGCCCAACAGTCAACCCAAGTCTCGACTACTACCCTTTTGAACGCAATCCATACCATTTACACATCCGCCCAGCCTTATAAATTAGATGCCAGCGCCAGTTTAGTTGTGAACACATGGCTGACGGCTTCTCAGCCTGACCATGAAGGTAGAATTGGAGGTACTGTGGATGTTGCACTGGCTGCTCGAGCCTGGGAACATGCGAGACGCCGGGCAGAGGATGGTTGCATAGTTTTAGGGTATGAGAATCCTCGTTCAACTCGTCAGTACCTATGCTAACTTGATCCCTTAGATCTTTGCATGAATCTACGCCTTCCCTTCTGGCACCATTCCTTGGGACACTTCCCCTCTCTATTCCCGAATCACTATATACTGCACTAAATGCTCTTCGACCTTTCATTCATTCCGTTTCACCCCAGAATCACTCCGCCCCTCGCCAGTCTGCTCTAGGAGTTACACTTACTCTGACACTTGCTGGAAACCTGACAGCCGCATCACTGGCGCTTTCGGAAGGTGGCATTGATACATCAAAGGGGTTACTTAACATCCCAGCGGAGGCGGGTTACAGAGCATTCGATGTTTTCTATTACCTCCTGACTTCCGCTTCAACTCCTGCGGAACGAGAATTTTTAGGGCTGAAACATGCATCTACTTATGCCCTTTTGGCGAAATCTGGCACCTACGATCCACCCTCGTACCTTCCTACTGCGGATGATGCTGCTGCAGCAGATGATTTTCGCGCGTCTCTAAAATCAATCGGGATTAAGGGAGCCGCCCATCGAAATTTAATATCTATACTCGCAGGGCTACTGAAGCTTGGCGATACTCTGAGCTTTCACTTGGACGAGGAAGCCCTCGAGGATGTCTGTGAGGATGTGGGCGGATTATTGGGACTCGAGCCTGAGGTCCTGATTAATCAGTGCACTACTTCCGAGCGCGAAACTCTCATCGGTGGTCTTTACGAAGCGTTGGTGGATTGGGTTATCCTAAAGGCTAACGAGGCAATTGCTAATGAGATGATCCGAATCCGGGACGGAGATTCTTCAAGCGAAGGTGGGGCTGGTGCAAGGACTCCTAATACCGAAGAAGATAATGGGGATACTGTCTGCATTACTGTGTTGGAGATTCCAGATCCCACACTCGGCAAAGCTGCAGCCATGCGCGGTGTCTTTGACGACACTCAAGGCATCAATTCCGAGATGAAAGAAGACGGTGTAGACGTTGTGACTGCTGGATCTTCGGTGCTTCGTGAAATGCAGAATGCTGTAGCTGAAGTGGCCCCCGACCTCGGCATTATGACGGGGCCTGCCGGGCGAGAACGCGAGCACGAGCGGGAGCGACGGGAAGCGGTCCTCGAGAAGGTCGGCAGAGAAGGTGAAGATGATGGATTTTTAAAGAAGATTCTCTTCCCTGTTGAGGGACAGGGGGTAAATCTTGGTCGAGAGGGGCGTATAGATCTACCGGCAGTGCTGGGAAGCAGCCGTGTATGGTATCATCTAGCGCTTCATCCTACTGACGAGTCGCCTGCTAGTCTGGCAGCTCTTCCATCGACCACATCTGCCTGGTCCGCTGGTACGGTTTCCCGGCAACTGCGTGCTTGGCGACTACCTGAGTGGGCGAATCGGAGAAGTAAGAACCTCGATTTCACTGCCGATTTTGACCTGGAGGAATTTTGTTCCCGATATTCCCCCTTGGGTTGCAAGGATGGCAAAGATGGCATCGAGAGTTGGATCATGGAACGCGGGTGGAGTAATGGTGAGGTGGTTGTTGGCACTGAGCGGATATGGATGCGCGAAAGCGCATGGTGGGAAGCAGAGGGAATGCTCGATTTGAAGCCAAACGATAACTTTTCCGGCTTGGGTGGCGTGCTTGGAGCCGATGGATTAGAGACGGGCTATTCAGCAGCAGGTCCCAACGGAAGCGGTTTCTTTCCTCCCATGAACGAGTTGACACCTCATGGCAGTAGAGATCAACTGATTCAAAATAATCGAACCACCATGGCGCCGAGTGCGATGGGAGCTCGTTCTATTGCTCCTTCTAGGAACATTAGTGGGGGTGATTACGGTCTTGGATTCAAGGGCGATGACACGAAAGGCCAAGTGTATTACACCAATGAGATGGGCGAGTTCGTGAACCATATGGATCCGGAAATGGCCGAACCCAAATCCATCACCACTCAGCCGATTGCCACCAGTCGTCGTGTCTGGGTCGCCATTGTATGGATGCTCACCTTTTGGATTCCCTCATTTGTCCTCCGCTATGTCGGGCGCATGAAGCGTCCTGATATCCGCATGGCTTGGAGAGAAAAGCTTGTTTTGGTTTTTATGATATTCTTGATGAACGGTATCATTATTTTCTGGATCATCGAGTTTGGCAGACTCCTATGTCCAAATTACGACAAGGCATGGGATCAGACCCAAGTCAGCACTCACCAAGGCGACAACGATTTTTGGGTCAGTATCCACGGAAAAGTTTATGACATATCAAAGTTCTGGAAGCTACAGCACAGTGATACGGTTATCAAGACAACGACAGACAACATGCAGCCTTTCGCAGGATTGAACCTGGACGAATACTTTGTACCACCCCTTACGGTTGCTTGCCCCGGTATCGTCTCGGATGAAAATATCGTTTTACTGGCCAATACTACGGTATTATACCCTGAGGGCGTGCACACTTCTGGCTCTCTTCAGCCTTACACTACTAGTAAACTGCACGACATCAATTGGTATGCGCAAGATTTTCTTCCTCGGATCAAAGAATACTACCATGGCGATCTTGTCACCAAGAAGAGTACAGTCAAAAGCGATGGTCAGAACAACAACCACTATTGGTTCATACTCAGCGGCAAGATTTACGATCTTACGGACTACTTTTATACCCTAGGAGTTAAGGGTAATCTAGCATCCTATGACTTTATCGACCCCACCGTTCAGACGATGATTCAGAATAACCCCGGTTTGGATATTACAAATACCTGGAATGAGAATTTTGCCAGCGCAAACGGAAGCGAGCAGGTTGTTCTCAGCAACACGTTGAACTGTTTCAATAATGCCTTCTATGTCGGCATTCCGGATTTCCGTGACACTGTTCAATGCCAAATCAACAACTACATCTTACTGGCCTTCACAATTATTTTGTGTGCTGTCATCTTGGTCAAGTTCTTAGCTGCTCTGCAATTCGGGTCCAAACGGCGTCCAACGCCACAGGACAAGTTCGTAATCTGTCAAGTCCCTGCCTACACCGAGGGTGAAGATTCATTACGAAAGGCGCTTGACTCGTTGACTGCTCTGCAATATGACAATAAAAGGAAACTAATCTGCGTTATTTGTGACGGTATGATCGTTGGAGGTGGTAATGACCGACCTACCCCTAAAATCGTCCTCGACATCCTTGGAGTGGATCCCAAAATTGACCCACCCGCACTACCATTTAAGTCCGTTGGGGAAAGCAATGAACAGCTCAATTATGGAAAAGTTTATTCTGGTCTCTACGAATTTGAAGGAAACGTTGTACCATATATTGTGGTTGTGAAGGTTGGCAAGGAGTCCGAACAATCGAAAACCAAGCCTGGAAATCGTGGAAAACGAGACTCACAAATTCTACTCATGAGCTTTCTCAATCGTGTTCACCACCGATCTCCTATGTCCCCCCTCGAGTTGGAAATGTTCCATCAGATCAACAATATCATTGGTGTCGACCCCGAGCTTTACGAATATTTGCTCATGGTTGATGCTGATACGAGCGTCAGAGAGGACTCGCTGAATCGCCTTGTGGCTGCGTGTGCCAATAATGCAAAGATTGCTGGTATTTGCGGTGAAACTAGTCTTGAAAACGAAGAACGGTCTTGGTGGACAATGATCCAGGTTTACGAGTACTTTATCTCCCATCATTTGGCAAAGGCTTTCGAATCACTGTTTGGTAGTGTCACCTGTTTGCCTGGTTGGTAAGTTGTTGTGTTCTGATATGGTATTTATGGGCTAACATGCTATAGTTTCTCGATGTATCGCCTTAGGACAGCCGATAAAGGCAAACCCCTAATCATTTCGGACGCCGTTATTTCAGAATACAGTGACTGCAATGTCGATACTTTGCATAAGAAGAATCTTCTATCGCTTGGTGAAGATCGCTATCTCACAACACTAATGACGAAACACTTCCCATTCATGTCATACAAATTTATTCCAGATGCTTATGCCCAAACCGCCGCCCCAGAGACTTGGAGCGTTCTCTTGTCTCAGAGAAGAAGGTGGATCAATTCCACCATCCACAACTTGGCTGAACTGGTCTGGCTCAAAGAAATGTGCGGTTTCTGCTGTTTCAGTATGAGATTCGTGGTTTTCATTGATCTTTTCGGAACTATTATTCTTCCAGCGACTTGTGGATACCTTGGATACCTCATCTACAAGGTAGCGACACACCAAGGCCAATTCCCATTGATCTCGATCATCATGATCGCCGCTGTCTATGGTCTTCAGGCTCTTGTGTTTATCCTCAAACGCCAATGGCAACACGTGGGATGGATGATCATCTACATCCTGGCTTTCCCTATCTATTCGTTCGTTCTGCCTGTATACTCATTCTGGAACCAAGACAACTTTTCTTGGGGGAATACACGTATCGTCATCGGTGAGAAAGGGAGCAAGCAAGTCATTGCGGTGGACGATGAAGGCTTCGATCCCCGTAGCATCCCTCTCCAACGTTGGGATGACTACGCTCTAGCCAACAACCTCCCTGGTCGTCGTGGTGTCCCAGTTGAAAAGACCTACGAAGGCTACGATGACAACTACGAAATGGATGATATGAAGTCCATGTACTCATCAGTGAAGCCAGCCTCGACGATTCTGACTGGCTTCCCTGGCCGCGGGCCATACATGCCACCTCAATCACCCGGTTTCAACGGCCCTCGGCAATCTGTCTACTCAACACCGTATGTCGATAATCCCGCTACCCGCCACCAGTCCGCCATGTCACTCGGCGGTGGCCTTCAGGATCGCTCAGCATCTCCATACCAAGACTATCCACAAACTCAATCACACAGACCCAGTATGGTCATGATGCCGTCATCAGAAAACTTATTGAGCATGGGCTCACCGTCTCCTCTACACCAATCACGTAGCCAGATTGGCTTCACCGGCGGAGCACGAACACCGATAAGCCAGGAGGCTGCAATCCGACCAGCGAGCACATTTGATTTCCAGCGGGGCAACACCGGGCCTGATGACATGCAAATTGTGGAAGCTATCCAAGGCTGCCTTCGTGAAGTGGATTTGGACAATGTCACGAAGAAGCAAGTGCGAGCATTAGTAGAGCAGAGATTACAAACAGAGTTGGTTGGAGAGAGAAGAACGTTTTTGGATAGGACGATTGATACCGAATTGGCGAATATGTAAAAATTGTAGGGATGTATTAAAATTTGTGCGATATATGATGATGAGTGAGGGGTTTTGATGAGGCGTTGGAATATGGGGTGTGTTACATTGCATTTGGATCTGGGAGATTTATAACTTCATACTAGCATAATAAGTTCGCAGAGAACGATACAATCCTTGAGCAATCAAATCGATATTTGATCCTATATTCTCTAAGTTGAACGATTCTGTGATCAAGCGTTAAAGAAAGTTGTTTTCTTAACGACTTGATGCTTCCAAAGCTTGCAGACATTTGTGTTCACGTTTAGACCTCCGGCAGAAGACCCGTCGCTGACGAGCTGCGACGATTCCCTGAAATTCGTATGAATGTAGAAGATTCCGAGATGATATTCCAACAATCTAGGGGAGATGCTTTTCTCTAGTCCAACAGCCTTCACGCAGAGCGTATACTTCTAGATGTGCCGCGTATATCCCACCAATTTCGCCCACTACAACTTCTGCTGCGTATCCCTAACCACCTTATCCACCGCCTTTGCGAAATAATCCACATTACCAGTATTCAATCCCGCCATACTAATACGCCCGTTCTTGGTCATATAAACATGCGCCACATCCCTCAACTCCAATACCTGCTTCTCGCTCAAGCCCGTAAATGAAAACATGCCAATTTGATCCGTGATGTGATTCCAAGTACCCGGCGTACCCATCGCTTCCAATTTACTCCGCAACGCCTTCCGCATATCAATGATTCGCCCAGACATCGTCCTCAAATTCGCCTCCCATTCTTTGAACAACGCCTCGTCATTCAATACCAAGCTCGCAATACGCGCTCCATACGCCGGTGGATTCGAGATCTCGGAACGTTGCAAGATGGCTAGTTGTGAACCAATTCTACCGATCGTCTTCTGAGCATCGGCACCCGGCCCTGTGACGAAATGGAAACATCCCGCACGTTCACCATACAGACCAAAATTCTTAGCGAACGATTGCGCGATGCAGAGCTCGAAGCCTTGCTCAACGAAGTAGCGGACTGCCCAAGCGTCTTTCGCCAAATCACCAGAGGCGAAACCCTGGTATGCGCAGTCGAAGAATGGGAAGTGGGATTTTTGTCGTAGGAGAACGGCCAATTCTTTCCATTGTGCTTGTGTGGGGTCGACGCCTGTAGGGTTGTGGGCACAGGCGTGGAGGAGGATGATACTGTGATCTGGAGCTTCTGAAATAGCCTTCTTCATGCCTGCGAAATCAAGGCCTTTAGTCGATTTAGAGAAGTATGGGTATGTGGCGATTGGGATATGGACATTGGAGAAGATCTGGTTATGGTTGGCCCACGTTGGGTTGCTAAAGTAGACAGTGGGTTTGCCTGGGTAGAATTTGGAGAGGAAGAGAGCTCCGAGATGGACGGCTCCTGTGCCGGAGATGGTTTGGATAGAATGGGTACGTTTTTCTGAGATGGCTGGGGAGTCGGCGCCTAGGATGAGTTTTGCGGCGGCGGATGTGAAGGTCGCGAGACCGGCGATGGGGAGGTATTCGTGGTTAAGTGTAGGGTCATTGCGGAGGATCTCGTCTGCCTGTAGTTTTTATCATTAACTAGCTTTAGAAACATCTTGATGAGACTTACCTTCTTGACAACTGGCAGAACCCAGGGTTTGGCATTATCGTCTCTGTAAGCTCCAATACCAAGATCTACTTTCTTGTCGAAGGTATCAGCCCGATATGCTGCCATCAGACCGAAGAGGGGGTCTTCGGGAGCTTGTGGCACAGCATCTGCTGGGAAACTCGTTGCGATTGATTGAGACATGTGGCCGGCAATACTTTGAAGTCTGAGGTTAGGAGATGTTGGGGATGGGGATGAGGATGAGGATGAGGATGAGGATGGTGTGGGTGAAGGGGAGGAAAGATGTGGTGTCTTATAAAAACTCATGATTCGTTTGGAACGGTGAGATTTCGGGATTCGCTTCCAAATCTGGGGTAACTCGGATGACCTGACCTTTCTCTCGTTCCAATGGAAGCTAAAAGCATATGAGAATTAAAAAGAAATTAAAAAGACATTTTACTGTTTGAACTGAATGGAACTGTGAGAGACTCATATGACTTATCTATCAACTAATTCCAGAACATCTAAGCTCCAGTGGGCCGAGGCAAAGCTGGTGGAGCTTCCAACCTGTAGGGCGATATGACTTTATTAATATCACTACTAGTAGACCAACCATCTATCACCCCATATTTGGTCGACCGAGGCAAATCAGGTCCTCAAAGCAACTATTTTATAGCATCTTCCCATGGTCTCATGCCTCTCCTTTTAAGAAGATAGCTCGCACGAGACCGTAATGGCAGGCAATCAAAATTCATTTAATAAAAAACATGCATGGGCATGGGCATGTGCTTGTGCTCTGGACGTTAGACAGCGGGGTGGCTACTAAGGTAGTATTCGTTCCTGCATGGGCGGTGCAAGACTTCACATGTCAAATACTGCAATGTCTTCCGGCAGAGACGAAGTTATTCATAAATTACTTCATCGAGATGGTATAAAGACCAGGAATTCTATGTTCGAGGTCGATCATACTTCACAGATTATGCTGGGGTGACAGGACAATATCTTGAGACGGATTTTAATACCTCAATATTTCAGCACCAAAGCATAATCGGAATTCGACTCCCATGATACAATGATACAATGATTGCATTTCATATCACCAGATCCCATACCACCAAAAACAAGCTCAGTCCACAAGATGCGTAGAACACATATTTAGCTGTGCTCTTTCGCTCCGTTGCCTTCTTCAATTGCTTATTACCGCCTCCGACATTCTCTGCCGTGAAGAAGGAATCAGCCACCAGTTGATCGATATGCGCAGACTGTGTAGCCAGATTGTCCACAAGCTGCGTTTGCAATTCAGATATTTCTACCAGTGATTTCTCTGCTGTTCTGTAAACCGGTCAGCCACACAACCCTACCAGACACAACCAAAATCCACGAACCGGACTTGATCCAGAGTACTCTCATAATGCTTCAGCATATCTTGATTCTCCTTCTCAAATATCTGAATTTGCTGTGGAGTCAGCTCTTTCTCCGGATTGAAAGTTTGCGATTCAACTTGTGCCGTGGTGGTTTTGTAGCTCGTCGTAGCCCCAGAATCATTGAATCCACCATAATCTGGCAGAGGTTCTGGCCGAGATTTTGCAAGAACGCTCCTATTCTTTTCCACCTCGCGCAATATTCTCTTCTCCATCATGGCCGCCTGAAAGCTCCCGCATTCTTGCAGCCTCTGCCGTAGATACCAGAGAATGCTTTCCCTGTGCATGCTGATCGCAACCGCTTTCGCCTCGTCTTGCTCCTGCTCATATGATTTTGTATGCCCCGCTCCACCTGCCGCCCAAGAACCTAGAGCTCCTAGACCCAGCCGTGCATATTTTTTGCGTGTGAGGGTGGTCTCCGTGTTCTGGCGTAACTGTTCCGCATCTGCTAGGTTACGAATACTGGCGTCAAGCTCTCGTAATAGTTGCTTCGTCTCAGCATCAACCTCCTCTTTCTGACGATCTGTGAGGTGTTTCCATCCCGACGTCTTCGAAGCGATATTAGTTCGTCTTGGAGGAGGAGCTGTGGACAGATATGATTGGCGGATGCCTTTTAGATAGACATTGAGGGATGAGATATGGGAGTTCTAGAGGATTAGCAATGAACGAACCGAAAACATAAAGTAATACTGACTATGCGGTAAGCTTCTTTTAAGAACTCGTCGATGTTTTGAAGCGTTAGAGCTGGGTTTCTGGTTGGGCGAGCATCATGGCTCTTCAAGAGCTCGTTCAGGATCGGAGTGAGGTCCGTCATGATCGTGCGAATTCTGACGGTCCGCCGCAAGTGGTGAATGCAGATTGGGGTATCTCAGATTGGGCGTTTGTAACATAAAGCTCACAATGTGCAAACAGGCAAGCTTTACTGAAGATAAAATGCTATCCCAGTCAGGAAAATAGTCAGCCACATGTGGCTTGAACGAGAGTCGCTAAAAAGATGCATGTAAAAACTCAATACCATTATGAATGATAAAGGAGAATTGGCCCCCCTATCTTTTGTTATCGTTTACGGTGTCCTGGGTCATCATTCTCGACGTTGCCTTGTTATCTGAGATGAGGATAAAAAGCTATGGGGTGAAATTCCTCCTTCAGAGCATGAATTGTAGCACTCACAGTCCCAATGCTAGCAATACTACTAGTACGTACTAGTAGGCCAGTTTTGCCCAGCTCGTCTCCACTACTTTGTTCTCTTTTTGAATCTAGAGCTATGCTTTTATGCTACAGGCAATCCCATACATGTATCTTGTATTGCATTGCACTTTTCGAGAGCGTTTTTTACAAAAAGTATTTTTGTGGCCCAAATGGATCTATGTCATCAAAAGCCTGACCGACGGTGCTATCTATCGTTTAGACCCCACCTATCGACGGATAACGGCACGAATGCAGTTCAAGATGTGCCAAAAGGTTGCGATATCGCAAACTATGGTGCCTACTTGAAGGCCTCTCCTTTCTGAGTCGTGGGAATAAAGGTGGATCCCTGACACTAATAAATTCCTCCTTTTTGTTATTATATCCAGTGGATATCCTACACTCTGCGTGAGTGGTATTTTTTCACTCTGCCTTCAACAGTTCCTAGATTGTCGCTCTTGGTTGCTTTGTTCTCTTGCTACGATCTCTTGATACTATGTTATGGAAAATTCCGTCGCCATGGCCGAAGATAACCACATAGCTGATGTGGAGAAGGCAGAGGACGCTGGCGCCAGTACACAGGGAATTATCCCTGAAGAGCCAGCGCGACCAATTCCAGTGCCCGTGGCTTCAACGAAAGGAACACCACAAGTCCAAGATGTTGCAGGAGACCTAGAAGAATTGGCCGCTGTTACTACAGGACCCGTCTACTCTGCTTTCGGCACTTGGAAGAAACGATACATTGTCTTCATGGTGACATGGGCAGCCTTTATATCACCAACGAGTGCAAACATCTACTTTCCAGCTCTGAATCCTCTTCGAGTGGACCTCAATGTTTCAACTACTCTCATAAACTTGACCTTGACTTCATATATGATCTTCCAGGGACTAGCACCAACAATATTCGGCGATCTAGCAGACATGGCAGGGAGACGACCAGCATATATCCTCGCTTTTGTGGTGTACCTAGGGGCCAATATTGGTTTGGCTTTACAGAATAGCTATGCTGCTCTCTTTGTACTGCGGTGTTTACAAAGTACCGGAAGTTCTGGCGCAATTGCTTTGGGTTTTGGGGTTGTTGCAGACATCTCGACGAGCTCTGAACGTGGGAAGTATATGGGAATTGTAGGAGTAGGTACAATGATGGGTCCGGCACTTGGTCCCGTTATTGGAGGAATCCTCGCACAATTCCTAGGCTGGCGGTCAATTTTCTGGTTTCTTGTTATCGTGGCTGGGTGTTTCCTGGTTCCTTTC
>Ga0182030_10020052_pt1 | contig 12660 bp, 16 predicted proteins | sample 812S3MmetaG_FD_121299 | JGI IMG/M metagenome (GOLD analysis project Ga0182030, IMG submission 121299) | Permafrost microbial communities from Stordalen Mire, Sweden - 812S3M metaG (Illumina Assembly) | ecosystem: Environmental > Terrestrial > Soil > Wetlands > Permafrost | place: Sweden... | reverse complement strand
GCATTTGTGCAATGCAAAAATGCCGATTGAATTTTCGTTAAATGCCGTTAGTTCACGCTTCGAACATTACACGCAGCTTCCAGGCTCGGCGTCGCCAATGGCGCCGATCAAGGCCGTTAGCTGATTTGCAAAATCAAGTTTCGGGAAATCAGACACCATGACAGAGCACAGTCTCTGGCGTCTGTCGCGTGCATTGCATCGCGCGATCAATGACCGCCAGTCCGCCGATCTCGAGGCCCTGATCGACGAGGATGTCGATTGGGCGATCTATGGCCCGATCGACATGTTCCCGTTTCTTGGCGCGCGACAGGGCAAGGCGGCCGTGCTCGAAGTGTGCCGGCAGATCGCCGACAATGTCCGCATCCATCGCTTCGACCGCGAGTCGATCATGCTGGGCGTGGATTCCGCGGCTTCGATGATGCGCTATTCGCTGACCGCGCTGAACTCGAACAAGCCGATCAGCCTGCGGCTGGCGCAGTTCGCCCAGTTCAAGGCCGACCGGCTGATCAGCATCCGCGTTCTCGTCGACACCTTCGATCTGGTGGAGCAGGCACTCGGGCGTCCGATTCACCTGCCGCGAATCGCGTCGTAATCATCATTATCTTCATCACCTGATCCACCGGCACGCCCATGCGCCGCGGTGGCCGACTGACCGGCGTAGCCTCGCGCGGCACCTGAAAACGGAGTTTCGCCGCGGCATTCAGCAAGGCTGGTAGCCGCTGCGGCATCGGACCAAGCCTCGGGAAAGATCGCGCATTGCCGCATATTGGCCGCGATGCGGTCAAAATCGGCAGCCCTGATGGCGTGGCGTCACTTTCGTCGTGCGGGGGACACTCGCCCAACGCGAAACAGGGGAACAGCCGATGAATGCCACCATTCGCTCCGAAAAAAATGAATCGACCGAGGCCGACAGCAATCTCGCCGCGGTCTCGGAAGTCGAGGCCGGAATCCGCGACTTCGTTCGCAATGATGTCGCCTATCTGCGCCGTCCGGCGCCGGGCATGCTCAACGGCACCGAGACGGCGCTGGAGCCGAACCACGAGGCCACCGTCAACAACGTCAACTCGCTGATCCAGCGCGTCGCCGGCACATCGCTCACCGAAATTGAGAACCTGATTGGCGAACTGGAAAGCCTGCGCGATCTGCTGCACGCCGAAGGTCAGCGCGTGCAACGCGAGATCTCCGGCTACGCCCAGCTCAGCCAGGCCGCCATGAAATCGACGCGCATGATCGCCGACAACGTGTCGCAGTGGAAACGCACCGCCGACGGACTACGCAACAGCTGATCCGCCAAACGCCGCGGCGGCGTCCCGCTCACCGAAAGTCCCCGCCGCCACAATCGGCGCCGACTGCGCTGCCGCTGCGATGAGCGCCGTCGCGCTCGTCGCAGCGCCCCCGCCCCGCGCAAATCCCCCGGCTCCGATCCAGGCCGATCCCCTCAGCCGCGGCGGCAACGCCTTTGAACCTGCCGGGTCGAGGCAGCGACCAATGGCTGGCGCCATGCAGGTGAGCGTCATCGCGACGGCAAATCTTCCTCCGGGGGGCGCAGCTTCATGAAAACCATTCGGCCGGACAACCCCGATCCGATACCGCTGCGCGGTTCGCCGCACCGGATGGGCACCATCATGATCCGGTTTGTCGGACTGCTGGCGCTGGCTGTGGTGGTTCTGGCGCTGGTCTGGAGCCGCTGAAGCTTGGCGGCGATTCCGCAGTTATGGTTAGCGAACCCTGACTATCGGCCGGCGATCGGCGCGGCTTCCAGCGAATAGGCGCCGTCGGCATAACCCTTCACCACCATCCCGGTGGCCAGCATCACCGCCAGCGTCACGGTCGCGAAAACAAAACCCACCAATTTCAAGCCGCTGCGGTCCGCCATGGTCGTCCCCTGCCGTCGTTCATCCCCGGCGCCACTATGCCGGCGACAAGGTTCAAAATGCGTTAGCGACAGTATCGTTCCATGCCGAAACCGGGCTGCCCGGGCAACGCGGCGGCGCGATTCAGGAGTGGGCGTTTCGCCGCGGCACGAAGGCGGTCGCCAGCACCGAAAACGCCAGTTCGCCACGCTGGTTGGTGCCGGTGTTGCGGGCCTGCAGGATCCCCCATTCGGGGCGCGAATCCGACGACCGCAGCGTTTCGACCTCGCTGGCGTAACTGATGGTGTCACCCGCCAGCACCGGCTTGATCCAGCGCAATTCGCGAAAGCCCGGCGACGGGCCCCAGATTGCAAGCCGCTCGCCGCGCGCGGCAGCTTCGGCCGCCTGACGCTGGCCATCGGCCACCAGCAGCTTCATGCAGACCGAACCGACATGCCAGCCCGACGCCGCGAGCCCGCCGAACAGCGATTTGCGGCCTTCCTCCTCGTCGAGATGAAAGCGCTGCGGATCGAACTGTGCCGCGAATTTCTTGATCAGGTCGGCGGTGAAGGTGAAGGATCCCAGTTCGCGCCGTTGTCCGACCTCGATGTCCTCGAAGAAGCGCATCAGCCCGCCTGTTCCGCCGTGACGCCGGCCCGCCGCTGTACCAGGATCGGCGAGACCATCTCGCACAATGCCTGGCCGGCGGCGTTGCGGGCGACAGCCTTGAACGTCACGATGCCGGTCTCGGGTCGGCTGCGCGAGACCCGGGCCTCCACCACATCGATATCGAGCGTCAGATCGTCATTCGGCCGCAATGGGGCGAGCCAGCGCAATTCGTTGACGCCCGGCGAGCCCAGCGACGCGGTGCGGCCGAGATAACCGTCGAACATCATCCGCATCATGATCGAGCAAAGATGCCAGCCCGAACCGGACAGCCCCTTCAGCATCGACCGCTTTGCCGCCTCTTCGTCGAGATGCATCGGCTGCGGATCGAATTCGGCGGCGAACGCCAGCATCTCCTCGCGCGCGACGCGGCGCGGACCGAAGCTGCCGAAATGGCCGGGTGAAAAATCTTCGAAGCTGAGCGTCATGGTGGGTAATTGCCGGAGAGAAGCCTGATTGTGGCCGCTATTTGCGCCAATCTCAACCCGCTCGCGCGCATGGCTCGTGCTCCACGGGCGAACACCGCCCTGGGTGCCGGTCGCCGACTTGCCCGCGGCAAGGTTCGGAGCTAGGCCCTGTGCGGTGAGGTTTGGACGCCGCTGATATTCGATTCGCCGGGAGAACGACCGATGTTTGAATTTCGGGATTTGTTTCAGTGGGACCGTTTCATCACCCCCACGATCATCAAGACCTTCTACTGGCTGGTGATCGCGTTGATCGTGCTGTTCGGCATTTCCGGCATCTTCAGCGGTTTGGCCGCGATGGCCATCAGCCCGTTCGGCGGCTTCATTCTGCTGTTGTCCAGCATCGCCGGCGTGGTCGTCGGCGTGGTATTTTCGCGCATTGCCGCGGAATTCATCCTGATCGTGTTTCGCATCAACGAGCATCTCGGCGCGATCCGCGATCAGGGCCAGGGCCACTAGAACCGCGATTCCAAGAAACCGATCCTCTGATCCATCGTTTGTCATTCCCCGATGTGCAATTGCACATCTGAGGATGCAGCTTTGGTCGGCAATAGCCGGCCGAAGGTGCAGGCCCGGAATCCATATCCCCTGCAGGGGTTATGGATTCCGGGCTCGCGCAAGAGCGCGCCCCGGAATGACAAATGTTGTTCACCGGACGCGGAAAGCCGGCATCAGGTATTGAACCGGAAATGCATCACGTCGCCGTCGGCGACGACATACTCCTTGCCTTCCAGCCGCAGCTTGCCGGCGTCTCGGGCGCCGGCCTCGCCGCCGAGCGCAACGTAGTCGTCATAGGCAATGGTTTCGGCGCGAATGAATCCCTTTTCGAAGTCGGTATGAATCACCCCGGCGGCGGCGGGCGCCTTGGTGCCGCGGTTGATGGTCCAGGCCCGCGCCTCTTTCGGGCCGACGGTGAAATAGGTGATGAGGTCGAGCAGCTGGTAGCCGGCGCGGATCAGGCGGTCGAGGCCGGCTTCCTCCAGCCCCAGCGTGTCGAGAAACTCGGCGCGCTCCTCGCGCGACAGCGTCGCGATTTCCGATTCGATCTTGGCGGAGATCGCCACCGCAACCGCGCCTTCCTTGCTGGCGTGTTGGGCGACCGCCCTGGAAAAATCGTTGCCCGTGGCGGCCGAAGCTTCCTCGACATTGCAGACGTAAAGCACCGGCTTGGAGGTCAGCAGACCGAGCATGCCGAAGGCGCGTTCTTCCTCGGGCTTGCGCGCGAGAAACCGCGCCGGCTTGCCCTCGCGCAGCAGCACCAGCGCGCGGCTGACGAGATCGAGCTGCTCCTTGGCGTCCTTGTCGTTGCCCTTGGCCTTCTTGGTCAGATTGTCGACGCGCTTTTCCAGGCTGTCGAGATCGGCCAGCATCAGCTCGGTCTCGATGGTCTCGATGTCGGCCAGCGGCGCGATCTTGCCTTCGACATGGGTGATGTCGGAATCCTCAAAGCAGCGCACCACATGCGCGACCGCGTCAACCTCGCGGATGGTGGCGAGGAACTGGTTGCCGAGGCCCTCGCCCTTCGAGGCGCCCCGCACCAGGCCGGCGATATCGACAAAGGTCAGCCGGGTCGGAATGATCTGCGCCGACTTCGCGATCGCCGCGAGCTGGTCCAGCCGCGGATCGGGCACCGCGACCTCGCCGACATTCGGCTCGATGGTGCAGAACGGGTAGTTCGCCGCCTGCGCCGCCGCCGTCTCGGTCAACGCATTGAACAGGGTCGACTTGCCGACATTGGGCAATCCGACGATACCGCATTTGAATCCCATCGTGCTTTCCGATCCTTGGCGCGAAGCCGCGGCGAGTTGGTCTATTTAATCAGGCCGTCAGGCGCCGGCAAAAGCCGCCACGGATCACGTCGGGCTCACGCCTCGACTATTCTGCGCCGCCATCTTCCTTGTCGAAAAATCCCTTGGCCTGCATCGCCAGATGCACCTTGTTCTGGAACGTCGAATCGCGGCCGGTCATCAGCAGCCCGGCATTTTCGGCGATCGCTTCGCGCAGCGCCTCGACCCAGGGACGCTCGTCCTTGGCGAAATCGGACAAAACGTAGCCGTGCACCAGTTCCTTGACCCCGGGGTGGCCGATCCCCAGCCGCACCCGGCGATAGTCGTTGCCGATATGCGCGGAAATCGAACGCAGGCCATTGTGGCCGGCGATACCACCGCCGATTTTGACGCGCACCTTGGCCGGCGGCAGTTCGAGTTCATCCTGGAACACAGTGATCTCGCCCGGTGCGAGCTTGAAAAAATTGGCGGCTTCCTGAACCGCCCGCCCCGATTCGTTCATGAAGGTCGCGGGACGAAGCAGTACCACCCGCTCGCCATCCAGCGTGCCTTCCGCGGTCTCGCCCTGAAACCGGCGACGCCAGGGTGCGAAACCGTGACGCCGCGCAATCTCATCGACAACCATGAACCCGATATTGTGCCGGTGTCCGGCGAATTTCGCGCCGGGATTGCCGAGTCCAACAAAGAGTCGCATGACGCGGCATCCCGCGTCCGGTTACTTCTTCTTGTCGCCGCCACCGGCCGGCTTGGCGCCAGCCGCCGGAGCCTTGGCGCCTGCCGCAGGCGCCTTGGCACCCGCCGCGGGGGCGGCGCCAGCCGCAGCCGCCGCTCCGGCCGCCGGAGCGGCACCGGGCGCAGCCGTAGCCGCCGGACCGGCAGCTGCGGCAGCCGCCGCGGCCTTGAGTTCTTCGGCGTAGCCGGACGGCGGCACGATGGTCACCAGGGTCACGTCCTCGCGCGACAGCGACTTCGCACCGGTGGGCAGCTTGATGTCGGACAGATGCAGCGAATGGCTGATTTCCAGGCCGCTGACGTCGGCCTCGATATATTGCGGAATATTGTCGACCGAGCACTGCAGGTCGATGGTGTGGGTGACGATGTTGATGGCGCCGCCGCGCTTGACGCCGGGGGCGGCTTCCGCGTTCTGGATGTGCAGGGGAACGCTGACGCGGATGGTGGCGCCTTCGCCGAGCCGCATGAAATCGACATGAAGCGGAAAATCCCGCACCGGATCGAGATGGAAGTCGCGCGGAATCACGCGGTGCTTCTTGCCCTCGAGATCGATGTCGTAAATCGTGGTGAGGAACCGGCCGGCCAGGATGCGCTGGCGCAGTTCGGCATCATCGACCGAAATGGTCACCGGGGGCTGGTTGTTGCCATAGATCACTCCGGGCACTCTGCCGGCGCGACGCTCTGCCCGTGCGGCCCCCTTGCCGCCTGCCGGACGTGCGGTCGCCTTCAATTCCTTGACGGTCGCCATCTGTTAAGTCCTTGTTTTCTAAAAAGTTAAAGGCCGCATCGCGGCCCTGTTCGCCGCCGCAGCAAGCCTCCAGGGGTGCGGGGGCTGCGGACGTGGCGGGGTTCTATCCCCAAAGTCCCGAAATGACAAGGAAATGCGGGGATTTTTGTGCGGGATCAGTCACCCTCTCGGCCCGTCATCCCGACACCGGGCTCGGCTTCGCTGGCCCCTGGCTCAAGCCGATGGCGACGGCCGCGACGCCGAAACTGATAAAGGGCTTTGGCTGGGGACTGGTCGTCCGTCTCAGGCTGCCGGCGGCGCAGCCCCTAGCCTGGCTTCCAGGGCGGCGATGCGGGCTTTCAGCGCCTCATTTTCCTCGCGCGCCAGCCGCGCCATGTCCTTGACCGCCTCGAACTCCTCGCGCTTGACGATGTCGAGGTCGTTCAGGATTTTTTCGGCCTGATTACGCACCACCGCATCGACTTCGCGCTTGACGCCCTGGGCCGCTCCCGCGGCGTCGTTCATCAGACGGCCGATCTCGTCAAAAAACCGATTGCTGGTCTGGGTCATCGTCGGGAATCTCCGTCGGCTGCGGATGGGCCTGGGTCAACCCAGACAATGGCGATTCGCGCGGCCCGGTTCAAGCCCGCCATGGTCCGCAAGCCCTGGGGCAAGTCGCCTTGTCATGTTGCGGTTTCCTTGCAATCGTACCGATGCGCCAGCCGAAAACCCAAGCAGCGAGAAGCCACGCCCCATGATCGACCAGCAGATCGAAATCCCCACCAAGGACGGCCACACCACCACCTTCATCACCCATCCCGAGCGCGGCGGACCGTTTCCCGTCATTATCTTTTACATGGACGCGCCGGCGATCCGCGAGGAACTGCGCGACATGGCGCGGCGGCTGGCCACGTCGGGCTATTATGTGATGCTGCCGAATCTCTATTACCGCTCCGGCGTGATGGAGCTGGGACCGTTGCCGGCGGATCCGGAAGCGCCCGAGCGCAAGCGGATGTTCGGATTCATGAACTCGATCAATATTCCCCTTGTCATGGAAGACACCACCGCGCTGCTCGCCTATGCCGACACCCAGCCGGCGGCCAACGCGAAAATCGTCGGCACCGTCGGCTACTGCATGAGCGGACGCTATGCCGTGAACGCGGCGACGCATTTCCCGGACCGCGTCAAGGCCGCGGCATCGATCTACGGGACCCATCTGGCCACCGACCAGCCCGACAGCCCGCATCTTGCCGCGAGCAAGACCAAAGCCGAGCTCTATTTCGGCTGCGCCGAGACCGACATCTACGCGCCGCAGGAGATCATCGATAAATTGCAGGCGTCGATGCAAGGCGTCAATGCCGAGGTCGAGATCTATCCCGGCACCCACCACGGCTTCGCGTTTCCGAAGCGGCCGGTTTACCACCGCGACGCGGCCGAGCGGCATTGGGAGCGGTTGCTGGCGCTGTTTCGCCGCAACCTCTCGTCATAAGCCGCTCGATGCCTTTTCTCACCATTGCCTTTCCGGTCTTTGATCCCATCGCCATCTCCATCGGACCGGTCGCGATCCGCTGGTATGCGCTGGCCTATATCGGCGGCATCGTGCTGGGGTGGATCTATGCCCGCGCGCTGATCCGCAACGACCGGCTGTGGGGCGGGCCGGCGCCGATCACGCTGCCGCAGATGGATGATTTCATCCTCTGGGTGACGCTGGGCATCATCCTCGGCGGCCGCACCGGCTATGTATTGTTCTACAATCTGCCGTTCTTCGTCGCGCATCCCGCCGAGATCTTTGAGCTATGGAAAGGCGGCATGTCGTTCCATGGCGGCTTCCTGGGCTGCGTCGCCGCGGTGATGCTGTTCTGCCGGGTCAATCAGCTTCCGATCCTGTCGCTCGGCGACATCACCACCGCGGTCGGACCGATCGGGCTGTTCCTCGGCCGTATCGCCAATTTCATCAACAGCGAGTTGTGGGGCCGGCCTGCTGACTCCAGCGTGCCCTGGGCGATGGTGTTTCCCAATGGCGGGCCGTCGCCGCGCCATCCGAGCCAGCTGTACGAGGCGGGGCTCGAGGGGATCATGCTCTTTGCGATCCTGGCAGTGATGATCAGGCTCGGCGCCCTGAAGCGGCCTGGTCTCGTTCTCGGCAGTTTCATTGCGATTTACGGCTGCGCGCGCATCACCGGCGAGTTCTTCCGCGAACCCGACCCGCAGCTCGGATTTTTGTGGGGCGGCCTGACCATGGGCATGCTGCTGTCGGCGCCGATGATCATCGCCGGAGCGCTGCTTGTCGTGGTGGCATGGCGCCGTAAGATGCCGACGCCGCAACCCAACCCCGACCAGGGCCAGCCGTGACCGAGTATTCGCCGCTTCTGTCCGAGATCAAGAAGCTGATCGCGTCGTCGGGGCCGATGCCGGTCTGGCGCTACATGGAGCTGTGCCTGACCCATCCCAAATACGGCTATTACGTTTCGCGCGATCCGCTGGGACGCGAGGGCGATTTCACCACCGCGCCCGAAGTCAGCCAGATGTTCGGCGAATTGCTCGGGCTGTGGGCGGCGTCGGTATGGAAGGCGATCGGTTCGCCGCCGCTGCTGCGGCTGGTCGAACTCGGACCCGGCCGCGGCACCATGATGGCGGATGCGCTGCGGGCGCTCAGGGTGCTGCCGCCGCTCTATCAGGTGCTGAACATCCATCTCGTCGAGATCAATCCGGTGCTGCGCGACAAGCAGAAATCGACGCTGTCGGGGATGCGCAGCGTCGATTGGCACGACAGTATCGACGAGGTGCCCGAGGGGCCGGCGGTGATTTTCGCCAACGAATATTTCGACGTGCTGCCGATCCACCAGGTGGTCAAGCGCGAAACCGGCTGGCACGAGCGCACCGTCGAAATCGACGGCAACGGCAAGCTCGGCTTCGGCGCGGCGCCCGAACCGACGCCGCGCTTCGAGGTGCTGTTGCCGCCGCTGGTGCGCGCCGCACCGGTCGGCGCCGTGTTCGAATGGCGGCCCGACGCCGAAATCATGAAGATTGCGACCCGGGTCCGCGACCAGGGCGGCGCCGCGCTGATCATCGATTATGGCCACCTGCGCAGCGATGCCGGCGACACCTTTCAGGCCATCGCCCGGCACAGCTTCACCGACCCGCTGAAAAGCCCCGGCCAGGCCGACGTCACCGCCCATGTCGACTTCGAGGCGCTGGTGCGCGCCGCCGAGGATCTCGGCGCGCGCGCCCATGGCCCGGTGACGCAGGGCGAGTTTCTGAAACGGCTCGGCATCGAAACCCGCGCGCTCACTTTGATGGCCAAGACCACGCATGAGGTTTCCGAGGATATCGCCGGCGCGCTGAAACGGCTGATCGGCGGGGGCCGCGGCGGCATGGGGTCGATGTTCAAGGTGCTGGCGGTATCGGAGCCGCAACTGACCGCGCTGGCAGGCTTCAGCGATCAGGAGCCAACCGCCAAGGCCGCCACGCCATGATGACGGGCTCGTCACTGCTCGCGGCCATTCCCGGCCTGCGTCACGCGTTCTTCACCCGCGACGGCGGGGTGTCCGGCGGCATCTATGCCAGCCTCAATGGCGGCATCGGCTCGAACGACGACCCGGCCCATGTGGCGGAAAATCGGCGCCGCATGGCCGAGCAGCTGGGCGTCGCGCCGGAACATTTTCTCAGCGTGCATCAGACCCATTCGCCCAATGTCGTGGTCGCCACCGGCCCGTGGCAAGGCGCGGCGCGACCGCTGGCCGACGCCATCGTGACGCGCGCCGAAGGGCTTGCGATCGGCGCCACCGCGGCCGATTGCGGCCCGATCCTGCTGGTCGATCCGGCCGCGCGGGTGATCGGCGCGGCGCATGCGGGATGGAAAGGCGCGCTGTCAGGCATCCTGGAATCGACCATCGCGGCGATGGAAAAACTCGGCGCCGAGCGGACCGGCATCGTCGCCGCCATCGGCCCACTGATCCGCCAGCACTCCTATGAGGTGGGCGACGAATTCGTCGAGCGGTTCATCGAGGCGGACGCCGAGAATGCGCTGTTTTTCATCGCCGCCGCGCGCGACGGCCATGCGATGTTCGATCTCGCCGGCTTCATCCGGGCCCGGCTGGAAAATGCCGGGGTGCTGATGATCGACGATACCGGCATCGATACCTATTCCGACGAGCGCTTCTTCAGCTACCGCCGCTCGGTGCATCGCAACGAGCCGGACTACGGCCGCCACGTCCATGCCATCGTGCTGGAGGGCGGGTAAGGACCGATTCGGCGCCAACCGGATCGGCCAAGGCGGCAGATTTGTCGCCGCCAATCTTGCGGGCGGAAGCCCGGGTGGAGGCCAACGGGCGCGCGCATTCGCGCGACCCGTTTGCGAAACCCGCGATTCCTCAGGCGGTAACGGCCGAATCAAGGCAAACGAGACCAGCTGAAGCGGCAGATTTCCTGCCGCCAACGATGTGCTAGAATGATCCGCCAGACGCGGCCGGCGGCAAACGGAGGCTCGCAATGCACGATCACAACAACGTCTTCTATGCCGTCGCGCTTTCCGTGGTCCTGCTGGTATCCTGGCAGTATTTCTTCGCGACATCCTTCCTCGGCAAGCCGGCCGCGAACAGGACTTCGGTTGCGGCCGGCATGGTGATAGGGCCGCGGACGCAGGCCGTCGGAACGGAGGCCGCAGCGCCTGCCAGCGTGGCGCGATCACGGCAATTGTCGCGAACAGAGGCATTGGCGAGATCGGCGCGGGTCACGGTCGAGACTCCGCGGCTGCGCGGATCGATCGCGCTGACCGGCGGCCGGATCGACGATCTCTGCCTGGTTCAATATCGCCAAACCATCGATGCCAAATCGCCGGCCGTCGAGTTACTGTCGCCCTCGGGCAGCCCGCAGCCGTTCTATGCCGAATTCGGCTGGATCAATGCCGGCAGTGCCGATGTGCCGCTGCCGGGCGCGGAAGCGCAGTGGCGCCAGCAGGGATCCGGCAGCCTCGGGATCGGCAAGCCGGTAACGCTGGTCTGGCACAACGGCGAAGGCCTGGAATTCCGGCGAACGATTTCAGTCGACGACAAGTACCTGTTCAGCGTCCGCGACGAGGTCGCCAACCACGGAGAGGTGGCCGTGACGTTGGCTCCCTATGCCCTGATCTCCCGTCACAATCCGCCGCCGACGCTGGGCTATTATCTGCTGTATGAAGGCGCGATCGGTGTCCTTGGGGGCCAGGGGTTGCAGGAGGTCAGCTACAAAACCCTCGACGACAAAAAGCGGATCAGCTTCGATCTCGGCAATGCGTGGCTCGGTTTTACCGACAAATACTGGGCCGCCGTTCTGCTTCCCGATCCCGCTGCGCACCTAAGGGCAGGATTTTCCGCCGCGGCACTCGGCGCGCTCAAGACCTATCAGGCCGACTATCTGCAGGATGCACAAATCGTCGGGCCCGGGGCCACGCGAAGCGCCACTGCCCGGCTGTTCGCCGGCGCCAAGGAAGTTGCGGTCCTGGACGGCTACGACAAGGCGCTTAATCTCAACCGGCTCGACCTTGCGATCGACTGGGGCTGGTTCCGTTTCCTTACCAAGCCGATGTTCACCCTGATCGACGGAATTTCCCGGCTGGTCGGAAATTTCGGCGTGGCGATCCTGATCGTGACCTTGATGTTAAAGGTCGCGTTCTTTCCGCTGGCCAACAAATCCTATGCCGCGACGGCGAAAATTAAGGCCCTGCAACCGCAGCTTCAGCAGATTCGCGGCAGCCTGGGCGACGACAAGGTGAAGCAGCAACAGGCCATCATGGAGCTCTACCGCAAGGAGAAGATCAACCCGATCGCAGGATGCCTGCCGACGCTGCTGCAGATTCCGGTGTTCTTCTCGCTCTACAAGGTCCTGTTTGTCACCATCGAGATGCGTCAGGCGCCGTTCTTCGGCTGGATCAGGGATCTATCCGCGCCGGACCCCAGCAACGTGTTCAATCTGTTCGGGCTGATCCCGTACGACCCGGTGTCACTGCCCTTGCTGGGCGGGTTTCTGATGGTCGGGGCGTGGCCGCTGCTGATGGGCTTCACCCAGTGGCTGCAGATGAGGCTCGCGCCGAGGTCGCCGGATCCGACCCAAGCGGCGGTTTTGAACTGGATGCCGCTGATCTTCACCTTCATGCTGGCGAAGTTTTCGGCGGGGCTGGTGATCTATTGGACCTGGAATAATTCGCTGTCGGTGATCCAGCAGGGTATCGTCATGCGCCGGAACGGGGTCCGGATCGAATTGTGGGACAATTTTCGGGCAAGGTTCGCCAGACGCAGGATCGGCGATGGCGGCGACGGCAACCAGACAACACAGGGGAATCGGGTGAAGGATTTCACGCGGCGATGAGGCTGGCGAGGTACTCGTCGTCCCATCCGGCAGTTTTGCGCCTGAGGCGGATGGAATCCTTGCCCGGGGCCTTTCGGGTAAGATTG
>Ga0182030_10020049_pt1 | contig 12662 bp, 9 predicted proteins | sample 812S3MmetaG_FD_121299 | JGI IMG/M metagenome (GOLD analysis project Ga0182030, IMG submission 121299) | Permafrost microbial communities from Stordalen Mire, Sweden - 812S3M metaG (Illumina Assembly) | ecosystem: Environmental > Terrestrial > Soil > Wetlands > Permafrost | place: Sweden... | reverse complement strand
GTCGACTTCCAGATTTACGAAAAGAATGCCAATGTTGGTGGAACATGGTATGAGAACACATATCCTGGAGCAGCTTGGTAAGCTCATGAAATTGGTGACAGTGTGGACATGAAAGCTCATATTTTAAAGTGATGTCCCTTCCCGTAAGATGAATGCTTCCATAACAGACTTAAAATTAAAGTGCTTACCGCTGCGGAGACGCGTATGCTTTCATTTTCGAACCGAACCCAGACTGGTCCAAATTCTATTCTCCGGGTCCAGAGATTCACGCCTACATCAAGAGAACTGCTACAAAGTGGAATCTTGATAAGTACATCCAACTACAAACTAAAGTCATTGAGACGGTGTGGGATGAAGATCTAGGAAAATGGAAGATCAAGCTTGAAGTCAATGGCGCCGTCAAAGAAGATGAGGCAGACATCCTGGTCAATGGATCAGGATTCCTCAAGTCAGTCAGGATGAAAAGCCCAATAGTTTGAATTGAGGACTTACGTATCTCTTAGTAAATGGAAATGGCCTGAAATCGAGGGATTAAAGAACTTCAAAGGCAAGCTGGTGCATAGTGCTAAATGGTATGTGCTAGCTGCTACAGGGAAGGGAAAGTCTAACATGGACTGCATAGGGACAACTCGTGTGAGTGGAAGGATAAGAAGGTTGCAGTCATTGGCAATGGCTCATCTGGCATTCAAATCGTGACGGCAATGCAACCAGAAGCATTGACATTGGTAACATACGTCAGGAGCCCAACCTGGATATCGGACAACTTCTGTGCCGAAATGACTGAGAGTGGAAGAAACTTCGAATACACCGAAAACAAAAGGAAGATTTCAAAAGTGATCCAAAAGCTCATTTTCAGCTTCGCAAAGAGCTCGAGACTTCGCAAGTTTACCCCCTGACATTCCATGCCCTTTTAAGTTCTGACATCGAGCCAAAAGGATCAACGCCGTTTTCTTCGGCCTGTACACCGGCCACCCTTTCCAACAAGGTCTCGAAGCTGCCTGCCACGCTCGAATGACCTTAATTCTGCAGGACTACCTCGAATTGGCCTCCAAACTTATCCCCAGCTTCCACCCAGGTTGCAGGCGCCTCACGCCCGGCGACGGCTACCTGGAGTCTCTCCAACAGCCCAACTGTTCCCTCACCACGTCCCCAATCTTACGCATCACCGAAACCGGAATTCTCACCCCCGAAGGTGAATCAGAATTCGACCTGATCGTTTGCGCCACAGGCTTTGATACAACTTTCATCCCGTCCTGGAAACTAGTTGGTTTGAAAGGCGCCATGCTTGAAGAGAGATGGAAAATTGATCCTGATGCATTTTTGGCCATTATGGTGGATGGCATGCCGAATTATTTCATGTTCAATGGTCCGAATTGCCCGATAAGTCATGGATCGGTGCTGAGGCAGGTTTCTTGGACGTGTGATTTTATTTTGCGGTGGGCGAGGAAGATTGCCGAGCAGGATATCAAGTATGTAACTGCTGATTTCTTACCCCACTCTCCCCTACTGGCTCTTCAAAATTTTTATCTCTCTACAGAAAACTTTCTAATCCCTTCTTCCCACAAGGTGGATAGCGCCCAAGCCCCAATCAGTCTCCGACTACAATACCTGGTCTCAAGAATTCCTTAAACGCACAGTGTGGGCCGACACATGCCGCTCCTGGTACAAGAACGGGAAAGAGACCGGGACAGTCACCGGTCCGCACGGTGGCTCTATGTTGCATTTCAAAGATATGTTGGAGAATGTGGGAGATGAGCATTTTGACTTCGAATGGAGGAGTGGGAATCGCTTTAGGTGGGCGGGCAACGGGATGAGCAAGCGTGATGAGGGAGGTTTTGGGGATTTAGCGTATTATATGGAGGAAGGGAAGATCTGAATGTAATTATGAGACTGAGAGCTTTTCAGCAATTGGGATTTTTTCTGGGGAAGGATTCATAGCTGTTCTCGTTGTAGTTAAAGGTTGCCATTTGCGATTTATCGTTTAAGGTACCGCTTAGTAAATTTAGCATTCTGTGAAATGTCATCTTAACTGTACGTGCAAATCAATTCTGGTGGGAAGTAGATTCTTATCTCCATAAATACCTCGAAACGGAGAAAACTCACCTTCAATGATGATCATCAATTGACAGATAGTCCTAAATACACGTTTCTACACCACGATTGCACCATTGATTTATCCAGCCGCCATAGTTCCATTCTCAACGCCATTGACCATGCATTTGTTCATGACCTCATAATTCTTTGTCTACACCTCTTCCCAACCCAACCATCTATGAACGCCATTTCTTTCACCCAACCACCTCCAATTCATCGGATCACCGTTCTCTTTGTACCAAATCCCATTCATACTAGTATACAGTCAGCTTATTTTTAACTTTGGAGACGATGGAAGGGAAACTCACAACACGTCCATCCTCATCCCCCGTATAGACAACCTGCGGCATCGCAGTCACACAAGTAATCGCCGCCTCCACATTCCCGCCATCCTCCGCCTTTCTCCTCGAATCCACATGATCCAATCTCTTCACCAATTCCAACTTCCATCTCCCATCTTCTTTATCCGCGACCTTTTTCCAGATATTAACTACACCTCTTCGTTGACCTGTGAATATGAGTTCAGATTCAAGCCATTCATTACCGATGCCCTCGTAGAAAGTACAGCTCGAGATCCAGTCATCATGGTCTGTACAAACATTTTGGTCGAGGAGGAGATCGCCATTGAGGGTGTAGAGGGCGACTTTTTGGCCGCGGCAGAGCATGATGTCGCCTGAGACGTCGTTGATGCGCGCACAGTCTACAGGTCTTCCGTGTGTTAATTTGCGAACGAAGTCGAGGCGGTTGAGATCCCACAGGATGACAGTGCCATCGGACGAAGCAGATAATAGAGTGGAGAAGGATTTTGAGACGGCAAGATTCGTGACGGGTGTTTTGTGACCGAACAGCGAAGCTCGGGGTTGGAGCTCTACCTGCTTGGAAGGTGAAGTGACAATTGTGTGCGCGGATATTACGCAATCTTCTCCCGCAGTTATGAGAGTTTGTGAGGAAGCAAATAAGGCGCAGGATATTTGACCTTGATGCAGATTCTCGAACAGACCCGCCAATTTTTTGCTGTCAGAGAAGAAAAATCTTACACTATTGTCTGCGAATCCCCATTCAAGGTGCTTGTCATAATGAGGTGGGAGGTTAAGCCGAAAGGCCGTGGCAGAGATCAAACGATCGAGCTTAGAGGCATAAATTAAGGATGCGACGCGTTCTCCAGCTTCAAAGAGAGGGAAAGGAAGTCGAGTCAATGATTCGGCTGAAGTGTCTAGCCTCTTGATCTTATGACGCATTTCCTCGCGGGCCTGATGTGGTTTTAAAAAAACCTGATGTGGCGTTTGTCCAAAGTTATGGATGATTCCAATTGTTGCAAGTCTCTCAACCGGATCTTCAATATTATCAAGGTCTTTAGCTCCATGATAAGAAAGGTGGTGGAACACGTTGACGCTCTCAATGGCCGCCTCTCCTCGCTGCTTGCTACCGAACACAAGGTCAATCCACTGATGGAGATGTCTGCTCACATATGGACTCTCCAAAGCCTCGCGATGCTTGGCGATGAATATCTTTGGGTCGCCCTTAGCCCAAGGCGGCAATTGGACATCATCGATAGTGCCTCCATCCCCTTGTCGTTTACCAAAGTTGTAGTCGTTGCTGTTCACGAGAAACTCAGGAAGATAGAAGAATTCGGGGATAAGCTCCCGCACATCACTCATATTGTCGGTAGACGCAGACGTCCAAGCTTTGTCTATGGAATAGAAAAGTCGATCAGGATGGTCGAAATTACCTCCTTGAAGTAGAAGGTAAGATTGAACGAAAGGCTGGAGCCTAATGAGATAGCCCGTCACAATCATTGCTGACGAATAGTGAGTACCGTAATGAAAAGCTGGTGTACTATGGTCCATTTCTGCGAATGTCTTGTACCGTTCAATGAAATCGGTTTGACGAGACATATGCTGTGCACCCATAGGCTTTGAAAGGTCTCTAAAGGATGCAGGGTTGTTGAGGTCCAATTCATCACTAGTATAATCCGCTAGAACCCAAGGAAAGACAGGATATTGGGTGAGGTCATTGAATGTGCGTCCTGCCATTGTGTTGACCAACATCAAGTAGTGGAAATTGGAGATCTCACCCTTGGCCCATCTTCGCATTGCTGGGTTCCAGGCCGATGAATTGAAAATGTTCCCAAACTTGGAACCGAATGTTGTTGGGGCCTCTTCGGCAACTTTCAGAGCCTCAAGACGCCAGCCATGCTCTGAATTAGGAAGACTGGAGGTTCCACTAGAGTGTGGAGCCTTGGAAGCGAGCTTGTTGAACAAGTCATCTCTTAGGGAAGGGTTTATAGCTGTCAAGAGGTAACTCCGACCATCAGTAAAGAACACCTCGATCGCGACATCGCGGAACAGAAATCGGCGTTTGGATATGCTGATCACATCATTCCACTTCCAGCTTCTGGATTCCTGTTCAGCTCTCACAGGTTGAGTTCTTCTATCATTTGCCTTCTGACCAGAAATCATCTGTAAATATGGATCTCGTTCCTCCTTTGGTGCTTGGGAAACATTCACGATCTCTCCGTCGGACCTCTGAAAGACATTGTCGATTATATAGAGAGAATCTTTGCCTAGGATCAGCAAGCCTTCGACTGCCTCAAGTCCGATGATTCGAGATATGTTGAACACTTGTTGAACTTGGTCGCCGCGTTGAAGACTTCGCATGACTTTCCGATTTTTGTCCTCATAAGCCTCGTCATCTCCCGGATCGTTAGGGTCATCGACAAGCTCAAAGTCTTCTTCAGGCATTACATTCTCTTGGGATCCCTTTTTGCCGTCCTGGTGAACATTCTCCGAAGTATCATGCTCGGTTGGTGGGCCATCAAGTGCTAATTCTCCCGGCGGGGTGGTAGATGAACCTTCTGCGCCAGGAGCACTTAAGAGTTTGTTGTTTGTCTTGAGGGTCGCATTCATGCTCGACTCTGTAGTTCTGCGCTTGGGCTGATAGTCATACGATGGCGCTGCGCGATCTGGAAGCATTCGCAACCGCATACGATTCCGCCCCTCAGTCCTATCTAGCTTCCACTTGGTAACGAGTCCGTTTTCAAAAACTGCGCAAGGCCTGTGAAGCTCACGATCCATTTTCGCGTATGTAGATGCAAGGAAACTGAAGTTGTCTTGTTGGTCTTGTTGTGCCCTTTGATGTTTCAGATGTTCTGATGCATAAATGTTCTTCATCCACAGAGTCGATGCAAGATCGTGCCGGAAAAGAACATCCTCCTCATTCAAGTCTTCGGCATGCCACTGCTTAAGCTTCTCTCGTCGCTTGCCAACACGAGTTTTGGCGGTTTCCTCTGTCTTTTCATTCTCTGTGTTGACAAAATCCTCCCAAGTTCGAGACATGGCCCCAAAAAAGAGAGCATCCAACTCAGCTCGATGTTCATCGACCCATGCTACAAAAGCCTCGTCGTCCATCTCCATAAGCTTTTTAAAGCCAGAGCTTAGATGTTTGTACTCGCTCGGCATGGTGTCATGCAGCATTGACGAGGTTTCCTCCGGCTTTTGAACTAACAATATGCGCCACAGGTTCGCAGCAGTAAGACGTATGCTCTGTCGCGAATCTACCAATTTGAGATATAGCTGATAACAAATAAGCTTCAAGAAATCTTCCTCATCCACTTCCAAAGACAGAACGACAGTTTGCCAGTATAAGAGCTTGTCCATGAAAGCAGCTGCCTCATCCTCAGACAATTGTGCGCTGTCCAATTCCGATAGTCGTAGAAGCACTACCCTCAGAAAGACAGTTTTGATAGATAGAATGGCCTGGCTACAAAGTCGCACGCTCTTGATCTTACAGATCTCAGGTCGTTGCAGATATTCCAGTAAGGTGCCAGCAAAGTCAAGCAGCGGTTCTGCTCCACTAAGAAACCAGCCTTCGAATACGGCTTCCCCTATATGGCTTACGAAGCGGGACATGTTCTGAATAAGCTTGGGCTCCCATAATGATTTTTGGTCAAGCTGAATGGTGTTACCTAGTTGTGATATGGTATTCCGCAACAAATAAGATTCGAAATATGCCTGGTGTTCTTGAAATCCAGGAGGAACCTTGAGAAAAAGCCCAAAACCTGGGAATTCCTTTCTAACCATGACCAGATCAATGAAGACGCTGACCACGAGCTCCAGCAGCCCTTCAACAAGAGCATTGCTGACCTTTTGGGCGGCCACTCTCTTCTTGGGTGACATGACAAGGTTTAGCCTAGCAGAAGATGGATTGAATTCTGATGGACGGGAGGTCAAGAGAATGAATGACGATCCTCGGCGGAGTGGCTTCGCTCGCGGTGCAGTTGGACTTGGCGGGAGGAGAGTTTCGACAGTTGAAGTGCGCACAATTGGTGCAGGCATTGTGGAGACACGCGAGATTGGTCGAATGATAACATCATCCCCCTCGAAGGTTAAGGCCGAATCTCGGGAGTTTAATTCAGTCTCGGCACTGACAGCATCGGTGCTGACGATGACTGGAAATAGAACTGCGAGCAAGAGCCTGACGTACTCCGATGATACAGCAAATTCTCTAAAATCAGGTGACTTCCCGTGCAGATCGGCAAAGAAACGAATCACAGTATTTAGAACCGTTGCTTGCCCTCCCACTCGCTGGCTTCTGGGTTGGTGAGAATCTAGAAGGGGCATTAGAATACGTGTGATGCAAATTTGTTTTCGGGATCTTACTTCGAGATTCTAATTCCTTCGTCAAAGACATGGACCTGAGCCGATCATCAAGTGGTACGCTCAAGCTTGAGTCCTGACCTTGTCCATTTCCCCGCTCATTCAAAGGTGAATCTGGGTCATCTTGGTGCCGGAGAACATCCTTCAGTCCATGTTGCAACATAGATGTGATCACTGGAAGCACCCCATGATAAACCACCTTACAGTTACTAAACGTTTCCAGCAGACTAAATAATTCGAATGGACGTTCAAAGTTGATGTCTGCGACATCTCGACCAAATAAAATGCAAAACAGAATTGGCCATAGGGGTGGGATATCCCACCATCTCTTCAGCCTAAAGCGCATAATTGTGAAGCCGCCTGTTTTATGAGCGAATTTTGTAGCATAACCAGAGCCATGAACAACAAGGAGTCGAGCCAAAATCTTAGTGCCATGAACAACAACTGCTGTATCATCTTCTGTCAAAAGGTGTAGAAGCCACTGCAAAGATTAGAAAGATGAGAAGTTACCTGAGAGCAGGACTCACCTTATTGGTCACGGTTCGCGCAAATTTTTTAATGTTTGAGGTACTACTCTTCTCACATAAGAGGTCTGTGTACATTTCAAGTACTTTAGTGCCAAGCTCTCTTTTGGTCAAAGTTGAAGATGGCACATCTTTGCCATCAAATAGCGTATTGAGTGCAGGCCGCTTCGGGCCACTTGAGATCGTCCCAGATCGTCCTGGAACAGTGCCCGATTTCGGCGTTCGGGATGCTGAAGCAGTAGGCTGGTGATAGGCATATGTGATGAACAGTGCAAGAGATCGGAATACTTCAGCAGCCATGTTGCATTTTACCAAGCTTGTAAGAGCTTCCATCAAAGATGGCAAAACGTCTCGGGAAAAGACTTCTGCTTTGAGAGCATCCAGTAGCCTTTTAACAATGCCTATGCAGATTTAGTAGAGGAATAGCGGAATTCAAAACATGAGGCTTACGCATTCGAAGTAATCGGCGAGAATTGAACTGGTGAAATTTACTCTGCACACCAAAGGTAATAAACTGCTTGTAGTACAACCTTTGGGTGATGAGAGCCGTCTTCCTCCACATATCAAAGTCTACCAATAGGATGCGATAAGCCAACGGGTTTATGATGAACGATTCCTCTGGCTTTTCGTGATTATACCCGACAAACTCCAAGACGAGACTGAGAAGCTGGAATCCAAGCTGATCTCGGTCATCGCTTGGTAGAGTTGAGCTATCAGAGACACTACCTTTCGAAGCAACAACTACTCCAGCACCAATTTTGCCTCGTATCAAAGCACCTAATATGGCATAGCCATTTTCTTTCTCCATGGCCTCACTGTTGCGCCAGCTCCCTTTAATACTTTCAAACAAGGTCTCAACAGCTCGAGCAATGCCTTCCTTAGTAGTGGCATTCTCCACTAATTTCAAGGCAATCCCGGTAAAGCCTCCGAGGCGCCAAAGCGTATCATCAAGGGACTGTGGAACAATGACGAGAGGGTCACCTACCAAGAAAATGCTCCCCTGTTGGCGGGTGAGGGCCTCATTGATCGACGGAACTGCCGCGTTTATAGCCAACGATGTACCGGTATTGTGCGTCAATTGGAACAAATTGCTCGACGAGACTCGATTTAAGCCGCGGAGCAATTGAGATTCGTATGTTTTGTTGCGATCATCATCTGATATGACTGCAGTCGGGAGAACACTGAAGTAGATGCGATTCTCCGGAACAAGAACGCTTGCTTTTTCGCGAATTGCAGCTAAGATGTCTGAGCTCTCATCTTTCCCTGGGTGCATCAACTCATTGCGCATTCCCAAAGCAGCCGAAGCCTCGTATGTCTGGAACGACCCAAGACAATCTTGAAAATTGCCATTATAACGAGGTCCAAGTCGATAATAGACTGCGATTAAATCATCGCTTAGAACGTCTTCGAAAAGATGTGCAGAAGCTAAAGACCAACGAGAGAAGACCACACCACGCCCAAGACGTGCAGAGAGATCCTGTGGAGTTCCAAGGAAAGCTTGGACTGGATTCGATTTCGAGGTTGAGGAGGTGAAAGAGGCAAAGCTTTCGGTGCTGGTGTTTGAAATAGGTGGATATGCTGGATATTGGCACTTAACTTGTTCTGCAAATTCTCCATCAACATAGAGCACTGCCTTACTGGATGACATTGTTTTTGGACGCCTGTGGACAACAGCAATATGATACCAACGACGCTCTTTGAAAATAGTTGATTTAAACCTAACACTTGGCCGTGTTGATGTAATGGAAGTCTGGAGGATGAAATTGTGGGTGTCTTTTTCCAGATAAGCCATGACAAAACAGGTTTGTGTTGAATCAAACGCTCCAAAGATAGTGGTATGTGAGTTCGAGTCGAATTGATCCACGAAAATCCAGGTTGTGAATGTATATCCTCCTGCCGATGACGGTGGGGGAAATTGACGCCCTAGGTTCGGCAGTTCTATCGATGCAAACCCATTCAAAGACAGGTCAAATTGGATATATGGAGGAGAATGTGATGCCTTCATGGTCTGGAGAAGGAAATCGGCGGCAGTTGAAGAATTGTTAGAAACAAGATATTGAGCATCATCTAGACTGTTGACCCCTAACGACATCAGAGACCCACATAGATTTTCTACCAAATGTCTTTCAGGTGCAGCTAGTATTGAGTCTGCGTTGAAAGCAAAGGGAAGCAGAGTTGATAAGATACCTATGGAGTGTAACGCCAAGAGGTTGTGATTTGAGATTGAGGAAACTTTTGATAAAGTCATAATCACTACCAACGCAGCTGGATTAACAGGCTCATCTTCGTTCCGCGGAATTGTCTTCCAGAAATCAATGATAATGGGGACAATATCGGCGTTGGGTACTAGAGAACTCTCTTGCAAGAGTTCTTGTAACTTGCTGTCCACATATGTGATGACTACCTCATCGCCAGATTTAGAAGATTGTTCCCTTTTAGAGGCCTTTCCAACATCACTTGGATTTCCTTGCGCAGGGTGTTTTTGTTCCTTATGCCCAGTGGCTGGATGTAATTCGGCAGCTCTTTGGCAGAGAAATTCAAATCTCTTATCGTCCAGGGCGAATGCAAGCAAGCGTCCAAAGAGCTGAGCTTCGCTCCATACATCCGACTCACTTCCTCCTACACCAATGCTGGCTATGGTCTGTTCTAAAGCTGCCCATCCACCATCCTCGACGCGGCGTTTGAAATACCTCCGATTGCCATGATGCTCCCGAAATGTTTGTGCCAAGACACCCAGTATAATCTCCAAAAGCTCAAACAGCTGTGCCTTATCCTTTTGATCCCGCTTGGTGGGGTGGTAAAAGCCGGAAAAGGCTCGAAGAGTGTCGATGAGGATTTGAAAGCCATGGAGATGGCGGAAATCATCCTTCGTGCGGGAGGTTTGTGAAGATGCAATGATATAGCGCCGCACACATTGGACCTGCTCAATGACCTTGGATATATCTGGGTATGGGCTCTCTGAGGGGGCGCACAATGCAGCTGAAAGGTTATCCAGAAGTAGCTGCAACTCTACTGTATCTTTTGTACCCTCGGCTGGAGAGGATGCAACGGTTGAAGAGCGTTGCCGCCGTGATCGCGAGGACATCCTTCCACACTTCCCCTTTCTGCGGGTCAGGTCAGAGCAATACGGTCCTCCTTCATGAGGTACGCTTAGTGTCTGACACGCGAGGAGATTCCAGGCTGCCGGGAAAGCTGTAATTCATTGAAAGAAGTATGGGCGATTAGTAATTGCTGGACGACGGATCCGAATAATTATGCGATAAGTCTCAAATGCATGGAAATGACTGGCATCGCAAAATAAAGCTTTCCTCACAGCATAGAATTGTCATTACGGAGCATAGCTTGAGAAGCCGCGAGTGAGGCTGTGAATAATCCTTCAGCTGTGTTTGATTGGCGGGCTGGCACATCCTCAGGCATAAGCTTGAAATCTTCTATTCTGAGCAACATCTGCTATCTTTTGGGCCGAATACTTGGATTTTCTAGACGATGTCTCTGGATATCCTATGAAGGCCCTTGGATTCTGTTCTATCAAAGACCGTATCCAGCTGATACCATCTCACCTGGGGTGCAGCCTTCAAAGCACATGCTTTTTGAGACGGTAACCTATCCTATCTCTTGGTCTCTACGTAAACGCAAGGCTCCGAGTCATGCGCCACAGCCTGGTCCACCACACATGTTATTATGATGGTGGTACCTAGTGTGAGAGGTCAGACGGCCACCTGCATTCCTGTCTCACCTATAGACTGTGCACAGATTGTCCACATTGAGAACTAGTTTCTAAGGGGCGCCCTAAGCCTTGAAGCTGTGCGAAAGCGGACGAAAAGCCTCTTAGCAATGCAGCACGAGGCGAAGCCAGCGTTAGGAGATGGGAGGTTGATAGCGGAACAAGTGGCCAAAGAGCACAATTATTCACGAATCCTTTTCTTCTATGTGAATCTAACATTTATTAAGACTCGCGTAACAATAGCAAAATCAATCATATAATTGTCCTATCGGTATCAAATCTGAGGTGATTCTATGTCCCATCTTGGACATAAATCACGACTTCCTATCACCTCGGTGACGAAACCATCAAGGACCACGATAAGCTCCCGAAACGGTTTAGTTCACCGATTTAGCTCGTTTAGAGCTTCGCCCCAACCAGTCATCAGGCGGCTGGGGAGCTTCGCAACCACCTGAACTTGCTCAGCTCTTGTCCTCCATCCTTCTTCTTTATCAATCCGTCCTCATCGAACCTAACCCGAGGACAGCGTAAGCAACTGTCTTCAATCCCCATCCAATTCTTTTACTTTTACCTTTCCATCGAATCGTCGCAGGCAGACCAACACTATTCCCTTCATTATGCGTGGGTTTGTCCTAGCGTTATTGCCGGTGCTGGCATCATCGGCGCCAACCTTCAGCACGGAGACCATTCATGAGGGTGCTGCTCCTCTCCTCTCAGCCTCAAATGCTGTAGAGGTTCCCGACTCTTACATTGTCGTCTTCAAGAAGCACGTCACCGAGGCTTCGGCTTCCGACCACCATAGTATGTATTTCTCCACTCCATCACCTCGCGACCTCTGCATGAGTCTACTATGCTTGCAAGTTCTCGGTGGATTCATCAAGGCATTTCATTGTTAAGGCCACCAAATGCTAATCGTGTTACAGGCTGGGTGCAAGACATCCATCTCGAGAGCGAGAATCAACGAACAGAGCTCCGAAAAAGAGGACAATTTCCTCTTACAACTGATATCTTTGAGGGCATCAAACACACATACAATATTGCTGGGGACTTCTTGGGCTATTCTGGACATTTTGATGATTCTGTCATCGAGAAAGTCCGAAGACATCCTGATGTAAGTAGTTCCCCGATTTCGGCCGGAGTTCAAATCCATATCTCTTCGAGCGCCTACGCGATATGTATTCTTATCTCGATGTATCTCGAAACATTGGACCTACCACGTAAGCGGTAACACCGCACGTGATTATCTCTTATCAGTCCGACATTAGCCGCAATCTCGTACTGACTTGCTCTTCTACAGGTCGAATATGTCGAGAAGGACTCCGTTGTCCACGCTTTAGGTGGCGATGAGACTGGAGAGCTTGAAAAGAACGCTCCTTGGGGTCTCGCACGTATCTCTCACCGAGACAGCTTGACTTTCAGCGATTTCAACAAATACCTCTACGCCGCCGATGCGGGTGAGGGCGTTGACGTCTATGTCATTGATACTGGAACCAATACCGAGCACGTCGACTTTGAAGGCCGAGCACACTGGGGAAAGACTATCCCAGCTAATGACGCCGATGAGGATGGAAATGGACACGGAACTCACTGTTCTGGTACCGTTGCGGGCAAGAAATATGGTGTAGCCAAGAAGGCTAACGTTTATGCCGTCAAGGTCCTCAAGTC
>Ga0182030_10020048_pt1 | contig 12662 bp, 15 predicted proteins | sample 812S3MmetaG_FD_121299 | JGI IMG/M metagenome (GOLD analysis project Ga0182030, IMG submission 121299) | Permafrost microbial communities from Stordalen Mire, Sweden - 812S3M metaG (Illumina Assembly) | ecosystem: Environmental > Terrestrial > Soil > Wetlands > Permafrost | place: Sweden... | reverse complement strand
GAGTATAATCAAAATCTCTGTCGGCTTTAGCCAAAAGGCTCTTTTGGCTAAAGCCGTATTTTTTTGTCATTACAATCCGTCAGCTAAAGCAGACGGCAATAAAGAACTTTCAAAAAAATTAAATCGGCAATTTGACACGCATCTGTGTTTTCCGCAATCTCTCGAACTTGAAGAACAATTCGTAATTTTGTGTTTGAATGGCAGAGTCATTAACCATATCGGTTATTAAAATCCTTTACCCTGACGAATGGGTTTTGCTCGGAAATCCAATTATGGATGACAGCAAAATTGATGTGCTGGAGGGAATCCCTATATATCACAGCAAGGATAAAAAAGAGGTTTGTTATATAGGAAGGGACAAAACCCTGAACTTTGATAAAATTACTTTGATATATACCGGTTCATTTAAGCCAGTTAGAAAAATTACAGGTATTTTCAACCGCATAGTAAAATGACCTACAAGTTTAGGCGTGAACCGGAAAGCGGGTTAATACTTGTAAATATTGAAATGTATATATTATGGCAACTAAGAAAAAGGAAATTTTTTTTGTAAGGGAAACGCCCGATAACTACAACTTTGATATTACTAAAGCAAAGCAAATAAGCAGTGCTGAAATAGAGCGGATACGCAAAGCCGGTAAAAAGAAACGTGGTAAAGCCGCATAAATATCTTACTATAAATCTGGCTTAGTTCAGCATACCTGAAATAATAAAACGAAGTAATTAAAGAAAAGCAACTTGGCATTGACAACAAAACAGGTAAATTCAAATTGTCACGCAAAGCATTGCTTGAATTGACTGAATAGTTTGAGCAGTAATGGCTTATACATATAAAATGACTGCCTCTACAAGGCGGTCATTTTTATTTATGTGGCGTAAGTGTAACAATTATAGATGTAAGTGCGTAAATGTTGTTAGATGATTCCATTTAAACTACACTTATGAGGCCTCTAAGAATTACCCATAACATTTCGCAGCGAGATAGTCAGGTAGATAAATACATGAGTGAGATTTCGAAAAACGAACTTCTCACATCAGAAGACGAAGCTATGTTAGCCCGCAAAATAAGGTTAGGCGACAGCGATGCGCTTGAAACCATGGTTAAGGCAAATTTGCGTTTTGTGGTTAGTGTTGCCAAACAATACCAAAACCAGGGCCTGCCGCTAAGCGACTTAATCAACGAAGGAAATTTAGGTTTAATCCGCTCGGCATATAAGTTTGACGAAACAAGAGGATTTAAATTTATTTCGTATGCGGTGTGGTGGATTCGCCAGGCTATTATGCAGGCAATTGTAGAGCAATCGCGTATCATCAGGCTACCAGTTAGCAAAGTAGGCGCTTATACTAAAATTACCAAAGCTTTCCACTCATTTGAACAGGAATACCAGCGTGAACCGGATGTAGAAGAGTTGATGGAAATGCTGGGCATGACCAAAGACGAAATTGATGAGTATTTCCGGGTAAATACTTCCACTTTATCAATGGATTTTAAGATAACCGGTGTAGACGAATCGTTGAGCGATATGATGAGTGATAAAACGGCAGTATCGGCCGAAGACCAACTGATGCAGAAAACAGTTGAATCGCAGCTAAACACTGCTCTTTCGGGACTTACTGACAGAGAATCAGAAATCATTACTTCATACTTCGGCCTTAATGGTAAAATACCTATGACGCTGGAAGAAATAGGCGAGCGTTTTGACCTTACCCGCGAAAGAGTGCGCCAGATAAAAGAGAAATGCATCAGGCAGCTGAAAGAAAGCACCAGCCCTCATTTGTTGCAGGCTTTCATTCAATAAAGATTATTCACCACTAACAAAGAGTTCCTTCATCTCGGTTCCTGGAAAGTTCTCCGTCAGCAATGGTGGGGACTTTCTGTTTTTAGGGGAGAGTGTCAGCCCCTTCCGTCCCCTAAAGGGGAAACCAGAGCAGCCACCGTGTAATGGGCAACCCTTCAAACTAAATTGGTCGAAGTATTTATGTTTTGTAAAAGCCTGATTTTATCTGATAATTTCTGCAAATCAAATTTACTTTCTTTAATTACCTCATTGTTGGTAAACCGGATAACGGTTATTCCCATTGCCATCATATCCTCATCTCTAAAATCGTCATATTCTTTTTGAAAATCGGAGAGTTGATAACCTCCATCTATTTCAATTACAAATCTCAATTCATGGCAATAGAAGTCTGCAATAAATGTTGCTATCGGATGTTGTCTTCTGAATTTAATGCCAATTAGCGTTTCGGCTTTAAGCAGGCACCACATTGCTCTTTCTCCTTTGGTTGGGGCAAGCCGCATTTTTTCAGCAAACTTGAATAACTTCATGGATGCACCATAATACATAGGTAGCTTATGTTTCATAGTGTAAATTTATTAAATGGCCAAAAAGTAGCAAATTGGTTGTATTGGGCTCCGGTTTCCCCTTTAGGGGACGGAAGGGGCTGAGCCTCCAGCCAAAACAACCGCACCAAATATTAAGTGCAGGGTTAAAACCCGGTAGTTTTTTCTTTCCATCTTTGCATCGTGAAAACCTTCGAGCAAACCATTTCCTCCTTAACCGAACTCCCTGAACTAAGCAACGCCATCCTGCAATTCTCTGAAGGCAGAAAAGTATTTGCCTTTCACGGCGAAATGGGCTCAGGAAAGACTACTATTATCAAGCAACTATGCGGCTTGTTAGGCTCACATGATAACTTTTCGAGCCCCAGTTATAGTATTGTGAATGAATATTTGGTTGAGGGCAACGGTGAAAAGATATACCATATTGATTTGTATCGTTTAAAAGATATTGACGAAGCGCTGGCCATTGGTGTTGAGGATTATATAACCGGCGATAACTATTGCTTTATTGAATGGCCGGAATTAATTGAGGGGCTGTTGCCCCAAAATGTGCTAAATGTGTCCATAACCCATGAAGGTGATATGCGCAAAATATCTATCTTTATGGGGTAATTTTACCAGTCTATGGCGGACAGAAAAAAAGGTTTTGAAGGAATAACCAGTAAATTGGGGCTACAACCTATGGAATCTCCAGCCATGGTAGCCCAGAAAAAAGCCAAACTGTTTATAGGTATACCCAAGGAAACCAGTTTTCAGGAGCACCGTATAGGGCTAACCCCCGAATCGGTAAAAACTCTGGTTGCCAATGGCCATCGTATTTTAATTGAGCGCCATGCCGGTAAAGCTTCCCATTTTTCAGATAACGATTACTCTGAGGCAGGCGCTGAGCTTACCAACAGCATTGAAGAGATATTTACAGCCGATGTAATTATAAAAATTGCACCGCCTACGCTGGAGGAGATAGAGATGATGCAGGTAAATCAAACATTGATATCGCCTATCCATCTTCCTACACTTAAAAAAGAATATATACAGCGGCTGATGCGGAAAAAGGTAACCGCCCTTGCTTTTGAATATACCAAAGACGATGCTGGCATGTTTCCGTTTGTGCGGGCCATGAGCGAAATTGCCGGCAGCAGTGTTATACTTTTAGCTGCGGAGTTTTTAAGTAACGCTAATGAGGGTAAAGGAATATTATTGGGGGGAATATCGGGCGTACCGCCGGCCAAAGTAGTAATACTGGGCGCCGGGGTAATTGGTACTTATGCTGCTCGTGCTGCCATAGGTTTGGGGGCCACGGTTTCGATATTTGATAATAACGTGTATAAGCTAATGCGACTGCAGGAGAGGATTGGCACACGCGTATTTACCTCAACTATAGCGCCTGCCATTTTGGAGCAGGAGTTACAGGCTGCTGATGTTGCCATAGGCGCTATACATAGCAAGAAAGGCCGCACACCGGTTATAGTTACCGAAGAAATGGTGTGCAAAATGAAACCCGGCAGCGTGGTTATTGACGTAAGTATTGACCAGGGCGGCTGTTTTGAAACTTCTGAAATCACCTCTCATGCCGAGCCTACTTTTAAAAAGTTTGATGTAATACACTATTGCGTGCCTAACATTCCCTCGCGGGTGTCGCGTACGGCATCGCATGCGTTTTCGAACATTCTAACGCCTATTCTTTTGCATTGCGGTGAAATGAGTGGCATGAAGAACCTGATTTACCAGGATGCCGGTATACGAAGTGGCATTTATCTTTACAAAGGCAACCTTACCAACGTTCACCTGGCCGACCTTTTCGGCATTAAGAGCAGTAACCTGGATTTGTTGTTTGCTACTAATTTGTAGAGGCCCCATTTTTTGATTCTGGTCTCGAGTAGTGACAAGTGATTGGCCTAGTTAGTGTGCCGACCCCTTCCGTCCCCGAAACGGGGAAACCAGAGCCAAATGCGCCGGTTAGTCCTGATTCTGCAATTAACTAAAACTTCAGTTATTATAACGACATGTGGCATGGCTGTTTCTGCCCTGGTCTCCCCGTTTCGGGGACGGAAGGGGTTGAGCGGCTACACTAAACAACTGACCTTAATTTAATTTGAACGACTAGGGTTCAGGCAATACCACTTCTTTTGCTTTGCTTGAAAAATAACTGTGCAGCACTACCGATAGCATAATCAGCAAGGTACCCACAAAGAAGCCCGGCCCCATTTGTTTATTCTCGCCAAATATTATAAACGCCAATGTAATGCCGTAAACGGGCTCGAGGTTAATAGAGAGATTTAAGGTAAAGGCTGAAAGATGTTTGAGCGCATTGAGCGAAAGCACCAATGGAAAATGTGTGCAAAACACTGCCAGCACAAAAAGCAGCACCCAGTCTTGATTTGAAGGGACGAGGGCAACCGGGTGAAAGATGTGGATGTATAATGGCAGAAAAATAGTAAGCGCCACCAGGCCGGATAGCAATTCATAGAATGATACCACATCGCTGCTTACCTCATGTACCACGCGCTTATTCAGGATATTGAAAAATGCGCCAACAAAGGCAGCCATGATGGCGAGGAAGATTCCAATGGAGTATGAATTAGTGTCGGCATAAAAGATGATGCAGATGCCGGCGATGGCCATAATACTATAAAGCAACTCCATCCGGTTAAATTTCTTTTTGGTTATAACCGGTTCTATTAAGGCGGTAAACAGGGTAGTAGATGAAAACAGGCTAAGGGTTATACTTACGTTAGAGTATTTGATAGCGCCGTAAAAAAACAACCAGTGTATCATCAGCAACACGCCGATGCCAAACAGGGCTACCAGGTTTTTAGTTGAAACCCTGAAGCTTTTGCGGGTAATAACGATGAAGGTAAACAGCGAAAGAGTGGTAATAATCATGCGGTACCATACCAACAAGCCTTCACTCATGTTTATGCTTTTGCCCAATACCGCCGTAGCACCCCACAGCAATATAGACAGGTGCATCTGCACATAAGCCTTGGTAACGTCTGACTTAGATTGATAGCCTTTAAGCATAAGGCAAAAGTATTCTTTTACTTAAATGCTAAAAGGCTGAATGGAACGCTGATTTTTTATGATCATTATGATTAATAATGATTCGGAACAGAAATGCAGGAAAAGGCTGTTTGGGTTTTTAATAATCCATGCATTGGTTTATTAAAATATGGTTATTTGTATTATCATCTTTCATCATAAAAACCATAAAAAATCAGCGTTCTATTGCTGTTTTATTTATTACTTAGTGCGCAATATGGCTACAGTTGAAATATATACGGATGGTTCGGCACGGGGTAACCCGGGGCCGGGGGGGTATGGGGCCATTTTAAAATACGGCAAACACGAAAAAGAACTATCGCAGGGTTACCGGCGCACCACCAACAACCGGATGGAGCTGCTGGCCGTTATAGTGGCCCTTGAATCGCTTACCCGTGAAGGTTTGGATGTGGACGTATATTCCGACTCGAAATACGTTGTTGAGGCCGTAAACCAGAAATGGGTATTTGGCTGGGTGAAAAAGAACTTTAAAGGAAAAAAGAACCCTGACCTTTGGAAACGATTTCTAAAGGTTTATCCCAAACACCACGTTAAATTTATCTGGATAAAAGGGCATAATGAACACCCATATAACGAGCGTTGCGATGTGCTGGCCACCACAGCTGCGGATGGCAGCGGCTTACTTGTTGATGTGGCATTTGAATCAGGTGCTGCGGCAGGGGAGGGGTTGTTGTAATGCGTTTTGCTGTATTATTTATCTCCGGGCACATCCTTCTTAGAATCTCCTCCGTTGAAACTTTCCATCATCCGCTGTGCCACTGAGCGCTGAACAATAGATTGCACATTAGCATTCATATTTCTCAGCTTAAAAATATTGTTGAATCCATAAAATCCGAATTCAGTTACTAGTTTTCCAATCAGCTCATCTGCAAACGATGAGGAAATAATATTTATATTTTCGAAGTCCAGAGTTATAATTTTGTTTGATTGTTTGTATACATTTATTAATTCATTTCTGATTTTTTCACCTGATTTTCTGGTGCCTACCCCGGATTCTTTTGAATGTAATTCAATTGTAATGTTACCATAATTGTCTTCTAATGATTCTATTTTAAAGTTAACTGGCTCATAACCACCCAAAGCTTTAGAGATAGATATTTCCTTACTGTAATCAATTTGGAAATCTACAATGCATCCATTGTCATAGGCTAGTTGTGGAATATTGCCGAATACAGTGGATTTATGATTTATCAGGTTATAGCATGCTGAACCTGAAATGATGCTCAATTTGCCGGTATTCTCACTTACAATTTGATGCAAGCCCCACAGTCCGTTTCCTTGCCCAATTTTTTTGTCTCTTGTTACACCCTCTTTAACTGCAAGTTTTAATGCCTCTGCGGGGTTTTGAGGCTTATGTATTGAGCTTAATAAAGAATTGTATATACCCTGTCCCGTATCATAAACGCAAAAAACAAAGTGCTTAGTAGTTGGATGAACCTGCCCCATTACATATCCGAAATTCTTTCCGGAATGTTGAAGTACGTTATCAAGAACCTCATTTATAGACCACTCAAATCCTTCTAATACGCCCTTTTCACAAACAATGATTCGCGAAAGTTCATCTACAAATGAATTTATTAGCATGTAAATGTCGTCTGCGCTGTCAAATCTCCAAACCTTGTCAAGGCTGGCATTTTTTGCAAGGTCTCTATTATCCTGTACTTGCAGCGGCTGCTTAATAGAAAGTTTTTTTAGGTATTCGGATAAATAGTAAAACTCAAAGTTAATTCCTCTGGAACTAACGTTTTCTATTATTCCGGTAATAGGCACACAAACATTGGGGAATGCGGCTGTAACACCTTTGAAGTTAAGAATCAGGTGCTTATTATATGAATTAAGTGAACTGTTTATGATTTCTACGAATTCCGAAACAACCTTAGGGCTTTTTAAGTTGTCAAAAATCAATTCATTCCCGTCTTGCCTTATAAACGCCTCCGATGGATTATTTTTTTTCATTTTTTATTGCTCGTGTTCAAATTTAGTTGATTTTATTTTTAAGTACACTAAATACGTATTATTTTCCTTTACACATAAACAGACAATGAAGATTGCATTTTGGGGAGGCTGTATTAACCGCCAGTATAACATTGCACCTGATAAACACTACCACGCCTTAGTGCGCCGGGCCATAGGTTTGCAAACCGGTGTTGCCCCCAAAACCTGGCTTCGATTTTATTCCTCTTTTCACGAAATGCAACGCGATACGCTGGCGTTGTTGAATGGAGATGCCCATTATGATTACCTGGTTATATTTCTGCGGCCTTTTACGCTGATGCCCCTGACCAAACCTCTTATCAGGTACACTGATAAAACGATGCAAACAAAGCTTGCCCTTAATCCCCGGTTTTCAAACAGGAAGTATTATGATGACATGGTGAAAGAGTATAAAGTAGTGACGGGGAATAAGGAGAGCAACGGGTTTTTGCATAAAGCGTTTCAGCGGCTTAATGATTTAGCGGGAGATATGCTTGGCTTACAAGAGTGGTCGAGAAAAGAAGTTATGGAGATGCTAGGTGAAGTGCATGCAACCGCCAGCGAAAAGCGCACTGAATTAATACTTTTAGGGCCGCCGCCTTATCCCTCCAATATGCGGATTAATAATTGTTGTATTGAATTAAACAGACAGATAGCCGGGTTTGCCAGGGACAATAATATTGTGCACGTAGATATGTCTATGGGCTATGATAAGGAGGGCAATCCTCTTTCGGCACCTGATGGGAAACATGTAAGCGAAGCAGGCCATGCATTTATGGCACAGGGAATTATTAAATACCTGCAACTACAATTTGAAGAACCGGCAGCACAGGTGGTTGAATAACTATTTCAGCGCCTGCTCCATATCCTGGATAATATCTTCTGCATCTTCAATACCCACGCTCATGCGCACCAGCCCATCGGTTATGCCAAATTTTTCGCGTTGTTCCTTTGAAACAAACGAGTGGCTCATAGATGCCGGATGTTGCAGCAACGTATCAATGGTGCCCAGCGAGGCTGTCAGGAGGCAGAACTTAATCTTCTTCATCAGTTTGTTGCCGGCTTTGTAACCATCTTTTAAATCGAAGGCTAATACGCCACCAAAGTTTTTCATTTGCTTTTTGGCGAGGGTGTGGTCGGGATGATCTTTCAGGCCCAGGTAGTGCACCGCCTTTACAGCGGGATGGGTTTGCAGGTATTTGGCCACCGTTAGCGAGTTAGAACTGTGTTTATCCATGCGCAGGCTGAGGGTTTTCATGCCATTATTTAACTGCCACGAATCAAAGGCGCTGCAAATACCGCCGGTTATTTTTCTGTTTTTCCACACTTTATTATTCATAAACTCGTAGTCGCGGCCAATTAAAATACCACCCAGCGCTGTGCCATGCCCGTTTAAATATTTGGTGGCAGAGTGTATTACAAAATCAGCTCCGTATTTAAGCGGTTGTTGCAGGTAAGGCGAGGCAAAGGTGCTATCAACCGCTAGTTTTACTTTGTATTTAGCGGCCAGTTTGCCCAGCACATTCAGGTCGTAGCAGCTAATGGTGGGGTTGCTGGGAGTTTCGCAGTAAAGCAGCTTTACGTTCTTTTTACTTTTTAGCAGCGCTTCTATTTCATCGGTGTTCTTGAAGTCAATATACACCACTTCCATTTTATAAACTTCAGTAAAGTGAGTGAAGAAGTCTACCGAAGTGCCGTAAATATTTCCCTGTGCAATAATGCAATCGCCTGGCCGAAGAAGGCTTTGAAAGAGATTGGATATTGCAGTCATTCCTGATGAGAAGAGTAGGGCTTTGGCTTTTATATCCAGCCCGAAGGTTTCCATCTTCTCTAACTTCTCTTCAACCAATTGTGCGTTTGGGTGGGAGAAGCGGCTATATGCAAAGCCCTCAACTTTACGCCCAAAAATCTGTTGTGCTATTTCCGGCGATTCATAAATGAAGGTTGACGTGGTATATATAGGTAAGGTGTGGGGTAACACTTTCAGCTCTTTGTTAAAGGTATCGTGCGCAGTAATTGAGTTAAATCCCTTTGGAGATTTGTTTTTAGTGTTTTTCATGACTTTTAGTTGAGAAAAAATAATTTCGTGTTCCGAAAATAGAATTAAGCAATTTAAAACAACGTAAAAATATGTACACCATTCACCGTCACCTGCAGTTTAATGTTTGGGCCAACCAGAAAGTAGTTGATATGCTGGCCGATGTTGATGAAGCGGTTTTTGAAAAGGAGGTGATAAGCAGTTTCCCTACCATAAAGAAAACCTTATTGCATATTTGGGATGCACAATTATTATGGCTTACCCGTATGAAAGGGGGAAAAACTCCGATTTGGCCTAGTGCGGAATTTACCGGTGGTAAAGAAGAATTATTGAAAGGCCTGGTTCAAAGCGCCCAGGACCTGGCTGATTACATTGCTACCTGCGACCAGGCGTTTTTAGATAGCAAACTGACCTATAAAAACATGAAGCTGATTGAATACACCAATGGTGTTGAAGAGATACTATTTCATGTTGTAAACCACGGAACTTTTCACAGGGGACAGTTTATAACCATGATGCGCGAACTGGGTTATACCTCTTTTGAAAATATGGATTTGAGCAGCTATTTCAGGCTGTTTTAATTTTACGCCTTCCTTTATTGATTTTGGGCGGGAAGGGAATAGATTTATCTTTCGCAGGTAGATTTATATAACTTTAGACCCCGAAAACATGTACAACATCCAAAAGCATTTGCAATATAATGCATGGGCCAACGAAAAGATAGTTGGATTTTTAGCTAATGTAGATGATATGGTTCTGGACACCGAAATAAAAAGCAGTTTTCCAAGTATCAGAAAAACCATTATGCATGTTTGGGATGCACAGCAAATATGGTTCCTGCGCTTGCGGGGTGAATCCATTTCCGGATGGCCAAGCCAGGAATTTACCGGTGACACCAAAGAGCTTTTCAGCGCATTTATTGAAAGCTCGCATGCTTTTGTGAATTTCATTGCATCAAAAGACAAGGATTATTTAGAAGGCAAGGTAAGTTACAAAAACATGAAGGGCACAGATTTTAGTAATCCGGTTGATGTAATATTGTTTCATGTGGTAAATCATGGAACTTTTCACCGCGGTCAGATATTAACGATGCTGCGCGAACTAGGTTTTACGTCGTTTGAGAGCCAGGATTTGATTGCGTACTACCGTTTAGAAAACCAGGTTTAAAATACGGATGGAATATCCGTCAAACTATTCAGCTTCCAATCAGCAATTACAAATTTGGGATTATGAAAATGCCCCGGATCTGGTATTACCACACATTTCATTTTGGCCGATTTGGCAGCAAGTAAACCGAAGAACGAATCCTCTATAACCAAACATTTTTCGGCCCGGATGCCGAGGGTTTCGGCAGTGCGGATAAACACGGCGGGATGTGGTTTGCCAAACAATTCATGCTCAGCTGATACCAGGAGTTCAAAATAATCTTCAATATTCAGTCTTACTATAGTTGCTTTAATAAGCTTCATGGCTGATGAGGAGGCAAGGGCAATACGCATTCCTTTGCCTTTAAAAAAATCAAGTGCTTCATGCACGCCCTTCATGGCCTGGGCGTGGTGTGTTATGGCTTCTACCATTCCGTCAATTACTTCATCATGTATTTCTTCTTTGGTTTTACCGGTCCAGGGGTGTTTGTGCCACCAGTGGTTTACTACCTCATCAAACCGGTAACCGGTGGTTTCCATGCAGTCTTTTTCGGTAAGATGCAGACCTACTGTGCCAAATACTTTGATTTCAACCTGCCGCCAAAAGGGTTCAGAGTCAATTAATACGCCATCCATATCAAAAATAACGGCTTCAAAATCTTTCAACATAACTGCAGATGTAAAATAGTAAGTTAAAAATGCGGTAAATTTGTTGCGAATAAACAATCTCCGTTGGACCTAATCTTAAAATTCTTTTCACATTTTACAGAGCCCGACGTAAAAACTGCCTTGCTGGTAATTCTCAACCTGATTTTGATAGAGAGTTTACTTTCGATAGATAATGCTGCCGTACTGGCTACCATAGTTATTGACCTTCCCCAAAGGCAACGGAAAAGGGCGCTCCGCATAGGTATAGTGTTTGCATACATTTTCAGGGGGCTGGCTTTGTTTTTTGCCAGTTGGCTGATTAAAATCACCTGGCTTAAACTGGCAGGTGGCGCTTACCTGCTTTACCTGTTCTTTACTTTTTTTTATGAGAAGATATTTAAGAAACATGAAGCTAAATCCGGCAAAAAGCGGCGCCACAGCACTATCCCCGGGCTCAACTATTTCTGGAGCACGGTTTTGATGGTGGAGTTAATGGACATGACATTTTCCATTGATAACGTATTTGCTGCTGTTGCCTATACGCATAACATTTACCTGGTGTATACGGGGGTTTTTATTGGTATTGTTACCATGCGTATTGTGGCCGGGTATTTTGTACAGCTAATGCGCAGGTTTCCATTTTTAGACACGGTTGCATTTGTAATTATTGGTATACTGGGCGTTCGCCTGTGCCTGGAGTTTGCCTGCTCGATACAACTGAACGGCGTTATTTGCAATATTCTGCAGGGGGAAACAGCAGATTTTTATTTCTCTATACTTACGGTGAGTATATTTCTGTTGCCTTTGGCTTCGTCAATGCTGTTTAATTTTCCGAAATGGAAGGCTTAAACCGTAGCTGAGCTTTTGTCAAACATTATTCCCTTACCAACAACTGTATAGTAGTGCGCGATATTTGGCGTAACAGCACATCTTTATTGAGCGTAAGCTTATCAATTATACCCTGGTTGTAGTGCCTGATGGTAAGCAGCGAAAGGTTATCGTTGCGGGTAATTGAAAAATCCTGTTGCAACTGCTCAATGATATTGTCAATTTTCTCTTTCTTAAAATCAACAGCTATTGAAAAGCTGATAGCCGCATTTTGCATCATGTTAATGCGCAAACGGTTTTCGGCAAAGGTGCTGAAGACTTTACTCAGGTGGTCTTCGGCAATAAACGAAAAGTCTTTGGCTGAAAAGGAGAGGAGTACCTGGCCCCTTTTCCAGATAATAATGGGCGGCAAAAAGCTGGTGTTGGCATTGGCTGAAATAACCGAGCCACGTTTATTATAATTAACAAAGCTGCGCACCTCTAACGGAATGTTCTTATTCTGTATCGGCTTAATAGTTTTTGGGTGAATTACGCTGGCACCGTAGTAGGTCATTTCAATAGCCTCGTGGTAGGTTATTTCGCTTAAAAACTGTGCATTAGGATATTCTTTAGGGTCGGTGTTCATAAT
>Ga0182030_10020046_pt1 | contig 12662 bp, 13 predicted proteins | sample 812S3MmetaG_FD_121299 | JGI IMG/M metagenome (GOLD analysis project Ga0182030, IMG submission 121299) | Permafrost microbial communities from Stordalen Mire, Sweden - 812S3M metaG (Illumina Assembly) | ecosystem: Environmental > Terrestrial > Soil > Wetlands > Permafrost | place: Sweden... | reverse complement strand
GGTGAGCGTTTGGGAGGTACTGTACGAGTTAGATGTGCCGACATAGGCAGAGAATGTCAGCGTGATCTGAACGTCAGTAGCAGTGTCCGGCCAGAGGGATGACTTCAAATGAACGCGAACAGCTTATTTCGATTCCAGCCCGAGCAACCGAGGACCTCCTCCACTGGCAGCCTGGGCTCCACTTCCTTGTTCTGCACCCTTACCCCGTTACTCACCAGCCTTGCCTGGTCGGCAACACTGTTTCTGGGAATGGCAGCGTCGCAGGGATGGTCGGCTGCCGCTAACGCGATCGTATTCACTCAGGGCTACAATGCCACGACGAAACAGGATATCTATGTACAATCGCTCGCTCCAGGTAGCAAGCCGCGGTGTGTTTCGTGTACGGTGGACCACGACATCCTGCCGTCGTTTTCACCAGACGGCCAATGGATCGCGTATACCGTGTCGGGCAACGGACACAGCGACATCTATGCGCAGCGCTATCGCGGCGGTGGACCCATACTGCGGATATCGGCGGACGGGGGGACCAACTCGTTGTGGGCGCCGGCGGGCCGGGAGGTGTTTTACCGGCGGGGCAACGAAATGTGGACTGTATCGTTTAATCCAGCACAAACTGTGCCGGGAAAAGCCCGCAGGCTCTTCAGCGGGCAGTACACCGCTTCGGACTCCTCGTGGAACCGGGATATGGCGCTTTCGCCGGACGGCAAGCGATTTCTGATGCTAAAGGCTCTCCCCGAGTCCCCGGACAGCCACCGCATTCAGATAGTGCTGAACTGGTTTGAAGAGCTGAAGCGAGTGGCGAGATGATATCCCGCTAAGTCCGTTACGGCCCTGCGCCGGTAAGTCCGGTGTGGGCCCTAGTGTAGTGCGTCCATGCAGAATACCGATTATCCGAATTGGCTGGAACCTCACCGTGGGCCAGGCTTCAGCGGGGGGCGAACGCCCCGGATCGCCATGCTTGCATCGTGTCCGTTCTGTTCCTGCGCAACCTCAACCATGTCGTTGGCCTGAATTGAAAGGACACGCGGAAGATTCGAACTTTGCCGGTGGGTTCGTCGGTGCTACACCGAAGGGTTGGCTGCCGGGTCCGAATGGATCATGGCGAGACAGGGAATTTGCCCTACGGAAAACGGCCCACCGCGGAGGGTCACCGATGCACCGACAGCAGCGTACCGGTCTGCGTCGTCGAGCCGCTGTAGGTCGCCTTGATGGTCTGATCCCCATTTGCCGACGAGACCGGAACCACCACATTGAGCTGGAACAGGCCCGGCGAGACCAAGCCGGCAAACTGCACCGTGGAGTTCACGCCTCCCACCGTGACCACCGGCGGTGGAGACAACATCCCTCCCTGGGTCGTCGATCCACTTACGACCGCGGTAGAGGTGGGGCCAAAGCCATTGGCGTAGATTGAGATCGTTTCACCCGGCTTGGCCGGCGAAAAGGTATATCCGGGCTGCGAGAAGCTGGCCGGGCCGACCAGGGTTCCGTCGAGATGAACGGCCGCTACGTGTTGGCCATCGCTGAATACGAAGAACGATGGCGCCAGTGCCTGACCGAGCGCGGCAGATGGCGGGCTCGCCGCTCCGTTGTTTGAAACCACGATTTGCGGGTAAGCCGGGAGCGTATCCGGCGGAGTCAGAATGTTGATTTGCGTGGGACTGATGTAGTACACGTAGGCGCTCACGCCGTTCACCGTCGCGCTGACGCCGTCGAGTTCGGTGGGCATCCGATTGCCGGTAAAATCGGAAGACCGCCAGATGCGCGAATCGCCCGCGGGCGCCAGGTTTGAACCTTTGATTTCGACCCACGTATTGGCGGCAACGGCCAGATCTTCGCCCTCGGCGTTCGCAACCAATGAGACCACCGGCCCGGCTGCGGCGGTTACCGGATAATAGACCATGACGAAGTACTTTTGGATGAGGGCACTTGTGGCCTGTAAGCCATAGTCGAAGTCGAAGCTCCACTGCAACTGGGAAGATCCGTCCGCGGGAGCGTAGCCGCTACAGGGCGACTGGCTGTTTCCAGACTGGTCGCGCTCGCAGGCCCAATAGAAGAAAGGCTGCAGATTCTCGAAAGGTCCTAAGCTCCCGGTCCACATGAGCCTGGTATCGCCCGAAGCCATGCCCAAGTCCGCGAACAAATCCTCCAGAGTCTTGGAAGATGCGGGTATCTGCCAGGCGGAGGAACCCAGGTACTGGCTGTTGTTCATCGCTTGTATCCACTGGGTCGCCGTCTGGAACAACATCGCGCCACCGCCGATCTTGGGCGCGGTAATCGTGCGAGAGGCGTAGGCGATGGCGATGTTGCCCACGATGCCGAAGGGGTTCGAGGCAGCCAGGTTCGCGTCGGCCGGCCAGGTGTATCCGGTGCTGCAATCGTACACGGCGTTTCCGGAGGCCGGTCCAGCGATATAAGGGACCACTACGGCGCCGCCGGCGGGACAGGAGGGCGGCGCTCCAATCGCGCCAGTTACCACTGGCAGCACGTAATAGTAGGTATCGTTTATCGTAGTTCCACCCTGGATGCCGTTGGCGAACGAAAACATTTCCTGTCCGCCGTTGCTGGTGCCGCTGGTGCCACCGTTGTTTTGAAGGGCCCAGTAATACGAGGGCTTCAGGTTGTGAAGTGGCGCGACCGTGCCGGCAAAACCAGCAGCCACGCTGGCGGGGAAAGCCTGCTTGAGCCCCACGGCGTACAGGTTCCCGAGAGCGCTGCCGGTGCACTGCGGACCGAACGACCCGCCATGTGTGCCTACATCCGCGCAGGTGTGGTCCACCAGGGGTGCAACGGGCAGTTGCCAGTTGTTGTGGCCCAGGTAACCCGAACCGTTGTTGTAAGCATTCAGTGCCGCGACCCATCGCAGCGCGGTGGCGTAGTCCATCGAGCCGTTGGGATTGATTCCGGTGACGCCCAGACTCGCCTGTAGCTCAGGACTTCCACTCAGGTTGGCGTTCGCCAGCCAACAGAGGCCCTGGTTCGGGTCATAGACGATCGTTGCCTGCGCCAGAGGCGCCGCACCGAGAGTGGAGACCGGCTGAGCGGTCTGGCAGGGATTGTTTTGAGCAAACGCAATTCCGCCGCTCGATGTCAGCAAAGAAAGAATTGCAAAAGCACAGCCGCGTCTCCGATGCATCGCTTGAGATCCCCTCAGAGGTTTCCGGTTGGAGGTGCCGGGTGGTCCACAGTTCCTCGATTCTATGCAAACTATCGAGCCGGCCGCCCCGCGAACACTACCAGTTGCGTTTGAGGATTGCTGCGATAAAACTCCCGAGACAGGTTTCGAGAGCGATGAGGATTCGGGGTTGCCATGTGCTCCTTTACTGCTGTGGGTGGGGCCGGGCTGTTCAAGTTTGTGCCGCGGGGTCCGAGCCCAATCGGCAGCGCTCGCTGTGACGCCACTTGTCGGGAGCTTGTCGGAGAGTACAGCGTCATTCCCTCACGGAAACCGTCACACTGGCTGCTATTCCCAACGGGAACCGAGACCGGTACCTCGCTTGGCGGGACGCTCGACGGAATCCGCGCCTCTGCATCACGCCGGAAATCAAGACTGGCGCTTCTCCATAAAATGTCACCGATGCCGGTTGACCGTCGATGAGCACGGCGACGGGTAGCAACGGTTGCGGCGTCCGGCCCGGCGGCGCTGTCTGTCCTTCTCCGGTCAGGAAAAGCACCACGGTGCTGCCCCTAGCAGCTGGATTCGCTCGCGAGTTGTCGCTCTGGTCCTGGTTCAACGCCGCGGCCCGGCCGCTGCCGGACCCGTCGGCGGTAAAGATCGCCGGATCTTGGGTGGAGCTCACGTACATCACGGGCGCGGGCGTCCCGTCGAACAGCACCGGTACGCCGCCGTTCCCGAGGCCAGCGCCATCGAGAACGGCGACCTCGCCCGGCGCAATCGGCCCGCTGCGAAAGTTGCCCCAGTTTAGGACCGCCGCGATCGCGGGTTACTGCGCGGTTGCCGCGCAACCCAGATTGAGGGCGGCGTTCATTTCGATCTGGATATCGACAACGTTGACCGCGCCATCCCCATTCAGATCGTTGGCGGGAGAGACTTTGCCTAAGGCTTCATTGATCATCTCCTGCACGTCGACGACGTTGTTGTTTCCGTTTCGATTGATGTCGCACGGGCTGAAAGGTACGGCTTCAATTGTCAGCGTAGGAGTATCCGTGCCGTACCCGAACTGGCCGGCTATGGCGAGGGACGGCTGCGCGTTTCCCATGAAATTTCCGGCGACGATAGAGTTTGGGTTGGGACCCGACAAGAAGAAAGTCTGGCTGGAGAACGTACCGTCTCCGTTGCCCAGCATGTAGCTGGCTTCCGCAACGCCGCAACAGTCTCCGAAAACAATGTCGAGTTTCCCGTCGCTATTAAGATCGGTTACGATCGCCGATGAGATGCTAGTCGCGGTAAGCGTCTGCGTCTGGAAATTGCCGTTGCCTTGACCGAGTAACAGATCGACTTCGCCTGTGAAGTAGCTCCCTGCAATCACATCCAGGTTGCCATCGTGGTTCAGATCGGCGACCGCCAGCGGAGCGGCCGTGACCGGCAGTACTGTGGGGCTTCCGAACGTGCCATCTCCTTTGCCTGGATAGAGAGCCGAAATAAAGGTAAAGCCGGATGCATCGGTGTATCCCACGATCAGGTCGGGTTTGCCGTCATTGTTGAAGTCGCCCGCGAACAAGCCTGTGCCGCCGGGTCCACTGACGGACACCGTTATGGGCGACGCGAACGTCCCATTGCCTTTGCTGAGGAGAATTTCAATGGTGCTCGTCGTGGCGCCGGTGTACGAGGCTGCGGTGCTCAACACGGCTAGATCCGGCTTTCCATCGCCGTTGAAGTCGGCCACGGCGGTCAGGGTCCACGTCGTTCCCGCAAGCGACGTGCCCGCGTGAAACGTTCCGTCGCCATTATTGAGGAAGACATCCGCGCCGGTTGGATTGGTGGCCACCATGTCGGGTTTGCCATCGCCATTTAAATCGAGAAGCGCGACGCTGTTTGGCACGCCGGTGGTCGGGTAGCTCACCGGAGACGCGAAAACGCCTTTTCCCTGACCAAGGAGCACGGAGATACCGGTGGAAAGGGCGGCGACCAAGTCCGGTTTCCCATCGCCATTCAGGTCGGCAGTAGACAGCGCCGGTTGATATTCAGCGGTTGCCGTTCCGATCGCCTCGAAAGAGGGCAGACCCACGGCGCCGGAGGAATTCGCAAAGAAATAAACCAGCGATTGGGCAAAGTAGTCGCCCATCACGAAGGCGGTGTTCCCGTCGCCCAGCGGAATCACTCCAACCGGGCCCACATTAGCGGGGACCGTGTATGCCGTCGCCGCCCCGAAAGTGCCATCGCCATTTCCGAATGCGACGTAAAGACCGGAGTTCACACCGTTGGCGACCAGGTAATCCAGCTTGCCGTCATGGTTCAGATCCGCGTATGCCAGGTAAACGAACGCACCGGAGATGCCGCCAGTGATGGTTTCGATCTTCGGCTGAAAGGTTCCGTCGCCGTTTCCGGGATAGACGTCCACCTTGTCGCCTCCGGTCATCATGAGATCGACCCGGCCATCACCGGTCAGGTCGACCGCGACGAAAGAGCGTCCGCCAGCCACCACCGTAGTCAGGACTGGCGATCCGAAAGTTGCGCCGCCCTTGTTCAGCAGCGTGGCGAACTGCGTACCGCCGTTCACGCCAAAGTCGGGTAGTCCGTCGCCGTTGAAATCCGCAGTCACAAGAAAGTATGCGGGTATGCCCGCGGCAATGATGGACGGCGCCTGGAAAGTCCCGTCGCCATTTCCAAGCAGCAGCGCGATTGAGCTGGTCTTCGAGCCGTTTACGGGGTCCAGCAAAACTGCGAGGTCGAGATGCCCGTCATGATTGAAGTCGGCCGCGACCAGCGACGGTTCAGTAGTGGAAGGGAGCGCGTAGGTGTGGGTCGCAATCGGGTTGTTCCCCGCGTCATAGAGCGTGACCGCAATCGAGGTGGAGTCGGCTTCGGCGTGGTCCACAGTGCCGTCACCGTTGAAATCGCCGTCGACGATCGCCTGGGGAGCTTGCCCGAACGCGGCGGATCCGGAGACGACCCGGGGTGAAGACACTCGCGGCATCGCGGGCGGACTGGGTCGGCGGAACGAGGGTTGGAACGAGTAGCCGTCCTTACACTGACCATCTATAAAGGCCTTTGTGGTGGCAATCGTGTTGGCGATAGGGACCTCATAGGAGTCGGAAAAGCCCGGGTTGACCTCGAATGAAATCGCTGACGGCACTCCCCCCTCATTGTCGACGCGAACGATGTCACCGTATTTGCCAATGGGCTTATTCAGCTTGATGGTGAAATCACGCGGAGCAAGAAACGGCGCTCCTCCCGTGAGCGTCGCTTGGCATTTCTGTGCGTGTGCGGGCGAGGCGGCGATGGAGAGAAGGAAAAGCAATATCGGTAAATCAGTGGAGTCGCGCAAGGTCAAATGTTCCCCTTAACGAGAGTGGTGAAAAATCGGTTTTCGTGTCGTGACCATCACAAAACTCTTCGTACGGTGTTTCAGCCGACGGCCATTTAGAGCCTGGAGCGTTGCAGTGACACTCTAATATCATCGCTACATCCTCAGCTACGCTATTTCGCGGGTTTGCAGGTTTTGGATTCTATCAGGCGGAGGTGAGGGTGATGTCCAGGGCAACTGAACTGACCATCGGAATCGAAGGCATCAGCCACGGTCCGCTCGGCGCGACGGCGGGTACCCCGCCCGGAACGGCATACTCGCGTGGCGATCGACGACTTAACCTCCGAGCGCCCTAGCGCCTTCAGATGGAAGACCTCTATCGATCTCCAGGGATGGTTGTCAAGGCCGGGTTCGAAATACGCAGCATATGAAGATTCGACAGGGGTGTCAACGATGCCCCTGGTTCGATGCCCCTGGTTCGCCGTCGGCTTCTGCCGCGGCCGCCCATTCAGCATCCGCTCGCTACTTAGGGCAATTATATACTTACCAGACCAAACTGTGATAGGGTTGGAAGTGGGAAGGGGCGACCGAAGCCGCCCCCAAAGCTGAAACCGAGAACCCGTTGACGCGGGCCCACAGCATTTCCATTTATAGGAGGTGCTGTGATGTCGGCAATTGTCGAATCGGTTTCATCCGGCCGGAGCATTGCGCGAGACAGAATCCGCTCCATGGTTTGCGGTGTTCCGTCGTCCGCCAGAAAGGCGAAGCGACTTCTTATGTGGAAGGCCTACTTCGATGAAAGCGGCAGCGATGCGAAGTCGCAGTATTTCGTCCTGGCCGGTTACGTCTCCAGCGTCGATCATTGGGAGCGGTTCTCGGATGAATGGCAAAGGGCGCTGGAGCGCCCCCCGCGACTCGATTACTTCAAGACGAGAGAAGCATTTCAGTTGCGCGATCAATTCGAAGGGTGGTCAGAGGATCAGCGGAACGAACGCATCGAAGACCTCTGGCGTATCGTTCGGGCGCACGCCATCTTCGGCTGCGCTGTGGCAATGCCTAAGGATTTATATGAGCGCCACCTCAGGGGTGTCATTGTCAGGCTCTATGATAATCCCTACTACATCTGCTTCGTTACATCTCTGGATTTCCTTTCGGACATGATGAATCGTTTCGAGCAGAAAGGGCCCATTGATTTTGTGTTTGACGAGTATAACCTTGAACCACGGGTTAGAAAACTATTCGACAGCTTCAAACCCCAAGGGGGTCTGCATCGTGAACTGATCGGCGACATTGAGTTTCGTGACGACAAAACAGTGTTGCCTCTCCAGGCGGCTGATCTATTGGCGTGGCGGACACGTATTCGTCTCCAGGATGAGACGCATGGATCTGTCGTCGCAATTGACGAAGAACAGCCTCCCTCGGTCGCGCTAGTAATCCAGGAAAAAGAACTTAGAGGGTTTGTCGAGTACTTGCGTAAGGATGGGATCGAATGAAACATCCTCCGGAAATGATCGAAGGCCCGGAAGCGTACCAGCGCTTTCGAAACGCGCTCAAGACGGTGCTATCCGTTCCAAAGAGCGCGGTACCGAATCCATTCAAGCGTGCGAAGAAAAAGGCAAAGAAGATGACCAAATGAGAAATACGAAGTTCGCCGGTATCGTGATGGCTTTTACGTTCGCGGGCGTTGTTGGCGCCCAGGGAGATCAGTTCTTCGCCGACTTGCCGCGAGCACAAGAGCAGGCCCTGGACGGGCTAGCAGATGCGGCCAGCGGTCAACCCACTTGCGATTTACGGGTGGTTGAGGAACAGCCACATTGTGTTCCGGGTCCGGTCCGGCGAGTCCTTGAGGGCAAGGATTGGCATTTGGTTCAAAACTTCACTCCGATTGCAATCGAAACCGCGTGCATGGGAGGGGCCAAGGACGCTTGCGGCTTATTGCAACTCGCCCAGGACACCCTGACCAAGCAGGCGGCTTTACGAGAGTGCAGGAGCATTAATCCAGGGCGATCACCCGCCGCATGCCGTGCGATGAGCAAAGAAACGGTGAAGGCCTACAAGCTCTCAACGGACGCGACCATCGCTGCGATCATACGCCCCGATGGCTGCTGTGGCACAGCAATGGAAGCCTATTCGCCCGAATCAGGGCGACTCGCCCAATTCTTGCTGGGCTTCTCGAACCAAATTAATCGAATGCGGTATGGCTGCGAAGCGTCCGCCAGCGCGCGCTTCCATTACGGGACGGCTCCCTGGCATCAAGCTTACGTCTATTGCTTGACTCACTGAGGATCATCGCTCGCGGTTAAACTAGAATTGGCCGCCTAGTTCCGGTCTTGCTAACCGGGATGAACGTGGGAGTCCCTTGACCTGCGGCGGCCAGTCTTTCCATATCGAGGGAATCGCTTAAGGGAGCGATGCCGTGGCCTATTATGAAAGCGCCCGCGCACGTAGAGCGTTCTCTGAAACGTGCAAGTTCTGGAGCACCCATCAGATCCTGGCATCGATCATGCCAGGCATAGTCGGCATCGCTTTGCCGTATGTTATAAAGGCGCTCGGGCGCGGAGTAGACGGCGTTTTCGGTTTAAGGACGGCGATCCTCGCGGCGGTTTGCGGCGTTGCCGCTTGTATTCTCTCTTGGGTGTGTTCCTTTGTCTTCAACTATATATGGTTCTCTCCCGCGGCCATATACAGAGAACAGCAACATATAATCGCGGCAGACAAGAAAATGATTCAGACGCTGATTGAAACCTCGGCCAAGAAACGGTCCGCAGATGAATTCAAAGAGCAGAATGTACAGAATTGGTTAGAGACCTTAACCTCAGAGGAACGCGAGTTCGTCCGATGGCTGCTGCATCACGGAGAATCCGATCCCAGCGAGTTCAGGCGGTCCGGACTGGACGATAGAGTTTCCGGATCAGCGCTCAACAAAGGATTGCATACCGGGCTGGTGACCTCTACCCCACGGGGGACGGGAACGGCCTATAAGATAAACGAAAACTACAGCGAAGCCTTATCGGCTGTGCTGCATCCCTGACCCGTCACGCTTCGTGTTTTCGCTTTCCTCTCCGCTGTCGCCTTAGATGGCCGTCGGCGCGGGCTCCTGGGCATCAGAGCGATCCTTGCCCGTCAGGTGCTTGTGGGTGAGCCGCTTGCCGGTCACCTGCGAGAGCGCCAGTCTGAAACGGGCGTAGTCGTCCATTTGTTTGCGGTTGTTGTAGCGGAACGTCTGCTCGTCGAGGTAGCGGAACAGGTGGAATGGCTCCACGCTGATATATGTTCCGTTCAGCCCGCGCGTCACCAGCGACCAGAAATTCTCCAGCCCGTTGGTGTGGACTTCGCCGCGCACATACTCTACCGCATGATCGACCACCTCATGCTGAAATTCGGTCAGGCGTTCGTATGATTTCAGCGAATCGGTGAACAGCGCAGAGCCCGCCAGCACTTGTCCGCGAATCTCGGATTGCAGCGTCTTTTTCTTGGTGTTGTCCACTACCTTGGTCCGTACTTTGCTGCTGCCAGCCTTGCCGTCGCGCTCCAAGATGCCCATAACGGCGGTCTTGTCTTTGCCGCCGGTACCCGTGATTACGCGCTCACGTTTCGCGGAATGCATATTGCGCGCCTTGCCTCCGATGAAAGTTTCGTCCGCTTCCACCTGCCCGGAGAGTAATCCAGATCCGCCATCGGTCAACGCGAACCGCAGACGGTGATTCATGAACCATGCGGTCTTCTGGGTCACTCCCAGGTCGCGGGCCGTCTCGCAGGAGCTTACGCCATTCTTGCAGTTGACCACCAGCCACAGCGCGGCCAGCCACTTGTCCAGGCCGATGGGGGAGTCCTCGAAAACAGTGCCGGTCTTCAGGGAGAACTTTGGACGGTCATGCTTGCCATAGCACTTCCATACGCGGGCTTTGGCAAGGTAAACTACATGGTCGGAACCGCACTGCGGACACTTCACTATGCCATCGGGCCAGCGAAGGGAAACCATTTCGCGCTTGCAGTTTTCGAAGTCCGCGAAGTGGATAACCGCCTGTTGAAGTGTTTTGATGCCGTCCATGTATCAATTATGGGCGTGTTGGCTTAGTCTGTCAAGTATATAATTGCCCTACTTAGCCCCTGGCACGGATTCGGGAACCAGGCCGATGGCGCGGATTTGCGCCTTGGGGATCATCTGTTCCCGCCCCTGGGAGTCCACGAAACGGTACTCCGAGTCGCCAGTCTTCAGAAGGCGCAGGCCCTTGGTGACGCCGCCGCCCGTATCGAGAACCTCCACCAAAGGGTAATGCTGTTCGAAATCGGCCGATGCAATTCCCCGGCTTTCCCCGTAGAGAAAGGAAAGCAGCAGGGCTTGGCCTACCAGCAGCATGATTTGGATGGCAAGACGGCACCGCCAGCGCCAGGAGCAGGCCGCGAAGGCCACCGATACCAGCAAGACAATCGCTGCGGCAGGATTGAGGGGCAGACGAAAGCCAACTATGATCAGTGCCGCGACTATGGCACTCATGATGTTCGGGAAGACAAGCGTAACCGCCATCCACACGCCGCGTCTTTCGGGAGACGGCTTGCCGACAATAATCAAGAACACGACGTAAGTCGAAAGGACCGCGACCGTTAGAAAGCCATAAAGTCCGCCCTGGATGATCTTATCGTCTTTCCAGAACAGAACCGCTTCCCCATTCGGCAGCGTCTTGAGGATGGGTTGGCCCTTCTCCAGGCGGATCTGTTGGCCCGCATCCTGGCCATGATCCTCTCCCCATTTGTAGCAACACCCGAAGACGATCAGGAAGATGAGAGCTGCCGCGGCCGCCGACTTCGCCACCTTTTCGAAGCTCTCCGCAAGGCCGGTTATCCCTTGACTTGCGGGCTTGTCCTCTGGCATCACCGCTAGTATAACGGATCATGATAGACTTGTTGGCTGACCAAAGGCCGGGGAGGACTCTATGAGGATTGCAGCTTCTTCGTTCGCTACCGATGGCCGGATCCGCCAACAGGCATCGCTGGCTTTTGCCAACGGGGAAGCCCTGATTCTGGAAGGTGGAGCCCCCCACGACGAGAAAGCAATCAGTTACTTTCTCAGTACTCCGGATTTCCAAAAGGACATGGACCAGGGCAGCATCGTCGCCGCCGGCGCGGTTGTAGGGGGAACTATTGGAGTGGCGGCCGGGGCTGTCGTAGATCAGCTCATTCAGACACACCCCGCGGCCGGAATATTGGGCAAATTACTTCTAGGTATCCTCGGCAGTGCCTTGGGCGGCATAGTCGCGCAGGAGGCATCCGCCGCGGCCCTTCAAATTCCGGCGGGGAAGGCCGTCGCGGGCCGCAAAGTGTTGGGCGCGGCGCCCGCCGTTGAAATTGCCTATGATCCCCAAGCTGACCATCTAATTGCGCAGCTCAAGCAGCAATCCATTAAGTGACGCCTGTTTGCGACTGGCCTTTCCGGTGGCGCACGATTCCGGCCACCTAGCGGTACTTTCGTCAAAGCCGGAATCGTTTCATTCGTTGACGGGCCTTAAACATGGCTGAGGTGCGATCCTGCTGGGCGGTCCATAGTGTTCTTTCCGATAACGGCTGTGAAACGTTATCGGTAAGTACCCAGAGACCGCTAAAGCGATGGTCAAGGCGGCATCGTTTTGAAGTGCCTGTACCGCGTCGTACGCATCGTGGCGGATCGTGATACGCGCCCAAATATCGCCTTCTCACCGCACTTCCGCACCTTCAGAACTCCTGAAGTCACTCCGGCAAATTCGGCGGCTGGGGAAATTGAGATGAGCCCGACCTGTGCTGTGACGTCGGACGTGGCGCAGACACTCGTGTCTGCAGCGCCGAGACTCAGGACTCCTGAAGTCATCCTCGCAATTTGGATGCGCCAAGGAATCGAGCTGAGCCACTACTCCACAAAAAGCAAATCGGATTAGCCACGGATGAACACAGATGAACACGGATAAAAGACAAGGCGTCTTCTTATCCGTGTTCATCTGTGTTCATCCGTGGCCAATAAGGTTTTGCCGCCAAGGTGAGCTCATCCTCCTTCCACGACATCAGGAGTCCAGAGACTCATCTCGGCGTTCCCCGCGCTTGCTATGGTTCCTGAAGAGGGTCGAGACGAGTCTCGACCCGGCAGGCTGTTAGCGATCATCTGAAAACGTAGATTTTTGAACTTTGGCCGGACCGGCGCCTCTTTCGGGAGGCAGGTCTGCGGCGGGGAAGCCCGTCGAACGGGTTGATCCAACGGTTCTCGTGACC
>Ga0182030_10020045_pt1 | contig 12662 bp, 9 predicted proteins | sample 812S3MmetaG_FD_121299 | JGI IMG/M metagenome (GOLD analysis project Ga0182030, IMG submission 121299) | Permafrost microbial communities from Stordalen Mire, Sweden - 812S3M metaG (Illumina Assembly) | ecosystem: Environmental > Terrestrial > Soil > Wetlands > Permafrost | place: Sweden... | reverse complement strand
GTAGGTGAGCGTGTAGCCGTCGGCGGTGAGCCACAGGGCGTTCAGGTTCGTGGCCTGCCACACGCCGTAGGTGCCGTCGGGCCAGAGCACCAGGGCGTTGGTGGGGGTGAGGTTCTGGTTGTATCGCACGGAGACCATCTGGTACTCCCCGCCGGCGGCGGCCGCGAGCAGGGCGGCATGAGTGGGGGACCACGGGACATTGGTGAGGCCCGCGCCGTTGCCGCTCACGACGCCGGTCGCGAGCGTGAGATCCCCGGCCGGGTCAATCACCAGGCTGCCGTTGCCGAAGGTCGCGCCGGTGGCGCCCCCCGCGATGGTGATCTGGCCGTCGCTCGTGAAAAAGGTCGAGTTCACCGCGAAGGCGTTGATCGCCCCGCCCGGGTCGAAGACGGTGCCCGAGAAAACGACCCGGCCATTCGTGGCCACGGCGAGCGCGGGGGCGATGGCGGAGCCGACCTGGAAGAGGTTCGACGCGTTCAACAGACCGCCAAAAGCCACGCCGGACTGGGTGTTGGTGAGCACCGGCCCCGGCAGGGCCGACCACGCGACACTGCCCGCCGAGCCGGCCGCCGAGGCGAACCCGGCCGAGCCCGCCACCGTGGCGTAGGCGGCGCTCACATTGGTGAGGCCCGCGCCCGAGCCGTAGAAACCCGCCGCCCGCACCGGCCCGGCGGTGCTCAGCACCCCGTTGCTCCAGCTCCCCGCCACTCCGCCGCCGGCCACGCCCGCCTGCAGCTCGCCCGTCACCCAGACCGACGCCGGATCGGTGCCGGACTGCACCGCCACCGCGCCGTTGTACCAGGTGAGGTAGGGACTGTCCGCGAGGCTGGCGGCATTGGTCACGCGGCTGCCGTCCCCCGTGAAGGCGCCGGTGAAAGCGCCGCCGAGACTCACATTGGTCTCGCCGTTGGTCACCACCCCCGCCACGCCGGCGATCAGCACCCGCCCGAGACCGTCCCCGGGCGTGAGCGTGATGTTCGTCCCGGCGACGAGCTGGCTCACCCCCTGGGCGAACGGGGTCCCGCTCCAAACCAGATTCGTGCTGAACCAGACGGCGGGCACCGGTCCCGGGCCGAAGTTCGTGCTCACCTGGATTGCCCAACTTCTCGGCACCCCTTGGATGGTGACGCTATAGCCCCCGACCCAGAGGTTGGTGACGACGGGGTGGGGCGAGGCGGGGAGCACCAGCGACCCGCCGGTGATCACGTTGGTGCCGTCCGTCTGGAGCAACGTGCCCGGCAGCGGCGTGACCGTGATGCTCCGCGCCGCCGGGATCCCCGCGAGGTTCAAGGTGGAAAACTCCACCCGCACCGTCTGCGCCCGGCCGCCAGCCAAGCCCAAGCCGAACAGTGATAAACCGATCAGAATATCCTTCGTCATAATGAACCTCCGTATCTCAACCCCTTCTCACCCTGCCACTCTTCACACCCCTCCCTCACCCCCCACCCCCTCCCCCGTCACCGCCTGCCATTGCCCCCGGGTGGCGAAGCCGAAAAAGTCGAGCGTCGCCACGCCCAGTTTCCCCGCCGCCGCGAACCCCGCCGCGTCCCAGCCCGTGGGCACGGACGGCAGCGGGATCTCCATCCAATCATCCGTCACGTCCATGGAGCCGGGCGGCCCGAAGGATGGCGCTTGCAGCCGGGCCGCGAACGTCCAGTTGCGGAAAACGATGCGCAAGGGTTCCGCGAAGCCGCTGCCCGGGGCCGTCCATTGCGCGCTCCAGGCCCCCGGCGTCGCGCCCCACGACCAGCTCGCGGGCCCGCTCACCGGGCTGGCCGCGGCCGTCTGCACCCAAATCTCCGCGTTCAACCGCAGCACCGGCAGGCTTTGGTAAGGATGCGAGAGCCGGTAGCGCGTCCGGCCCGCGGATTGAATGTTGTTCCACGTCGCCGCGCCGGCCGCGGCGGGATATTGGAAGTCCGGCGTGAAACAGAAAAAGCTCATCGGCCAGGCTGCGGGATAGAACCCCGGGCCGCCGCCCGCCATCGGGTAGAGCCCGTCCGGCTGCTCGAACTCGGTCTGCTGCTCCGAAAAGCCCCAGCCCTCGGTCCAGCCGGTGGTGTAGCCGTTCAAGCGGGGCGTGTATTGCCAGAGGCCCCCCATCGCCGCTTGGTACCCGTCCGCCCCGAACCCGGGATAAACCGTCTGCGGACCGGAGAGGCTGGCCCAGGTGTCGACCTCGCCCCAGCCGAGCGCCGCCGCGGCCGCCACCGCCGCCGCCGGGGACTGCGCGGCAAAGCCCACGCGCGTCGCCGGGTCGGCGTTCGGATAGGGGACGACACTGGCGATGGCGCCGCCGGCGCTGGACTGGACATCCTGCGCCAGGAGTTGCCACACCTCGAGGGCCGTGGCCCCCCGGACGGCGTTCCATTGTGCCAAACCGCTGCGCGTCCCCTGCCCGAGCGGGCTCGCTTGGAAATACGTTTTCATGAGCGGCGGGCTCCCTACCGGGCCGCGCCCAACCCCTGCGCGATGGCCTGCACGATCGCGATCACGATCTGCCCCGTGGTCGAGGCGCCATACTTGGACTTGAGGTTTTGCTCGAGGGCCGAGGCCTCCGCCACCAGCGGCCCGAGCACCGTGGCGAACGCGGCATTGGTGGTGCCGACCGCGCCCAGGATCGCCGGCACCGAGTTGGTGTTCGCCCCGTTCAACAGGCCGCCGAGCGCGGTCCGGGCGTCCGCCAGCGCCGGGGCGAGCGCCGGATCCTCCGCCTCCGCCGCGGCCACCGCCAGGCTGGTGGCCGTCTGGATCGCCAGGCAGTCGACCGCCAGCGCGTTCGTGTTCACCACCGTGACCACGTTCGTCGCGTAGCTCACCGTCCCGTGCGCGTTCGTCCCCGCCGGGGTCAGCACCGTCTCCTGCGAGGTGAGGCAGCCACTCCATGCCGCCGCGACCAGCGCGCACCCGCCCGCCAACGCCAGCAGTCCGATCGTTCCGTCATTGTTTCCGTTTTTCATCTCGTTGTTCCTTTGTGTTTTAGCCACCGAGGGCACCGCGAGCACCGAGTGACCATTCTCGGTGGCCTCGGTGTCCTCGGTGGCTTTCTTTCCCAGTTTGTCTCCGGTTCCGTTGCCTGTTCTTGGTTGCTCCGAAAAAGTCCACCGCGCTCACACCTCACCCCACCCGCGGCGGTCGTAATTCGCGTCCAGCAGCCCGACGGCCGTGTAGATCAGCCGCAATGTCGCCCCGCTCCCGTGCCCGCCCGACTTTGTGTTTTGGCCACCGAGGGCACCGAGAGCACCGAGTGACCATTCTCGGTGGCCTCGGTGTCCTCGGTGGCTTTCTTTCCCAGTTTGTCTCCGGTTCCGTTGCCTGTTCTTGGTTGCTCCGAAAAAGTCCACCGCGCTCACACCTCGCCCCAGCCGCGGCGGTCGTAGTTCGCGTCCAGCAGCCCGACGGCCGTGTAGATCAGCGCGAAGGTCCCCCCACTCCCGTGCCCCCCAGTGGCGGTGGCCGGATTGGCGGGCGGCGTCGAGTAACTCCCCGCGCCGGCGACCACCGCCTGCGTGATCGCGCCGCTCCCGCTCACCGCGATCACCTCCAATTCCGCCGCCGTCCCCGTCCCGCCGTTGATGGTCAGCACGTCATTCACCTGGTAGCCCGCACCGGCCGAGACCACCGTCGCCGCCGTGACCGGATCGCCGGCGGCGATCTGCACATTCACGCCGGTGGCGGCGGCCTCGCAACGGAGGATGTCGTTGACCAGGTAGGGCGGCGTGACCGCCTGCGTCTCGGCCGGCAGGCCGGAGCCGGACGGGCCGGTGGCCGCACGGTATTGGTTCCAATAGACCGCGCCGCCGCCAGTGAAACTCGTGAACGTGTAGGCGGAGTAGCTCACCGCCCCTTCGGTGCCGGTCCCGGTGAGCCCGGGCACGTTTTCCGCGGCCAGATTGCTGCGCAGCTTGCGCGGCATCGCCGCGTAGGCCGGCGTGAGCGAGGCGGGATTCACATAGTTCGGCTGCCCCGCTACTGGCGACCACCCTTCGTTCCAGGGCACCACCTTCAACACCACGCAGCCCGACGCGTCCGGCATCGCGTTCGGCGAGACGAACCCGAGGAACAGCCACGGCGCGGTGCCACCGGCCGCGAAATCGGACGAGGCGAGGACGCGCGACCCGTTCGGCATGGTCTGGAGAGCCACGGCCTTCCCGCCCGTCGCCCCCAGCGCCAGGGTCACGCTGCCGATCGGGTTCCCCGCGCCATCCACCGAGATCGGTGATCCGGTCGAGGCGCTCACGCGCGCCAGCGAGATGGTCTCGGCCTCGGCGCTGTGCTGGATGACCGTGATGCCGTTCGCGCCACCGCCGGTTGCTGTGCCTTGATCATACGAATGGCTTTGCACGGGCGCGGTCCCGAGGCCGTGCGCGGTGCTCTCCTTGCTCCCCGCGCCGCTCTGGTCGATGCTCGTCTCGAACGTCCCCTGCCCCGTCCCGCGGCCGGTCGGCATGTTCACGGTCGTCCGCCAGCGCGACGCCCGCCACAACTCCACCAGCAGGCCCGCGTCCACCCGCGCCGCCGGGCCGAACACCACCCGCGTCTCGCCAAAGTGCGGCCGGCACTCCACCTCCTGGATCAGGCAGTTGGGGAAGGTGTGGTTCGGCCCGGTGAGGCTCAGCACGTTCCCCACCCCGATCCCCCCGCGCAGGCTGGCGTCAATGAAGGTCACCCGCCCCTCGTATTGGAGCACGCTCGCGGAAGTGTAGGCCGCCTGCGCCAGACTCCCGGCCGCCGGATAGCAGGGCGGCACCGCCTCCCCGGTGTCCGCCAGTTGCGACCCCGTATAAACCCCCGACGACGCGTTGGTGAGGATCACCTTGTAGCTCGCCAGCCGGTTCACCACCGTGGTCGGCCCCACGAGGAAGGTCCCGCCGTCGTGGTACTTGGTGAACCCCTCCTGCACTTGGATCGTCGCCTGCACCCAGTTCACCCCGGGCATCCAGGCCGAGACCTGGCTCCCCGGCATCAGGATGTTGGGAAAGGCCGCCGGGTCCACCGGGTTGCCGTGGTCGTCGAGGATCGCCAGCGGCGCGCCGCAGGTGATGGTCGAGGGCTTGATCAACGGATCCTGCAACGTCCGATCCAGCCCCGACCAGAACCCGGCCCTCGTCGCCGCGTCCGCGGATAGCGCCCCCGCCAGACTCGTCACCTGCACGTTCCCCTGCATCGCGTTCACCTTCCAGCCGGGCAGATCGATCACATGTGAGAGCACGTTCGGCGTGTAGTCCGTCACCGTCGGCGGATAGACATCCTTGTAGATCGCCGGCCAGGGAACGCCGTCGGTCAGGTTCACCGTTTTGTAAACGAGCATCACGCCGGCGAGCTGCCGTTCGTTCTGCGGCGCGAGGGCGATCTCGCGCTCCTGGTTGGCCGAAATCGTCTCGCTCACCCCCGCGAGATTTGCAAGGTCCCGCAGGTGGAGCGTCGGCGGCGTCGTGGTGTGATCAAACCAGCCGACCGTCGCCGGAAAATACCGCAGCACCTGGAGGATCGCCTCGGCGCAGCTCACCGTGTTCGCCCGTGACTTGGGAAACACCTGCCCGCAATCGACCGCGCCGATTTGCAGGATGTCCAGGCTGTTGTCGCGGCCGGTGGTGGCCCCCCGCTTGGTTGGATTCCAGCACTCGTTCGCCCAGTCGAGGATCTCGCTGATGGTCTGCGCTCCGGTCCAATACGCCTGCGCCGGGTCCTCGCCGAGGAAGGTCTCCGCCGTCACCACCGCGGTCAGCACGGCGCCGCTGGCCGGTGTGCCGGGGCCGTCCACCCACCCGGCGAAGACCTTGCGCGTCTGCTTGAATTGCAGCCGTTCGAGCAGATACCACGGTCCGTAAACCTCGTAACCCGCCGCCTGCCGCCCGCCCGACGCCGAGGTCCGCAGCAAACCAACCGTTCCCTGGAACACCACCGTCCCGCCCGAGAAACCGCCGGTGCCCAGCACCCGCCCCGCGTACAGTGTGATCGTGCCGCCCCACTGGAACTGCGCCACCGACGGATCAAACGGCTCGATGGTGTTCAGCGACAGCACGTCGCGCTCCTTGTTGACGAACCGCCAGGCGACATCCGCCCGGATGCCCCAGCCCGCGAGGGTCTGCTCCGTGCCGCCGTAAAGAATGGTGAAGGAGGGGTTCATGTCAGCTCTGGCTCATCTCCCCCCCGGTAGGGCGGCGGTGCCCCGCCGCCCTGATCTCCCCCCCCGCCCCACCAAACCATGTCTCACCTGCATGATGAACATCGGGATCAATCGTTGTGCACGTTCTGCCAGCGGGCGCGCGACCATTCCCGCTCCCGCTCCGCCCGCTCCCCGGCCTCGCGGAACTCAGTCCGCAGCCGCTCGAGTTCGCCCTGCACGAACCCCAGCGCCTCCGTGTGCGCCCGCAGCAGCGCCGTCGCGCTCCGCCACGACGCCGCCTGCCCCTCGTGCATCCGGGCCGCCGCGCCGAACCACTCCTCCAGCGGGCCCGGCGCAGCGCCGTGCCGCGCCGCCGCCGCCGGGGCCGGCGCTTTAGGGGAGACGGGGCCGCGCGGCGCTGGCACGGCGCCCGACTCCGGCCGCGGTGGCATGGCTGCTGCAGAATCCGCCCGGGGGACCGGCGTCGGCCCAACCGATGAAGCCTCTTCCGCCCGCCGGAGACGCAACGGCACTCTCGTCGGCGCGGCCGGTCCCGGCACCGGCGAGGGCCCGGGTGCAGGCCGTTCCGGGAGCCCCGCGGGTGCCACCACCGGAGCGGGCGCCACGACCGCCGGTGGCGCCCCCGTGAAGGCGGCCGCCGCTCTGGCAGGCAGGTGCGGGGAAGCGGGTACCGGAACCGGCACGCGAGCCGCCCCGGACGCCGCGGGCGCAGCCGTCGCCGGTGGCGTGGCGGCCGCGGCCGCCCGGGCGGCCACCGGGACCGCCCGGCGCTTGCCCGCGTTCTTCGGCCCGGGCTTGCCCTCCGGCGCCCCGCGCGGAGGTGTGAGTTTTTCGTTCATTCGGAATCGATCCATTACCGGTTGACTTAACCCCCTCAAACCGCGCCGGTCACGCGGTACCGGGTCTGCGTGTTCAGCCCGGCCACCTCGATGACGGCCACTTCCGTGATCACCGCCGGCGAGAAGGAGACCGAGGCGGCGTCCTGGTTGATCTGCACGCTCACATCCTCCGGCACGGTGGCGGCGTGGCCCCAGACGAACTCCGCGACCGCCGCCGGGCTGGCGTGCTGCCGGCTAACCGTCCAGGAAAAGGTCGCCACCCGGTTCCCCCGGCTCTTCACAAACACCGCGTCGGCCAGCGCCAGTTCCTCCACCTGCGCCTGCCGCCGCTCCACCGGCAGCGGCGGCGGATCGACGATGTAATCCCCCACGCTGTCGTCGCCGAGCGTCAGCGGGTCGCTGCCGTCAAAGGGTGTCACGATGATCTGCATGGGTGCGGCCCGGTCTCAGGAGAACACCAGCAGCGGCTGCGGTGCGCCGCTGCTGAATTGCATCGTGCTGACAAACCCGATCTCGCCGGTGCCGAGCCGCGTCCCCCCGAACTCGTACCCGGCCCCGACCACATCCGCCGACTTGAGCGTGATGGTGTGCCCGGCCGGACCGGTGAGGACCAGGTCGGCGGCCGTCGCGGGACTGGCGATCTGGCTGCCGAGCAACCGCCCGCTGTTCACCCCAATGGCCGCATCGATCTGGGTATGCGTCGGCCCGTACGGCCGCGTCCGGGCCATGAACTTGACCGACTGGAGCTGCCAGGCGAGCGCCAGCCGCTGGACCCGGAGTGGCGCGTACTGGACCTCGTTGAGGATCACCCATTCCTCCTCCGCCTGGATCGGGACCCCGCCCGAGCCGCCGCCGAAGCCGGCCGCCGTGCCCCAAACGCCGGACCAGGCGCCGCGCGCAAAGTCGCCCAGGGCCATCTGCCCGCCGGGATCGGCCACGCCGGATTCGGTGATGGTGTAAAGCGCACCGGCATCGCCCAGATTCTTGCCGGTGGCCACCAGCGCGGTGATCTCGGCCCGGCCAAACAGCGGCGACGCCAGGCCGAGGTGCAGGTCCGGATGTCGCGTCACCGCCGCGCGCGCGAAGTTGTAGAGCCGGCCGTCGGGGGTCCAGATCTTGCAGGGCGAATCGGCCGCGCCGCCCGGGTTGTGCGGCCGGGTGCCCATCGCGGGCGCTCCCGTGGTGCTCCCGACGCTCACCCCCAGCCAGGCCGGGTAGAGCAACCCCAGCGCGCCCCAGCGCTCGAACGGCTCCAAGCTGATCCGGGCGCTCACCCCCGCCTGCACCGCCGTCATCCGCCCGTACATCCCGCCGGCGACATCCACCACCTCCTGCTCTACCACCGCCCGGATCTCCCCCACCTCGCCCGCCGCCCACACCGCCGTCCCATTCATCCAGATTTTCCCCGGCCCCGCATATAGGTTCATAAAACGTCTCCTTTCCCGCTCACACCCTTCACACCCTTCGCACCGTTCAGACCCTTCAGACCTCCCCCCACCCCCCCACCGCACTCCTTCCCCACCCCTCCAGGTAGGCCGCAAACCGCACCCTCCCCGTGCCCGGCGCGAACGGTCCCTGATACACCGCCGCCCGCTCATCGCCCGCCCCGGGAAAAGCCTCCCCCGCCGCCCACCAGGTCACCGCCCCCGGCGTGGCGCAGGCCAGCGTCAGCAGCCCGCCCGCGAACACCGCCGTCACCGGCGCCACCCGCGCCAGCGGCACCCCGGCGGCCAGCATCTGCAACTTCACCCGGTAGGCCACCAGCCCCTGGTAGCGTTGCGCGTCCCACACCACCTCGCGCAGCGAACCCTGCCCCACCACGCCCCGCGGATCCTCCGTGCGCCACAGACCGCGGATCGCCTCGCGCACCGCCGACATCACCCCGAGGCCGGCGATTTCCCACTGGTGCGAACTGGCCAGGATGAACTGCGCCACCGCCTCCGCGCTCAAGCCCGTGCCGGCCGCCGGATCGAGGTTCAAGTCCGGCTCCTCCACCACCACGCACGAGAGGGTCAGGTTCCCCACCGGCCCCGGCGCCCCGGGCTGCGGCACCTCGAAGACCGGCATCTCCACGATCACCCCGCACCCGCTCCGCCCCTGGCGCGGCGTGGTGTAAACCGCCGCCCAGTCCACCTCGCTCCCGAGCCGCAGCTTCCGGTAGGAGATCACGGTGATCCGCCCCAGCGCCGGCTCGCTGGCCAGTGCGCGCGCCCAGTCCGCCTGCACCGCCGCCAAATCAATGGTGGTTCTCATGCCCCCTCCGATCCTCCGGCCGCCCATCCATCCGCCCCGGCAGCGGCGGGCGCGACCGGCCCTCGCCGCTCGCCGGATGCCGCCCCGGCGCGGGCGGCTGCACCCCGAGCCGCTGGCGCGCCACCGCCTCCAGCCGCGCCTGGGCGCGGTCATGGGCCGCCTGCCGCTCCGCCGTCTGCAAGCGCTGCATCTGCGGAAACGACAGGAGCCACCGCCACCGCGCCAGGGCGATCACGTCCCCCAGCAGCTCATCCGGCAGCGTCCCCTCCTCCCCGAGCGCGTAGCCCCCCGCCCGGATCGCCCCCCGCGCCGCCGCCACCGCCCGCTCCACGATCCCCGGCAGCCGCTCCGCCGCCCCTTGAATCGCCGTCAGCGCCGCCTGCTCCTGCGGCGTGAACTCATCCCGCACCGACTCCTCTGTCACCGTGATCCACATGGCATCCTCGTGGTTCTGAACCGTCGTTTTTCCATTGATCTCCCGATGGGCCGGGGCGGCCCGCCGCCACCCCGGCCCGCACCCCCTTACGGCCACGTTGTAGGCCCGGTGCCCCCACCGGGCGTCCCCACCGGGCGTCCCCACCCGGTGCCCCCACCCGGTGCCCCCACCAGGCGTCCCCACCCGGTGCCCCCACCGGGCGTCCCCGCCGCCGCCCCGCCCCGCGCATCCGTTACGGCCAGCGGGTCGGGATGATCTTCTTCGCCAACCCGCACGCGCAGTTGGTGAGCGTCGCCCCGGCCACCGTCACCGACCCGACCCCGAGCCAGTTCGCGCCGTACACCAACATCTCCGGCAGGTTCGTCTGCCAGTTGATCGCGTTCGTGCCCGTCACCGGGATGGTCAGCACCAGCGGCACCGGCTGGTTCGAGAAGGTCTCCCAGTCGCTCGCCAGCAACACGGTCCCGTTGTTGCTCCAGGCGTTCGTGCCGTAGGTCACCTGCGGCGGTGCCACCGCCTGGCTCCGCAACAGGGTGATGGTGACGCTCGCCGCGCCGCCGTTGGTGAGCACCGGCAGCCCGGTGAACCAGAACCCGGCGAGCCCGTTGTTCTGCATCCCGATTGGCCCCCCGGTCCCCTGGCCGACCCCGCCGGCCGCCACCACGTTGGTCGGAAACCCGGAGACCGTCCCCGGCGCCAGCGTGTTGGTGATGTTGAAGTTGTCCGCGCGCCCCGGGACCGCGGCTGCCAGCAGCAGCCCCGCCCCCAGCGCCAGCCCCAGCCAGGCGGTCTTCCCGCCCGGCCGCGTGTTTCGTTGCATCTTCGTCCTCATTTCGTCTTCTTCCTTTCTGTTCAGTGGTTGTCGGCCGCCAAATCGTGGTTGGGGATTTCGCATCCGCCGCCGACCGCTCAGCTCGACGTGAGGCAGAGCCCGCCGCGGTTGTCGCCCACGGCCGCGCCGAGCATCACCTGGATGCGCCATTCCGCGTAGCCGCCGGTGTGGTTGACGTACTGCACCAGCACCACCGAAATCCCGGTGTCAGGCTCGGTAACTGTGGTGACGTTGCCGTAGCTGGCCCCGGGGAGGGCGAGCGTGTAGTCGTTGCTGAGCCGCGTCTTGGCCACCACCGCCGCCCGGTGCAACACCATCCCCGCGAGGTTCGGCGTCACGCCGGGAGCCGCCAGGTTCGGGGCCTCGATCGGCTCGAAACCCGCCAGCTTCGGCAGCCGGTTCTCCGTGACAATCTCCGGCGCCCGCTGGCCGCTGAAGAACGTCACCAGGCTCGGATCGGTCGCCAGTTGCTCGAAGTAATCGCTCCCCAGCAGGCAGAAGCGATCGTTCACCGGCACCTCGTTGGGATTGAAGATCGCCGCCAGCTTGGTCAGCGTGCTCCGCGCGAAATCGGCCAGCGCCACGGTGTACTTCGGATAGGCGTTCGGCACCTTCGTGCCGTTCTTCACCGCGTAGGCGTTGTAATTGGCCGGGGTGAAGAGCTTGTAGATCTTCTCCACGAAGTACTTCGCCAGCGCGTAGGAGGCGGCCGGCGCCTGCTCGTCGAACAGCCGCCGCACCGTGCTCGCCAGCGTGTTCGCGTCGAACACGATCGGCACCCCCACATGCTCGTCCAGCGTGATCAACACGTCCCGCGTCTGCGCCGGGCTCACCGTGCTCCAGCCCAGCGGCCGCCCCGTGCCGTCCAGCGTGGTGTTGTAGCTCTGCACCGAGGGCGTCACCACAATGCGCGTCGCCTCGGTCTGCCGGAACTGCGCGGGCAGGTCCGAGAAATCGGTGTAAACCCGCGTGATGGCCGGGAAGCTCAACTTGAACAGCTCCAGCGTCCGTTGCGCCACCAGCGTTCCCGAGAGCGTCCCCAGGTTCGCGTCCGTCACATCCGCCGCCTTGAGCGGCATGTCGCGGAACTCGCCGAACCGCGGGGCGATTTCACGCCCGTAAAGCGCGGCCATCTCCTTCGCCGCGTCGCCGCGCTGGCGGAAGGCCGCGTGGTCGAGGCCCGGCACCGCCGTGTTGCGCAGCGCGAGTGTGGCATAAGCCTTCAGCACCCGCGCCGGCCCCTCGACCGCCTGCAACCGCTCCCCGCCCGCCCCCGCGCCGCGGGTGACGCTGCCCCCCAGCACCGGATGATCCGGCAGCGCCGCCAGCAGCGCCGCATGCTCCGGCTTTTCCTCCAGCAGGCCGGCCCACCGCGCCCGCAACGGCTCGTCCTGCGCCGGGATCTTCCCCCGCCGCACCGCCTCCGCCACCGCCGTGACGGCGTCCTGCTTCCGACGCTGCACGTCGGCCGCCTTGAGCGCCTGCAACTCCTGTTCCAGGCTGCTGATCTTCGCCTCGCGGGCCTCCAGGGCCCCGGGTTCCGCGGTCGCCGGCGCGCCCGCGCCCACCGCCTCTGTCATCTGGTTTTCTCCCATGTTCATACCTTTCCTGATGGGGGCGCAGCCCCCGGTTTCGTTGCTCGCCGCAGCTCCCGCCGCGGAAATTGTGCGGGATCCCTTCTCACCCTTCCCACCCTTCAAACCCTTCTCACCGTCCCCCGCCCACAACGGCTCGATCTCATGAAACGCCGGCTTGTTCACCAGGCTTCCCATGCAGAGATCCGCGTCCGGGCGGCAAACCACCCGCGCCGGGTCCTCGTCGCTGACGTGGAACACCGGGGAGAAGGAGCGATAATCGCGCCCGGCGATCGCCCGCGCGCCGGCCGCGCTCAATTCCACCCGGCAGAAAACCCCCGCGGCACCCTCCCCCCGCCAGAAGAACCCGAGCGGCCACCCCGACGCCGGGCCCGTGTCCTGATGATCAAAATCGAAGTAAGCCCGCTGCGGACTGCGCGCGTTCGCGGCGCGGAGTTGCTGGTCGAGCGCCTCGGCGGCGCTGGCGTCCACCCGCACCGACCGCCGGACCGCGCGCTCCCCCTGCGTGAACCAGCAGGTGTGGACCCCCGCCGGCATCACCATGAACTCCGCCACGGTCCCCGCCGCCGCTCCCGCC
>Ga0182030_10020043_pt1 | contig 12663 bp, 8 predicted proteins | sample 812S3MmetaG_FD_121299 | JGI IMG/M metagenome (GOLD analysis project Ga0182030, IMG submission 121299) | Permafrost microbial communities from Stordalen Mire, Sweden - 812S3M metaG (Illumina Assembly) | ecosystem: Environmental > Terrestrial > Soil > Wetlands > Permafrost | place: Sweden... | reverse complement strand
CTTCTGGCGGTAGCGGCTGAGCCTTTTGCAGTCGCCCGTTCGGTTATCGGCGACGACCCGAATGCCAATATCAGCGCGATTATTATGGATGTTGGCGGCGGCACGACCGATATCGCCGTAATTAACGAAGGCGGCGTGCAAGGCACCGAAATGTTCGGCATCGGCGGCCGGGCTTTTACCAAATCGATCGAACGCGATTTGGATATTGATTTCGTGGAAGCTGAAAAACTGAAGCTGGGGATGTCACAGGACAGTGTTCCGGCCAAGTACTTGGATACGGTTAAAAATGCCCTGGTTAAAACCACCGATGTATGGGAAAGCGGCGTTGAGCTGGCACTGGCGGAATTTGATAAACTGGATCATTTGCCGAATCTGATGCTGCTCTGCGGCGGCGGTTCAAGCCTGGATGTTTTAATGGACCGGCTGGAAAAAACCGCCTGGTACAGGGAGCTGCCATTTACCAAGCGGCCAAGAATCCAACATATTCACCCGGACCAGGTAGTCGGTATCACCGACGAAACCGGACTAGTTAAAGACCACACCTTAATTACTGCCATGGGTCTCCTAAGAGTCGGTATGGACACGCTGTTCCAGCAAGATGACCAGGAAGGCAGCTCGGTTAGGCAAAAGTTAGATAGGATGTTACGCAAATGAACCAGAAAGATGTAATTTACATTGACGTCGAAGACGAAATTACCGGGATAATCGATAAATTATCGACTTCAAAATCTAAAATTGTCGCCTTTGTGCTGCCCAAGCGGGCTACTGTTTTTCAAAGCGTCGTCAACTTGAAGCTGCTTAAAAAAAGAGCCGACTCTTTAAAGAAAAAAGTAGTACTGGTTACTTCCGACAGCGCAATATTGCCGATGATCGGCATTGTCGGTCTGCATGTAGCTAAAACTCTGCAGGACCAGCCGTATATTCCGAAAACGCCGGTTGTTGACGACAATGAGTCGGTTGACGTTGAAGATGAACCCGAAGAAACCGAGATCGATAACACCAAGCCGATCGGCGAGTTAGCCGGGCTGGCAGCCGTCGGTTCAACAGTAAGCCGGCCGAAGCCGTTAGTGGAAGACGAATCGATCGAAGTCGACAATACCGACAAGCCGGAAGCGGACATGGTCGGTTCAGCTGCCGCCAAATTAGCCGATAAAAAGGCTAAAAAGGACAAAAAACTCAAAGTGCCGAACTTCAACCGCTTTAGAAACGGCTTGATTATCGGCGTAGCGGTAATTTTGCTGTTAGTCGCCGGTTATATCTATGGATTTAGGGTTTTACCCAAAGCTACCATTACGATTCAAACTAATACTTCGAATATCAACAGCGATTTGTCGCTGACATTAAGCTCCACGCAAACTACCTTGGATCCGGTTAACGATATTATGCCGGCCAAGCTGCAAACCATCCAAAAGACGGAAACTTCCAGCACCGTACCCACGACCGGCCAAAAAGCCGTCGGAACATCGGCCAAGGGTGTAATTACGGTTACTATTCCGGGTAATAGCGGCTGTACTTTTGGCTGTACCGTACCCCAAGACACGATCCCGGCCGGCACCATTTTTACTGATCCCAGCGGCAATTTGAACTATGTGTCTAACGCCGACGTCAATATACCGTCTTATACTTGCCACGGTACTTGCCATGTCCCGACGATCCCGCCGGTGGACGTGACAGCAGCGGTTATCGGTTCGGATTACAACATTGCCGCGGAAGGCAATTATACTTCTGGTGGCAGTACGGACAATGGTACGCCGATGTCGGATTTTGACATGAGCGGTTCGGCTATGACCGGCGGCGCCAGCCAAAACGTGCAAGTTGTCGCCCAGGCCGATGTCAACAGCGCCGAATCCCAACTATCAACGCCCAGCTCTAATACCCAGGCCCAGAGCTTGGAGGGTACTTTAAAGCAAGACGGCTTGACACCGATTGTTACGACTTTCGCGACCGCTACCCCAACCGACACGCCCAGTGCTGCCGTAGGGGTTGAAGCCAACAGCATTACGGTTACTGCGACTTATACTTACTCGATGTACGGCGTCGAACAGAGTGACTTGGCTACACTGGTCAGCAATAGCGTCAATCAGCAAATCAATCCTAATAGCCAGAGCGTTTTGGATAACGGCGCTAGCAGTGCAAACTTTACCTTCCAGACCGCCAATGCCAATTCCGCCGAAGTTACTATGCAGGCCGTGTCCGTCGTCGGCCCGAAAATTGACTCTGCGGCACTACTAAAAAAAGTTGCCGGACAAAAAAGCGGTGACATTGCATCTACCATTGAACAAATTCCCGGAGTTACCAATGTCACGGTCAAGTACAGCCCGTTCTGGGTGAGTTCGACTCCCAAAAACACCAGTAAAATAACCATTATTATTGAGAAAAAGGATGGCAGTGCTCCCTAGTAGAATATTGGCCGTAGACGTTGGTGAACGTCGGATTGGGCTAGCTGTTGCCGATTCGTCAAACCGCTTACCAAAACCATATAAAACTCTGGCCAATAACGAATCGATTCTCCAAACCATCAGCCAGGTTATTAAAGACGAGTCTATCGATATCCTGGTCATTGGCCTGCCGCGTAGTTTGGACGGCGAAGATACCGCCCAAACCCGCTATGTCCGCACATTTGCTGATAGTTTGAAGGCCGTAACCGAGGCCAAGTTGTATTTTGAAGACGAAGCCTTGTCGTCAGTCAGAGCCGAACAACTGATGCAGGCCAAACACCGGCCGATCGTGAAAGCTGACATCGACTCTCTGGCTGCCAGCTACATTTTGGATGATTTTTTATTCAGCCACCGGGAGTTATTCAATGGCTAGGAAAGTCCACTACTCTTATAAAAAGCCGGCTAAGCACCGTATCAGGTTGGCCTGGATTATTATCCTGTTAGTTATAGCCTTCCTGGTGTTAGCCAGCGTGGTTATCCGGCAAGTTTACTACTATAACCTTAAATCGGTCAGCAAATCCAACCGGGCCACAATTATAACTATTCCTTCCGGTGCAAACCTGGAAGCTATCGCCAAAATTTTAAAAACCTCAGGGGTAATTAAATCGGAGTGGTCGTTTGAGTGGTATGTCCGCAACGACAACTTCGCCCGCAGCAGCCTGGAAGCCGGTACCTATGATCTGCGACCTGATCAAACCGTGCCCGAGATCGTGACGATTCTAACCGACGGCGAAGTCGCCAGTAATTTAGTCGTTATTTTGCCAGGACAGCGCATTGACCAGATTGAAACCGCCCTGATGCATGACGGCTTTAAAAAAGCCGCGGTGATGGCAGCGCTTAATACCAATCTGTACGTAAACAAATATCCGATGTTTAAAACCCTGCCCGTCGGCGCCTCGCTGGAAGGATTTTTATATCCGGACTCGTTTGCCAAAGACTCAACCACCACCGCTCAAAATATTATTAATGACTCATTAACTGAAATGCAAAACCGTTTGACGTCTAACATTGTCGCCGGGTTCGCCGCCCAAGGCCTAAATATTTACCAGGGAATTACCCTGTCTTCTATCGTTGAGCAAGAAGTTAACAGTCCGGCTGACCTGCCGATTGTCGCCCAGGTATTTATCGCCAGGCTGAAAGCCGGCATGGACCTCGGTTCGGATGTTACCGCCTACTACGGCGCCATTGTCGCCGGCCAGCCGCCGTCCTTAACCTATGATTCGGCTTATAATACGCTGCTCTACCCCGGTTTGCCGCCTGGTCCGATCAGTAACGTCAGCGAATCTTATCTGCAAGCCGTGGCCCATCCTGCTAACACCAATTATTTGTACTTTGTGACTGGGGATAACGGCATAACCTACTATTCGACAACTTTGCAGGAGCATAATAGCCAAGTCCAGGAATATTGCCAGAAATTATGCGCCAGCGAATAGGCTAAAACAGGGGTACATAAGCGTCTTTTAGCTTGATTAATTAACCGAAAATTGCTATATTTAACGGTGGCAATTTAAAAGTTTATCTGGATTTTCAAATAATAACTTTTATTGCCATTTCTTTTCTTTAAGCAGAACCTTTCAAATTTTGCTTTTATAAGAGTTTTTTTAGAAAATATTAATTTTACACTGGAGTATGGTATTCGTACTACCGCTTCCGTAGTAACCCAGCGTTTACGCCTGGAAACACCTGTTAGAAAAAGGCGATTTTTTGTTAGTATTTCTCGTAAACTAAGAAAAAGAGTTATTAGAAACTTGCTGCTAATATCGAATGTCACGATATTTTTAGCGGTTTTTGCCTTTTTTATTCATAATTCAACCGCCAGCCAGGCGATTGTGCTGGATACTAGCAATCCAACTCAGTCCGCAACTCTTTCCGACCCGCTGGACCAGTTATCGTCTTCAGAGATAGCCGCCCAGGTAGCCGGCATGACCGGAATTACCGAAAAAACGGCTGTTACCAACCTGTCGGAATCTGAAAATGCCAACTTAAATATAACGCCGGCCGATAATCAGATTCTGTCAAAACCCCAGGTGCTGGCGACTGCTATCAAATCGCGCGAAGATATTGTCCATTACATCGTACAATCGGGCGACACGATCAGTTCCCTAGCGGTCAAGTTCGGCGTTACCTCCAATAGTATTATTTGGTCCAACGGGCTGACCAGCTACAGCAGCCTGAGTGCCGGCGAATCTTTGTATATCCCGCCGGTTAACGGTGTAGTCTATATTGTTAAATCCGGTGACACGGCCACCAGCTTGGCCCAATCCTATAAGTCTAATTCAGCGCAAATAACCAGCTTTAATGATGATGAGATATCCGGCTTGGTTAAGGGCCAGAGAATTGTTATACCTAACGGCCAGATCCAGGTTGCCGCCCCAACTTCCTACTATACTTTTGATGCTGAATACGACGGCAACGGTTATGATTTCGGTTATTGTACCTGGTTTGTTGCGACCCAAATCGCTGTGCCCAGTAACTGGGGTAACGCCAGCAGCTGGGCCTACTACGCAGCTTTAAGCGGCTGGACGGTAAGATCAACGCCGACAGTCGGGGCCATTGCCCAGACACCTTATGTCGATTACGGGCAAGGCCATGTTGCGATCGTAACGGCCGTTTCGGCTGACGGCAGCCAAATTGAATTCAAAGATATGAATAATTACGGCGACGGTGGCGGCTGGGACAGAATCGGTTACAGCACCTGGCAGCCAACTTCGCTGTTCCCGAACTATATCACTCATTAGTGCTACGGGCATTTGTGCTTTATACTAAAGTTAACAGATGAGTTTTATCGACAAAGCAAAGATTGAAATTAAGGCTGGCAATGGTGGCAACGGCTCAGTCAGTTTTCGGCGTGAAAAATTTGTCGATAAAGGCGGGCCGGACGGCGGCGACGGCGGTAACGGCGGCAATGTAATTTTCGTTGCCAGCCGCAACGAAAACACTCTGTCCGATTTTCGGCACAATAAGAGTTTGAGTGCCGAGGCCGGGCAAGACGGTGCCAAACGCCGTAAACACGGTAAAAACGGGGCCGATTTGATAATTGAAGTTCCGGTCGGTACCACGATTTTAAACACCGACAACCAAATGCTGGCCGATCTGACTGAGGACGGCCAGCGCACTATTATCGCCGCCGGCGGCAAGGGCGGTTTTGGCAACGCGCACTTCGTATCATCCACCCGGCAAACGCCGAAGTTTGCCGAAAAAGGCGAGCGCAAAGACGCCCACACTGTCTGGCTGGAACTTAAGATTATTGCCGAAGTCGGTTTGATCGGCGAACCTAACTCCGGAAAGTCGACGCTGCTGGCTAGTCTCAGCAATGCCCATCCGACGATTGCCGATTATCCGTTTACGACCCTGATCCCAAATTTGGGCGTGTACGATGTCGACCCGGGAACCAGTTTATTAATCGCCGACATACCCGGGTTGATCGAAGGCGCCAGCCAAGGTAAAGGCCTGGGCATTGATTTTTTGCGTCATATAGAAAGAACTTTAGTGCTGGTCCACATGATAGATATTTACAGCGAAGACATCAGCCGCAGTTATCTTTCTATCCAGAAAGAACTTCAGGCTTACCAAGTAGATTTATCCAAAAAACCGCAGATTGTCGTCTTAAACAAAATCGACGGCTACAATAAAACCATTTTACAGATTAAGATTGACGAACTAAGGCAGGTCGTGCCCGCGAAGTATAAAATTATGGCCTTGTCGGCGCTTAGCCGCGAAGGCATCAAGGAATTCAGTCTCGAGCTAAAAGCTTTGGTACTAAAAGAGCGCGCCAGGCAAGAAAAACTGGCGGAGCGTAAAAAAAGCGCTCAGCTGCCGGTAATTAAATTGGACCAGGATGCCTTAAGTTGGAAAGTTACGCGGGTTAGCGGCGGCTTTCTGGTAACCGGGCATAAAATTGAAAAATTTGCCGCACGGACCGACTTTAGTAATCCGCAGTCCGAGCAGCGGCTGCATGATATTATGAAAAAAATGGGTATTGCCCATGAGCTTTTACGCCAGGGTATTGTACCGGGGAACCGGATTTATATCAGTAATTACGGCAGTTTGGAATTTTAGATTAGCGGAGCTTTATAAAAACAGCCTATGAAACAATCCCTATACTTTTACGATCTTGAAACCTCCGGCTTTAATCCGGCCGAACAGCGCATAATGCAGTTTGCCGGCCAGCGCCTGGACTTTGACTTGCGTCCAATCGGCGATCCGTTTAATACGCTCCTTAAAATGACCGATGACATTCTGCCCGATCCTTACGCCATAATGCTAACTGGCATCACGCCGCAAAAAACGATTCAAAAGGGCATTAACGAGGCTGAGTTCTTAAAAATATTTTCCACGGAAATTTCCGTTCCGGGTACGGTCTTTGTCGGTTTTAATACGGTCCGCTTTGACGACGAATTTATGCGCTATTTGCACTATCGTAACTTCTACGATCCTTACGAATGGCAGTGGCTGGACGGCCGTGGCAAGTGGGATTTGCTTGATGTCGCCAGAATGACGCGGGCGCTCAGGCCCGAAGGCATCAAATGGCCGGTCGAGAATGGTAAAAACGTCAACCGTCTGGTCAGCCTGACCAAAGCCAACCATATCAGCCATGATGGCGCCCACGACGCTTTGTCCGATGTGATGGCCTCAATTGATCTGGCCCGGCTGCTACAAGCCAAACAGCCGAAATTATTTTCATATCTTCTAAATGTTATGGGTAACAAAAAACAGGTGGCGGAACTGGTCGGCGCCGGTAATCCTTTCGTATATACCTCCGGCAAATATCCCTCGGAAAACGAAAAAACTACCGTTGTCGCCAAACTGGCCGATCACCCCAAACGCGGCGGCGCGCTGGTGTTTGATTTAAGGTTTGACCCTAAAGACTACGCATCGCTCTCCGTTGCCGAACTAATAACCGCCTGGCGGCGCGACCGCCACGACGAACAGCCCCGTTTGCCGGCTAAGAGCCTGCTGTATAACCGTTGCCCGGCTATCGCTCCCCTGGGGGTACTTAATGCGGACAGCCAAAAACGGATTGATTTAAATATCGATAAAATTCAAGCCAACTACCAGGCCCTCAAATCCCTGCAGGAACCGTTTAGCAAAAATATCCTGCTAGCCCTGGAACAAATGGACGCCGAACAGGAAAAAGAGCAAAAAATCCGTCCCCAGGAGGTTGACGATATGCTCTACCAAGGTTTTTTTGCCGACGCCGACAAACAACTGATCGCCAAGGTGCGGCAAGCTACACCCGATGGTTTAAAGAACCTCGATCTAAAGTTCAGCGATTCCCGGCTGGATCTGCTATTGCCACTATATAAGGCGCGCAACTTTCGCCAGACATTATCGCCGGAAGAAGTGGAGTTATGGGAAAAGTTCCGTGTCCGGCGCTTGCTCGGCGGCAACGAAAATAGCCGGATGAGCCGGTTTTTCAAGGAACTGGAAACCATCAGCTCCGGCCCTGGTCTGGGTTCAGAGCAGAATTATTTATTGGAAGAATTAAAACTTTACGGCGAAAGTATTTTGCCGGTTGAGAGTTACTAAAGAGTTTTTTGTCCGCCCGGCTGCCACCCTACGCTATTTAAAAACGGCTCAAAAAAATCATCTTCGATACTAACCCGCAGTTCAGATAACTCTTCAGTTGAAGGGTTACGGTCTTGAAATTCAACGAAATCGGCGCCGCTTATTAGGACCAGAGGCGTTTGCTGAGCGCCTTCGCCCATGGCGACAACGGCCGCCGCCGCCAAACCTTCGGCGATATTGGCCCGGCTGACACTGAATAACTTACCGAACAAGTCCGGTTGGCCGATATAGCTGCGCAGGGCTTTAAAGCCGCTGTGGGCTAGGGCGATACCGACGGTGCCGAAGCGCGTCGGCTTGGAGGCGCTGTCCGTAATGATTACGCCTACCTTTTTTACGCCGAACCTGGTTTGCAAATAAGTCCTGACCATATTAACCGAGGCCTGCGGATCCTTGGGCCATAAAATATAATTGCCGCCGCCGTTGGATTCGTCGATGCCGGCTGTAGCTATCAAGGTGCCTTTGGTAATCGTAAAACGGTAGCCGTATTTGCTGAAATGATTGGGCAGATAATAGCTGGATTGCTGTTCAATCAGTTCGGCTTTTTCAATTGACCCGATCGGAACCGTATTGCCCTCGCAGAGCGATACGATTTTGGAGGTAATAGCTAAAATACTGCCCTCATCCAGGGAGTCCAGGCACTCGTCTAATAGCGCCCTCAGGGCAATCGACCCGGACCTGATTACTTTAGTCCTAATCGGTGTAACGATCATCTTAAAAAATTCCTAATACCTAAAGATAGTATATTTTTAGTTTATTTAGTAGCCAAATTTGATAACATTAAGCTTAGCGAAGGAGTTAAAAGCATTTACTACTGTATAATGACTAAAAAATCGGGGATATTATGAATAGGACTTTAGTTAGCGACACACCAAAATTAACCGGTAAAACCGTTCAGGTTAAGGGCTGGGTAAATAACCGGCGCGACCTGGGCAAAATTATTTTTATCGATTTGCGCGACCGCAGCGGCATATTGCAAGTGGTATTTTCATCCGACACTCCCAAGGCTGCCTTTGACAGCGCTTTAACACTTAAGAGTGAATTCGTGGTCGCAATAACCGGTGAGATCAAGACCCGCGGTAAAAACCAGATTAATCCGGAACTGGCGACCGGTACAGTTGAAATGTCGGCTCACAAGCTGGAAGTACTTAACGAATCAAGGACTCCGGTATTTGAAATTGACAAAGCCCAAGAGACCAACGAAGAAATGCGCATGCAATACCGCTTCCTGGATTTGCGTTCAAACCGGATGCGCCAAAACGTCATGATGCGCCATAAGATTATCAAACTGATCCGGGACGAGCTCGACGCCCAAGGGTTTTGGGAAGTCGAAACCCCATACCTCACCAAAGGCACGCCGGAAGGCGCCCGCGAGTTTATCGTGCCGTCGCGCTTAAGCCCCGGCGAATTTTATGTTTTGCCGCAGTCACCCCAGCAGTTCAAGCAGCTCTTAATGGTCGGCGGCATCGAAAAGTACTTCCAGATTGCCAGGTGTTTCCGGGACGAGGATACGCGCGGCGACCGCCAAGCCGAGTTTACCCAGATGGATTTGGAAATGAGTTTTGTTGACCGCGAAGAGGTGATGCGCGTCAACGAGCAGCTGCTAATCGATATCGTTAAAAAACTTTACCCGAACAAGAAGCTGCAAACCGTACCGTTCCCCCGGATTACATACCGCCAGGCAATGGAAAAATACGGTACCGACCGCCCGGATATCCGCGAAGATAAAAACGACCCTGATCTGTTGGCATTTTGCTGGATTATCGACTTTCCGATGTTTGAACATGACGGCAGCCGCTGGACTTTCACGCATAACCCCTTTAGCGTACCGATTGAAGAACACCTAGGCTGGCTGAACGAAAAGAAAAATATCGGTGAAATTACCGCTACCCAATACGATGTCGTCGCCAACGGCTATGAAATCGGCGGCGGCAGTATCCGTACCCACAAAGCCAGTGAGCTGACGAAGGTGCTGGAAATCATCGGCTATACGCCCAAACAGATCCAAGCAGATTTTGGCGGCATCCTGCGCGCCCTTGAATTTGGCGCTCCGCCTCACGGCGGCATTGCCTGGGGCTTAGAGAGGCTGATTATGGTTCTGCAAAACGAACCCAGTATCCGCGAAGTTATTGCTTTTCCCAAAACCGGCGACAGCCGCGATCTGATGATGGGTGCCCCCTCGAAATTACCCGACAAGGCCCTTCGAGAAGCCGGACTTTAATACTAAAATTAGCAACTTATCTGTCTTTACTCTGGAAAAACTTCCCGATTTTAGGTATAATATAACGTCTTTATGAGTCAAAATGATCAAATTATAGTTAAGGGCGCGCGCGAGCATAACCTCAAGAACATCGATATTGCCATCCCCAGAAACAAACTGGTGGTAATTACCGGCTTATCCGGTTCCGGCAAGTCGAGCTTGGCATTTGACACGATTTATGCCGAAGGCCAGCGCCGCTATGTCGAATCCTTAAGCGCCTATGCGCGCCAGTTTTTAGGGCTGATGGAAAAACCGGACGTGGACCAGATTGACGGGCTTAGCCCGGCGATCAGCATCGACCAAAAATCGGCCGGACGCAATCCGCGCTCGACAGTCGCAACCGTAACGGAAATTTATGATTATTTAAGGCTGTTATTTGCCAGAATCGGCATACCGCATTGCCCGATTTGCGGCAAGCCGGTGACCAGGCAAACCATCGCCGCCATTATCGACCAAGTCGGCCAACTGACAAGTGACGCGCGTTTAATGGTTCTAGCCCCGATCGTAATCGATAAAAAAGGCGCTTTCGAACATATCCCTGAACAGTATATGCGCGCCGGTTTTGCGCGCGCCCGCGTTGACGGCGTGATTTACGCTCTTGATGAATTTCCGGAGCTAGATAAAAACTTTAAGCACAAAATCGAAATCATCGCCGACCGCTTAGTCAATAATGAAGCCAGCCGTACCCGCTTGGCGCAATCGATAGAACAGGCCCTTGAAATTGCCGACGGGCAGCTAACTATCGTCAATGCCGACAATAATGAGGAGGTGGAATACAGCTTGATGTATGCCTGTATCGATCATCCGGATGTCAGTATCCCGGATTTGGAGCCGCGCAATTTTAGCTTTAATAACCCGCACGGGGCTTGCCCGGTTTGCACCGGCTTAGGCGCACGCCTTGTAGCCGATCCGGAACTGGTTATACCAAACGGCCGGCTGACCATCGCCGAAGGCGCTATCAGGCCGTTTAACCGCATTAATATGGATGCCTGGTATATGAAAAAGATGCAGGCCGTCGCCGACCACTTCGGATTTTCGCTGCATGTCCCGACGTCCCAGCTCAGCCAAGCTGATAGGGACAGAATCTTATACGGCACCGGCGACCAGGAATACCGCGTCAGTTTGGGCATGGGACGCTCTTTCGTGACTACTTACGAAGGGGTAATCCCCAACCTTGAAAGACGCTACCGTGAAACCGACAGTGATTTTATCCGCCGCGACATGGAGCGCTTTATGCGCGAGAAACCCTGTCAAGCTTGCCATGGCAAACGTTTGAAGCCGGAAATCCTGGCGGTGACAGTCGGCGAAAAATCGATTATGGATATATGCGGCTTAACCGTCGACGAAGTCATTATATTTTTCGATAATCTGAAATTCAACGACAAGGAAATGCAGATTGCCAAGCAGATATTAAAGGAAATCAAGGCTCGGCTGATTTTCATGCAAGACGTCGGATTGAACTACTTGGATCTGGCCCGCAGCGCCGCGACACTTTCCGGCGGTGAAGCCCAAAGGATCAGGTTGGCTACCCAGATCGGATCCGGATTAATGGGCGTACTTTATGTCCTGGACGAACCGAGCATCGGCTTGCATCAGCGCGATAACGCCAGGCTGATTACGACCTTAAAGCATCTCAGGGATATCGGTAATACCGTAATCGTGGTCGAGCACGATGAGGAAACCATCCGTTCTTCGGACTTTTTAATTGATATTGGACCCGGGGCGGGTATCCACGGCGGCTACGTGGTCGCTACCGGCTCCGCCACCGAAGTCGCTAAATTCCCAGACAGTATTACCGGCCAATATATCAGGGGCGAGCAATCGATTAAAGTTCCCAGCCGCCGGCGCAAAGGCAACGGCAAAAGTTTGGTTATCAAGGGCGCCCGCGAACACAATTTAAAAAGTATTGACAGCGAAATACCCTTAGGCCTGTTGGTGGTAGTCAGCGGCGTATCGGGATCCGGCAAGTCCACTCTAATTAACGATATTTTGGCAAAAGAGCTGATGGCCCGGCTGATGCGCGCCAACACGGTTCCCGGCCGGCATGACGATATTGAGGGTATTGAAAACCTCGATAAAGCCATCGTCATCGACCAATCGCCGATCGGCCGCACGCCGCGCAGCAACCCGGCCACTTACACCGGTTTGTTTACGCCGATCCGTGAACTATTTTCTTCTACGCCGGAAGCAAAACTGCGCGGCTATTCGCCGGGCAGGTTCAGTTTCAACGTCAAAGGCGGCCGCTGCGAGAATTGTGCCGGCGACGGTATTATCAAGATCGAAATGCATTTTTTGCCCGACGTTTACGTGCCCTGTGAAGTTTGCCACGGCAAGCGTTATAACCGCGAAGCCCTGGAAATCCATTACAAAGGGAAAAATATCAGCGACATTCTGGAGATG
>Ga0182030_10020042_pt1 | contig 12663 bp, 11 predicted proteins | sample 812S3MmetaG_FD_121299 | JGI IMG/M metagenome (GOLD analysis project Ga0182030, IMG submission 121299) | Permafrost microbial communities from Stordalen Mire, Sweden - 812S3M metaG (Illumina Assembly) | ecosystem: Environmental > Terrestrial > Soil > Wetlands > Permafrost | place: Sweden... | reverse complement strand
CGGTCGACCAGTTGTTTGCCCGTCATCTGCGGCATGACGACATCGGTGAGCATCAGGTGGATCGGTCCGGAGTGGTTCTCGACAATCAGCAGGGCCTCGCCGCCGGAGCGCGCTTCCAGCGTCCGATAGTGGAAGCTCTTCAACACCGCCAGCGCAAACCTGCGCACTTCGTCCTCATCTTCTACCACCAGGATCGTCTCCCATCCCTCCAGCCGCAGGGCCGGCAATTCGGCAGCCTCACTCGGCGGTCCGGATTGCGCCAGCCACGGCAGTCCGATCCGGAACGTGGCTCCCATTCCAGGCTGGCTCTCCACCTGGGTCCACCCGCCGGCCTGCCGCACGATCCCGTAGACCGTCGACAACCCGAGCCCAGTGCCAGTGCCCTCGGGTTTGGTGGTAAAGAACGGCTCGAACAGTTTTTGCCGGATTTCTTCGCTCATCCCCACGCCGCTGTCGGTGACTTCCAGAACCACGTAATCGCCGGGGGCCATGCCGGGGAACTGCGCGGCCGCGTCCGCATCCAGGCGCGTCCGCGAACTCCTCAGGGTGAGCCGTCCGCCCGATGGCATGGCGTCGCGGGCGTTCACCACCAGGTTCATCAGAACCTGGTGGAGTTGTCCCATATCCGCCATCACCCGGCCGGACTCCGGGTCCAGATCGATCGCCATCTCGATGTCTTCGCCCACTATGCGCCGCAACATTCCCCGCGCCTCGGCGATCGCTTCGTTCAGGTTCACCGGCCGCGGCTCGATCACCTGTTTTCGGCTGAACGCCAGAAGCCGGCGCGTCAACTCCGCCGCCCGGTCGCCGGCTTTCCGGATCTCCACCAGCGATGCCCGCAACGGATCGCCGGGCTGCAGGCTTTCCAGCATGAGATCGCCGTACCCGTTGATGATGGTCAGCAGGTTGTTGAAATCGTGCGCCACGCCACCCGCCAGGCGGCCGACGCTCTCGAGTTTTTGGGCTTGCAGGAACTGCTCCTCGATGCTCTTGCGCTCCGTGATGTCCTGGATGGTGCCCGCCATGTTCAGCAGCGCGCCGTCCGGGCTATCGAGCACCCGGCCCCGCCCATGTACCCATCGAAGGCGGCCGTCGCCGGGGCGAACGATCCGGTACTCGCGATCAAACAGCTTCCGTTGCCCCAGCACTTCGTTCTGGAAGTACGCGGCCATTTCCTGGCGTTGTGCCGGATGGACAAGTGCCACCCAGCTTGCGACATCCCGGCGATAGTCGGGCCCAATGCCAAAGATCTCATCCAACGTCTCCGAGCCCTTCCAAAACCCCGTCTTGAGGTCCAACACGTAGCTCCCCACCTGCGACACACGCTGCGATTCTCTCAGCCAGTGTTCCCGGTCGCGCAGTTCCCTTTCCGATTTCTTCCGGTCCGTAATATCCAGGGCGCACACCAGAGCCTTGGCCGGCCCCGGAACGTCCAGCGGCGCCGTGAAGACCAGCAGGCATCGCTCCTCCACCTTCCCGCCAACGGCATGGGATACCCAGGCTTCCACATTGTCGTGGCGGTTCCGGTGGCGCACGCTATCCAGCACCGCAAGGCGAATGGCGCACTCGCCACAGGAAGCGCTATAGCCACAGCCACGCGGATCTTCGAGCGCGTGCGGACAGCCAATGGCGGCGCCCGGCCGCAGCCCCAGCAACTCCCGCTCCGGGCGTCCGGTAAGTTTGGCGGTGGCCTCGTTCATTTTCTCGACGCGCAAGTCTTCGTTGACCACCACGAAGAGCATGGGAGCGTGCGCGTGGATCGCGGCCAGCTCCGCATGCGCCGCGCGCAGCGCCTCATCCGCCAGTTTGCGCGCGGTGATGTCTTGCACTGTGCCGAACAGCCGGATCACGCGGCCTTGGCCGTCCCGGGCGGCGGCGCCGCGCGCCTGCACCCGGCGCTCCCCGCCTTCGCGCCGGGCTGTTGCCAACTCCAGATCGTAGGGCTGCCCCGTGGCTAAAGCGTGTTTCACGGCCCGGTCCAGGCGTCTCCAGCTCTCCGGAGCGAAGCTCTTCTCGAGGTCCGCATACTTCAGCGAGGGCGGATTGGCATCCCACCCGTTTATACGGCACAGTTCGTCCGAATATGCGGTGATGTCCCGGACCACGTCCCAGCTCCAACTGCCGATTTGCGCCACGTGTTCGGCCTCCCGGAGTCTGGCCTCGCTCTCCCTCAGCGCGTCTTCCGCCGACTTTTGCGCCGTGATGTCCCTGACGGAAGCCTCGAAGTAGAGCGTCTGCCCATTTACATCGAACACGCTCCGGCCGTTCAGACAAACCCATATTGGCGTCCCATCCTTGCGCTGGAATTGGCATTCAATCGAATGCCGGCCGCCGTTCTTGACGACTGTTTCCCAGAATCGCGACCGCTCTCCCGGGTTCAGCCAGATTTGGTGGGACGCTTCGCCAATCGCGGACAGGATCTCCTCGGCGGAATCGTAGCCCAGCAGTTCCGCCATGGCGGGGTTCGCCACCAGCAGCTTGCCCTCGAACGATGTGCGTAGGATCCCTACCACCGCGCCCTCGAAAATCTCGCGATACTTTTTCTCGGCTTCCGCCACCGCCTTCCCGGCGGCTTTGCGTTCGGTGATATCCGAGAAGTGGACGATCAACCCTCCGCTGCCGTCGGGCATGGCCGTGATGGCGTACCAGCTCTTCCACGGTTCGTAGTAGTTCTCGAACGAAACGACGGCAGCCTCGGCTTGCGCCCTGCGCAGATTCCGTTCCAGCGGCGTCCCGGTAGTCTCCGGCCGCACTTGCCAGGGCGTTTTGCCGGTGACGCCGGCTTTACTTTCTCCGAGCAGGCGTTCCGCCGCCGCATTGACGAAAGCGAAGCGAAGCTGGCTATCCAGGCGGATGTATGCTTCCTGAAGGGCGTCTAATGTCACCCATGATTGGTCGATTCCCGGAGGCCCTTCAGACCCAGATACCTTCTCTGCCATACCGACAGTGTAACTGCATGGCGGGCAGGGAAAAGGGAGTGCGGATTTGACCGTTTCGCTTCCCGGCGAGCGCCAATATGCCGCCTGCCCTGTCAACCCCACCTGCACTCGCGAGCGCAGCCAATCAACCTGAACGGCTGGCGGCCGGCCACCGCGGGAGGTGCTGCGCACGCGGACCTCGGTGTCGCGCACGCCTCGGCGTGGCGGGTGGCCGGGAAAGAACCGGCCGTTTGCAATGTGCCCGGACAGCAGTCTTTCGCGAAAAGGCGCTGTTTCGCCCTCGGACCATTCGGTCCGGCCCGCCGGGCGAACTCGCATGGCACGACGATGACTTCGTTTGCTCCCCGTGTGTGCCGGAAAAATCGATAGATGCCGGATTTTCGGATGAGAGATTTTATTAACCATGTTAAATATTAATGCTATTGACAATTTCGATAGTCCGGTATTTAATCGTTCTGAGCGGTCCGCGAAGCCGTGAGTCGTTCGCCTGGACGCCGGCCAGGCGGCCGTTCCCTGAAAGGAGAATCTCCATGAGAACAGAGGCGCCGGTCCTGGACCGATGCCCGTTCTTCGACCACTTCCAACCCAAACACCTGGAAAAATTGGCTGCGCTCGGTTCCTTTGTGTACTTCTCGAAGGACGAGATCGTCTTCCAGGAAGGGGACGACGACAGCAAGTTCTACGTGATCCTCTCCGGGAAAGTGGCCCTCGAACTGAGCTCGGGCGGCCAAAGGATTCTCGTGGACACGCTCTACCCGGGCGATGAACTCGGATGGTCGGCTGTTCTGGAGCGGAAGAAGCAGTTTCGCGCCCGCGCGCTGGAACCGGTGGAGGCCACGGCCTTCAAGGTGGACGGCCTTCGTGCAGCCTTTGACGCCAATCCGTATTTTGCCCGGGCGTTCCTCGAAAGACTTTCGGGCGTGATCGCCCAGCGCTTGCAAATGACGCGGCGGCAACTGGGTCGCGCACTGGCGGGAGTCCGCCTGCCGGCCACGCCGTCCTCGTAACACACCAGCTTATATGCCAACCACTCCCATTGCCGGCAGGGACCCGAAGCAGCCCTCTTCCTGGGCCGTATCTTCGTTACCATGGTTCCTTCTCAGCCCGGCGAGGGAGGACCGCATGGATAGTCACAATCGGCATCAACTGGTGAATGAATTGCTTGGGAGCGCGCATCTCTTTGTATCCGCCGTGAGCGGCGTGATGGAGCAACAACTGCTCACCGAGATCGCGGGAAAGCAATTGAGCATCTCCCAGCTCAAGATTCTCAAACTTCTGGATCTGACCGAGGCCCACAATGTAGGCGATGTGGCCGCCTTTCTCGGCGTGAGTGACGCCGCGGCGAGTAAATCCGTCGACCGCCTGGTGCGGCGCAAATACCTGCGGCGGACGGAAGGCAGGACGGACCGGCGGAGCAGCGATCTTTCGCTCGCGGCCGCCGGCCGGAGCGTTCTCAAGCGATACGAAACTGCCAAGGATCGGAAGTTGGCAGCCATGTTCGGAAACCTGGATACCGACGAACTTCTGCAAACCGCCGGATTTCTGGAGCGTTTGACCAAGGGGATTGTCCACGACAGCGCCAATCCCGAAGAGATCTGTTTGCAGTGCGGAATCTACCTCAACAAGAAGCGGTGTCTGGTGCGGGAGGCCGGAAGGCCCGAATGCCATTACCAGCGCCGCAAGACGAAACAACAAGTGAGAAGCGATGCAACGCGAACTAAAACTTCAGCGCGAGGCAGACCTGGAATGGGCTCGCCAGGTTAGCCAGCGTCCCGGATGCGAGGGCCTGTTTTCCTGCCTCCAATGCGGCGCGTGTTCGGGCACCTGCCCGCTCTCCATTTATATGGATTTCAGCCCGCGCCGTATCGTCGCCCTCGTCCGGGAAGGGTTTCGTAAGGACGCCCTGAGTTCCAAAACCATCTGGCTTTGTGCGTCGTGTTACTCCTGCGCGGTTCATTGTCCCCGTCAGATTCATATCGCCGACGTGATGTACGGTCTCAAGCGTGAGGCGATCCAGGACCGGCTCTATCCGGCGCGCTTCCCAATTCCGGTGCTGGCGCAGGAGTTTTACAAAATGGTCCGGCGGCGCGGACGCAACTCCGAATTCTGGCTGGTTCTGCGTATGGCTCTCCGCTCGAATCCGCTCATCCTTTTGGGAATGGTCCGCACCGGCTGGAACCTGGCGCGTACCGGCAGGCTCTCGCTGCGCCGCGAGCGGATTCGCGATATTGCGAGCCTGCCGCAGGAAATCGCTCCCCGGGAGGTGGCCTGATGCCCAACCCGTACGGATACTTTCCCGGGTGTTCTCTCAAAGGCACCGGCGTGGCCTACGAAGAGAGCCTGCTCGCGCTTTTCCAACTGCTCGATTTGCCGCTCGCAGAGCTCGACGATTGGAACTGCTGTGGTGCAACGTCCTACATGTGCATCGACGAGTGTTCCGCCTTTTCGCTGGCGGCGCGAAACCTCGCCTTGGCGCACAAAGCCGGGCATCGGGAACTCCTGGCCCCGTGCAGCGCTTGCTACCTGGTCTTGCGCAAGACACAGGACTACGCCGAGCGATACCCGGGCATCGCGGCGCATAACGGACACCTGGCAATCTGCCGCGCCATACGCGTCCGGCATCCCCTCGAGGTTCTCTATACCGACCTGGGTCCCGAACGCATCCGGAAGAAGCTGGTGCGCCATTGGCGCGGCGGACGGGTGGCCTGTTATTACGGATGCCAGATGGTGCGGCCCTACGCCGAAGCGGACCGCGACTGCGATCCGGTCCGCATGGACGAACTGCTGGGCGCTGTCGGAGTACCCACCGTGGACTACTCCCTGAAAACCAAATGCTGCGGCGGTTCGCTCACCGGCACCACCCACTCCGTGGGCCTGCAGCTCACTGAAATCCTGCTGAACGAGGCCGCCAGAAAGGGAGCCCAGGCCATCGCCACGGTTTGCCCGCTGTGCCAGTACAACCTGGACGCTTATCAATCCGAGATGCGCCGGGCAAGCGGGAAACGCCCGGACATGCCGATTCTCTATTTCACACAGATTCTCGGATGGGCCCTGGGCGGCGATCTCGCATCGCTCGGGTTCCGGCGGGCCATATCGGGGCGCAAAACAATCGAGCAGTGGTTTACCAAGGATCGCGTGGAGAAGGAAGCCTATGTCCGATAGGAACGGGGCGGTTCGCATTGGCGTTTATACCTGTCACTGCGGCGCCAACATCGCCGCCACCGTGGATGTCAAGGCTCTGGCGGAGTTCGCGGCTTTATTGCCGAACGTGGTGCTGTCGCGGGATTACAAGTACATGTGCTCCTCTCCCGGCCAGGATCTGATCCGGCAGGACATCCGCGATCACCAACTGAACCGCATCGTGGTAGCCTCCTGCTCGCCGCACCTGCACGAACACACCTTCCGGACGGCCTTGAAAGTGGGGGGATTGAATCCCTTTTACTTCCACATGGTCAACATCCGGGAACAGGCGTCCTGGGTTCACGAAAACAAGGCGCAAGCTACCCGCAAGGCCAAGGACCTGGTGTGCGCCGCCGTGCGGCGGGTGGCCTTCCATCAACCTCTGGAGCGCGGCCGGGTGGCCATTCATCCCGACGTCCTGGTGGTGGGCGGAGGCATCGCCGGAATTCACGCCGCGCTGACCCTGGCCAACGCCGGCAAACACGTGTTCCTGGTGGAACGGGAAGCCACCATCGGCGGCCACATGGCCAAGTTCGACAAGACCTTCCCCACGCTCGATTGCGCGGCCTGCATCCTGACGCCGAAGATGTCCGCCGTTCGCAGCCACCCCAACATTACGCTGTGGACTTATTCGGAAGTCACCAAGGTCGACGGTTACGTGGGGAACTACAAGGTGACGGTACTGCGGCATCCGCGGTACGTGGATGAAGATCTCTGCTCCGGGTGCCTGGAGTGTCTGGAGGCCTGCGTCTGCAAGCAGGCGAAGGTTCCGGACGATTTCAACCTGGGCCTGAGCAAGCGGAAACCGATCTATATTCCGTTCCCGCAGGCGGTTCCCCAAGTGCCGGTCGTCGATCCCGAAACCTGCATTCAGTTCAAGTCGGGCAAGTGCAAGACCACTTGCATCGCGGCGTGCGGCGATCGTCATGCCATTAATCTGCGCGCCGAAGCGAAGGTGGAGCAGATCGAAGTCGGCACTGCGATCCTGGCCACGGGTTTTCAGACCTTCGATGCGCGCCGCACTCCCTATTACGGCTTCGGCAAGTACCCCAACGTCTACACGGCGCTCGAAGTGGAACGCCTGGTGAACGCGTCCGGCCCCACCGCCGGGGAAGTGGTGCTGCGCGATGGCCGCCTGCCCCGGACGGTGGGGATCGTACACTGCGTCGGCTCGCGCGACGAGAACACGCACCGCTGGTGTTCCCGGGTGTGCTGCATGTACTCCCTGAAACTGGCCCACTTGATCAAAGAGCGTACCGGCGCCGAGGTCTTCAACTTTTACATCGACATGCGCACCCCTGGCAAAGGTTTCGAGGAGTTTTACCAGAAACTGCTGAACGAGCGGGTGCACTTTATTCGCGGCCGGGTGGCGGAGGTCACCGATTGGGTGTTCGACGCCTCGGAGGAAGGCAAACTGGTCATCCGGGTGGAAGATACGCTCGCCGGATTTGTGCGGCGTATTCCGGTAGACATGGTAGTGCTGGCGACGGGTCTGGAACCGCGCGCGGACGCTCCCGAGGTCCGCCGCCTCTTCAACATTTCCTGCGCTTCCGAGGGCTTCTTCCTTGAGCGCCATCCCAAGCTGGCGCCGGTCAACACCTTTACCGATGGCATCTTCCTGGCCGGCTGCTGCCAGGCGCCGAAGGACATTCCGGACACCGTGGCGCAGGCCGGAGCGGCGGCCGCGGAAGCGCTGGCGCTGATCGACGCGGGCTACGTGGAAACGGAACCCAACACGGCACACGTGATGGAGGAGCAGTGTTGCGGCTGTAAGACCTGCATCTCGATGTGCCCGTACCATGCCGTTTCCTTCATCGAAGACATCCACAAATCCCGCGTCAACGAGGTGCTCTGCAAAGGCTGCGGCACGTGCGTGGCGGCTTGTCCTTCCGGAGCCATCCGCCAGAATCTGTTCGAGGATGACGAGATCTTCGCGGAAATTGAGGGGGTTCTGAGCAATGCCTGACGACTTTGAGCCGAGAATCGTCGCCTTCTTCTGCAACTGGTGCACCTATCTCGCCGCCGACCTGGCGGGCACGTCGCGCATCAAATACCTTCCCAACGCCGAAGTAGTGCGCGTGATGTGCTCCGGGCGCGTGGATGTCCAGTTCGTGCTGAAGGCCTTTGCCAAGGGCGCCGATGGCGTGCTCATCGGCGGATGCCACCCGGGCGACTGCCACTATCAGGAGGGCAACTATAAGGCCCTGCGCCGCTACCGGCTGCTCCGGCGGCTGCTCCGCCAGATGGGAATCGAAGACGAGCGGCTGCGCCTGGAGTGGATTTCGGCGGCCGAGGGAGACCGCGTGCGGGTGGTCATTGACGAGATGGTCGCGACGTTGAAGCGGCTGGGCCCTCTGCGCAAGGCCGAAGAAGAGCGCGCTCATCTCACGGAGGTCGCATGAAACCCAAGGTTGCGTTCTACTGGTGCGCCTCTTGCGGCGGCTGCGAGGAGGCCGTGCTGGACCTTGCCGAAGGCGTGCTGAACGTCGTGGCGGCCGTCGACATCGTGTTCTGGCCCGTGGCGCTGGACTTCAAGGAGAAGGACATCTCGGCCATGGACGACGGCTCGATTGCCATCAGCTTCATCAACGGCGCCGTGCGGACCAGCCACCAGTTGGAGATGGCACGTTTGCTGCGGCGGAAATCGAAGCTGGTGGTCGCGTTTGGCGCGTGTGCGCAACTGGGCGGCATCCCCGGGTTGGCCAATCTCACCACCGCCGCCGGGATTCTGGCCGAAGTCTACGGCGATGCCGGCACTCCCGAACTGCAATTCCGCGACGACGGACATGCCTTGACCCTGCCGAAACTCTTCGATTCGGTGTTTGCGCTGGACCGCGCGATTCCCGTCGATTACTACGTCCCCGGCTGCCCGCCATCGCCCAAAATAGTCAGCGATATGTTCCAGGCGCTGCTCGACGAACCGCTTCCCGAACCCGGCGCCGTGCTGGCGCCCGATCATGCCATGTGCGACGAGTGCCCGCGCCGCGATACCCGCCCGCAGGAACTCAAGCTCGACCGCTTCTACCGCGTGCAGGAGCGTATGCTCGATATGGACCGGTGCATCCTGGCGCAAGGCCTGCCGTGCCTGGGCCCGGCAACGCGCGCCGGCTGCGGCTCGCGCTGCATCGCCGGAAACATGCCGTGCACCGGCTGTTTCGGACCCACCAGCCACATGCGGGACTACGGCGGCAAGGCGCTGTGCTCCATCGCGTCGGTGATCGAGGGCAACGAAACGGCGCAAATCGATCGCGTATTCGAAGGCATCGTGGATCCGGTGGGAACCTTCTACCGGTATAGCCTCCCGAGCTCGTTTCTGGAGCGAAAACGTTTGGAGTGACTTTTGTGGAAACGGCAACCATACCAGTAGAGAAGCGTAGGATTACCATCGACCCGGTCACGCGGCTCGAAGGGCACGGCAAAATCGAGATCTTTCTCAACGAGAAGGGACAAGTGGACCGGGCCTACTTCCAGGTGCCGGAACTGCGGGGGTTCGAAAAGTTTGCGCAGGGGCGTCCGGCCGAAAGCATGCCGCAAATCACCTCGCGCATCTGCGGCGTCTGTCCCACCGCACACCACATGGCTTCCACCAAAGCGCTCGACCGTCTGTACCAGGTAGAGCCGCCTCCCGCGGCGCGCAAAATCCGCGAACTGGTCTACAGCACCTTCATGGTGGAAGACCACACCCTGCATTTCTACTTTCTGGGCGGTCCGGATTTCGTTGTCGGGCCGCAAGCGCCCGCCGCGGAACGCAATATCCTGGGGGTCATCGCCCGGGTGGGAGTCGAAACCGGCCGGAAAGTGATCGCCATGCGCCGCAAACTCCGCGACCTGGTCGCGCTGGCGGCGGGGAAGGCGATTCACCCGGTATTCGGCGTCCCCGGCGGGGTGTCCAGGCCGCTCGCGCGCGAGGATGTGGAACAGTTCCGGCTGGTGGCGGCGGAAGCCGTGGAGTTTGCTCAATTCACCCGCGGCCTGTTCGAAAAGCTGGTCCTGGGAAACGGCCAGTACGTGGATCTCATCAAGTCCGGCCTGTTCACGCACCGCACCTATTACATGGGCATGGTGGACGAGCGGAATCTGCTGAATTTCTACGATGGCGCCCTGCGCGTGGTAGCGCCCGATGGCCATCAGTGGGCCCGATTCGATCCCGCCGATTACGCGCAGTACATAGACGAGCACGTCGAGCCCTGGAGCTACATGAAGTTTTGTTTTCTGAAAGGGGTCGGCTGGCAGGGATTCACGGACGGCCCGGAGAGCGGGGTATATTGTGTGGCTCCGCTGGCCCGCCTCAACGCCGCCGAAGGGATGGCGACGCCGCTGGCCGAGGAGGCTTATCTGCAATACTGCGGAGTTCTCGGCAAGCCGGTTCATCACACCCTGGCGAACCACTGGGCGCGCCTGGTGGAACTGCTCTATGCCGCCGAACGGATGAAGGAACTGGCGGAGGACCCCGAAATCGCCGATCCCCACGTGCGTACTCTTCCCACCGCCGTGCCACGCGAGGGAATCGGCGTGGTCGAGGCGCCCCGCGGCACGCTGATCCACCACTACCAGACCGACCAGCGGGGATTGATCGCCAGGTGCAACCTGATAGTGGCCACCCAGAACAACGCCGCCCGCATTTCCATGGGTGTGGAGAAGGCGGCCCGCGGGTTGGTTGACGCGTCGCATGTGGACGACGGCATTCTGAACATGGTGGAAATGGCGTTTCGCGCCTACGACCCATGTCTCGGGTGTGCCACTCACGCTCTTCCGGGAAGCATGCCGCTGCTGTTGCGTGTGTGCGGCCCTCATGGCAACGTGCTGCATGTGCTGAGGCGCGACGCAAATGGGAGTATCCGACGGGAGTGAGCGGTCCGTCCGCGTGCTCGGCCTCGGCAACGAGATCCTGGCGGACGATGCGTTTGGAATATGCGCGGCCAACGAAGTGGAACGCCGCTTCGGCCGCGTGGCGGAGGTCGTGGCATCCTCGGAAGCGGGCTTCAACCTCCTCGATCTGCTGCTCGACGCTTCCCGTCTTTTGGTGGTAGACACCATCCTGACCGGCGAGGCAAGACCGGGAACCATGCACGTCTACGACGCGGACCACTGGCTGCCCGCGACCGGATTATCGCCTCATTTTACCGGTCTTTTCGAAGTGCTCGCCACGGCGAAGGAGTTGGGGCTGCCAGTGCCGCGCCATGTCACCGTCATCGCGGTGGAAGCCGCGGACTGTTTCACCGTGGGCGGCGCCATGCACGCGGACGTGCAGGCGGCCATACCGGCGGTGGTGGATTGGATCGGATGTTTTCTGGGGAATGCGTTATGAGTGACCCGCGGACGTTCTGGCTGATCGTGACGAACATCGTTCTGGGTCTGGCGGTAGTCGTGCTTGTCCTCGGTGTCCTTACCGGAGTTGTGTGCGAATTCGCCGCCAGGCTGAGCAGACGGCACACCATGTCGGACGAGCTCGACGAGGATATGCGGCGTATGTTTCACGGTTCGCGGCATCGATAGCCCGGCTGAGGCTTTTCAGCGTATGATAATGCAATAGAGAGTTATGGACAACGCTCACGAACCCGCCACAAAACACGAAGTCGCCGAGTTGAAGGCCGAGCTGAAGCAGGATATCGCCGAGTCGAAGGCCGAGCTGAAGCAGGACATCGCCGGGCTGAAGCTGGAGATCGGCGAGCTGAAGGCCGACTTGAAGCTGGACATCGCCATGGTCCGCTCCGAGATGCAGCACACCCACGATGCCCTCATCGAGCGCATAGCCGACAGTGAGACGAAACTTCTCAAGGCGTTCTTCGCTTTCGCGGAATCGAACCAGGCGCGTCTCACCGAGACGGAGCGCGAGTCGGCGGCCCTTAAAGACCGCATCGGCATCCTGGAACGGCGCGTCACCGACGTCGAGCGCAAAGTCAATTTCCCCGGCTACCCGGCTCAGTAGGATCTGGCCCGCTACACTGAAGGAAGTGGGCGCCAACGCGGAATCCGGAAGCATTGCGGTATTGGCCGAGAAGCCTTCGGTGGCGCGCGATATCGCGCGCGTTCTGGGCGCCGGCAATAAAGGCGACGGCTACCTGCACGGCAACGGCTACGTGGTCACCTGGGCCATCGGCCACCTGGCCGCGTTGGCGCAACCGCACGAGATCCGGCCGGAATGGCGCCAATGGAGCCGCAATCTGCTTCCCATGCTGCCCACCGAGTGGCCTCTGGTGGTCTACGAAAAGACCAAAGACCAGTTCGACGTGGTGCGCAAGATCCTCAATTCGCCCAAAGTCTCCCGCATCGTATGCGCCACCGACGCCGGCCGCGAAGGCGAGCTGATTTTCCGTTACATCTACGAAGCGGCGCATTGTTCTAAACCCTTCAGCCGCCTGTGGATCTCCTCCCTCACTCCCGACGCCATCCGCAAGGGCTTCGACACCCTGCGGCCCGGCGGCGCCTACGACGCCCTGGCCGACGCCGCTCGCGGCCGCAGCCGGGCGGACTGGCTGGTAGGCATGAATCTCTCGCGCGCCTATGCCCTGGCGTACGGCGTGAAGGATCTCTCGGTAGGGCG